>ERZ856578.226-NODE-226-length-115590-cov-47.187226_pt1 | contig 115590 bp, 107 predicted proteins | sample MGYA00514384_ERZ856578 | MGnify/ENA primary metagenome ERZ856578 (study PRJEB29103, sample SAMN06111958) | human gut metagenome | biome: human gut; feature: ankylosing spondylitis patient; material: healthy_person | host: Homo sapiens | place: China:Hangzhou... | reverse complement strand
CCCGCCACTCTAAAACGAAACCTGGCGTTGATTAACGCCAGGCCTCGCAAAGTTTTGAATTTCCATTCTGCTCAGGATTTGTGGACCTTTGAACTCAACTCCTGTTGCTCTTAGTTTGACAATTCACTCAGGTGCGCTTGGGGTACGGCATTCCCTCCGGCAGCCCCAGCACATAATCCGCCGAGACGTTGTAAAACCGGCAGAGCTTTGCAATGTCCTCGGTATGATAAGGTACTTTTCGGGTTTCGTATTTGGAGACAGCGGACTGCTTGCATCCGAGCAGTTCGGCAATTTTGGTTTGCTTGACATCCCGGTCTATTCTCAGTTCAGTCAGTCTATCGATATAATCCATAGCAGCATACCTCCTGCTATCAGCTTACAAAAGTCTGGGTAAGACTATTGAAAAATAGTCTTACCCAGACTATAATAAGCAGGGGAGGCAATGGATATACATTGTGAAAATACAAGATGAGGGATGGAGGATTCTTCTCTATCATAAAAGCAGCCGGCATACCGTCAGGTATACCGGCTGTATCTGGCTAGAGAGATGTTTCCGCTCTTCGCTTTCTTTCATTATAATATGACCAATATATGCCCGGACAGGCCGGAATGCAAGAGGGATTATTCCACGGAGAACCAGATGCCCCCGTCGTTCCGTTCCAGAAACACCACCAGCGGCTGGTCACCCTCGTCCACCATGCCGTAGACGATCCCCTCCGCCTCGCCGCCCTTGTACAGGTCGGTCAGCGCCGGCTTCAGCCCCGCCAGCGAGACGAAGTCGTTGTACTTCACGCCCTTTTGACTGACGAACTTGAACAGGGCATTGTTTAGGCTGACTGCCTTGCCGTCGGCGCTGTCCAATACCTTGATTTTGTACGTGACCAGCAGGTATTCCTTGCCGGCTTCCGGCTTTTTGTTGAAGCGGTTGCCAGCCACGGCGAGCGCCCAGGCTTCCTGTCCCCGCTTGACGTCCGTCACCGTCAGCTCCAGCCGGTATTGGTCAAACAGCGTGTCCATTCCGTTGAAAACGGCCGTGTCTCCCTTCCGGATGGGCTTTTCTCGCGAGCCCGGCCCGGGCGGCACAGTCGTTTTCGCGGTCGCCGTCGTCACGGCCTGCGCCTTGACCGTCTGCGTCGTACCGTTTTGAACAATGACCGTGCTGCTTTTATATGTTACCGCGTCGGTCGGAGGTAGGAATAGCCAGACTATCAGCCCCAGGCAGAACAGGATACCGACAAACCCAGCGATCATGTTCACGACGATCCATCTGCGCCTCACTTGATCCTGCCTTTTTTTCGCCTTCGGCTCCTTCTTGTTCAGCTCCGTGCCGCAATAGTCGCAGAACGGCCCCTTGGAATCCCCGCCGCAGTTTGGACATTTCATCCGACGTATCCCTCCCGCCTTGTTCTTCCTTATAGTATAGCATAGGACAACACGCCGGGCAAAAAAATATTTTTTCCGTTTAAATGCCGCGGTAAGTTCCCGTTTGCCGAAGTAACTTCCGGCAAAACGAATAGGCAGAATGAAGAGAAAAATAACTTCTGAAAAATATCTGTATTTGTTTAAAAACAATTATAATTTTATATTGATTTGATGTATTATAAGTATAATTATATAAACGGCATAAAAATCTAAAAAAATAATTATATACGTAATTTTATATAAAATTTATATTTTAGAATATGCAAATAATATTTATTTTTTATTCGGGAATTTAATTCTGGATTTTGGCTTTATCTAAAAAAGCAAAGACGAAATTTTTAGAAAAACAAAAAATCGGACAAATAACACAAAAAGTGAGGGCAAATACAAAAATATGGGCAGTAGGTACAATGAAAGTAATGACAAACGGATGATTTTTCAGACTTTTAACTAAACAAGTCACTTCCGTCAGCATTGCTCGTTATTTATCCCAACTCCCATGTTTTTACAAACAACAATACGCACAGGTGATTGGGAGGAATATGGTCATGACAGATTCTAAAAAGAGATTCCATGTGGACAATCAGTTTATTATGAATCCCCGTTTGTATGGGCAGTATTATCTTTTGCAATTGTGCGATCTGGCATGCTCGGCAGATTATGAGGTGCCCATACACGATCACCTGGGCTATGAGATCACCTATGTTTTATCGGGAGAAGGCGTGTTTTACCGAAACAGTATTCCGTATAACGTAAGCGCCGGCATGATTTTTTTGATCTCAAAAAATGATACCCATTCCCTGCGTTCCTCAAGGGATAACCCGTTGCGGTTTTTTTGCGTGAGCTTCAGCTTCAACAAAGCGGATCCGCGGTATTCCTCCTATGAAGAGATCGAACGCTTTTTTGATTCGTTCGATTATCCGATCGCCATGGACAAAAACAACATCTCTGCCGGTTTTGTCGGTGCGCTGAATGAAATGGCCAATTGGGGAAAAATGTCGGAGGAATTGATGATCTCTTATTTGTCCCAGATCATCATATATACCTATCGCAGTTTTCAGAGTGAAAAGAGCCAGCGGTATTTTTCCTCTCTGCATATCGATACCACCAAGAAATTCATTTATGAAATTATTAATTATATCGATTCGGATTTAACGGAAATCAATAAATTGCAAACATTGGGTGACAAACTAGGATACAACTATTCCTATATGTCAGCGAATTTCTCTCAGGTGATGGGCGAGACCATTAAGCAGTATTACACACGGCGGCGCTTTGAACGAGCCGTGGAGTTGCTGGAAGAAGGCGTGGAGATCGTGGCGGTGGCTGAAAAAATAGGATTTAAGACCGTACACGCATTCAGCCGGGCTTTTCGCAATTTTTACGGCTGCCCGCCGGGGGAATACCGAAAACGGCTGCTTGAGAGATGACACGGAGTCTGCTTAAAGGATTGATATGATGGTCCTTAAGAAATCATCGTAAATACGGTAAGAGGAGTTTGGCTTATGTTCTGGCAGTGTAAAAAAGGTAAAAGCAAAAACTTGACGGTTCCATTCATGGTGGGGATTCTTTTGGTTCACCTGGTACTGCCTGGTGTCTGCGCTGGCAAAACATCTTCCAAAGCGGCAGGCGTGATAGACGCTGCAAACACACCGACTTTACATAACATTCTCCAAAAAAGCGAACAGTCCTCCAATTATAAAAATTATTTGGCGCAGTATCCTCAAGCGGAACGTCCGATCATCAGCCGCCGCTATGCGGCTCAGGATGCCCGTCTGGAAGGGGCTGCCGAAAGGATATCGAACGGTCTCGGCCCGGAGGGGGAAGCTCCGGCGATCCTCTTTTCCGGTTCGGGAAAAGCGGAATGGACGGTCACCATGGAGCGCGAGGGGCTGTATGCGCTTGCTTTCGGATACTATACCGCCGAAAACGCCAAGCGGGATATGAATACCTGTTTAAAGATAAACGGCAGCGTTCCGTTTAACAATGTAGAAGAAATCACGTTTCATCGGTATTGGGCGGATGCCGAACCGATCACAACGGATATTCGGGGAAACGATAAGCGCCCGCGGCAGAAACAAGTTTCCATATGGCGTGAGCACACGATCAAAGATCCCCGCGGGCAAACGTACCTGTTTCTGTTTTACCTGAAACCGGGCAACAATACGATCAGTCTGGAAACGGCGGATGAAGGGCTGTATCTGGAAAGTCTGCGTGTTTTTAACGACGAACCCCCCATCCGTTACGAACAGGCGAAAACCGACTCGGATACTGCCGTGGACTTTTTAGAGCTGTATCAGGCGGAAACAGCGGATGTGAAAACCGATTCGGCGATCAAACAAGGAACCGACCGCACCGATGCCGCGACCATGCCTGCCGATCCGGTATTTTTAAAACTCAATATGATCTCCGGGGATGGATGGAAGCTGCCTGGACAAACCATTTTCTGGACGGTGGATGTTCCGCAGGATGGGAATTACAAGATTGGTTTGCGTTACCGACAGGCGGATATGCAGGGGCTGTTTGTTTCAAGACGGCTGTTGATCGACGGCGCACCGCCGTTTGCTGAGGCTGAAAATCTCCGCTTTCAATATCATGAATCCTGGAAATACAAAGAACTCGGCAGCGAAGCCGATCAGCCGTATGCCTTTTTCCTGAAAAAAGGGCGGCACACGATCGGGCTGGAAGTAGTTACGGACGAAAACGGAGAGGTGATCCAGTCTTTAGAGGAATGCGTGTATATCCTTAATTATCTGTATCGAAAGATCGTGGTCATCACCGGAACGTCCCCGGATTCTTTGCGGGACTATTCCTTGCCCGAAGAAATTCCCGAATTACTGCCCGCCTTTACCGAGATCGCGGACGTTTTAAATGGGCTGGTAGAACAGATCGTCTCTTTGACAGATCAGAAAGGAGGAAATGCCAGTATTTTGCGCGAAACGGAGGAGCAGCTTCGCTCCTTTGTGAAAGATCCCTACTCCATCACCGACCGTTTGGACAATTATAAATCCAACGTGACAGCGTTATCCGCGCTGATGCTGAAGATGCAGGAACAGCCTTTGGATCTGGATTATATCACCGTTTCCGGGATGGAACAGACGATCCCCAACACCAAAGCCGGATTTTTCCAGAATATCGCGTATCAATTCAAAGCGTTTATCGGTTCCTTTTTTAATGATTATACATCAATAGGCGGCAACGGCGAGAAGCTGGATCAAGTCATTAAGGTCTGGTACGGCGGCAGCCGTGAGCAGGCAGAGATCGTCCAGCGGATGATCGATGATTCTTTCACGCCGCAAAGCCATGTGGGCGTGACGTTGGAATTGGTGCAGGTATCCATCGCGCAGGCCATTATCGCGGGAACGGCGCCGGATGTTGTCATGAATGTGGCCAGAGGGCAGCCGATCAATCTGGCGGTTAGAGATGCACTGGTTCCGCTTGATCAGTTCCAGGGCTTTGATGAGCTGAAAAAACAGTATGAAGCAACCGTTCTGACACCCTATACGTTTCAAAACAAGGTTTACGGTTTGCCCATCACGCTGGATTATCATCTTCTGTTTATCCGGGATGACATTTTTGACGAGCTCGGCTTGCAGGTGCCGGACACCTGGACAGAACTGTACGATATGCTGCCGACTTTGCAGCGCAGTAATATGACCGTTGGGCTGCCCTATACCACCATGAGTTCGCAGGCAACGGTGGACGGCGGCATGGGCGCTAAGGATCTGTTTTCGGCGCTGGTGCTGCAGCGGGGCGGAACTTTTTACAATGAAAACGCCTCCAAAGCTATTCTGGACAGCAAAAACGTCATGGACGCGTTTAAACAATGGACAGAGTATTATCAGAAATATGAGCTGCCTTTGACATACGATTTTTACAACCGGTTCCGCAGCGGCGAGATGCCTATGGGCATCCAAGGTTACGGTATGTATAACATGCTGGAAGCGGCGGCTCCCGAGATCAAAGGCATGTGGTCGATGCATCTGCTGCCCGGAACACAAACGCAAGACGGCAAGATCGACCGAACCGAAGGGGCTTCAGGCACGGCAACCATTATGATCAACAACCGTCAGGACGAAGCGACAAAAACCGCGGCTTGGGAGTTTATGAAATGGTGGACATCCGCCGAGAGCCAGGCTCGGTACGGCGTGGAGATCGAAACCCTGATGGGCACCGCTTCCCGGTATAATCCCGCGAATATTGCCGCCATGGAACAGCTTTCTTGGTCGCAGGAGGAACTATCCATTCTGAAGGAGCAGCGAAGCTGGATCAGGGAGATTCCCGAAGTCCCCGGCGGGTATTATACCTCCCGCTGCATTGATAACGCTTTCCGCAATGTGGTCCTCAAATCGGAAAATTACCGGGAGGCTTTACTGGAGCAAAATGTCATCATCAATACCGAAATTTCCCGTAAGCGCAGAGAGTTTTTTCTTGACTGAGAAATTTCTGTGTGCATCTCATCCATACGATGTTTTTATGTGAATGGTGGTACATTATGGAAAACAATCCATCAAAAGCCCGTGAAAACCCACTCAAACCCAGTATCGCATCGTTGATCATTAAAAACAAAAGCAGTTATTTGTTCCTTGCCCCGTTTGCCATCTTCTTTTTGCTGTTTACGGTTTTACCCGTGCTGGCAGCTATCGGGCTGAGCTTCTTTAATTTCAACATGATCGAAGTAACGGGGTTTGCCGGTGCGGATAATTACATACGCATGCTGTTTGATGACGATGTGTTTTTAATTGCCGTCAAAAATACGCTGGTTTTTGCCTTTCTGACCGGGCCTGTCAGTTACATATTGTGTCTGATACTGGCATGGCTCGTCAACGAAGTGCCGAAAAATCTGCGCATCTTTCTGACGCTGATTTTATACGCCCCGTCTATTACGGGCGGTGCCATTTTCATCTGGAGCTATATCTTCAGCGGCGATTCCTACGGTCTGATCAACAGCCTGTTCATGAAGATCGGGGTTTTGCAGGATCCCATCAACTGGCTGATCGATGACCGGTACAATCTGGGGGTCATCATCATCATTCAGCTGTGGCTGAGTCTGGGGGCGGGCTTCCTATCCTTTATCGCCGGATTCCAAACGGTAGACCGTTCGATTTATGAAGCGGGAGCCATTGACGGCATCCGAAACCGCTTTCAGGAATTATGGTATCTGACACTGCCCAGCATGCGGCCTCAGCTGATGTTCGGCGCTGTGATGCAGATCGCCGCCTCCTTCTCGGTCAGCGCCGTGCCGATGCAGCTGACAGGGTTCCCCAGTACCAACAACTCAACTACGACCATCGTCATGCACGTTCTGGATAACGGTACAATCCGAATGGAGATGGGCTATGCCTGCGCCATTGCCACGGTACTGTTTGTGACGATGATCATCACCAGAAACCTTGTGTCCAGAATTATCAAGAGTGAATAGCGGAGGAATGATATTGTGAGAAGCACATCAGCAAAGCATGTTAGTCGTTCTGCCGGAGGTACGGCAGCTATTATCATCTTCCTGCTCTTGTTCGGCTTGATCATGGCGCTTCCGCTTTTGTATACGATCCTCCAGTCGCTGAAGCCTTTGGATGAACTGTTTATTTTTCCGCCGCGTTTTTTTGTGCGGCGTCCGACTTTAGAAAACTTTATCCAGTTAAAAAATATCACGTCCGATCTGTGGGTACCGTTCTCCCGGTATCTGTTCAACAGTGTTTTCCTGACCGTGTTCTGTACGGCTATACAGGTGGTTTTTGCTTCCATGGCCGCTTATCCCTTGGCAAAACACAAGTTTCCCGGTCAAAAGGTCTTTTTTAATATGGTCGTTTTGTCGCTGCTGTTTACCAACGAAGTGACCTTTATCCCTCTGTATATCATGCTGTCCTCCATGCATCTGATCAACAGCTATATGGCGTTGATCTTACCGGTGGCGGCGTTCCCGCTGGGGCTCTACCTGATGCGGCAGAATCTGTTGGGATTCCCGGATTCGGTCATCGAATCGGCGCGCATCGACGGCGCAAAGGAAGCCACCATCTTCTGGCACGTGATCATGCCGTCCAATCGGGCGGTTTGGATGACCATGCTGATGTTTTCGTTCAGCAGTATGTGGAACCGGTCGGACACGGCGTTTATCTACACCGAAGCCAAAAAGAGCCTGCCCACGATCTTGGCGCAGCTATCCAGCGCCGGTATCGCCAGAATGGGAGTCGGCGCTGCCATCTCGGTGTTTATGATTCTTCCGCCCATACTCATCTTCTTGATAACGCAAAGCGGCGTGATGGAAACCATGGCCAATTCTGGAATGAAGGAGTGACAAAGCGGATGAAAAACACTCTCAAACGGTTTTGTGTTTGCCGTAAGGGAATTGGCTGTCTCCTTTTGCTGGCGGTTTATGCGATAAGCGGGTTTGGCACAGCGGCAGAAGTTCCGTATAACAACTACTGTGTAACCGAATGGGCAACCGATGCGGCGGCACCGGTTGCGTATACACCGCAGATGACAGTCACGCGCATCGAGGCTGAAAAGCCGGATTTTCTGGAGCCGCAGGATCTGTATATCCGTGACGGTGAGATCTATGTGCTGGACTCGGGCAACAGCCGCATCGTTGTTTTGGACAGCAACCTGCAGCTTATCCGTGTGATCGGGAAGTTCACCGGGTCGGGGGGAGAAACCCTGACGCTGAACAAAGCGCAAAGTCTGTTTGTGGACGAAAAACACGATCTTTACATAGCCGACACGGAAAATTCCCGTGTTTTAAAGGTGGATGGCACGGGTAAGCTGCTGCAAACCTTTGTAAAACCCACCAGCGCCGAGTATACCACGAAGTTTTTTAAACCCAAAAAAGTCGTGGCAGACCCCGACGGAACCGTGTTTGTCATTGCCGAAGGCGTTTATCAAGGCGCTTTGGTCTTTGAGCCGGACGGCAAATTCAAATCCTTCTTTGGCAGCGCAAGGGTGCAGGCAAGCGTGAAGCTGATCGCCGACAGGCTGTGGAAACAGCTGCTTTCCAACGACCAGCGTTCCAAGATGTCACAATACGTTCCCGTGGAATTTTCCAACTTCGATATCGATGACGAGGGACTAATTTATACCTGCACCAGTTTTACAAGCGGTAACCGCGAGCAGGTACGCAAGCTAAATTATTTGGGCAACAACATCTATCCGTACACCGAAAATTTCGGAGAAAAGGATATTGTGGGATATAAGCAAAGCACCTATATCACCTCTTTTGTGGATGTTTGCGTTAATGAGTCGGATATCCTGTATGCGCTGGACAACACCCGCGGCCGGATCTATACGTTTGATCAGGAAGGCAACCGCCTGTTGGTTTTCGGCAACATTTCGGATCAAATGGGCGGATTCCGTACGCCGGTGGCGATCGATACGCTGGATAGCCGCGTGTATGTTCTGGATTACAGCAAAGGCAGCATCACCTGCTTTTTGCCCACGGAATACGGGCAAAAAATCCTGGAAGCGGTGAGCCTGTATCACCATGGCTTATACGAAGAGGCACTGGCTCCCTGGCAGGAGGTGCTGAAAATGAACAGCAACTTTGAACTGGGATACAGCGGCATGGGTCAGGCGATGATGAAACTGGGTAACTATGAAAAGGCGGTGGAGTATTTCCGCCTGGGATATGATCGGGCTAACGAGTCGAAAGCGTTTGAAAAGTATCGGAATGCCTATTTGCGTAGTCACACCACCCTTGTTATTTCGGTACTGGTCCTCGTTGTGCTGTTTTTAGTGATCGTTACCAGTAAATGCTTATCGCAAAGGGTGTTCCGCCGCAAACGAACAAAAAAGCCCGAGGAAAGGGGGATGCCGAAATGACCGAGGCACTGCATAATATTCTGTTGATTGTGAAAAAGCCGGTGGAAACCTTCAACGAGTTGAAATACCGCCGTTACCGCCATTGGGGACTGATCGCTCTCACCCTTGCGGCATGGCTTATCGTCGATATTATGGTCAAACAGCTGTACGGTTTCCGTTTTAATACCAATCATGCGGATGAATTGAATATTTTGATCGAGCTGAGCATGACCATCGGGCTGTTTTTTCTTTTCTGCATTTCCAATTGGGCTATCTGCACGCTGTCATCCGGCGAAGGGCGTTTTGATGAGATATGCACCTTTTGTGCCTATGCCATGATTCCCTATATCGTCTTCCGCTTTGTCAGCATTTTGCTGTCACGCGTGCTGACGTTCAATGAAGAGGTCTTTTTGAATTGGTTTGTGTGGATCGGCATGCTCTGGAGCGCCATGCTGCTTTTTCAGGCGATCCGGATCGTTCATCAATATTCCGGGGGCAGAACACTGTTTTCCATTTTTCTGACCTTGGTGGGGATCTGTGTGATACTGTTTATCCTGTTGCTCCTGGTGGCGTTGTTTCAGCAACTCTATTCCTTTATCTCCATGATCGTCAGTGAATTATGGATTCGTAAATAGGGCGGTGAACAAATGAGAAAAAGTAAAAGGTGGATCCCCGGACTGATCGTACTGGCCGTTATTGCTTTAACGGTTACCCTGTGCGTGGATTTTTCTCCCCGTGTCACCGCCTTTTCTGCCGAAAAGACAGGCGGGGTCGTGTCGAAGGTGTTGTTTCCGGCTGAGGAAACCTATACCCCCTCGCCATCGCCGGCAGGAATGGAATTGATGGCACAAAAGGGATTTTTGGCACTTCATGCGGACAAAACCACGGCGGCCATTGCGCTGGAGGATATGCGGGATCATATGATGTGGTTCAGCACCCCGACGCGTGTCGAGGAGGATACCACCGCCAAAGGGAATGCCAAAAACGAAATGTATTCCGTGCTGACGGTCACGGATATCGTCAGCGAGACCAATACCCAGAAAACACGGAATTCCATGATCGGCAGTGTGAAGAAAAACGGGCTGACACTGGAAAAATTACCCGACGGTTTTCGGGCAACTTTTGAATTTCCGGAGTATTCCTATACGATCCCGATGGACTTTATCCTCGTGGGAGACAGCCTGAAGGTTTCGGTGGATACCTCCAAGATCATAGAAAAGGGCGAGCAGCGTCTTTTTTCCCTGCGCATTCTGCCGTATTTCGGCGCGCAGGACTGGGAAACAGACGGATATTTTATCTTGCCGGACGGCAGCGGTTCTCTTCTGCGCTTTAATAACGGCAAGGGTAGATTTACCTATCACTCCGATCTTTACGGTCTGGACGGCGTTGTGAAGCAGGACAGCCGGACGACCAACCAGCAGGCGGCGGCGCTTCCTTGCTTCGGTATCCAGACGAAGAAACAGGGGCTGCTGGCGGTCGTGGAGGACGGTGCGGGGCGTGCCGGCATCCATGCCTCCACATCGGGCGGAGAATCCCAGTTTAACCGCGCCTATGCGGATTTTAGTGTTCGCCTGAGCCAAATGCTGACGGTTGGCAGCGGATGGAACAGTCGGGATGTGATCATGTATGATGAGCGTCCCATCGATGCGGGCGTTATCTCGGTGCGTTATTTCCCCGCGGATGAGGATCAGCAGGAAATTGCCGGACTCGCCGGCATCATGCGGGAATATCTGATACGCCAAAACGGGCTGAAACCCGTTGCCGGCGAGGTTCCTCCTGTGTATATCCAGACGCTGGGAGCCATTCGCAAGCGTGCTTCCATTCTGGGAATCCGTATGGATTCCACGGAGGTCGTCACCTCGTTTGAGAAAGCGGCCCAAATGGATGCCGTCCTGAAATCCGGCGGGATCGATGCCACTGTCTGGTATTACGACGGATGGAGCGAGGACGCGCTTCGCGGCAAGGTCACGTCCCAAATGAACGTGGTCGGCAAAATCGGCGGAGAAAAAGGCCTTTCGGCGTTGGCAGAATCCTTGCAAAAAACAAACAGCCGCGTTTTTCTGAAGGGCGAAACGGTGAATTTTCATGATAACGGAGCCGGTGTTTTCTCGTTTATGGATGCCGCAAAAGATATCAGCAAATCCGCCATTAAAACCCACGTTTATAAGCGCAACACGTTTTTCCCGGATTCCCGTTCCGGAACAGGTTTTTTGCTGAACAATCAGCTTGCCAACGGTGCTTTTGTACGGCTGGCCGATCAGGGAAAGAAGTATCAAATCGGACTGAGCGCCGGATCGCTGGGAGCGCAAAGCTATACGGACTTTTCAAAATACGGTTCTTCGCGTGCCGATGCGGTAGAGTTAACAAGGCGCGGACTGAAAAAAGCGCAGGAGGCTTTGCCGCTGCTCGGAGACAATCCGATGGGCTATGCGATCCCGGCGTTATCGGGTGCTGTGAACCTGCCTGATTCCGGAAGCGGTTTTGATGTTTGCGATGAATCCGTTCCGTTTTTACAGATCGTCTTGCATGGAGTCATACCGTATGCAGGAAAAGCTATCAATCTTTCCGGCACTTACACGGACTCGTTTTTATGGAGCATCCAGTCGGGTTCACTGCTCCATTATTATCTGCTGGGTGTGGATCCCGCCGAATTGAAGGATACCGATCGTACGGATCTGTACGGAGCCGGCTTTGGGCTCTGGAAAGATAAAATAATCGAGCAATACACAGCTCTTAAAGACTTTTATACGCAAACAGCCGATGCCGTCATCGTGGGCTACGATACCCTGCAACCCGGCGTTGTCCGTACCCGCTACAGCAACGGATGGAGCACCTACGTGAATCGCACTGATAAGGATGTGCTCATTGCGGACATAGCGATTCCAAAGAAGGGATATCGGATTTTGCAGGAGAAAGGGGACGAATAAGCATGCAACGAGCAAGAACCATCAGGCAGAAAAAACACGTTATGCCGTATGAATCCAAAAAAAGTCTGGCAGGTTTTCTGTTTGTTTCGATTTGGGTTATTGGGTTTATTTTCTTCTTTCTGCTCCCGTTTCTCCAGTCTGTGCGCTATTCTTTTTCCGATATCGTTTTAAACCCCAACGGCGGGTATACCCTGAACTTTATCGGCTGGAAAAATTACATCAAGGCTTTCACCACGGATGCCGAATTTCTTCCCGCGGTGTTCAGTTCTCTCGGAGCCATGCTGTATCAGGTACCCATCATCGTCCTATTCAGCCTGTTTGTTGCCATCATTCTTAACCAAAAATTTGTGGGAAGAACATTTGTCCGCGGCATCTTTTTTATCCCGATCATTGTGGCAAACGGCGTCATCCTCTCCATCATGAACGGGGATGTGCTCTCCCAGACCATTATGCAGGGTTCCAGTTCTTCCACGCTGTTTCAAAGCGAGTTTTTATATGAGCTGATGTTTAAATCGGGCATGAGTCAGGAATTTGTCAATGGGCTGACTGGTGTTGTGGACAGCTTGTTTGCCCTGATATGGAAATCCGGCATACAGATCATTATTTTTCTTGCCGGACTGCAAACCATAGCGGATTCGATGTATGAGGCGGCAAAAATTGAGGGCGCAACGGGATGGGAAACGTTTTGGAAGATTACGTTTCCGATGATTTCGCCCATGATCATCTTAAATCTTATCTTCACGATCATTGATTCGTTTACCGACTATAACAATGTGGTGATGAAATACATCAATGAGCAGCAGATCGGCATGCGTCTGGCTTACAGTTCCACACTGGGATGGATTTATTTTCTGATGGTTGCGGTCATTATTGTGATGGTTTATCTCATCATTAACAAACGCGTGTTTTATCAGGTTTGATGGAGGTGAAAAAATGGCTTTAACAGCAAGAACTCTTTGTTCGGCAGATGAACAAACACGGGCGAGAGCGATCAAAAAACTCAGCAGCGTCGGCAGTATCGGCTGGAAGGTTTTTCGATTTTTTCTTCTTTGCGGGCTGTGTTTTGTGCTTCTTTATCCACTGCTTTATATGCTGAGTATCTCTTTCCGCAGCATGAAGGACATTTATGACCCCAGCGTTATTTGGGTATCCAAGCACTGGACGCTGGATAACTTCAAAGAAGTAATTGAGGTCATGGATTATAAACGGGCGCTTCTAACGTCTCTGGAGATCAATGTTGTCAGTTCGCTGATCCAGGTCGTGATTTGTGCGGTGGTCGGCTACGGCTTTGCTCGTTTTGAATTTAAATGCAAAGGCTTGCTGTTCGCTCTGGTCGTGCTTACGGTTATCGTCCCGCCTCAGCTGATCAGCACGCCGTTATACATTTATTTCAAAGGGTTTGATTTTTTCGGCATAGGCTCGTTGGTCGGATTGATTACCGGCACGCCGCTGACAAAAAACCTGCTGAATACCTCTTGGGTGTTCTTTCTGCCGGCTATTTTCGGTCAGGGGATCAAATCCGGGCTTTTCATCTTCATTTTCCGGCAGTTTTTCGGTGGTATGCCAAGGGAGCTGGAGGATGCCGCCCAGATCGACGGCTGCAGCTTTTTCGGCTGTTTCTGGCGGATTATGATCCCCAATGTCCGTTCCGGCATGCTGGTGGTGGTCGTGCTGTCCCTGGTCTGGTACTGGAACGATTATTTTCTGGGCTCCATGTTTATCAGCAATCACCGGACGGTAATGATGGAACTGGTAAACCTGCCAAGCGGACTGCGTATGTTGGGCGGGTATGAGTCGGCTGCGACGGATCCTTTGAAGATCATTACGCATATGCAGGCGGGTTCTCTGCTTGCCATTGCGCCCGTGCTGGGATTTTATATCCTGATCCAGCGTTTCTTTATACAAGGTGTGGAACGATCGGGCATTGTCGGCTAACAGCAGGTATATCGGACACCGGGGGTGTCTGCAAATAAAAGGAGGAATTCGTATGAAAAAGAGCCTAAGCAAAGCATGGATTTTACTGGTCACTTTTGTCATAGCTTTCTGTTTTATTGTTCCAACGGCAAGTGCCGCCGCGGAACCGACCAAATTGCCGATTTTTTGGGGATTTGAAGATCCCGAAAGGCAGCTCGATGTCCCGGAACTGATGCTGGACTATCATGGCTTTATGCATGACGGCAACGGCGCTTCGGAAATCCAGTCCAAGGTGGTCTATGAAGGCAAATATGCCATGAAATGCGACGCCAAGGATTTGGTATGGGGCATGGTGCTGGCGCCCACACTGCAAAAGGGAAAGACCTATATCTTCTCGGTTTACATCAAAACCGAAGATTTCAAAAACAATAACGGCTATAACTTGTATTCCCGCGTGAAACGTCCCGTGGAGATGTATCTCAGCGATTCCCTTCGTCTTGAGGACGGCACTGCCGACTGGAAAAAATACGAGATTAAATTCAAAGCGCTGCAAGACGGCCTTGTGGATTTAGGGATACAGCCTTTTGAAGCCGGTGCGAAACCAACCGGTATTCTGTATTTTGATAACATTGAGCTGAAGGAAGAAGGCGGCTCGACGAATTCAACCGCAGCTCCCACCACAAAAGCCCCTTCCACAAAAGCGCCGACCACAGCGGTCGTTCAGCCTACCGCAACCGACACAGCGACTACCGAATCCAGCGCGATCGAAACGACCGACACCACCATAGCGACAGAAACCAACGCGCAGGCCACGGCACCGACCGGCACCACCACAAAAGATGCCACGCCCGCGGGAAATACGCCTTCCGCGCCGTGGGGATGGATCATTGCCGGCATCGTTGTTGTTCTGGCAGCCGGAGGCGGCGTTACGTTCTGGCTTTTGAAAAAGAAAAAGGTATCCTAACACAGCTTGTTATTTCCGCGTTTCGGCATTCCCCAAAATAAAATAGTGGAGGTAATTCAATTGAAAAGGATTCAACGTTTCGTTACCCTTTTGGCAGTTCTCAGCATGGCTGTTTTCTGTATACCGGCCTTTGTAAACGCCGCAAGTTTTGAGATGCTCAAATACGACTTTGAGGATGACGTCAAACCCATCTGCGGCGCTGCTTTTGCGCTGAACGACACCGTGTCGTACAGCGGCGCAAAAGCCCTCAAGTTTGACCCGAATGCCGCTGACAACTGGGGCTTGCAGATCGAACCGGCGCTGACCGTCGGGGACGAATATACCTTTGCGGCAAAGATCAAGACGGTCAATTTTAAAAACAACGGTGCGGCATGGCAGTTCTGGGCTCAGCAGGCCGGCGCCGGCAACAAGGAATTTTCCGATGGCACCAACGACTGGGAATGGTATACCATGACCTTTACGGCGCAGGACATCGCCAACCATAAATTCGGCATCTTCTCATTTGGCTCGGGCACACCCGAAGGCCTTATCTATATCGATGATATAGCCTTTGGCCTGAAAGCAGACGTGGCAGCGTTTATGGCGGCAACGGACGAGGCTGCTGCCGGCAAATATACGTATGATATGATAAAGTACGACTTTGAGGATGACGTCAAACCCTCCTGCGGCGCTGCTTTTGCGCTGAACGACACCGAGTCGTACAGCGGCAAAAAAGCTCTCAAATTTGACCCCAACGCCGCTGATAACTGGGGCTTGCAGATCGTACCCAGTCCGGCGCTGAAAGCCGGCATGAAATACACCTTTGCGGCAAAGATCAAGACGGTCGATTTTAAAAACAACGGTGCGGCATGGCAGTTCTGGGCTCAGCAGGCCGGCGCCGGCAACAAGGAATTTGCCGATGGCAGCAACGACTGGACATGGTACACCATGACCTTTACGGCACAGGATATCGCCAACCACAAATTCGGTTTCTTCTCGTTTGGTTCGGGCACACCCGAAGGTCTTATCTATATCGATGACATCGCCCTCGGACTGGAGGCGGATGTGGCAGCGTTTATGACGGCAACAGATGCAGCGGCGACAGAGCCCGAACCTACGGACCCGGATGATGAATCTTCCTTTATGGCTTTTGATATGGAAGACGAAACCAAGCTGCCGCTGACTTCTTTTGATCGGGTGAGCACGGAAAGTTATAAAGGCCAGTATTCGTTGCTGTTTGATCCCGCGGCGAAACAGCACTGGGGACTGGAAATGCTGCCGAAAGTGGTGCCGGGAAAAACCTATACGTTCGGTGCCATGATCAAGACGGACGGTTATGCCGATAACGGACGCGAATGGATGCTTTGGGCACAGCAGCCGGCGGCGGGTAACGTCTACATTGAAGACGGCACGAAGGACTGGACATGGTATTCCATGACGTTTACGGCAGAAGATATCAACAATCACAAATTCGGCATTTACGCTTTTGGACCTCAGCTTCTCGTTCCGGACGGTAAATTCTATGTGGACAATATCGTTTTCGGCCTGAAAGAGGATGTGGATGCCTATTATAAGGAACTGACGGGCGAAACGGTGCCAACCGGTTCTACCACCACCATCCCCACGAAACCGAATGCGACCACTACCACCACCAAGGGCGATGCCTCTCCCACCACCGGAAGCGGTACGGTTCTGCCCATCGTCATCGTGTCGCTTGTTTCCGGCGCTATTTTGGCCATGACCCGAAAAAGCCGGAAACACGGATAAAGGCAACAGCCCAGGCACGGTAAACTTTACTAAAGGTTTGATGTTAGGAAGAGACCCCTTGCCCGCAGAAAGACAGGATACAGTGTGACCGGCCTTCCTGCCGGCAAGGGCCTGTTCCGCTATTCGCTATAAAATCGATAAGGAAAGGTTGAGGCAGTAATGCTGAAAAAACGTCTGTTTTCCATTGCTTGCGCCATCACCATTGCTACAGCTATGTGCGCGGTCACCGGTTGCGGAAGTTCCCAGTCCAGCGGTGCTTCCCAACAAGGTGCCGGAAAGGTCGACTACAGTGCTTTGCCCAAAATTGACATGCCGGACAAAAAGATCGTTCTGCTGACTCAGTCGGAAGAAAAAGCCACAACATATAAAGAGCATTATGGCGGTGAAGTGGAATCCATTTTGGTTTCGGATAAAGAAATTTTCACCCGGTTTATGACCATGGTTATGTCGGAAGAGCGTGTCGATGTGTTCTGGAACTATCTCAAGCCGGCACTGGCAACGCAGGGGTATCTTAAAAACCTGGATGAGTATATCGATTTTAACCAGCCGCTTTGGGCGGATGTCAAGGATATCAATAATTTGTTACAGGATAAAGAGGGAAAGCATTACTGTGCCATCCCCGGCGTACAGCGCAACATGTGTTTGTGGTATAACACCGAAATTTTCGAAGAGTATGGACTGGACACGCCGGAGAGCTATGTCAAGGCGGGAACCTGGGACTGGAACGTTCTCCGCGATATGGCGATAAAACTGACAACGGCTCCCGGGAGCGACGGAAAAAGCTCGCTTTACGGCATGTGCGTGGACGAGGTCGACGCTTTCCTGTATTCCTGCGGAAAACATATCATTTCGTTTAACGGCGACGGAACGGCGACCAACAACATCATGAGTGAAGAAATCGCACGCGCCGTTAAATTTGCTACCGATTTAAACGTCGTGGATAAAGTGCTGTATACCAACAATGACGGCAGAGAAATGTTTAAACAGGGTAAAGTTGCCATGATTTCCGGCGGCGTGTGGTACCGTACGCTCTGGCCGGATATGATGAGAAGTGGAGCAGCCATGTTTGTTCCGTTCCCGAAAGATCCGAACGCCGATCAATATTATGTACAGCAGCAGTCCGACGGCTATATGATCCCCTCGACGGCGCAGAACGTTGCCGGCGCCTGCGCGTTTATTGCCACCAAGCGTTTTGATTTTATGGATACTTCCAAAAAGGAACGCACCTTGGCGGAAATGAAAGAAGCCTACGGCTGGAACGAAAAGCATCAGGAGATGTTTGAAAAATATTGCGGGTCCAAAGACAAAGTCGGCGTGCCGATCTCCTATATTCCGTTTGAAACAGGCGAATATTACGGCGATCTGTTTGCGCGTCCGTCTTTAGGCGAACCCTGGTCGACGATCGCCGCCGAAATAGCGCCGAAAATCGATGAAAAAATAGCCATCGCCTACGAAAAATAAATCGGGTATTGGATTCGCCTGCTGGTCCTGTGCTGTTGTTCCCCCGCTGAAATGGTACCAAACAGGAATGCAGCGGGGGAATAACAATTGTATTCTTGGAGGAGCTCAGGATGTCGCAGCAAACGCTCGGATGGAAACCCTTACAGATTATCCATCACTATTTCCCTCGTGATGAGAAAAAAATGGAAGCCTTTATCGATGCAAACCCGGGAGACGGTTTTGTTGTCAATGTCAAAGAGCCCTGGAACGATCCAAACGATCATGCGGGCTATGACACCTATCTGCGGCAGCCGGAGGAGTGGAAAACCTTAGATGCCTTTATCCGCCTTTGCTCTCGGAAAGGAAAACGCATCTGGATCTATGATGAACCGGGATTTCCAAGCGGTGCAGCGGGACGGCGGGTCGTGGAAACCAATCCATCCTATGCGGTAAGCTGTCTGGCCTGTAAAAGCGCGGAAACAACCGGAGGAACGGGTGAAATGCTGCTGCCGGAGGGGGATACGCTGCTGGCAGCGGCTATCCCTATGGCGCAGGACGGTACTCTGACAGAGTCCGAGATGCGGCTGCTTTCGCCGCAGAACGGCCGCCTGTGCTGGACACTGCCGGAGGGAAACTATCGGATAGCGGCGATTATACATAAACCGTGCCAATGGATAACCGGCGCGGGAGTACCGTATATCGATGTGCTGAATCCGCAAGCTGTACGGACATTTATCCAGTGTACCCATGAAAGCTACCGGCAGAATCTGAGTGCGGAGGCTTTTCGCCATATCGAAGCTTTTTTCAGCGACGAACCCGGACTGCCCGTTTACGGATGCAGCATGATATTCAACGAGCCGGATCCCGTTGTTCCGTGGACGGAAGGGCTGGAAGCCGATTTTTTGAACGGCTGCGGCTATCCCCTGCGTCCCCGCCTGGCAAGCTTGTTTTTTGACACCGATTCGGGAGGACAAGTACGCCGCGATTTCTGGAGGCTGGTATCCGCACGGCTGGAGGAATCCTATTTCGGTCAGATAGCGGACTGGTGTACCCGTTATGATATTTGTCTGACAGGACACCTGTACGGAGAAGAAACCTTATCGATGCAGATCGGGCTGAACGGGGATCTGTTCGGGCTTCAGAGGCGTATGACACTTCCCGGTGTGGATCGGCTGTACTGCACCAATCCCACGGGTATATTGCCGGAAAAGACGGCAGCCTCCGCCGCCGATCTGATGGGGTACCGCCGCGTCATGAGCGAATCCAGCGCCTGCTTTGAATCTTCCTACTGGCATACTTCGCATGACACTTCCGATATACTCCATGCCTGCCTGTATCAGATGATCCTGGGCATCAATGTGATCGCCTCGTATTTTTCACCCGGTGAGTACCCGTCTGCCAAGTTTTGCGAGGCTTATGAAACCATTGGCCGCGTGGGAAGCATAATGGATGGTTATCATCAGGCGCCGGTGCTGTTCCTTTTGCCCATGGAAGGCGCATGGGAACGGTATCGCCCTGTGAACCAAAAATACTGGTCGATGGAGCCGGAATCATATTCGCCCAAGCAGCCGTATGCCATGCAGCGGCTGGAGCAGTATATGGATGCGGTGATGACCAGGCTGCTGGATAGCCGCTTGGATTTTGACCTGATCGACGACAGAGGACTGCAAACCTGTCGAGTGATAAACGGTCGGATACAGGCATCATACGAAGATTTTGATTTGCTTGTGCTTTTTGATACCGGCGATTTTCTGCCGGAAACCCTTGCCGCCCTGCAGCGGCTGGCGCAGGCAGGCGGCCGCATGCTTTGTATACGGGAAGGAGAGACCCTTTCACAGGAGATCCGCCTTCTGGCGGAACAGTATGCAGACCGGGTATGCGTTGCTGCACCGGAAGATGCTGTGAAAGCGGCGTCTGCCCTTTGCCTGCCCGTTTTAAAAATCAAAGAAGAAGCCCCCTTCCTCTGGGTACGGCGTTGCCGCCGGGAGAGCGAGGATGTTTGTTTGCTGCATTGCCGCGACGGACAGCAGCATACGGTCACCGTTTTGCCCGAGCCGGGACAGACCGTTTTCGTCTATGATCCAGCAAGCGGGAACGAAGAACCTGCCAGGATACAGGATACGGGTTTTTCGTTGGAGATCCCCGCAAAACAATGCCGGATTCTCCGCCTTACAGCAAAAGAATAACAGGTGAAGTACGAGGATGAATTTCAGCATAGGCATCATGGCGGGCTCCCTGCGCCTGCCTTTTCGGGAAAGCCTTGCAAAGGAGCCGGCGTGAATCTGGAGCCGGCTAACCTGGTCGTGGTTACGGGCGATGATCCGGTGAACGCGGAATACGGAGGAGGACAACCACATGGAACCCGATTTTAAAAAGCATAATCAAGAGGTGAAACAGGTATGGGACACCTATTATGCCGGCAAACCTTATCGCATCCCGATGGTCATCGGCATCAACCCTCGCTATATGTTATTGGATTCACGCCTGAACCCCCAAGGCATCACGTTTCAGCAATACTTTGAAGATCCCGAGACCATGTTTCGGATTCAGCTGGAGTTTCGGGATTTTGTGCGGCATCATGTGTTTGCCGATCATGAAATGGGCATCCCGGAAAACGGTTGGGAGATCTATGTGGATTTTCAAAACAATTACGAAAGCGCCTGGTTTGGCTGTCCGATCGTGTACAAAGAAGATAATTGCCCGGTTTGTCCGGCTATATTGGATGATCAACATAAGCATATGCTGTTCGAAAAGGGTATGCCGGATCCGTTTTCGGGAATTATGGGAACCGTTCGGGAGTATACGGAACTATTTAATGAAAAAAGGCAAAAGGGATTTACCTATAAAGGCGCCCCTCTGGCGCCGGCATCTCCGAACATCATGTGTACAGACGGTCCGTTTACCTTAGCGTGTAATTTGCGGGGTGTCGATGATTTCTGCGTGGATATGTATGAAGATCCCGATTATGCCCATCAGCTTCTTGCGTATATTACGGCGGCGACGATTGAACGGCTGAAAGTGTGGCGGCGGTATTTGCGGCAAGATGAGATACAGCCCTCCTTCTTTTTCGCCGATGACAGTGTGGCTCTTCTTTCTGCGGATATGTACCGGGAATGGATCTATCCCTATCATAAACAGCTGATAGACGCTCTGAGCACCGACGACGCACGCAACGGCATCCATTTATGCGGGGACGCCTCCCGTCACTTCCGTTTTCTTAAAGAACATTTGAACATCACGACGTTTGATACGGGATATCCCCTTGATCACCGAAAAGTTCTGCTCGAACTGGGACCGGATGTCTGCATTCAGGGAGGTCCCAGTACCAGTTTGCTGCTGACCGGCAGCAAGGAAGACGTGGTCAGGGAAACCGGGCGTATCCTTTCTTCCGTTAAGGATGTAAGCCATCGGTTTATCCTGCGGGATGCCAATAACCTTTCTCCCCGCACACCTCTCGAAAACATCCGTGCCATGTATGAAACGGTGAGGACGCAGGGGGTTTATCTGTAAGTGGAAAGGATTTTTTGTATGAAAAAATTGTTGGGAAGAGCGCTCTGCGCTGTTGTTTGCGGAGGGATATTGGCTATAGCAGGCAATGCAGGTCCGGTTATCCCGGTATCGGCTGCGGAAGGTAAGGTTTGCAATGTCAATGACTACAAGGGCAGTGGCTCCGTTGCGATACAAAACGCCATCAACGCCTGCCCCGAAGGTGGGACGGTGTATATCCCCGCAGGAACCTATCGCATGGTGACGACCGTTACGCTGAAATCGAATATCACGCTTAAAGGCGACGGAGATAAAACCATACTCGAAGTGAATTCCCTGCTTTCCACCGGCGCCAATATGATGAAAAGCTCTGACCCGCCCGTTGGGTTGAACAACTATGGGGACGAAAACATCACCCTGCGGGACATCACCTTCACAGGAAAGAGAGCATCCGGACGAACCGGGTCGCTTCTGGGGCTGACAAAAGCGCAGAATGTTACCATTGTCAACTGCACGTTCAAGGAGAATCCGGGCATCACTTTAGGGCTCGGCGGCTGCAAGAATGTTTTGGTCAAGGACTGCATATTTGAAGACAACGGGCTGACCAAACCATCCAAGATTTCCTCCCCCGCCCTTTGGGTAGACAGAACGATGGGCACTCCTGCCATCAACATAACGGTGGAAGACAGCATTTTCAGAAACAATAACTGGTCGGGCTGCTATTTTATGCCGCAGGGTGGAAAAATTGCCCGCTGTACCTTCATTAACAACGGCGAAAGCTCGATCTATACCAATCAATACGGTTCGGATATCCAATATATCGACAATTACATCGACGGCGCACGCAGCTCCAACATTTCCGCTAGCGGACTTGAAACCTGCGCGAGCAATGTACTGATTGAGGGAAATTTGATCAAAAACAGCGGGAATGAGGGGATTTCCTTAACCAACCAGAAAAATGTCATCGTTCGCAACAACATGATCCTTAATAACGGGCAGGAAAAAGAAAAATTTGCCAATGCCGCCGGTATTATGATTTACTCGCTGGGGCTTGTCGAAAATTACTACGTCCCGCAGGATATTACCATTACCGGGAATATAATCGCCAATCGTCCGGGAATGGAAGCAACACAAGGTGCGGGCGTGGCATTATGGCGGCATTCCGCCGGCGAGCCCGTTGAGAGACTTACCATTTCAAACAATATCTTCGGTGAGTTCCCCTATGGTACCGTGCGGTTCATCGGCGATAAAAGTATGATTATCGGTTCCGGCTATTCGTTTAAGGGCAATAAAGAGTCGCAGACCGTCACCATGAAAACTGAAGAGGATTTTGTGAAGGCGCTCAACGAACGTATCCGCAAAGCCAGAGAGACCGCCACGACTGCGAAGCCCGGCCCATCCACCACAGGAGCCGGTACGACCATGCCCGGCAAAACCCAAACCCCCGCAGGCAGTTCCCCTGCCGCCGCAGGCAGCTCCTCTGTGCCGACAGGCAGCACGGCGGTTTCTTCCGGCAGTGCCGGTACGCCGGATTCTTCGGGAACGATAGCCGCAGGCAGTACGGCGGGATACTCGGATACCTCGGCAAATTCTGTGCCGGCCGATGTGGCGCCCGAAAAAGGCATGAAACCGTGGATTATTACGTTACTGATTCTGCTTTGCGGCGGCGCTATCGGCACCGGGGCGGTTTTCATTGTCAAAAAACGCAAAAATACCCCTGAACCTACCGACCAACAAGAGCCCTAAATGCAGGCATATTCTGCCGCTTTCGGCAGTAAGAACCCGATCAACAAACGGTGCGGAGGATACTACCGCCGGCATTTAAAAGCGGGGAGTCACAGGACTCCCCGCTTTATTTGTTACTTTAGTAAGTAAGGTCCATCGCGAAGTGAAGGGCTCTACAAAAAACGTCCGCTAAGCGGTGGGATTAGGGGCTTAAGGAAGAGCATCACCTTTCCTGGTATAATGGCGAGTGTTCAACCCCAAGTATCGAAGAAAGATTGATAAACAGACCACACTAGTGTATAATGGACTCATAAGAGAGTTTCTCATGAGAAAGTTATGATATGTTTTACGGTCGCGAGCATGAACTGACTACGATGAATATAAAACGAGCCGAAAAGGGATATCCCTTTTCAGCTCGTTTTGCAGTTTTATACGATTGCGTTGGAACGGGCGGATATAGAATCCGCCCCTATGGAAATTGCCTGTTCGCAGGGCGATTGCCAAAGACTACCGCACCCACCTATGCAAATTATCTGCGGCAGGTGCATTGAGAATTCAAATCAGAGTAACTTCTGGCTCAACCTGGAGTTTGGTTTGGCAAATAACTAAATATTTTTTTCTTGCAATAAAACGCCCGTCTCGCGGATTAACTGATTGAAAGGGGTGAGACCATGCGGAATCTATCCTCGGCGCCGGACGCGGCGCGCAGTGATATACCGGATGCTGCCGCGCTGGACGCCTGTTTGGCGAACATCGCGGAAAAGAACGCCGCCGCGCTGGAGGAGCTGTACCGCGGGACAAGCGCCTCCGTGTATGGTTTCGCCCTTTCCATTCTAAAAAACGCCCCCGACGCCCAGGACGTGATGCACGACTGCTATGTCAGCATCTATTCCGCCGCCGCCGGGTACCGTTCCAGCGGCAAGCCGATGGCTTGGATCCTGACCATCGTGCGCAACCTCTGCCTGCGCAAACTGCGGGAAAGCCGGAAAACGGCGGATCTCCCGCCGGAGGAGTGGGAACGTGTGCTGGAGGAGCGGGAGGAGGTCGAGCCGGAGGACAAACTCGTCCTTTCGGCCTGCATGCGCCTGCTGTCCGATGAGGAGCGGCAAATCGTGACCCTCCACGCCGTGTCCGGGTTCAAGCACCGGGAAATCGCCCAGATGCTGGGGGCGCCGCTGCCCACCGTGCTGTCCAAGTACAGCCGGGCGCTGAAAAAGTTGAAACACGCGTTACTGAAAGGAGAGCGACAAAATGCGGAACAAAGAGCTGGAAGGGAAACTCCGGCGGGCCTATAGCCACGCCGCTCCGGATGTTCTCGATTCTGTCCTCTCGTCCTGTGAGGATACGAAAGATAAGGTGATCGTCATGACCGAACAAAAGAAACGCAGTCCGTGGATCCGGCGGGGAATGGGGATAGCCGCCGCACTGGTTCTCCTGCTGGGCGGTGCGGCCGGCGTCCGGCTGTACAGCGTCAACCGCGCTGTCGCCTCCACCGTCTCCCTGGACGTCAATCCCAGTGTCGAAATCCAGGTCAATCAGAAGGATCGGGTGCTGCGGGTGAACGCCCTCAACGAGGACGGCCGCATTGTCTTAGGCGACATGAATTTTTCCGGCAGCAGCCTGGACGTGACCGTCAACGCCCTGGTGGGCTCCATGCTGCGCAATGGCTATCTCAGCGAGCTGGCCAACTCCATTCTCGTCAGCGTGGACAACGGCGACCCCGCCAAGGGCGCGGCCCTGCAGACCCGGCTGACCGAGGAAATCAATTCCCTGCTGCAAACCGACGCCTTCACCGGCGCGGTGCTCAGCCAGACCGTCTCCGCCGATGGCACCCTGCAAAAGCTGGCGGATACCTATGGCATTTCCCTGGGCAAAGCCCAGCTCATCCGGGAGATTGCGGATAAAAACCCGCTGTATACCCCGGAGGACCTGGCCAAACTGACCATCAATGAGCTAAATCTCCTGGCCAGCGCCGGAAGCGGCGCCCTGGACAAGGTGGAATCCGTCGGGACAGCCAGCGATAAGGCCTATATCGGCGCGGACAAGGCGAGGGACGCCGCACTGCGCCACGCCGGCGTGACCGCGGCTGACGCCGCCAAGCTCGAGGTGGAACTGAGCTGCGAAAAGGGCGTCATGGTGTACGAGGTGGAATTCGAAGCCGGCGGCTATGAATACGATGTCGACGTGAACGCCAAAACCGGAGACATCCTGAAAAGCGAAAAGGAGAGGGACGACGATGAGCCGACCGCGACCCGTCCCACCTCCGGCACCACGTCCGCCGATCCCGGCGCCGTCACGGCCCCCCTCATCGGGGAGGCCAAGGCCAAGGATATCGCGCTGAAGAACGCCGGCGTGACCGCTGGCAGCCTGATCGGCTATGCCATCGAGCTGGATACGGAAAACGGTGTCATGGTGTACGAGGTGGAATTCAAATCCGGCGGCTATGAATACGATTACGACATCGACGCCAAAACCGGCAAGATTCTCAAGCGCCAGAAGGAGCGGGACGACGACCGGAGCTCCGCCGCCGGCACCGCCGCTCTCATCGGTAGCGCCAAGGCGAAGGAGATCGCTCTTTCCCACGCCGCCGTGTCCGCCGATGGCCTGCGGGATATTGCCGTCGATCTGGACGACAAGGACGGCGCCCCGGTCTACGAGGTGGAATTCAAATCCGGCGGCTATGCCTACGACTATGATATAGACGCCAAAACCGGCAAAATCCTAAAAAACGAAAAGGAACAGGACGACTGAATTTCAAAAGGATGGGCCTCCTTTAGCAGGCCCATCCTTTTGCTGGTATTTCATGCACGGCGGTGCCGACAGGTGAAGTTGTATAAGAAGAAAAGCCCGGCCACGCGTATCGTGTGCCGGGCTTTTGACGACCTAGAGCTCACCGGGCTCTAAGCTGCCAGAAAGCGACGGCGCTGGCAGCCGCCACATTTAAAGAATCGACGCCGTGGGACATGGGGATGCACACGGTGTAATCGCAGTCGGCTATTGTGCGGGGCGCCAGTCCGTCTCCCTCCGTACCCAGTACGATAGCCAGCTTTTCCACTGCCAAAAGCCGCGGATCTTCTATACTGATGGCCTTGTCGTTTAAAGCCATGGCGGCAACTTGAAAGCCCAGCCTGTGCAGGCGGGCGATACCCGGCTGTGGCCATGCGGAGGGAGCGTTGCCGATGCGCGTCCATGGTACTTGAAAAACAGTACCCATGCTGACCCGTACCGCCCGCCGGTTTAACGGATCGCAGCAGGAGGGGGTCACCAACACCGCGTCCATGTGCAGTGCCGCCGCCGAGCGGAATATGGCGCCTATGTTGGTAGCATCCACAATGTTCTCTAATATGGCTACCCGGCGCGCTCCTGCGCATAAATCCTCGACACAGGGCAGGGGAGGTCGGCGCATGGCGCATAATATTCCGCGGGTCAGCCGGTAACCGGTCAGTTCGGCCAGCAAATCGCTGGCGGCAGTAAAGACGGGAACATCACCGCAGCGGCCGATGATACCGCTGGCTTGTCCGTGGATATGCTTTTTTTCCATCAAAAATGAAACCGGCTCGTATCCCGCGTCAAGAGCGCACGTGATCACCTTGGGGCTCTCCGCGATAAAAAGCCCCTTTTCCGGCTCCAGCCGGTTGCGCAGCTGCGCTTCCGTCAAATGAGCAAAGACCTCCAGCTCAGGCAGCGCCCAGTCGGTAATCTCGATGATGGTAGCCATGTGGATATCCCCTTTCGCATTTGTTTTTTAGCGTCTCTGGAGTGCCAAAGCTTTGTGCAAACAACCGCGTCCTGCCCTGACAGAATGTAGCCGTTTCTGTCCGCTTTTTTTGAACAACAGCAAAAGAAAAGGCCCGCCACCGGATAGTGAGAATTTGGGCTGGCTGGAGATCGACCGGCCGCGCCCGCAGCGCGGCCTTATGAAACGGCCCTGGAACGTGTTCGCCGCCATGCTTTGTGCGAACAACCGCGCCCTGTCCTGGCAGAATGTGGCCATTTCTGTCCGCTTTCATCGGAACCACAGCAAAAGAAAAGGCCCGCCACCGGATAGTGAGAATTTGGGCTGGCTGGAGATCGACCGGCCGCGCCCGCAGCGCGGCCTTATGAAACGGCCCTGGAACGTGTTCGCCGCCATGCTTTGTGCGAACAACCGCGCCCTGTCCTGGCAGATTGTGGCCGTTTCTGTCCGCTTTCATCGGAACCACAGTAAAAGAACAAGCTCCCACCTGATGGCGGGAGCTTGTTCTTTTGGCTGGGCTGGCTGGAATCGAACCAGCACGGGCAGAGTCAAAGTCTGCTGTCCTACCACTAGACTACAGCCCAATATGGTGTATCGGCGATTGAGCCGCTGTTTACGAAGGAAGGGACACGCGGTTGCCCGTGTGTCCCCTTCTCATGTGGGGTGGAAGATGGGATTCGAACCCACGGTCTCCAGTGCCACAAACTGGCGCTTTAACCAACTAAGCTACATCCACCATAACTGGCGCGCCTGAAGGGACTCGAACCCCTGGCCCTCTGCTTAGAAGGCAGATGCTCTATCCAGCTGAGCTACAGGCGCCTATTTGATTGGTGCGCAGAGCTCCTGCGGTCCCCTGCAGGTCCCGTGCGGCGACGGGTTGGAGCGGGTGATGGGAATCGAACCCACACGACCAGCTTGGAAGGCTGGGGTTCTACCATTGAACTACACCCGCAAATCGAAGCCGGGAAAACCATGCGCTCCCATCGGCCGCCCCATCACAGCGTCAATTATAATAGCATATCGCCGGGCGCCCTGTCAAGGCCTTCCGCGCAACTTTTTCCCCTTTTCCCGTAAAAAAGCGGCCGCCGTCGCCGGCGCCGCTCCGGCCCGCCCGTCCCGGGATCACCCCTTCGGGTACGCGCCCTTTTTGTACAAGCTGAGGATTTTTTCGTCCGGCTCTCCCCGCACCTCGTATTCCCACATGGCCAGCCCGGCGTCCTTCAGCAGGGCGTTGACCTTGGCCGTCAGCACCTTGGTCTGCCGGAAGAATACGGCGGCGTTGCCATAGGTGTCGTCGCTGAAGCGCATCTCTACCGCGTCCTTGCCCAGACGCACCTGCTGGGCGATAACAGCCGCGATGTCGTCCTGCTTGTATGTATGCAGATAAGTCTTGCCGTGCACGAAGAAATTGGCCTCGGTGGCGGTGCAGGTGTCCACCCCGATGTTGTCCTTGTCCAGCCGGTGGGAAATCTCGATTTGTTCGGTCGTCAGGTTGAAGTAGTTGTGCCGCAGCACGTCGTCGCTGTCGTCCCATGTCGCGTCCACGTGGTAGTTCCTCCCGTCGATGGTCACCAGGTTCCACATGTGGGCCACACCGGTCTTTTTCCCCGCCCCGCTGACCAGGGTGCACTCGATTCCCGCCTTGTGAAGCAGAAGCTGCATGGCGCGGGAATACCCCTCGCATACCGCCCGGCCCTCCACCAGCGCGCCATAGGCGCTGAAGGCGTTGGGAAACTGGGCCGCCGGATCCGCCGCGGCCGCCGCCTCCTCATCGTAGCGGCATCGGGCGGCCACCGCGTCGTGGATGGTCAGCTCTTTGCCGTACTCGTAAGTGCCCGGTCGGATGTCCGCCAGAATGTCGTTCAGCGCCCGATCCAGCTGCCGCTGGGCGGCGGCCCTCTCCTGGGCGTTCATGGTGAACACCAGGCTGATGGAATCGTAGCTGTCCGCGTTCCGTCCCGTCAGGCCGTAGGTGTTGCTGATAAAGAAAAACTGGGGATTGTCCCAGGTAAAGGCCACATACAGGGTCTGCGCCTCGCTGCGGCTGAACAGCTGGCGGGGGAGCGTTACCTTCACCCCGTGGTACTCCTGGGGCGGGGTGCTCGACTTGCTGTCCGCCACCGTCACCATTTCGTCTGCGTCGATTCCCTCCGCCACCGCCTCGTAAATGGCGGCGTAGCATGCCTGCATCCGGGTATTCAGCCGCTGATAGCACCATTTGCCGGTATATTCGCCGGCATATGCGCCGTGCTTGTCGGTTTCCTCGCTGCTTGTCGGGGCGTTGGGCCAGAGAAACTGGCAGCCCGCGCCGCCAAGCAGCAGAAAACAGGCGGCCAGAACCGCCAGCAGCTTTCTCAACGGTGGAGTACCTCCAAATCGATGTTTCTTCCCTTCACTATACCACGGGAAGGCGCTGGATTCCATGGGGAATATGCCGGACTTTTGCCCGCCGGCCCTTCGCTTTCCGGCGAATTTTTCAGGATGTGCCGAAGGTCCCGCGCAGGTTGGCCTTGGCGCTGTCCGCCGGCTCGAAGCGCAGGGCGTCCCCGCTGCCCACATATTGCCCCTCTAAGGAGGCGCTCGAACAGATGGCGCCCGTGTTCCGTTCCGCCAGATACTGCAGCCCCGCCTTCGCCTTGACGAAATGGGAGACCTTGATGTCGGTTTGCAGGAATCCGATGAGGCTGTTGAAATCCGCCTCCATGTCCCGGTCCGCCTTCATGTATTGGTTGATGAGCGCCGCCGTCAGCTGGGCCTGGATGTCCGCCTGCTGCTTGCGCCCGCCGTGCCAGTTGGGGTACCGCATCACGTCCACCACCTGGGAGGGGGTGAGATTGCGGCTGCCGCCCGTCAGCTTGAGGGTGGCGCCGGTGCTCGGGTTCTGGTAATCGAGATCCTCCGGCAGCGTGAAAATCAGCCCGCCGTCCAGCTTTTTCAGCAGCTTCTCCGTGTTGGAATAGGTCAGCACCGCGTAATTCTGGAATTCCATGCCCAGCAGCTTGGCCGCCGCGTCCCGGGTGGCTGTCGCCCCGCCGGAGGCGTAGAGCTCGAACATCCGGGTCTGGCTGGTGCCCACGTCCACGGTGGTTTCCCGGGGGATGGCCAGGGTGCGGATCCGGGTGTTGGCCGGGTCGGTGCGCACCACGATAAAACCCTGGGCGTCGGTGTCCACCGTCACCAGGAACAGATTGCGCGCGTCCTCCTCGGTGAAGGTTGCCGCCGGATCGGTCGAGATGGGGGCAGACGAGGAATCCCCCGCTCCCACCCGGCGCTGCTCGTTGATCTTGACCACTGCCCACAGGCAAAGCCCGCCGAACACCGTCACAAACAGCACGAACGCCAGCAAAAAAATCGCCAGGCTGCTCAGCCGTTTCGTTCTCTTTTTCTTTTGCCCCAGTGCCATATATGGATTCACGCGCCTTTCGCGAAATTCGCTCAATTCCCCGCATCCGCCGGGTTTTCCAGTGTTATTATAGCAGAAGTACGCCGGATAAGACAACTACAGAACTGTAATATTCGGCTACAGAACTGTAATCATTCTAAAGGGTTGACCAAAATCCAGCCCTCCAACCAAAAAAAGAGGGGGAAGCGTCGCTTCTCCCTCTTTTGCTATGGATTTTTCAGTCGTCGGCATACCGTTTGGCCAGGCTTTTCGCGCAGACGGGGCAGACGTTGCGCCCCTTGAACGTGACCACGTCCCGGGACTCCCCGCAGAAAATGCAGGCCGGCTCGTATTTTTTGAGGATAATGGTGTTGTCCTCCACAAATACCTCCAGTGCGTCCTTGTCCTCGATTTCCATCACCCGGCGGCATTCCACCGGCAGTACGATGCGTCCCAGCTCGTCGACCTTCCTGACAATTCCCGTGGATTTCATCATGTAGTTTCATCCTTTCTGTTACGGCCTTCCGAAACCTGGCGGATTCATCCGGCTTCCTGTTTCTTTTACAATTTAACAAAATTATATCTTTTATGCCAATTTATGTCAATCATAAAGTGGAGATCTGTCACTACTGGTTTCCAAAATTTATCAATTGCCTAAAAATATATACAAAAATCTTTTTATAATCAGGAGTTAAGCCCTGATCTTGTATATACAAAAAATTTTTGCTTGACCTTTCCCAGCGAATCTTGTAGAATAACTTGTGCATATTTGGTTTAAACCGTTACGGTTTAAATCGATAAAGCGTTCGGCCGGTCACCCTGTGTCCGTCCGTGGGAGGCAGCATCCCTGAAACGAAAGGATGGCGTCGTCATGCCTAAGGAAGCGGTTATTTGGGTGACCATCGGGGTCTATTTTGCGTTCATGCTGGTCATTGGCCTGATCAGCAGCCGGCATACCAACAGTATGGGGGAGTTCACCGTCGGCGGCCGGAACGCCGGCGCCTGGACCTCCGCCTTGTCCTATGGCACCGCGTATTTCTCGGCGGTGATGTTCATCGGCTACGCGGGCGGCACTGGCTGGAAATATGGCCTGTGGGGCGTTCTGCCCGGCATCGGCAACGCGGTGTTCGGTTCCCTGCTGGCTTGGCTGGTGCTGGCGCGGCGTACCCGGTCGGCCACCCGCCGGATGAAAATCAAATCCATGCCTCAGTTTTTCGACAAGCGGTTCGTCAGTTCCCCTATGAAGCTGTTCGCCACCTTCGTCATCTTCATCTTCCTGCTGCCCTACTCCGCCTCGGTCTATAAGGGGCTGACCAGCGTCTGTGCGGTGCTGCTCAAGGTGGACGAGCGGATCTGCATGGTGGTCATCGCCCTGGCGGCCATGGCCGTGGTGGTGCTGGGCGGTTATGCCGCCACCCTGAAGGCGGATTTTGTCCAGGGCATTATCATGTTGGTGGGGGTGACCGCCCTCATCGTGGCCGTGGTGCGCTGCGAAACGGTGGGCGGCCTGCAGGCCGGCCTCGCCGCCATCTCCGCCAAAACCGGGGAGCTGAACCTGGGCCTGAAGGAGCACCTTGGCTTGTGGGCCACCGTGCTGATGACCTCCTTCGGCACCTGGGGCCTGCCCCAGATGATCCATAAATATTATGGCATCCGGGACGATAAGGAGGTCAAGCGGGGCACCGTCATTTCCACGCTCTTCGCCCTGCTGGTGGCCGGCGGCGGGTATTTCATCGGCTCCTTCTCCCGCCTGTTTTTCTCCAGCCTGAACGACCTGCCCGGCGCCGGCGCCGGCAACCCCGACTATCTGGTACCCAATATGCTGGTGGACGCCCATCTGCCCACCGTCCTGCTGGGCGTGGTGCTGGTGCTGCTCATCGCCGCCTCCGTTTCCACCCTGGCCTCCATCACCATCACCGGATCCTCCACCCTGACCATGGACTGGGTGCAGGCCCGCCTGCGCCCCGGTATGAGCGGCGCGGCCACCGCCCGTTTGACCAAGGCGGTCTGCGCGGTGTTCATTGTCCTGTCCTATATCATCGCCAACACCGACACCCCTATTCTCGATATGATGTCCTATTCCTGGGGGATTCTGTCTGGCTCCTTCCTCGCCCCCTATCTCCTCGCCCTGTACTGGAAGGGGATCAACCGGGCGGGCGCCTGGGCCGGGATGATCGGCGGCTTTGTCGTCGCCGCCCCGCCGGTGATTTGCAAGCTCCTGTTTCCTGGTGCTGTCCTGCCCTTCTTCGGCAGGCTGGTGGACTGCGGCCCTCATTTCGCCTGCCTGGCCATGGCGGTCTCCTTCCTCCTCTGTTTCCTGGGCAGCGTCCTTGCCCGGCGGGCCGGCTGGAAATCCGCGGCCGACAACCCCGCTTTCTATGAGGAGACAGAGGCCCAGCCCGTCGCCGGCTGAACTTTTCGCTTTACTTTTCCCCGCAAGGGGGGTACAATGGTTTAAAGCACAAAAGCATGAAAGCATGGAGGAGGACTCCCGCAATGAACGCCATTTGGAACAAGGATATGGAATGTATGCCCCGCCGGGACCTGGAGACCCTGCAGCTGGAACGGCTCAAGGCTCTGGTGGATTACTGTGACCGGAATGTGGAGTTTTACCACAAACGGCTGGAAGCCGCCGGCGTGACGGCGGATAAAATCAAGGTCCTGTCGGATGTGCAGTACATACCTTATACCACCAAGGCCGACCTGCGGGATACCTATCCGTTCGGTATGTTCAGCGTTCCCCGCAAGGAACTGGTCCGTGTGCACGCCTCCTCCGGCACCACCGGCAACCCCACCGTTGTGGGCTATACCCGGGAGGATTTGGACAACTGGGCCGAGCAGGTGGCCCGCGTGGTGGTGGCCGCCGGCGCGTCGGACGAATCGATGGTGCAGATCTGCTTCGGCTACGGCATGTTCACCGGCGCCCTGGGCCTGCACTACGGCCTGGAGCGCATCGGCGCCACCGTGGTGCCCACCTCCTCCGGCAACACCGAGAAGCAGCTGAAATTCATGCGGGATTTCGGCACCGATACCATCGTTGCCACCCCGTCCTACTGCCTGTATCTGGCCGAGGCCGCCCGGGAGGCGGGGGAGGAGTTCCCCATGGATCGGTACCGGCTTTCCCTGGGCCTGCTGGGCAGCGAGGGCTGTACCCCGGAAATGCGGGATCAGATCGAATCCCGGTGGGGCGGCGGCTTCTTCTGCACCGATAACTATGGCATGTCCGAGCTCAACGGTCCCGGCATGTCCGGCGAATGCCGCGAGCGGGCCGGCCTGCACATCAACGAGGATCATTTCCTGTGCGAGGTCATCGACGCGGCCAGCGGCCAGGTGCTGGAAAAGGGAAGCACCGGTGAGCTGGTGGTGACCAACCTGACCAAGCGGGGTCTGCCCATGCTCCGGTACCGCACCAAGGACATCACCCGCATCGATTACAGCCCCTGCGCCTGTGGACGCACCACCGCCCGGATGCATAAGATCATCGGCCGCAGCGACGATATGCTGAAAATCCGAGGGGTCAACGTCTTCCCTTCCCAGGTGGAAAGCGCCCTCATCAACATCAAGCACATCAGCCCCCATTATCAGCTGGTGGTGCGCCGCAAGGGCTATGCCGATACCCTGGAGGTGCGCGTGGAGCTCATCGACGGATCCCTGCTGGAGAAATACGCCGAGCTGGAAGCCCTGCAGAAGAATATCCACGATCGCATCAAAGCGATCCTCGGCATTGAAATCGCTGTCAGCCTGGTGGAGCCCAAGTCCATCGAGCGCTTCACCGGCAAGGCCCAGCGGGTGGTGGACCTGCGGGGGCAGGAATAATCTTACCCATATCATTCGAGGGGACAAGGCTTCGGCCTTGTCCCTTTTGTCAAGCTGATATGTGAATATTATCCACATATCAGCCCGCCTGTCAAAAAGGACGCCTTTCGGCGTCCTTTTCCTATTTGTATTATTTTGACTGAATCGACAAAGTGTATTCGCTTGGCGTCATGCCTGTCGCCTGCTTGAAATAGCGGGAGAAGTAATGCACCGACGCGTACCCCAGCTTGTCCGCGATTTGGGTGATGTTGCCGTTGCCCTCCCGCAGCAGCACCTTGGCTTGCTCGATTTTCAGCCAGCGGTAGTATTCCATCACGCCCCGCCCCGTCGCCGCCTTGAAGATGGTTTTTAGATTGGTGGCGCTCTGGGCGGAGAAGCGGCAGACTGCTGAGAAGGTCAGGTTCCCGGCCACGTTCTCCTCCATGTAGGCGATCACCCGGCGCACCAGGTCGTTGTCCGACCGTTTTTTCACCGAGGAGGACTCCTTGACTGAATCCGCCGGCTCCGCCCCCCGGCGCACCAGCCGGATGAGCATTTGCTCGAGGAGCATGCCGATCATCTGCTCGCTGCCGAAAGCGCTGGAGCTCGCCCGTTCCATCCTCACCGTGCCCGGGTCGTCGAGCGGGGTGGTGAAGGCGTCCCGCGCCTCGTTGACCAGCCGCGCCAGCAGCTCCCTCTCATCCTCGCCCGCCTTAAGGATTTTCCCCTCGAAATAGGTCATGGCGGGGGAGGGGCACACAAACGCCACCACCACCAGGTTGGGGGCCACCACCCCGTTGGCGAACACATTGTGGAATTCGTTCGGCTTGTGGAAGATCATCTCGCCCCGCTTGAGGCGGTAGCCCACCTCGTCGGCCATGACCTCCACCTCGCCCTTGTCCACGTAAAGCAGCTCCCAGAAATCGTGCCGCTCTCCTTCAAAAACATAATTCTTGGCGTATTCGAAGTAGTGCACGGTCACGATGGACTGCACGTCGATGACCTTGCGCAGTTCTGTGGCGATATAGCTGCTCATGGAATTCCTCCTTTTCGGTAAGTCCGGATGAAACCGGCCCTGCCTTCATGGGCTGACGATATAATTCAGCTGCCCCACAACCTGCCCGTCCCGGACGAACAGGCGGGGCACCCGCTTGCTGATTTGGCAGACAACTTCGTAGTTGATGGTGCCCATGTGATCGGCCAGCTCCTCCACCGGGAGGAAGGCTTCCCCGTCCCGGCCGAACACGGTCGCCACCATGCTTTCCCGCACGTCCAGCCCGGTCACATCCAGCATGCATTGGTCCATGCACACCCGGCCGACCACCCGCACCCGCCGGCCGGCCAGCAGCATGTCGGCCCGGTTGGACAGCACCCGGGGGTATCCGTCCGCGTATCCGATGGGTACCGTGGCCACCCGCCGGGCCTCCCCGGTGGTGTAAATGCGCCCATAGCTCACCGGCGTGTCCGCCGGCAGATCCTTGATCATGGACACGGTGGTTTTCAGTTCCATCACCGGATCGAGCGGCAGCATCCCCTCCATCCAGGGGGCGGGGGAGAGGCCGTACAGGATGATGCCGGGGCGCACCATGTCGAGATGCATCTCCGGGTACCGCAGGGTGGCCGCGCTGTTGCAGCAGTGGCGCAGCGCGAAGGACACGCCCCGTTCTTCCAGCCGCCGGACAGCGTCCATAAATAGGGCGAACTGCCGCCGGGTGAAGCCCCCGTCCTCCTCCTCGTCCGCCGAGGCGAAGTGGGTGAAAATCCCTTCCGCCGTCAAATGGGGCAGACGGCAGGCGGCGGCCATGTCGTCCAGGACCGCCTCGTCCCCCTCCCGGTGGTAGAGAAAGCCCACCCGGGACATGCCGGTGTCCACCTTCAGGTGCACCCGCACCCGCACCCCCGCGGCCTGGGCCGCGGCGTCCAGCTCCTCGGCGTAGGGACGGGAGAGCACCGTCTGGGTGACGGCAAACTCGGCCAGCCGCCCTGCCTCCTCCGGCGGGGTAAAGCTGAGGATGAGAATGTCCCCATCGATGCCTGCCCGGCGCAGCTGCACGGCCTCCTCCAGGTTGGAGACCCCGAACCAGGCCGCGCCCGCTTCCCGCAGGGCTTTGGCGGCGGCGGCGGCGCCGTGGCCGTAGCCGTCCGCCTTGACCACCGCCATGGCCTGGCTGCCGGGGGCCAGGGAGGCCTGTATCGCCTGAAAATTCCCCTGCAGACGGTCCAGGTGAATCTCCGCCCAGGTGCGTTTCAAGAATTCGGACATGAAAAACCAGCAGCCTTTCGCGTATTTTTTCGCTCAATTGCGCATGCTTGTTGCGTATACGCTATCCATTATACGTTGTTTTTCGCAATTAATCAAACGTTTTCGCTCGGATTCCGTCTATGCCCCTCCTTCCCAATTCTGCGGGGTGAAGGGGACGGAATTTCATGCTTTTATCTATTTCCCTTCCGGGGGATTTATGGTAATATAAAGAGTATACACGGACAAGGGGGCGCCCCTGCATTGTATCGTATGAAGTGAGGAGTTAAACTATGTCGAATGTGATCCGGGTATTTGTGGAAAAGCGGGAGGGCTTCGACGTCGAGGCCCGGCATATGCTGGCGGATTTGCGGGATAATCTGGGGCTGACCAAGCTGACCGGCCTGCGGCTGCTGGTCCGCTATGACATCGAAGGCCTTTCGGCGGAGGAATTCATCCGGGCGCGGGGCGTCGTCTTCTCCGAGCCCAACGCCGACGATGTGTACGACGAGGAATTCACCGTGGCCGAGGGATGGCGGGTGTTCGCCATGGAATACCTCCCCGGCCAATACGACCAGCGGGCGGATTCCGCCGCCCAGTGCGTCCAGCTGCTCACCCAGGGGGAGCGGCCCCGGGTGCTTACCGCCCGGGTGGTATGCCTGGAGGGGGCGCTGACCAACGAGGAATTCGCTCGGGTGCAGGCTTATCTCGTCAACCCGGTGGAGTCCCGCATCGCCTCCCTGGACAAGCCCGAGACCCTGGATATCACCGCCGACGTGCCCGCCGACGTGGCGCGGGTAACCGGCTTCACCGCCATGTCGCAGGAGGAAATCGCCGCGTACTGGCAGGCCATGGGGTTTGCCATGTCGGCGGCGGATCTCGCCTTTTGTCGGGACTATTTCCGGGACGAGGAGAAGCGGGATCCCAGCCTGACTGAGCTGAAGGTCATCGACACCTACTGGTCCGACCACTGCCGCCACACCACCTTCTTGACCCGTTTGGATCAGGTGGCCGTGGAGCCGGGCGGAGCCATTTCCGCCGCCATCGAGGAGGCGCTGGCCGCGTACTACGCCGCGCGGGAAGAGGTTTACGGCGAGAGACTGGCTAAGAAAAACGTCTGCCTGATGGACATGGCCACCATGGGGATGCGCCTGCTCAAAAAGCAGGGGAAGATTCCGGATCTCGACGAGTCGGAGGAGATCAACGCCTGCTCCATCGAGGTGCCGGTGGTCATCGACGGCCGGGTGGAGAAATGGCTGGTGCAGTTTAAAAACGAGACCCACAACCACCCGACGGAGATCGAGCCCTTCGGCGGCGCGGCCACCTGCCTGGGCGGGGCCATCCGCGATCCGCTGTCCGGGCGGGCCTACGTTTATCAGGCCATGCGGGTGACCGGCAGCGGCGACCCGCGCGTCGGCCTGGCGGACACCCTGGAGGGCAAGCTGCCCACTCGGAAGATCACCACCGGCGCGGCGGCGGGCTATTCCTCCTACGGCAACCAGATCGGCCTGGCCACCGGCCAGGTGGCGGAGCTGTACGACCCCGGCTATGTGGCCAAGCGGCTGGAAATCGGCGCCGTGGTGGGCGCTTCTCCCAAGGAAAACGTGGTGCGGGACGTGCCCGTGCCGGGTGACGTCATCGTCCTGCTGGGCGGGCGCACCGGCCGGGACGGCTGCGGCGGGGCCACCGGCTCCTCCAAAGCCCACACCTCCGAATCCATCGACACCTGCGGCGCGGAGGTCCAGAAGGGCAACCCGCCCACCGAGCGGAAGATCCAGCGGCTGTTCCGCAAAGGCGCGGTGTCCCGGATGATCAAGCGGTGCAACGACTTCGGCGCGGGCGGCGTATGCGTGGCCATCGGCGAGCTGGCCCCCGGCCTGCAGATCGATCTCGACAAGGTACCCAAGAAATACGAGGGGCTGGACGGCACCGAGCTGGCCATCTCCGAATCCCAGGAGCGGATGGCCGTAGTGCTGGCCCCCGCCGACGTGGAGGCGTTCATCGCCGCCGCCGGGGAGGAGAACCTGGAGGCCACCGCCGTGGCCGTGGTCACCGCCGAGCCCCGCCTGCGCATGAACTGGCGGCAGGACACGGTGGTGGATATCAGCCGCGCCTTCTTGGACACCAACGGCGTGACTCAGACGGCCCGGGCGGCCATTGCGGCCCCCGATCCGGCGGCCGATTACCGTACCGCCATTCCGGCGGGGCTGGCGGTCATCCCGCTGGCCGACGCCTTCCAGGAGAATCTCCAGCGGCTGGAGGTGGCCTGCCAGAAGGGGCTGGCCGAGCGGTTCGACGCGAGCATCGGCGCCGCTACCGTGGGCATGCCGTTCGCCGGCCGGTATCAGCTCACCCCCGAAGAGGGCATGGTGGCCAAGCTGCCGGTGCTCCATGGGGAAACCGACACCGCCACGGCCATGACGTTCGGCGGCATCCCCGGCATCTCCCGGTGGAGCCCCTTCCACGGCGCGGCTTACGCGGTGGTGCAGTCCCTGGCCCGCCTGGCGGCCATGGGCGCCGACCCGCTGTCCGCCCGGCTGACCTTCCAGGAATATTTCGAGCGGCTGCGGGACGTGCCGGAGCGGTGGGGTAAGCCCGCCGCCGCGCTTCTGGGCGCGTTCCTGGCCCAAAAGGAGCTGGGGGTGCCCTCCATCGGAGGCAAGGATTCCATGTCCGGCAGCTTCAATGAGCTGGACGTGCCCCCCACCCTGGTGAGCTTCGCGCTGAGCATGACCAAGGCGTCCCAGACCGGCACCGCCGCCTTCCAGAAGGCGGGGAGCCTGGTGGCGTTCCTGCCCCTGCCGGTGAATCCAGGAACCCGGCTGCCCGACTGGCCCCGGGTGAAGGTGCTGCTGGACGAGGTGGCCAAGCTGGTGCAGTTCGGCGTGATCAACGCGGCCTCCGTGGTGCGGGAGGGCGGCGCGGCCGCCGCCGTGGCCCGGATGTGCTTCGGCAACCATATCGGCTTCGCGTTCAACCGCAATGTGGATCGCGCCACCCTGTTCGCGCCGCTGGCCGGCTCTTTGGTGGTGGAGCTCAAGGAGGGCGACATGTGCCTGGAGGGGCTGGAGTACAGCCTCATCGGCACCACCATGGAGGAGGAGGCCGTGGTCATCGACGGCCAGGAGCTTCCCCTGGAGGATCTCATCGATATTTGGACGGCCCCGCTGGAGCCGGTGTTCCCGAACAAGGCGGACGAGGAGCCGGAGATGACCCCGGCCGTCCCCCTGTATGTCCAGCGCAGCGGCCTGGCCCCGGCTATCAAGGCCGCCCGGCCCCGGGTGTTCATCCCCGTTTTCCCAGGCACCAACTGCGAATACGACACGGCCCGGGCCTTCGAGCGGGCGGGCGCGCAGCCCGACGTGCTGGTGGTCAAGAACCTGAGCCCGGCGGCCATCGAGGAGACCATCGCCCGCATGGAGGCCGCCATCCGGCAGGCCCAAATCGTCATGCTGCCCGGCGGCTTCTCGGGCGGCGACGAGCCGGACGGCTCCGGCAAGTTCATCGCCACCACCTTCCGCAATCCCCGGGTGGCGGACGCGGTCACCGAGCTGCTCGAGCAGCGGGACGGCCTGATGCTGGGCATCTGCAACGGCTTCCAGGCGCTGATCAAGCTGGGACTGGTGCCCACTGGCTCCATCCGGGAGCTGCGCGACAGCGACCCCACCCTGACCTTCAATACCCTGGGCCGCCATGTCAGCCGGATGGTGTACACCCGGGTGACCTCGGTGAAATCCCCCTGGCTGTCGGGCTGCGCGGCGGGCGACATCCACTGCGTGCCGGTATCCCACGGGGAGGGGCGGTTCGTGGCGGACGAGGCCACCCTCAAGCAGCTGGCGGCCAACGGGCAGATCGCCACCCAGTATGTGGATCCCGAGGGACGGCCCTCGGCGGACATTCTGTGGAACCCCAACGGCTCGGTCTGCGCGGTGGAAGGCATCACCTCCCCGGACGGCCGGGTATTCGGCAAGATGGCCCACAGCGAGCGCAGCGGGGACGACCTGTACAAGAACGTTCCCGGCGAGAAGGATCAACGGATTTTCATCAGCGGCGTCCGGTATTTTGCCTGAGCCGCAGGGCGTATACAAGCAAGGCCTCCGCAGCGATTGGCTGCGGAGGCCTTGCGGCGTTTCAGGTGTCAGGGAGAGCCCTTGTGTATACCCTATCGGGGGTTGCGTTGGTATGCCGGGTTTCCTTACGGAAACCCTAGGATGACCCCGCGGGCTGGTTGTGCCTATGAGGCACCCGCCGTGGGGGGAGACCCCCCACTAGAAGAACGGGGTGTCACCCCGTTCTTCATCCCCCCAAAAAGGTATAAATAAAGAAAAGAGGGGGGAGAAAAGAAAAAGCCAGCCAACAGACGTGCCCGCTTCGAGCGCGCTGCCGCGCGTTAGTATACTTGGGCAATCACCCAAATTGTACAATCCGGTGGGGTCTCCCCGTCTTAGGACGGCGAGCCCTATCAATCAAGCCTGGATAACCCCTCTCCCGCTTGCGGCCACCTTCTACGGGATCCCCGTATGGGCTCGGCGGTTTAAGCCGACGAGACCGGCAGAGGCAGAGCGTCCCCCTTTGTCTCTTGGTTCTCCTTATGCAGCGCAGCCCCTGGGGAGTTGGTCGCCCGACTTTTCGCTGCGTGTGGTGACACAGACGCGAGGCGGGGCTGGTAGCAGGCTAGAACGCTGCTGCCGCGGCAACTAGCGGGCGTACCGGCGGGGACGCAGGCGTTATAAATTTCTATTCCTTTTATAAAGGGCCGAAGCCCGCAGCGACACAGGGGTTTTAATAAGGTTTTATTTCCTCTATGGGGGGACGAAGAACGGGGCGCAGCCACGTTCTTCCAGTGGGGGGTATCCCCCCCACGCCCGCCGGATGGTTCCCCCGAGGCTTTTTCTTTCTCCCCCATCTTTCTTTTTCACGCACGAAAAAGAAAGATGGGGTGCGGGCGCCACATTGGCGCAATCAGCCCGCGGGGTCATACCCCGCATACCTACGTAATACCCGATGGGGTATACCATGAACTTATGCTGGCAGATAGAAATTTAAAATTTTATAGACACCGCATGGTGTACGATTTTAAACTGGCCGATCACTGTGAAACCTGCCGGTATTACTACCAGCATTACATCCGCTGCGGCAACCGCTACGAGTCCCTTGGTAAGCGCTGAATGAATTACGGCCGGCGGCTTTTTCTGTAAGTTTCCTGCAAGATTTTGTCCGCGGTTCTTCCCAAGCGGGCGCGTGTATGGTACTATAAACCATACACGAGGCATAGAAAAATAAACGGCGCGGGCAGTGGAAGCGGCTGTTTTTAGAAAAAACGGCGGGCGCGCCAACAATGGGCGCCGCTCGAGCATTATACGAAAGGGGCCGTGGACGATGAAACGGATAGTGGCGGGCCTTCTGACGCTGGCGATCCTGGTCGGCGGGCTGGCGGGCTGCGCGCGGGGGCCGGCGCCGGAGGGGACGCTGACCGTCACCGTGCTGGACGTGGGCAAGGCCGACTGCATCCTTATCCAGGAATCGTCGGGCGGGGCCATGCTCATCGACACCGGAACCCGGGAGAGCGCCTCCGCCATTCTGGAGTTTTTGCGCGCGCGAGGGATCGACACCCTGGAGACGCTGCTGCTCACCCACATGGACAAGGATCACATCGGCGGGGCGGCCGCGATCCTGCAAGCGGTGAAGGCCGAGCGGGTGGTGCAGCCGGGAGCGAGCAAGGACAGCGGAGAATACACGGCCTATCAGGCGGCGCTGCGGGAAAAGGGCATCGAGCCCGAAATGCTGTGGAAGGCGGAGCGGGCCGATTTGGGCGGCGCGGCCGTCACCCTGATCCCGGGGCGGGAGCTGAGCTATAAGCAATCCAACGACTACTCGGTATTCACCGAAATCACATACGGCGATCACCGGTTCCTCTTCACCGGGGACGGCGAGAAGAAGCGGCTGCAGGAATATCTGGACGGGCGGCCGGATCCCTGCGATTTCCTGAAGGTGCCCCACCACGGGCGGGCGGAAAAGAACAGCGAGGCGTTTTTTGAGGCGGTGGCGCCGCGATACGCGGTGATCACCTGCTCCGAGGAGGAACCGCCGGAGGACGAGGTGCTTGCCCTGCTCAAAGCGGCGGGGGCCAAAACCTATCTGACCAGCGGCGGGACGGTGACCGCCGTCAGCGACGGCAGGACACTGACCGTCACCCAGTGAAGGAGGACGCGGACATGACGGAAAACAGGGCGGCGGCCAGCCGCATCGGGTATATGGACGGCCTGCGGGCCGCGGCCATGGTGGGCGTTATTCTTATCCATGTGTGCGCGAAGGCGGCCACGGCTTTGGCGGCGGACGGGCAGGCGCTGGGCGTTTCCTGGCAGCTGGCCAACCTGCTGGACGCGCTGGGCCGGTTCGCGGTGCCGGCGTATCTGATGGTGACGGGGGGGCTGCTGCTGGGCAGCGACCGGGCGCTGTCGGTGCGGGAGACGCTGCGCCGGCGGGTGGCGCGCATCGCGGCGCCGCTGGTTTTCTGGACGGCGGCGTATCTGGTGTTACAGGCCGCGACAGTGCCCGGCTACGACTGGAAGGGGGCGGCGGCCAACCTGTTCAACAAGCCGGCGGAAATTCATCTATGGTATCTGTACGCGCTGCTGGCGATTTATCTGCTGCTGCCGCTGCTGCGCCTGCTGGTGCGGCAGGCCCCCCGCCGCCTTCTGTGGTACGCGATAGGGCTGTGGGTGGCGTTCAGCAGCCTGTGGCGGGCGGCGGCCGGCCTGATGCCGGCGCTGCAGCTGCCGGATTACGCCAACCTGGACATTCTGGGCGGGTATTTGGGGTATGTGCTGCTGGGGTGGCTGCTGGCCACGACGAAGCGCGCGCCTTCCAAAGGGCTGTGCGCGGCGGGGTTCCTGGCGGGGCTGTTGGTCACGGCCGGTGGCACCTGGTTTATGACCCGGCGGGCCGGGGAGCTCAACGGCGTGTTTTACCAGTATTTCATGCCCAACGTGGTGCTGATGGCGGCCTGCGCCTTCCTGCTGTTCAAGGGGCTGTGGGCGGGCCGGGAAAGCGGCCGGGTGATCCGGCGGCTGTCCGCGTTGTCCTTTGGGGTGTATCTGGTGCACGAGGTGTTTCTGAGGCTGCTCGAGCCAGTATTTGCCCCGCTGCCCGCGGCGGCGGGCATGCTGCTGCTCTCCCTGGCGGTGCTGGCGCTTTCGCTGGCGGCGGCGTGGCTGCTGTCCCTGGTGCCGGGGGTGCGGTTCATCACGCTGGGGGAGCGGAAATAGTTCGGCATTTACTTTTTTGGCGGCTTGTGGTATCCTATAGAAGTTATGGCATGATTTTGTCGGGAACAGCCGGAAAGGACGACCAAATCCAATGAAAAAGCTATGTGCGGGGATATTGAGTATCCTGTTGATTTTCAGCCTGCTGCCTTTGGCGGCCCTGGGGGATGAGACGACCACCACAGGCTCCTCCTCCGAATCCAGCGCGCCGGCGGCGGACAGCAAGGTGACCATCGTGGTCAGCGTGGACAAAACGGCGGTGGTGGCCACGGTCAAGGACAAGGACGGCAAGGCGCCGAAGGGACTCAGCCTCAAGCTGACGGTGGACGGCGTGGAAAAGGAAACCAAGGAAGTTGGCGAGGAAACAACGGTTACCTTCGACTACGCCGTCGCATTGGGGGACATGGAATTTGTCGTGTCCAGCGACAGGCAGGTGGTGGACGGGACGGCCTACGCGGCGGCGGAGGGGAGCAAGACCCGCACGCCGGAGGAGCTGCTCGGGTTCACTTTTGTGGAGTATGAGCGGACGTTTGACGGGGACACGGGACGTTTTTATGTCCGGTGGAACGAGGAGGAAGCGGGCAGCTGGACCATCAACCGGATTCTGGTGGACGGCGTGGGCTACCGGGCGGAGAGCCTGGGGGGCAACCTGACGGCCGCGCTCATCGACATCCCTCACGGGGCCCACAAGCTGTCCTATGTGTTCGCCGCCGGCGACAAGACGGTGACGCTGCCGGTGGAGAAGCTCGTGCGCACCGGCGAGGTGGACACCAACGTGGATGTGGCGGTGGTGAACAACAAAATCACCGCCACGGTCACCGATTTTTGGGGACAGCCGGTGGCGGGGATGCCCGTCACCCTGACCATGGGGAACACCACCCTGATGACCGTGAACACCAACAGCAAGGGCGTGGCCGCCTTCAACGTGGCGCCGGACGGCAGCGCGGTGACCTGCGCGGCCGGGGGGTTCACCAGCGCCGACGGGGTGATTTACCGGCCGTCCACCGGGGCGCTGGGCACGTCCCAGAGCACCACGGCGGGTACCACCGGGAACGGCACCACCGGGGATAAGCCGGCCACCACGGCCCGGCCCATCACCAAAAAGCCCACCACGACCACGGCGGGCCCCACGACCACGGCCAAGACCTACGCCACCATCACGGGGGCGGGCACCACGGGCGTGGAAGGGGACGATATCGTGCTCGACGCCACCTTCGACACCGGCGTGGTGGATGCGTTCAAGCTGAAAAAAGACGATTTTCTGGGCAAAGCCCGGTTCCTGCTGCCCAAGGCGACCTATCAGGACATCGTAGGGGACAGCAACGGGATTCTCATGATGCAGGTGCGGTCGTCCGCCATCCAGGTGACCGATGCGCAAATAAGCGCCGCCATTGCCAACGTGTCCAAGTTCAGCCTGTACCACGCCGAGAACGTCAAGCGGGTGACGGTGGATATTTCCCTGCTGTTCAACAGCGGCGGCAAGGAAGCGACCATGTCCGCCCTGCCGAACGCCAACTACACCGTGCAGCTGCCGGTGCCCAAGGACATGAAGGACATCAAGCTCATCGCGGTGGCGGCCACCAACGAGGCGGGCATTTCCACCCCGGTAGTGGCCAAGGTGGAAAACGGGTATCTGCGGTTTGACACCCATTATTTGGCCAATTTCACCATTCTGGGCTTCGCCGAGGCGAAGGAGCAGTCGGTCAGTCGGGTGCCCACCCTGGTCATCGTGGCGTTCGTCATTGCCGGCGTGCTGCTTGTGGGCGCGGGGCTGCTGTTCTACTTCTTCGTGCTGCGCGGGCCCAAGGATGACGACGACGGGGAGCTGCCGCCTCCCGACGGCGGAGAGGGGCCGGACGGCGGCCCTGGCGGAAACGGGCCGTCCAGCGGCGCCGGAGGCGATACGATGGAGGACATTTTCAGCGGGGCCGCGATGGATAAGCTGCAGCCGCCGGTGCCCTACACGCCCCCGTCCCAGCCGGACATGGAGGATCTCTACAGCTCCGACAGCCGCCGGCCTCAGCCGCCCGCACAGCAAGCGCCGGCGCAGGGCGTATCTCTAGGGTCTTTCCAGCAGCGGCCGCAGGCGGGGCAGAACCCGCCGCCGAAGAATCCGCTGGATATCGATTTATAAACGGGCAGAAAACGCCCCCGCTGTCGGAAAACCGACGGCGGGGGCGTAGGTTTGTAAAAGCGATACCGCTGCCTGATTCGCTATAAAAAGCCGGACGCGATTGCGCGTCCGGCTTTTTTCAGGATTTCGTTTTGGAATAGGCGACGCCGCCCTGCGTCAGGCGACGGCGGAGAAGCCGGGTGGGCAGGAAGGAAGCCAAGGGGTCGTTCTTCTGCTCCAGATACAGGTGAGAGGCGCAGTCCGCGCAGGCCACGACCATCATAAAGACACCGACCAGTTTGGGGGACAGCAGGGGGAAATCCACCATGCCATACATGATAAAGGCCACGACAAATGCGATAATCATCACGCCCATGGAGGAGGATTCGCCCTTCATGGCCAGATGGACGCCGCCGCGCAGCATCTTGAAGCCGATAATCATCATAATAGCCAGGGCGATGACGCCGCCCTCCACCAGAAGCTCCAGCACCAGGTTATGGGTATGCGGCGCGTTCACGCCGCCGGCCATCAGCATATCCCAGCTGTTCTGTATGCCGGGCCCGCGGCCGAAAATCGGCCGCTCGAGAATGCCCTCGATGGAAACGCCCCAAATCTGCCACCGCTGGCTGATAGAGCCGTCGTTGCTGCCGATGGAGAAAAAGCGTTCCATAATGGATTCCGGCACCAGCACCAGCAGGGAGACCGCGCTCATAACGATGAGCAGCAGCTTGCGGTAATTGGCGATGCACAGAACGGCGACGATGCACAGCAGGGCCAGATAGCTGCCCCGCGAGAAGGAGAAGGCGATACCGCCCAGGGCCGCCAGCAGGCAGCAGCGGCAGAGAATCCGGATCCGGCTGCGCCGGCCGCTGAAAGCGTAATAAATCACCAGGGGCAGAACCATGATAAAATATTCCGCCGCGATGTTGGGATTGTTGAAGGTGGTGGATACCCGCATGCCGAAATCGCTCAGGTTCAGCGGCATGGGGAACCACTGATACAGCACCTTGTCAATCCAGGCCCAAAACTGCTGAGGAACGCCTCCGAACACCAGGTTCAGGCCGTACTGGAAGCAGGAGATGAGACCGACGATGCCCGCCACCAGAGAGATGCTGAACAAGGCGGTGTCCAGCCGCTGCTTGTTGCACAGCACGGTGGTCATGGACACGTAAATCAAGAACATAATCACCCACATAGACAGGGTGGAGACGCTGTTAAAGGGGTTGGCGGAGTAGAAAACCCCCAGCGCCATGTAGAGCATAAACACCAGCAGCAGCTTGCCCAGCGTGCCGACTGCCAGAGTGCTGCGCCGCTGTTTGGCGTCGCGGGCGGCCGCCCACAGGGAGGCGCCGGCCAGCGGGATGCTGATATATTCTGGAAAAATGGGAATAATAGCAATAAATAAAATCGACAGCAGCCAGGGCTGCCGCAGATGATTGCGTATATCGGTGACCAAGGCTTTCATGGGGTTTCCTCCTTCCTTGGCTTGTATTTTAAAAGGGATCCAAAATATTCCTTTTTGGGCGGTTTTCGAACTATACTGAAGTGTAACATATTCGGCCAGGGGTTGCAATGTTTGTTACAATCCTGTTATTATTTTCGCTCAAAGCACCATTGTGGACAAATACAAAGGGGAACATTTGGAGGAAATGACGGGAAAAGTTACAGGATTGTCTCGTTGTCGAAGAGGGGTGTCGAACGGGGACGGAAAAAGCGGATTGACTTGCGGAAGCGGCGTTTCTATAATAAAGGAAGAAACTGCACAGGCGGGGACAGACTGGTTCTGCGGCGCGGAGTCGGGGATTTCCAGAAAATTGGCGGAAGGAGCGGAGAGTATGCGTTTTAATCGGCATCGCGGGCTGGCGGCCTTCATGGCGGGATGTTTGCTGCTGGCGGGCTGTGCGCGGGCGGTTCCGTCGCAGAGCCGCAGTGGGCTGCTGCTGGACACCACGGTGACGATTACCGTATATCATTCCCAGCCCGCCCCCATATTAGACGCATGTTTTCGACAAATTGCGGATTTTGAGCGGCTATTCAGCCGGACGCTGGAGGGCAGCGACGTCTGGAACCTGAATCACGCGCAGGGACAGCCGGTGACGGTGTCCGAGGAGACGGCGCGGCTGCTCCGGCTGGCACTGGATTATGCGGACAAGTCGGATGGGGCGCTGGACGTGACCATCGCGCCGGTCAGCAGCCTGTGGGATTTCAAGGCGGCGGATCCGGCCGTGCCGGCGGCGGAGGAGCTGAAACGGGCCGCGGCCCATGTGAACTGGAAAAATCTGCGGCTTGAAGGGAGGACGGCGCAGCTGCTCGACAAGGAAATGGCGGTCGACCTGGGGGCCGTGGCCAAGGGCTACATCGCCGATCGGCTGGAGGAGAGCCTGCGCGGGCAGGGGGTGACGAGTGCCCTCATCAATCTTGGGGGCAACATCGTGGCCCTGGGGGATAAAAACGGCAAGGCCTGGCAGGTGGGGATTCAGTCCCCCTTCGACGAGGAGGCGCTGGCCGCCACGCTGGAGGTGCGGGACAAAACGGTGGTCACCTCCGGCACCTACGAGCGGAGCTTTCGTAAGAACGGGGTGCTGTATCACCACATTTTGGATCCCAGGACGGGGGAGCCAGTGCGCAACGGGTTGGCCTCTGTGACCATTCTGGCCGACGGTTCCATGATAGCGGACGCGCTGTCCACCGCCTGTTTCGTGTTGGGGGAGACAAAAGGGATGGAACTGATCGCGGCGACGCCGGAGGCGGAGGCGCTGTTTATCCGGGAGGACGGTACGGAGCTGCGATCCGCCGGATTTCCCCGATAAACAGATAGACCGGAGTATCCGCTTGAGAAAACGGCCGGGTGGAAAAATTCCCGCCCGGCCGTTTGTGCGTATTTCGGTTTATTGCAGCAGGGTTTTGCCATCCATTTCCGCCGGCTGGGGCAGCCCCAGAATTTCCAGCATGGTGGGGGCGATATCTGCCAGGCGGCCGCCCTGGCGCAGGGAGCAGTCCCGTCCCACTACGCAGAAGGGCACGGGGAACGTGGTGTGGGCCGTGAAGGGAGAACCGTCCGGCTCATACATTTTGTCGGCGTTGCCGTGATCGGCGGTGATGAGGGCGGTGCCGCCCATGGCCAGTGTGGCCTCCACCGTCCGGCCCACGCAGGCGTCCACCGCTTCCACCGCGGCCTTGGCCGCGTCGAACACGCCGGTATGGCCCACCATGTCGCAGTTGGCATAGTTGAGAATAATCACGTCATAAGCGCCGGAGCGGATTTTCTCCACCACTGCGTCGCACACCTTGTTCGCGCTCATTTCCGGCTGCATATCGTAGGTGGCGACCTTCGGGGAGTTTATAAGCACCCGATCCTCGCCCGGGTATTCCTTTTCCACGCCGCCGTTGAAGAAGAAGGTCACGTGGGCGTATTTCTCAGTCTCGGCGATGCGCAGCTGGGTCAGGCCCTTGTCGCTGATATACTCGCCGAAGGTGTTGGTCAGGGACTGGGGGCGGAAGGCCACCTGCACGCCGGGCATGGTGGCGTCGTACTGAGTCATGCAGACATAGGTCAGGGGGAACCAGCCGTTTTTCCGCTCAAAGCCGGCAAACTCCTTGTCCACGAAGGTACGGGTGATTTCCCGGGCGCGATCGGGGCGGAAATTGAAGAAAATCAGGGAATCCCCCGCCTTGACTTTACCCTCCGGCGCGCAGACCACCGGCACGACGAATTCGTCGGTCACGTCGGCGTCATAAGAGGCGGCCATAGCGGCGACCGGGTCGGGGTTCTGCACGCCCTCGCCGTACACCATGGCGGCGTAAGCCTTTTCCACTCGTTCCCAGCGGTTGTCGCGATCCATGGCGTAATACCGGCCCATGACGGTGGCGATCCGGCCCACGCCGATTGCCTTCATTTTGGCCTCGAGCTGCTCGACAAATTCCTTGCCGGAGGTGGGGGGGACATCCCGTCCATCCATCAGGCAGTGGACGAACACCTTTTCCACACCAGCCTTTTTGGCCATGGCCAGCAAGCCGTAGAGGTGCTCGTTATGGCTGTGCACCCCGCCGTCGGACAGGAGGCCCGCCAGGTGCAGGGCGGCCCCCGGTTTTTTGGCGTTGTCCATGGCGTTTTTCAGGGCTTCGTTTTCGAAGAAATCCCCATCCTGAATGGATTTGGTGATGCGGGTCAGCTCCTGATACACCACCCGGCCGGCGCCGATATTGGTGTGGCCGACCTCGCTGTTGCCCATCTGCCCGTCGGGCAGGCCCACGTCCATGCCGGACGCGCCGATGGCGGTGCAGGGGTTCTCCGCGAACATCTTGGTCAGGTTGGGGGTCTGGGCGGCCTTGATGGCGTTGCCGTAGGTGTCGGGGTTAATGCCGAAGCCATCCATGATGATAAGAGTCAAAGGTTTTTTCATAACCGTGTTCCTTTCATGAGTCGGTGAGTGAAATCAACGCTTGCCGACGGACAGCAGGCCCGCCAGCTTGGAGAAGGGCATGGTCTGGATCCAGATATGCCCGGGGCCGGTCACTTTGGTGTTGAACAGCCCCTCGCCGCCCAGCATCATATTCTTGACGCCCTTGACCATTTCCACGTCCAGGGACACGGTGTCGGTCATGGCGGCCAGATGGCCGGTGTCTATATATAAGGATTGCCCCGGCAGCAGATCATATTCCACCACGTGGCCGTCGATTTCCAAAAACGCCATGCCCTGGCCGGACAGGCGCTGCATGATGAAGCCCTCGCCGCCGAAGAAGCCGGCGCCGATTTTCCGGGTGAAATGGGTGTTCAGCTGCACCCCAGTTTCCGCCGCCAGAAAAGCGGATTTCTGAACGATGATGCTGTACGAGGGGTTGATATTCAGCGGGATGATGCGGCCCGGGAAGGAGGAGGCAAAGGCGATCATCCCCTCGCCGCCGCGGCAGGTGTAATAGTTCATGAACATGGATTCGCCGCTGAAGGCCCGGCCGAAGGCTTTTCCCAGGCCGCCCTCCATGGAGGTGGACATTTCTATATTGGGGGTCATCCAGCTCATGGCGCCCTTTTCGGTGAGCATTCGCTCTCCGTCCTGCAGGGTGCAGATCGCCACTGGTAAATTGTCGCCTTCAATCGCATAACGCACCGAGACACCCTCCTTCGTCGATAAAAAGGGGGACGGGCCTGCACCCATCCCCCTCGGTGTGGATTATTTCGCCGCGGAGACGATAGCCGCAAAGTCCGCGGGCTTCAGGGAAGCGCCGCCGATGAGGCCGCCGTCCACGTCGGGCTGCGCGAGCAGCTCGGCCGCGTTGCCCGCGTTCATGGAACCGCCGTACTGGATGACCAGATCGTCGGCGATTTCCCAGCTGTACAGCTGGGCGACCGTGTCGCGGATAAGGGCGCAGACCTCGTTCGCCTGGGCCGCGGTAGCGGTGCGGCCGGTGCCGATGGCCCAGACGGGCTCATACGCGATGATGACGCGGGCCAGCTCCTCGGCGGAGACGCCGCCCAGGGCGATTTTGGTCTGCATGGCCACCACCTCGCCGGTGACGCCCTGCTCCCGCTGCTCCAGGTATTCGCCCACGCAGAGAATGACGGTCAGGCCGGCATCCAGGGCGGCGCGCACCCGCTTCTGCACGGTGACGTCGGTGTCGCCGAAATACGTGCGGCGCTCGCTGTGGCCGAGGATCACGTAGCCCACTTCCATGGCCTTGAGCATCTCAGCGGAAACCTCGCCGGTGAAGGCACCGGATTTCTCCCAGTGGCAGTTCTGCGCGGCGACGCCGATAGCCGTGCCCTTGGTGGCCTCCAGGGCGGCGGGCAAATCGACGAAGGGCACGCCCACGACGACGTCGCAGGAAGCGCCGGCGACCAGGGGCTTCAAATCGTTGATGAGCGCGGTGGCCTCGGCGGGGGTCTTGTTCATTTTCCAGTTGCCCGCAATGACATATTTACGCATAGTGGACCATCCTTTTCATTTACTGTCTGCCCGTGTTATTTATCGTTGAGGCAGGCGATGCCGGGCAGCTCCAGGCCTTCCAGGAATTCCAGGGAAGCGCCGCCGCCGGTGGAAATATGGGTCATCTTATCGGCGAAGCCCAGCTGCTCCACGGCCGCCGCGGAATCGCCGCCGCCGATGATGGAGATGGCCTGGCTGTCGGCGATGGCCTTGGCCACCGCGATGGTGCCGCCCGCGAAGGGCGCCATTTCGAACACGCCCATCGGGCCGTTCCAGATGACGGTGCCGGCGTCCTTCACCGCGTCGGCAAACAGCGCCTGGGTCTTGGGACCGATGTCCAGGCCCATCCAGCCGTCGTCGATATCCCCTTCGAACACCTTGGTGTTGGCGCCTACGTCGAACGCGTCGGCCGCGATGTTGTCCACGGGCAGGAGGAATTTCACGCCCTTGGCCTCGGCCTTGGCCAGGATTTCCTTGGCCAGTTCCACTTTGTCGGCCTCGAACTTGGAGTCGCCGATTTTATTGCCCATGGCCGCTTTAAAGGTGTAGGCCATGGCGCCGCCGATGATCAGGGTGTCCACCTTGTCGATGAGGTTGGTGATGACGCCGATTTTATCGGACACCTTCGCGCCGCCGAGGATAGCCACGAAGGGACGCTTCGGATCGGCCAGGGCGCCGCCCATGACCTTGATTTCCTTCTGAATGAGATAGCCGCAGACGGCGGGCAGATAATCGGCCACGCCGGCGGTGGAAGCGTGGGCCCGGTGGGCGGTGCCGAACGCGTCGTTGACATAAATGTCCGCCAGGGAGGCGAGGGCTTTGGCAAAATCGGGATCGTTTTTGGTTTCCTCTTTAAAGAAGCGGACGTTCTCGATGACCAGGATTTCGCCCGGCCGCAGGGCGGCGGCCAGGGAATGGGCCTCGTCGCCGATGATATCGGTGGTGAACTTAACCTCTTTGCCCATCAGCTCGGACAGCCGTTTGGCCACCGGGGCGAGAGTGCATTTCTTTTTGGATTCCTCATCCTTCGGCCGGCCCAGGTGGGAGCAGAGGATGACGGCCGCGCCGTGATCGGCCAGATACCGGATGGTGGGAATGGATTCACGGATACGCTTGTCGTCGGTGATGACGCCGTCGGCCAGCGGCACGTTGAAGTCGCAGCGCACCAGCACTTTTTTGCCGCTGACGTCGATGTCTTCAATGGTCTTTTTATTGAGGTAGTTCATGCATGACATCCTTTCCTGTCGTTCCATCTCATTTTGTTAAAATGTAAACGAGCTTTCCAATCCCTTATTTTAAAGGATTCCGGAGGGTTTTGCAATACCTGAGCCGAAAAAGTTTACATTTCCTGCCGGTCAGAAATTGTTCAAATGGCTTGAAATGCGAAAGGTGGGGAAGGGGGCGCAAATGGCGGGCGCCGTTTGCGTAAAATTCGGGCTTGCATGCGGCCGGGGATTGTGCTATTCTGAAAGCAAATTTGGGCATCAGGGAGGTATTTGAAATTATGAAGGTATTGTTTCAGGGTGACAGCATTACCGACGCGGGCCGGGATTACGCGGATCCCCATCATTTGGGCGACGGGTATCCGAAATACGCGGCCGAGGCGATCCGGGAAAGGTTCCCGGACGAGACGTTCGAATTCATCAACCTGGGCATCAGCGGCAACCGCACCACCGATTTGCTGGAGCGGTGGCAGAAGGACTGCATCGCGGTGCAGCCCGACGTGCTCTCGATTCTCATCGGCATCAACGACACCTGGCGGCGGTACGACTCCAACCTCCCCATGACGGTGGAGGAGTACGAGGCCAACTACCGCCGGCTGGTGCAGGATGTGAAGGAAAATACCAAGGCGAAGCTGCTGCTGCTGGAGCCGTTCCTGCTGCACGCGGATCCGGCCAAGGAGTGCTTCCGGGAGGACTTGGATCCGAAGATCCTGGCGGCCCGCCGGGTGGCGCGGGATTATGCCGACATGTTCCTGCCGCTGGACGGCCTGCTGGCCGCCGCGTCAGTGATCGAGGAGCCGTCCCACTGGTCGGGGGACGGGGTGCACCCGAACGAGGCGGGATCGCGGCTGATTGGCCGGTATTATGCCGAGGCCTTCGCCGCCATGCTGGGAAAATAAACAAGACGAGGGCGGCACAGCGGCGGGCTGTGCCGCCTTTTGGTTTGGAGCGCGGCAAATGACCGAAGAAGGCGCGGCCAGCACGGGCGTATTTTGTGAAAATTTGGGCTATTTTCATCCGCCGGCGCGCATGCTATACTAGCAAAAGCGGCGAGGAGGTGTGCGCACTATGGTAAAAGATTTGACGACGGGCAGCCCGGCGAGGCTGATTATCGGGTTTTCCCTGCCCCTGCTGGCAGGAAATCTGTTTCAGCAGTTTTACAGCATGGCCGACACCATCGTGGTGGGGCGCAGCATCGGGGTGGACGCCCTGGCGGCGGTGGGCTCCACGGGGGCCATTTCCTTTTTGGTTTTGGGGTTTGTTATCGGCCTGACCGGCGGCTTTTCGGTGGTCGTGGCCCAGAAATTCGGCGCGGGGGACGAGCAGGAGGTGCGCCGGGCCGTCGCCATGTCGGTCTATCTCAGCGTGCTGCTCACCATCGTGCTGACGGCGGTGAGCGTGCTGTGCACCCGGCCGCTGCTGAATTTTATGCAGACGCCGGCCAACATTTACGACGACGCCTATGCGTATATCGTGGTGATCTTCGCGGGGACGGGAGCCACCATTTTCTACAACCTGCTGTCCGGCGTCCTGCGGGCTCTGGGGGACAGCCGAACGCCGCTGTATTTCCTGATTTTGTCCTCCGTCATCAATGTGGCGCTGGATCTGGTGTTCATCCTGGTGTTTGGTATGGGGGTGGCGGGGGCGGCCTATGCCACGGTGGCGGCGCAGGTGCTTTCCGGCCTGCTGTGTCTGCTGTATATGGCGAAAAAGTTCCCTATTCTCCGGTTTCATAAAAGCGACTGGGCCTGGAACGGCCGGCTGGTGGTTCATCATCTGCGGCTGGGCCTGCCTATGGCGTTTCAGTTTTCCGTGACCGCCATCGGGGTCATGATTCTGCAGGGGGCCATCAACGGCTTCGGCTCCTCCGTGGTGGCGGGGTACACGGCCGCCTCCAAGGTTGAGCAGCTGACCACCCAGCCCATGATGACCTTCGGTATCACCATGGCCACCTACGGGGGCCAGAACCTGGGGGCCGGCCGGCTCGATCGCATCCGGCAGGGCACCCGCCGGTGCGTGGAGATTTCCACGGTGGTGAATCTGGCCTGTGCTGCCCTGGTGGCGTTCCTTGGCAAATACCTGGTGCGGCTGTTCCTGTCCAGCGACAACGCCGAAGAGCTGGCGGCGGCCACCGACGCGGCTATCCAATATATGAACACCATCGCGGTGTTTTTTGTGGTGCTGGGCCTGCTGTTCATTTTCCGCAACGTGCTGCAGGGGGTCGGCAGCACGCTCGTGCCTCTGCTGGCCGGGTTCATTGAGCTGATTCTGCGCACGGTGGTGGTGTTCACCCTGCCCCGTTACATCGGATACACCGGGGTCTGCCTGGCCAACCCCGTGGCCTGGATCGGCGCGACCATCCCGCTTGTCATCGCGTATCTGTTCGTCATGCGGCGCATGGAGCGGCGCCAGCGGGCGGAGGCGACGATGTCGGAACATCTATAATATAGGTAAAAGACAAAAAGCCCGCGTCGTTTTTTCGACGCGGGCCTCCGCTTAGTTAGAAAGGAACGGCCCCATCCGGTCCATGAGACAAAATTTTTCCATCGCGCAGATGTATCAGCCTTCCAGCGCGTTCGGCCACCAAGCTGTCATGGGTGACGATGACGACGGTAATGCCTGCTCGATTCAAGCCTTCGAACACAGTGAGAATTTCATCTGTAGTTTGAACATCCAGGGCGCCGGTCGGCTCGTCGGCCAGCAGATACCGGGGAGAGTTGACGATGGCCCGAGCAATGGCGACGCGCTGCCGCTGCCCTCCGGATAACTGGGATGCCTTATGGCGGCTGAACTCCTGAATTTGCAGCTGCCTCAGGACGTCTTCCGTTTTGCTTTTTGCCTGTTTACCCGATATCCCCGCAAAATGAAGGGGGATCATGATGTTATCTTGTACGGTAAAATCGTCAATAAGACCGTAGTCTTGCAGGACAATCCCCATGGTTTTATTGCGGAAGGCCGCCAAACTTCCCTCGCTGATCTTGGAGAGATGTACATCGTCCACCTGCACGTCTCCGGAGGTGAAGCCGTCAATCCCGCATAGGACGTGCAGCAACGTGGATTTTCCAGCCCCGGATTTTCCCATAACCGCCACCATTTCTCCGTCCTGAATAGTAAGGCTGACGTCCTTCAGCGCGAGGCACTCATTGGGCTTGCCCTTGTTATAATATTTTGTCAGATGCTGTATCCGTATCATGCGGACTCCTCCGTTCAGCGCTCCTTATCGCGCAGAATTTGCATGGGAGAGCGAGCTTTAAGGGCAACAAAGGCCGGAATCAACGCCAAAGCCACGACCAGAAGAAGCATGGCCACGGTGGCCAGTATATTATAGCCGGTGAGCAGAATCTGCATGGAGAACAGCAGATCCTTTATCACCATATACGGCCAGAAAATCAGTGCGGCAGCGGCCACCACGGCAAACATACACAACAGATATGCTAGAATTATCCATGCGCAGTTTCGCCAGCGACAGCCGCAGATATAGTAGACGGAAAACATGGGCAGATATCGCAGGGTATTCAGCACGGTCATGCTGATAATGCCAACCAGAGAAACAGCAGAAAAACAGATAACCACCGACAGGAGGGAAGAACTGTCCGATCTGGTGGTCTCTAGCCCCTCCTGATACAGCTGTGAAAAGGTTTTGACGGAACCGGTCTTTTCCAGCTGCGTGATATTGTACTGCATGTCCGCCTCGGAAATATCCGGCTCAAAAAAAATCATTTGGCAACTCAGGGAAGCAAAAATATAAGGAGCAATCGATTGGATGGCTGATTCCCGTGTAAGAAACAGCGGGGATTGTTTGAATCGGTCGTTATACACAGTAAATAGGTCTAAACAGCTTATACCGCTGCCACTGCTGGAAAAATCCAAATATAAATTTCCTGTATGACTTTTACCTTTAATATCCACCATGCGATATTCTGGAGTATTGGTCCACTGGCTTCCCCGAACCAGCATGCGGCTGGAAGTTACCTTATTTTTGAAAAGATTACTGAGAATGATTACCGGTATGGTTTTACCATCCTCTTGCGCTTTAACCGTTTGCCAGAGTTGCGGTTTAAAAAAGGAAGGCAGTTTGTCTATAAGACAATCGGCATATACGATTGTGTCAATAGGGCTGTCAACATTATCCGGCTGAAAGGCTAGCATATGAATACTGCCAAGGCAATTCACCTTTTTTAGTGTGCTGAAATCAGCTTGGCTTGACAAATTGTTATGAGGCATATCGTTATCTTGATACACTGGCTCATATTCAAAAATATCGGCAGGCATATAGTATATACCTTGATAATCTATCAAATCCGCAAACATGGTCACCGATTGCATTTGCATGGAATATCTTCCAATCGTCAAATTCAATAACAGTATGCTAATAAAAATCTGCAAAGCCAATATACCGTTTAAAATGCGGTTTTTTTTAAAAATGCGGTATCCATATATCCAAAATTTCATTCCAGCACCATCCTAGCTAATAAGATCCACTGGCCTTTGCGCATTGAAACGCAGTAAAATTGGAGTAAATATCAGGGTTACAAAAACAAGATATAAAAGAAACACAGCGGCATAATCTATAAAAAACAGAGTATAAGAAATGGTGATGTGCAGCGTCGGCAGCCATGGCTCAAGGAGAAAATGATACAACAGACTCGTCAGCAGAAACAGGACACAGGTTATGATGAAAATTTCTGCATAATACATCCAAAAACCTTTCCGCTTGGAGCAGCCGCAGAGGCGATATACGCCATAGGCTTTTCTCCGCTTCGTCAACAGATAGCGATAGAGAAAGGAGACATTCAGCAAGGCCAAAAGGATAATGAACAGAGAAGAAAAGGACGCGTAAAGATTTTTGGATACCGCGCGCATGTCGGGCTCGGAAGGAAGAGATACATGCGCGCCGGGGAACGCTTCGGTTAACTGGCTTTCCATTGCGCGAATTTCCGATTGGTTCAGCATGTGTTTAAACAATATTTGGACGCTGTCAATGGCTTTGTCATTGTTTAGCGAGTAGAACGGCACTTCTGAAAAGGGACGGTCGGAAAACGCCAGAATGCGGTAGTCTTTCCCGCCGATCGGCAGGTGCTGAGCCTCGTGATACTCGTCATAAAGAGAGGCGGCGGCGATGACCAAAGGAGTACCGGCCTTAAAATCCTGTTGCGAGAAATACCGGCCGCCGTATTGAAAAGGTGTACGGGTGTAAGAAGCCAGGATCAATTGCCCTTGTTCGGTGAACATGGTGAAAATCATGTCCATGTCGTCTCTCTTCTGACTTAAGGCGGACAAGGAGCGCTGCACGCTTTCCTTTGTTTGGCCGGTCAAATCGATGGTTGCTACTTGATAAGTTCCTTGCGCGTCGTACCCTTGTGCATTCATGGAAGCAAAAACACTGTATATGTATAATGCAATGGTAAGTGATGCCGCCATGCCTAAAATAAATAGACAAAATACAACTTTATTTTTAATAAATCCATGTAGATTTTTAATAATTAAATTTATCATTATCATTTCCGCCCGTTTCTGTGTACTAAACAGATTCGCCGCCCGCCAATTATATTTTTACAAATGGGATTTACACAAGTTGATCCCAAACGTAAGTCAAATTATAGTTATCTGTATCGGTAGCACAATTGTGATACCATACCGCCCCGATTGCTGACCACAATTTCCCAGGTGATTCGACATATGCGCTTGCAGAGCCAAAATTTTCCTTAGCATTCATATTATTACCGGTTCCGTTTCTAGCAATGACATGAACGGCTTTGGTATTATTTTTAGCAGATGCACTAGCATGAGCGATATCGGCTTTAGTAATACCACCTTTAAGGACCCCGATGCTACCAGTTCCTCTTAAGCGGTTAGAGCCCACGGCATATTCAATGTTAAAATTATGACTCCAAGTCTTATTGCTTAGATACGGGGCGTATGAATATTTCTGCGTGGTTTGTAATGAGTGTTCATAAGTAACCGCCGAAACAGAGAAACTGCATGTAACGACTATAGACACAGCTAAGAGAATACCAACAAATTTTTTAGCCTTCACTTTTCTGCCTCCTTCACTTTATTAATTGACGAGCGGCGAATACAGGCGAATATTAATGATATATTTTGGAATTTAAACCAGATAATAGATTTTACTATATATTATCATTAAAAATTATATTTGTAAATACTTTTTGTTTAATTGTTGTAATAAAAGAGGAGAAAGCCCGCACGGTTTTGCCGATGCGGGCTTTAAACTATGGCTCTTGCCGGACAAGATAGCTGTTGCCCTCGGGATCCTGAAAGGTGAACATGGTGCCGTAGGGCATTTGCTGCAGGCTGCCCACCGCCACGTCGTCGGCCTTCATCTGCTCATAGGTACGTTCCGCGTTGTCGGTACTGAGAATGACGGACGGATGGCCGACGCAGACGGTGGCATTCTGCTGCTGCATCAGCGCCTTGTCGTAAAGGACGAAGCTGGTCGGAGACGCGTCCGACGGCGCCACCTCCAGCCAGCGGACCGGCCCCATGCGGTGATCCGCCCGTTTGACGAAATGGCACTGCTCGGTCCAGAAGCGCAGCGCGGCCTCCGGTTCGCGCACATACAGGGTGATTTTACGAATAGCATCCAACATAACAAGATAATCCCCTTTCCTGCGGATAGTGTTTCCGCAGGAAAGGGGATTATCCTTTGACAGCTATTCGGCCGCTTCCTTTTTCGATTTTTCCTTTTTGGTTTCCTTCGGCTCCTCCTGCTTGAGGCAGCTGAGGATACGGGCCGCGGCGGTGCGGCGGGCGTTGGCCTCCACCGCCAGCTCCATGGCCATACGATAGAGGCTTTCCTCCGACTGATCGGGCATCTCCCGGATGCGTTCCACCACGCCGCCGAGGGCCCGCAGCTCCATAGCGGAAAAATCCGGATACAGGGTTTCCACGCGGTTTTCCGCATCGAGTCCGTGCATAGTTTCCTGGATTTCCGGCAAAGATAATACCGATTTGAGCATGCAGATCATGGTCAGCATGGCCAGGTGATCCCGGGAGTATTTTTTCTGGGAGGGGCGGGGCAGCACGCCGCCTTTGACGTAGTTGTTGATCATACTGGAGGTCAGCAGCCGTTCTTCCCCCACCTGGAACAGCTCGAGCTGTTTGCCCATCAGGGTGATGACCTGATCCATATACAGATCCAGCTCCGGCAGCCGCTCCCAGGGCGTGGGATCGAAATCGTGAACGGCGGCCACCCAGTCGTTGAGTTTTTGAATCGATTCGTCCATTGTCGTTCTGCCTTTCTCAAAGGGTTAAAGGCCGGGGAAATCCCCCGCGGGGCCGCTTACCGGCCTATACAGCTTGCTCCGCATACGGCCGGAATATGACTCAAGTATAACATATTTGTAAATTCCTTGCAAGACGGCAAAATACCACTTGACAAAATGACAAAAATGAAATAAACTAGTTTTATAAACCAGATAACATAATGTTAATAAATTGTTAACGCGATTTTCGACAGGAAGGTTGTGGAGCGGTATGAAGCTCGTTCAGTCCATCGGCGTATGGGGAGACAGTGTGATGAAGGGCGTCGTGTATGACGAGAATAAATCGAAATACACGCTGCTCAGCGAAAATGGGGCGGACAAAGCGTCCCGTAAGCTGGGGCTGCGGCTGTTCAACCGCTCCCGCATGGGATGCACGGTGACCAAAGGGCTGCAGCTGCTCAAGAAGGATCTGCAGCGGCCGGAGGCGGCCTGCGACGCGGCGCTTATCGAGTTCGGGGGCAACGACTGCGATTACGATTGGGCTCAGGTGGCAGCCCATCCGGAGCAGGACCATCAGCCGAAAACGCCCCTGCCCCTGTTTATCGCCCAGCTGCGGGACATGATCGATCTGGTCAGGCAGAAGGGGATGCAGCCGGTGATGATGACGCTGCCGCCCCTGCACGCCCAGCGGTATTTCGATTTCTTCACCCGAAACGGCCTGTCGGGGGACAGCATCCTGCGCTGGCTGGGGGATGTGCAGCATATCTATCGCTGGCATGAGCGGTACAACGCCGCCGTCATGCGGGTGGCGCAGGAATGCGGCTGCCCGCTGGCCGACGTGCGGGACGCGTTTTTGGCCGAGCGGGATTACGGCGATCTGCTGTGCGCCGACGGCATCCATCCCAACGCCAAGGGCCACGCCCTGATGGAAAGCGTGCTGGAAGGGTTCGGCTATTCCTTCCGGCGGGACGGAATCTTGGCGGTATAAGAAGGTTCTTCCTCTTTTTTATCGGTATAGTTAACACGCCTTTTACAGACACTTCTGTAGAAGGCGTGTTTTTTACGTTTTTTAAAGCAAACCTAAATTTCGGTTAACATCCGCCTAACATAGCGGCGGTAAGATGACGACGTACTAAAGGAATGACAAACAACGGAGGAGAACGATGATGAAAAAGATTCTTGGCGTGGTGGCTGCGGCCGCCCTGATTACCACGGTGTTCGCCGGATGCAGTACCGGTGAGGTCGGCGGCACCACCTCGTCCAAAGCCGACGGCTCTTCGGAAACCAAGCTGACCGGCACCCTGACCATGGCGGGCTCCACCTCCATGACCGATGTCTGCACCGCCCTGAACGAAGCGTTTATGAAGAAGAATTCCGGTGTGAAGGTGGTCCTCAACGGCGGCGGCTCCGGCGCGGCCATCACGGCGCTGGGCGACGGCTCCGCCCAGGTGGGCAACCTGTCCCGGGCCGTCAAGGACAGCGAGAACGCGGACGGCAAATACGAGGCCATCACCATCGCCCTGGACGGCATCGCCGTGGTGGTGGGCAAGGACAACGCGGTTGCCGACCTGACCACCGAGCAGCTGGCGAAAATCTTCAAGAAGGAGATCACCAACTGGAAGGACGTGGGCGGCAAGGATGCGGCCATCAGCGTCATCGGCCGGGAATCCGGCTCCGGCACCCGGGACGGGTTCGAGGACATCGTCAAGGTCAAGGACGCCTGCCAGTATGACGTCACTCTCAACAGCACCGGCGCGGTGGTCTCCAAGGTCATGTCCGACGCGAACGCCATCGGCTATGTGTCCTACTCCGCGGTCAGCGATGAAATCAAAGCCCTGAAGGTCGGCGGCGTGGAAATCAACGACGACAATATCGCGGACAAATCCTATGCACTCCAGCGGCCCTTCGTCCATGCGTATCTGAAAAACACCGACAATGAGCTGGTGCAGGCGTATCTGCAGTTCCTGCAGACCGACGAGGCCCAGAACATCATGAAGAAGGATAAGCTGATTCCGCAGGAATTCTGGAAATAAAAACGCACGGCGATAACAGCGCCGACAGCAAGTCTCGCCGCGGGGAGGGATCCCTGCGGCGGGACTTGCGGCGGATGGAAAGGCATGGTCAAACGTATGGAAGCGACAATTCCAAAACCTGCGGTCCGGCAGGCGATGAGCAATGAGGACGCCCGGCGCCGCCGGCTGCTGCAGCGCCGGGTGTGCGCTGTCGTGCTGGCGGGCGTCTCGGCGCTGCTGATCGCGCTGTTCTTCCTGCCCTATGTGACCTTTGAACTCAGCAAGGTGACCTACCAGTTCACCTCGCTGCAGCTGGTCACCAGCTTCATGACCGTGAAAGGCACGGCGGTCTCCATGTCCCTGATCACCAAGGCGGCGGCTGTGCTGCCTCTGCTGCTGGCGGCGGCAGGGGGCGTTCTGATATGGCTGCGCAAGCCGGTGGCGGCGGCGGTCTGCTACATCCTCGTCGCCCTGTGCGCCCTGACGGCCATGATGTCGATTAACGCCATGTCCAGCCAGTTCGTGGATATCGGGGTGGGCAGCATTCATATCGGCTTTCACTTCCCCCTGGCCGTCCAGCTGGGGGCGGGGATCCTGGCCGCCATGCTGGCCATGTGGACAAAAGGCGGGGAAAAGCTGGCCGAATCGGTGTTTCTGGTGTTCGCCTGCATGTCGGTGGGGTCGGTGGCCATCATCACCATCTACATGATCACCGTGGGCGCGCCGGCCATCGGGGAAATCGGGCTGGGGAATTTCCTGTTCGGCACCGAATGGAGCCCCGGATCCGGCAAATACGGCATCTGGCACATGATCCTGGCCTCCTTCGCCGGGATGTTCGGCGCGATTGTTATCGGGGTGCCCATCGGCCTGCTGACCGCCGTGTTCCTGGCCGAGCTGGCGCCCCGCCGGCTGGCCAATCTGGTGCGTCCGGCCATTGAGCTGCTGGCCGGTATTCCGTCGGTCATCTACGGCTTTTTCGGTATGATGGTGCTGGTGCCTTTCCTGCGCCGCGTTTTTCCCGGCACGGTGGGGGACAGCCTGCTGGCCATGATTCTCATCCTGGCGGTGATGGTGCTTCCCACCATCATCAGCGTGTCGGAAACCGCCCTGCGGGCCGTGCCGGTCGCGTATAAAGAGGCGTCCCTGGCCCTCGGCAACACCCATATCGGCACCATTTTCAAGGTGATGGTGCCGGCGGCGAAATCGGGTATCCTGGCCGGGGTGATCCTCGGGGTGGGCCGTGCCATCGGCGAGGCCATGGCGGTGGTCATGGTCTGCGGAAACATGGCGAATTTCCCCAAGCTTTTGGGCACCGTGCGCCCTCTGACCACCGGCATCGTGCTGGAGATGGGCTATTCCTCCGGCCTGCACCGGCAGGCGCTTTTCAGCATCGGTCTGGTGCTGTTTGTCTTTATTATGATCGTCAACATTTCCTTTACCATAGTTTCCAGGCGGGGGGTGAAAATCGATGGCAAAGAGTGAGACGGGCGGGACGCTGTCCCTGTACCGCAAAACGCGCCGGCCGGGCGACAAGGCGCTGGCCTTCTGCATCTATCTGGCGGCGGCGCTGACGGTCTGTATCCTGGTGGGCATTATCGGATACATTCTGGTCAAGGGCGTGCCTCACATCTCCTGGTCCTTCCTGTCCACCTCCTTTTCGGCGCTGGACGAGGGGCGAAACGGGATTCTGCCCATGATCATCAACACCCTGTATATCGTGGTGATCACCCTGCTCATCGTCACCCCCATCGGCATCGCCTCCGCCATCTATCTGACCCAGTACGCCCGGCAGGGCAAGCTGGTGAAAACCATCCGCTTCACCACGGAGGTGCTCTCCGGCGTGCCCTCCATCGTGTTCGGCCTGTTCGGCTACACGGTGTTCTGCGTGATGATGGGCATGGGTTACTCGATACTGGCCGGCTGTCTGACCATGACCATCTGCATCCTGCCCACCATCGTGCGTACCACCGAGGAATCCCTGCTGGCCGTTCCCGAAAGCTACAAGGAGGGCGCCCTGGCGCTGGGAGCGGGGAAGACGCGGGTGGTGCTGGGCATGGTGCTCCCCTGCGCCATGCCGGGCATCCTGACGGCTGTCATCCTGGGCATGGGCCGCATCGTCGGCGAGTCGGCCGCCCTGCTGTTTACCTCGGGCATCGCCACCAACATGCCGGACGGCGTGCTGTCTCACGTGATGAGCAGCGGACGCACCCTGACGCTTCACCTCTACCAAACCGCCACCGAGGCCACCGATCCCGCGGCGTTCCAGATAGCCTACGCCACGGCGGCGGTGCTGCTGATTCTGGTGTTCATACTCAACCGGCTGGCAGGCCTTCTGTCCCGGGTACTCAGGAAAGGATAAGCCGCCTATGAAAACGAAAATCGCGCTGGACAGCCTGCATCTCTTTTACGGGGATTTCCAGGCGCTCAAGGGCCTCACCATGGATATTGCCGAGAACCAAATCACCGCGTTTATCGGCCCCTCCGGCTGCGGCAAGTCCACCTGCATCAAAACCCTCAACCGGATGAACGATCTGGTGGCGGGCTGCCGGATCACCGGCAAGGTGAGCATCGACGGGGAGGACATCTACGATCCCCGCACCGACGTCACCCTGCTGCGCAAGCGGGCGGGCATGGTGTTCCAGAAGCCCAACCCCTTCCCCATGAGCATCTACGACAACATCGCCTACGGGCCCCGGGTGCACGGGGTGCGGAATAAGCGTCAGCTCGATGAGGTGGTGGAAAAATCCCTGCGGGGCGCGGCCCTGTGGGATGAGGTGAAGGATCGATTGAAAAGCTCGGCCCTGGGCATGTCCGGCGGGCAGCAGCAGCGGCTGTGCATCGCGAGGGCCTTGGCCGTGGAGCCGGACATCCTGCTCATGGACGAGCCGACCTCCGCTCTGGACCCGATTTCCACCCTGAAGGTCGAGGATCTCATGCAGGAGCTGAAAAAATCCTACACGGTGGTCATCGTCACCCACAACATGCAGCAGGCCGGCCGCATCGCGGATAAAACCGCCTTTTTTCTGATGGGCGAGCTGGTGGAGTTCGACGACACCGTGACCATGTTCAACACCCCCCGGGACAAGCGCACCGAGGATTACATCACCGGCCGGTTCGGCTGACAGAGGAAAGGACGATTCAACCCATGCCGAGAAATGTATTCGACGAGGAGCTAGCGCGGCTGAACGCCGATCTGGCCGAGATGGGCCGGCGCATCGACAGCATCATGCAGGGCACCATCCGCACCCTGAAAAATATGGACGTGGCCATGGCCAAGAGCATTTTTCAGAAGGACATCGAGATCAACACCATGGAAAAAAGCATCGAGCAGAGCTGTATGAACCTGCTGGCCCTGCAGCAGCCCCTGGCCCGGGATCTGCGGGTGATCACCGCCACCCTGAAGGTCATTACCGACATGGAGCGGATTTCCGACCAGTGCGCGGACATCTGCGAAATTCTCGCCACGGTGGCGGGAATATCGGTCATGAATACCTCCCCGCGGATGATTCAGATGTTCGAGAAGGCCCGGGAAATGGTCGCCGGGGCGGTGGATGCCTATATCCGCCGGGACAGCGGAGCAGCCGCGGCCATCTGCGAGGCGGACGATGAGGTCGACGCCCTGTTTTCCTCCACGGTGCTGGAGCTGTGCAGCCAGATTTCCCGGGACAGCGCCGCCGTGCCGGAGCATGTGGATTTCATGTTCATCGCCAAATATATCGAACGCATGGCGGATCACGCCACCAATATCGCGGAATGGGCGATTTTCATCGACACCGGCGTGCATCCCAACCTCAACGATACCCAGGCCGGCAAGTAACCGGTAGACAAGGGCGATGATTGCCGGTATAATGGAAAAACAAGGGCGTCCGTCCTTGGGGCGGACGATGGAAAGGCTGGTCGAACCTTATGGCATTGGTCTATATCGTGGACGACGAACCCCACATCCGGCGGCTGGCGGCCATCGGGCTGAAGGATGCCGGCTTCGAAACGGCGGAGTTTTCCGACGGGTCGGTTCTGCTTCACGCGGTGCAGCAAAAGCAGCCCGACGCCGTGCTGCTGGACTGGATGATGCCGGGGCAGGACGGTCTCGCGGTGCTGCGCGCCATGCGGGAGAATTCGGTCACCCGGCCGATCCCGATTATCATGATGACCGCCCGGGCCGACGAGGTGGATCGGGTGCTTGGGCTGGAGCTGGGAGCGGACGATTACGTCACCAAGCCGTTCAGCGTCAAGGAGCTGGCCGCCCGGGTGCGGGCCGTCATCCGGCGGCAGGAATACCTGGCCGCGCCGGACAGCCAGACGCTGACCGTCTGCGGTATCTCCATCGACGCGTCCCGCCGCCATGTTCTTAAGAACGGGGAACCGGTGGAACTGACCCAGCGGGAGTTCGATCTGCTGTACACCCTGATGAAAACCCCCGGACGGGTCTACACCCGGGAGATGCTGCTGGACACCGTATGGAAGGTGGACTTTTTCGGTGACACCCGGACGGTGGATGTGCATGTCCGGTATCTGCGGCAGAAGCTGGAGGACGAACCGGATCACCCCAAACGGATTCTTACGGTGCGGGGCGTCGGCTACCGCTTCGCCGAGGAAGAATCTTGATGCCCCGCCCCCGACGCACTGCGCCCGGGGGCCTGTTTGTTTGAAGGAGGGAAATTGGCATGCGCAAGCGGTTTTTCCGGGCCGCCACCCTGTCCATCGCCGTGGGACTGGTCATCGCTTTCCTGTTCGCCGTGCCGCTGATGGAGCAGATTTATACCGATGAAACCCAGCAGAGACTGGAAACCGCCCTGTCCCTGGCCGAGGGCTATGCGACGGCGGACGGCTATCAGGCGCTGGCCGAGCGAGTCGGCAGCCGGGCGGAGGGGCTGCGGTTTTCAGTCATCGGGCTGGACGGCGCCGTGCTGGGGGACAGCATGGCCGATCCCGCCCGGATGGGCAATCACAGCGAGCGGCCGGAGGTTTCTCACGCCCTGGCCACGGGAACCGGCCGGGATATCCGGAGAAGCGAAACCACCGGCGAGCGGCAGATGTACGTGGCCCGGAAGGTGACCGCCGGCAGCGGAGAGACGATGATTTACCGCACCGCCCTGCCGCTGACCCAGTTCGGCAATGTGCCGCTGATGCTGTGGGGCTGCGCGGCCATCGGCATCTTCATGGGGCTGATTGTGGCGCTGTTCAGCGCCAATTATTCCGCCGGCCGGGTGGTGGAACCGCTGCAGGAGCTGACCAAAGCCGCCCGATCCATCTCGGCGGGGGACATCCCCGTCCGGGTGGAGAACGCCCCGGACGAAATGGGTGAGCTGTCCGGCGCTTTTAACCGCATGTCGGAGCGGCTGGCCGCCGCCTATCAAAAGCTGGAGCAGAGCAACAGCCAGCTCGCCGGCATCCTGCAGGGGATGAACGACGGGGTCGTGGCCGTGGACGGGCAGGGGCGCATCGCCCTGATGACCGATCGGGCCCGGGAGCTGCTGGGCTCCTATGCCGGCGTTTCCCGCCGCCTGGCCGACTGCGGCACCCATTATCTGGCTGTGCAGGCCATGCTGGATAGGGTGATGGCCGGGGAGAAGCCGTTCACCGAAACCCTGACCCTGGCGGCCCCGACCGAGCGGATACTGGAAATTTACGCCGCCCGGGTGGAGGGGGACGCCTCCGGGGGAGCGCTGGCGGTGATTTCCGACGTGACCCGGCTGCGTAAGCTGGAGATCATGCGCAGCGAGTTTGTGGCCAATGTCACCCACGAGCTGAAGACGCCGCTGACCTCCATCCGCGGGTATATCGAGCTGCTCAAATCGGAGGAGCGGGATCGGCAGACCGCCCTGTCCTTCTATGAAATCATCGAAATCGAGGCGGAGCGGCTGCAGAAGCTGACCGACGATTTGCTGCAGCTGTCCGACATCGAGCATGGCGGCGGCGAGGCGGAGGTCGTCCCCGTCCCCCTGGAGGAGGTGGTGGATCGAGTGATCGCCACCCTGCGGCCCGAGGCGGAAGCCCGGAACATCGCCCTGCATCCCTTCATCGAGCCGGGGCTCCAGGTCTGCGCCCAGTCCGGCCGGCTGTATCAGCTGATCAAAAACCTGATGGAAAACGCCGTGAAATACAACCGGGACGGCGGGGCCGTCAACCTGTCCGCCGCTGTGGAGCGGGGGGTGGCGGTTATCCGGGTGCACGACACCGGCATCGGTATTCCGCCGGAGCACCTGGAGCGGATTTTTGAACGCTTCTACCGGGTGGACAAGGGCCGCTCCCGGGAGCTGGGAGGCACCGGGCTTGGGCTGTCCATCGTCAAACATATCGTCAGCCTCTACGGCGGCGACGTGAGGGTGGACAGCGCTGTCGGCGTCGGCACCACCTTCACGGTCCGTCTGCCCTGCCGGTAAACGGCGTCACGCAGGCCCCGGATCCCGCGGTTGCAGGGAACCGGGGCCTTTTTGCCGGAATTTCCTCCAAACTGGGGAGGCGGGCCGCTGGAAATTGCACAATTGCGCTATACACCTTGCAAAACGGCGAATGGTGCGGTATAATAACCTCACGCCGTAAACGGAAATCCAAGATTTCCGACGGCTGAGAGAACATTGAACCACTCCGGAACGGACAAGGCCGTTCCGGACTAAGGAGGGCGGCGCTCCGCGCGCCGCTTTGTGGTATAATAACCTCCGTAACCGGCGCGGTGGTACGCGCCGAACCGCGCTGTAGCGCGATAGGCGGGAAGCGTAGCTTCCCGCAACGGAGAACATTGTACCATCAAAAGGCCCTGCTGCGGCAGGGCAGGGCACTGTCGTGCCCCCGCAAACGTCGTTTGCTTGCTTTTGTGGTATAATACAAAAAATGAGGCCGGCCGCTTGAAAACGCCAATTGGCTCTTGCAATCCCCCGGTCTCTTCGCGTATAATAAAAGAACCGATGCCGCGCGGCCGGAGGGGCGGCGCGCAACAGAAGATTTGGAGGGTATTGTATGAAAAAAACGAAGCTTTTATCGTTTGTTTTGGCGGCAGCCATGCTGGCGATCCCGTTGGCCGGTTGCTCCCAGGACGAGGGCGCCGACGGCGGCAAGGAGACAATCAAAATCGGCGGCCTGGCGCCTCTGAGCGGCGATGTGTCCCAGTATGGCGTCGCCGTGAACAACGCGGTGAAGATGGCTGTGGAGGACATCAATGCCAAGGGCGGCATTCTCGGCGGCCGTAAAATCGAGTACATTGTCACCGACGAGAAGGGCGATTCTACCGAAGCGGTCAATGCGTACAACGCCCTGATGGATCAGGAAATCGTGGCCCTCATCGGCGACGTAACCTCCAAGCCCTGCAAGGCCGTGGCGGCCAAGGCGGCGGCGGACAATATGCCTATGCTGACCCCCTCCGGCACCGACGCCGATATCACCAAGGCCGGGAAAAACGTGTTCCGCGCCTGCTTCATCGATCCGTATCAGGGCCAGCTGATGGCCAACTACGCGGCCAAAAAGCTGAACGCCAAGACCGCCGCCATCCTGTACGACAGCGGCGATCCTTATTCCACCGGCATTGCCGATGCTTTTGAGGAAGCGGCCAAAAAGGAAGGCATGGAAGTCACCAACAAGGAGGGCTATGCCTCCAAGAGCACCGACTTCAAGACCCAGCTCACCAAAATCAAGGGCAAAAACCCCGACGTGCTGCTGATCCCCGTGTATTACGGCGACGTGGCGCTGATTGTCGACCAGATTCAGCAGCAGGGCATCACCTCCAAGCTGCTGGGTGCCGACGGCTGGGACGGCGTGGCCAGCGAGGTGGCCAAGAAATCCGACGATATCAAAAAGCTGCTGAACAACGCCTATTTCTGCAGCCAGTATTCGGCTTCTTCCACAGATCCGGATCTCCAGGCGTTTTTGACCAAGTATAAAGAGAAAAACGGCAAGGAAGCCAACATGTTCGCCGTTCTGGGCTACGACTCCATGCAGATCATGGCCGCGGCCATCGATAAGGCCGGCTCCACCGATTCGGACAAAATCATCGAGGCGCTGAAGGCCACCGAGTACAAGGGCCTGACCGGCACCACGAAATTTGATGATCAGCGCAACCCGGTGCGGGAAGCGGTTATCACCAGCTTTGATAACGGCGCCTATAAGGTGATTGAAAGCTATTCGATGCAGTAACGGCAGGAAACCGCCAAACGGAAGGGTCTTTTGCACAATGCGAATATACGAGAGACCGAGAAAAAGCGCGGTTTTGCGTCTGCAAAGGCGCAAAATATGGACCATGCTCCATGTGCCCACCGGCATAACGCTCGCGTTATGCCCGCGGTTTTTCAGGGGTGCTGCAAAATTTGTTGTTTTGCAGCACCCCCTTTCCGGTTGTATAGGGGCGGCGAGTATGATTGGAAGTTGGAAGGTGCGGCAATGAATTTTATCACACAGTTGCTAAACGGCCTGGGATTGGGCAGTATATACGCGCTGGTGGCATTGGGATACAGCATGGTGTACGGCATCGTACAGCTGATAAACTTTGCCCATGGCGACATCATCATGGTGGGCGGCTATATGGTCTACCTGGCCATGGCGACGGCGGGACTGCCCATTTGGCTGGCCCTTCCCTTCTCCATCCTGGTCTGTGCGCTGGCGGGGCTCATCATTCAGCGAGTGGCCTACCGCCGGCTGCTGGTACATAACGCGGCGCGGATCTCCCTGCTGATTACCGCCCTGGGGGTCAGCATTTTCCTGCAGAATCTGTTTATGCTGCTCTTTACCCCCGACCCCAAGACCATGCCCACCCTGTTCGGCGCACGGCCGGTGGATTTCGGCGGCATCACCTTGACGTCGGACACCCTGATCAACATCGTGGTGTCGGTGCTGCTGATGGTCGGGCTGCAGCTGCTGGTCCGCAAGACCAAAATCGGCAAGGCCATGCAGGCCACCTCCGAGGACACCGGCGCGGCCAAGCTGATGGGCATCAACACCAATTCCGTGGTGGCCTTCACCTTTGCCATCGGCTCCGCCCTGGCGGCGGTGGGCGCCATTCTGTACTGCAACTCCTACCCGCAGATTAAGCCCGACATGGGCAACCTGCTGGGGTTGAAGGCCTTCGTGGCCGCGGTTCTGGGCGGCATCGGCTCCATTCCGGGCGCCATGCTGGGCGGCTACGTGCTGGGCGTGGTGGAGAGCCTGACCAAGGCGTATATCAGCACGACCATCACCGATGCGGTGGTGTTCGCGATTCTTATCCTGGTTCTCCTGGTCAAGCCCACCGGCCTGCTGGGCAAAAACAGAAAGGAGAAGGTGTGAGCATGGGACGTTTGACAAAGAAAAGAACCGGCGCGTTCTATCTGACCAACCTTCTTCTCACGGTCGTCCTGTTCGTTGTCTTGTACCTCCTGATCGACGGGAAGGTGCTCACCGGACGGTACACCACTCTGATTACCCTGGTGTGCGTGAATGTGATCCTGGCGGTCAGCCTCAACCTGGTGACCGGTATCCTGGGCCAGCTGGTGCTGGGCCACGCCGGCTTCATGCTGGTGGGGGCCTACGCCTCCGCGCTCTTTACCAAAAACGTCGGCATGGCCCTGCCGATTTCCTTCCCGATCTCCCTGGTGCTGGCCGGCCTGCTGGCCGCCCTGTTCGGCGTAATCATCGGCATCCCGGCCCTGCGGCTGCGGGGGGATTACCTGGCTATCATCACCCTGGGCTTCGGGGAAATCATTCGGGTGCTGGCCAACGCCGATTTCCTCAAGCCCATCACCAACGGCGCCATGGGCTTGGGCGACATCCCCACCCTGTACAACCGCCGCACCAGCCCCGCCGGCCTGTTCGTTTACGCCTTTATCATTATGGTCCTGGTGATCGTGATCAACTTCTCCTTTGGCCGGTCCCGCCATGGCCGGGCGGTCATCGCCATCCGGGAGGATGAGATCGCCGCCGAATCCGCGGGGGTCAACACCACGTACTACAAGCTGTTCGCCTTTGTGCTGGCCGCTTTTATCGCCGGGGTGGCCGGCGGGCTCTACGCCAACCAAATCCAGGTTATCGATCCCGCCAAGTTCGATTTCAACCGCTCGGTGGAAATCCTCATCATGGTGGTGCTCGGCGGCATGGGTTCCATCACCGGCTCGATTATTTCCGCCACGGTGCTGACCGTGCTGCCGGAAATGCTGCGCGGCTTTGATGAATACCGGATGCTGCTGTACTCGATCATTCTCATCGCGGTGATGCTGTTCAAGCCTTCCGGTCTGCTAGGACGGTATGAAATTTCGGTTCCCGGCCTGTTCATGAAGCTGTGGAACAAGCTGAAGCATCCGAAGCAGAAAACGACAGGGGAGGCGTAACGCATGCCGCTATTGGAAACCAAGGATTTAGGTATCGCCTTCGGCGGCCTGCAGGCGCTGGACGATGTATACATTACGGTGGATGAAAAGGAAATCGTGGGGCTGATCGGCCCCAACGGCGCGGGAAAAACCACGGTGTTCAACCTGCTGACCGGCGTCTATACGCCCACCAAGGGGGCCATCCGCTTCGAGGGCAAAAGCATCCTGGGCCGCAAGCCGTATCAAATCAACCGCTTAGGCATCGCCCGGACCTTTCAGAACATCCGGCTGTTCAAAAACATGACCGTGATGGACAACATCAAGGTGGCCATGAACCAAAACATGCGCTACACGGTGGCGGAGGGGATATTCCGCCTGCCCCGGTACTGGAAGGAAGAAAAAAAGGTCGAGGGAAAAGCGCGGGAGCTTCTCCAGATTTTCGGCATGGAGGACACGGCGGACCAAATGGCCGCCAACCTGCCCTACGGCCAGCAGCGCAAGCTGGAGATCCTGCGGGCTCTGGCCTCCAAGCCCAAGCTGCTCCTGCTCGACGAGCCGGCCGCCGGCATGAACCCCACCGAAACCCACGATTTGATGGAAACCATCCGGGAAATCCGGGACATGTTCGGCGTGGGCATCCTGCTCATCGAGCACGATATGTCGCTGGTCATGGGTGTGTGCGAGCGGATTTACGTGCTGGACTACGGTACTCTCATCGCCAGCGGCACGCCGGAGGAAATCCGCTCCGACGAAAAAGTTATCAAGGCCTATCTGGGCGGTTAAGGAGGAAGCCGTATGCTTAACGTCACCGACATCAACGTCTACTACGGCGCCATCCACGCGCTCAAGGGCTTGTCCTTTCATGTGGAAGAGGGGGAAATCGTCTCCCTCATCGGGGCCAATGGCGCCGGAAAAACCACCACCATGCAGACCATTTCCGGCCTGCTGCGCTCCAAAACCGGCGACATCACCTTCATGGAGTCCAGCATTTTCAAGACAGAACCCCATAAGATTGTCGCGCTGGGCTTGGCGCAGGTGCCGGAGGGCCGCCGCATTTTCGGCAGCCTGACGGTGCAGGAAAACCTGGAGATGGGCGCTTACATCCGTTCCGGCAAGGAGAGCACCGCCATTGCGGAGGATCTGGAAAAGGTTTTTGTCCGCTTTCCCCGGCTGAAGGAGCGGCGCAAGCAGGTGGCCGGCACCCTATCGGGGGGCGAGCAGCAGATGCTGGCCATCGGGCGGGCCCTGATGTCCCGGCCGAAAATGCTGCTGCTGGACGAGCCGTCCATGGGCCTGGCCCCCATCATGGTGCAGGAAATTTTCAACTGCATCACCGAGGTCAATAAAGAAGGCACCACCGTGCTGCTGGTGGAGCAAAACGCCAAAATGGCGCTGTCCATTTCCAACCGCGCCTATGTGCTGGAAACGGGCGGCATCTATCTGGAAGGCGACGCCGCCGGGCTGCTGGACAACGAACAGGTCAAGCAGGCCTACCTCGGCGCATAAGTCTCCGCAAACCGACAAAAACCCGCTTCCCTTTTCGGAAGCGGGTTTTACCATGACACCATGAAAGGCCTGACCTGTCGTATGAGCGATTCCACGCCGCGCCGCTCCCTGTTTGTTCAGGGCCTGCGCTATGGGCTGCCGATTTTGCTGGGATACGTGCCCGTTTCCTTTGCCTTCGCCGTCACCGCGGTGGGCAGCGGGCTCCCCTGGTATCTGGTGCTGGCCATCTCCATGACCAACTTCACCTCCGCCGGGCAAGCCGCCGGTTCCGGCCTGCTGGCCGCCGGTGGCCCCCTGCCGGAAATCGGCGTGACGGTGTTCGTTATCAATATCCGCTATATGCTCATGTCCCTGTCTCTGTCTCAGCGGTTGGAGGGGATGTCCCTGGGCAAGCGGCTGCTGGTGGCCAACGGGGTGACGGATGAGATTTTTTTCCTCGCCATGCAGAAGCCGGGCAATCGCCTGTCCGGCTGGTTTTTCACTGGCCTGGCCCTGGGGCCGTATGCCGGCTGGGTGGGCGGAACGCTGGCCGGCGCGCTGGCCGGCGCCGTGCTGCCTGCCTCCTTGACTTCCGCGCTGGGCGTGGCGCTGTACGCCATGTTTATCGCCATCGTTATTCCCACCGTGCGGGATTCCTCCCGGGTGGCCCTGGTGGTGGCCCTGGCGGTGCTGCTGTCCTGCCTGTTCCATTACGTGCCGGGCCTGAACGCCGTGCCCTCCGGCTGGGCGCTGATTCTCGCGGCGGTGACCGCTTCGGCGGTGGGAGCCTGGCGCTTTCCCCACGTCGAGCCGCAAGGGGGTGCCGCCTCGTGAGCACGCCTGTATATTATGCCCTCGGCGTCCTGGTTATGGCCGTGGTGACGTATATTCCCCGGGTGCTTCCCCTGTCGCTGATGCGCCGCCGGGTGGAGAGCCGGTTCTTGCAGTCCTTTCTGTATTACATGCCCTACGCCGTGCTGGGCGCCATGACCTTCCCTGCGATTTTGGAGGCGACGGCCACCCCTTGGTCGGCGGCGGTGGGGATGGCGGTGGCCCTCATCCTCGCCTATCTGCGGCTGAATCTGCTGCCGGTGGCCCTGGCCTCCACCGCGAGCGTCTTTGTGGTGGAGTGGGCTATGGGGCTTTACCGGTAGTGTGGAACAGGCCGCCCGCCGTCCCTGCCAAAAGGGCGGCCAGCAATAAGGCTCCGCCCGTCGCCCAGTATACCCGATCGTAGGCGGTGAAGCGGCCGGATACGTTGACAATGCCCCGGACGAGACAGCCGAAAATCAGCGCGGCGATGCCGGAGTTCCAGAGGTTGAAGGCGGACCGGTTCAGCCGCTCCGCCCGGGCTGCCAGCAGCAGCCCGAGAGACGGCGCCATCCCTCCCGCCAGAGGGAGGAGCCACATCCAAGCGAGAAACGGGGAGTCCTCCCCGTAGCTAAACCGGGCATAGATTCCATGAAACGCGATGCACAGCAGGGTGACCAGCAGATAGACGGCGGCTGCGAGAAGCAGCCGCTTGTTTTTATGCCCGCCCGATATATACAATGTCGCTCACCGCCCTTTCGGAAATGGTGCGGCCGTTGGTGGTGGGGTTGTTCAGCACCCGGCCGTTGAAATACAGGGTGGAGGAACCGCCGCCGTCCAGGTTGTAGGCGGTGGCGCAGCCCGCCTCCTGCATGACCCGCGCCAGATCGGCCAGCGTCAGCCCCACGCTGTCGGCGGTGCGCCCGTCGGATACGGCTAAGACGATATGCAGCGGGTCGATGAAGCCGATGGCGGTGCGGGGGTTGCTCGACATGGCTTTCCCCACTTCCTCGCCCTCGGTCACCGCCACCTCACCGTTCTGCACCAGCACCGGCCCGAAAGCGAACAGCTGCACAACGCCGCTGTCCAGCAGTTCCTGGGCGGTCACTTCCGCTTCCCGGATGATGCCGCAGGTGCCGTCGGCGTAGATGACCAAATCGCCGTTCTCGCTGTCCGCGCGTACTGTGTCCCGGTAAAGCACGCCGTTTTTGATGACATATCCCCGGGAGTTGGCGCCGTAGTAATCGCCGTTCACCGCCAGAATGGCCTGATTGGCCGCCGCCATGGCCGATACCTTTTGGGTGACGTTGGTGCCGAAGGTGCTATGGGCCAGCGCGGTCTTCAGGCTGGCGGCGCTTTGCAGCCGGATATCCGCCAGATACACGGTGGTGTTTTCCACCCGCCGGGTCTGCATGGTGATGGATACCGCCCCGTCGGTATAGGAGTCCTCGGTTATCACCGCAGCGGCTGTAGGGTTCCCCTCGGATGTTTCGCCCGATTCCGCTGGAGAAGCGGCCGTCTCACCCGTTTCCTTTTGGGACGCGTCGGGCGATACGGCGCTTAGGGGATGGGGGATAACAAAGACGTCCAGCAGTGCGTAAGCGGTGAAGGCCAGCAGGCACAGGGTGAATAGCCCCGCGTATACGAACGGCTTGCGGAAAAAGCCCATGAGAGATCCTCCTTGTTTAGGATGCTCTCAGTATACCGCCAGCTTGTGTGCGGCGGTTGTCGGTTTGTTGAAAATCCGGTGAACATCAAAAATCCCCCGGCGAGCCATAGGCCCGCCGGGGGATTTCGTGTGGTTATACTCAGTTGCAGATGGTGCGCTCGGTCTCTTTGTCGAATAGGTGAATCTTGGTGTTCTCCAAAGCGATCTCAATGGTATCGCCAGGACGGGCTGTGGTGGTGGGCTCGACGCGGGCGGTGAAGCTGTGGCCTTCCACGTTCACGAACAGGAAGGTCTCGGCGCCCATCAACTCGGTGACTTCCACTTCCGCCTGCACCTTGCAGTCGGAGAACTCTTCGAGCAGACGGGGTTCGTCGTGGACGTCCTCAGGACGGATGCCCATGATGAGCTCTTTATCCACATACTCTTCCAGCACGCCCTTGACATTTTTATTCTCAGGCAGCGGAATCTGATACTTCTTGCCGCGGGTGGTCTTGGTATCCTCGGAGCCGAACTCCACGAAGAACTTGCCGTCCTTCTTGATCAGCTTGGACTCGATGAAGTTCATCTGCGGGCTGCCGATAAAGCCGGCGACGAACATGTTGCAGGGCGAATCGTACAGGGTCTGAGGAGTCTCCACCTGCTGGATAAAGCCGTCCTTCATAACCACGATGCGGTCAGCCATGGTCATAGCTTCCGTCTGGTCATGGGTAACGTAAATAAAGGTGGTGCCCAGCTTCTTATGCAGCTTGGACAGCTCGGTTCTCATCTGCGCACGCAGCTTAGCGTCCAGGTTGGACAGCGGTTCGTCGAGCAGGAAGACCTTCGGCTCACGCACAATGGCACGGCCCAGGGCGACACGCTGACGCTGACCGCCGGACAGAGCCTTCGGCTTCCGGTCGAGCAGGTGGGCGATATCCAGAATACGCGCGGCTTCTTCCACGCGGCGCTTGATTTCATCCTTCGGGGTCTTGCGGAGCTTCAGACCGAACGCCATGTTCTCAAACACGGTCATGTGGGGATACAGGGCGTAGTTCTGGAACACCATCGCGATATCGCGATCCTTGGGGGCCACATCGTTGACCAGCTTGTCGCCGATGTACAGCTCGCCGTCGGAAATCTCTTCCAGACCGGCGATCATACGCAGGGTGGTGGATTTACCGCAGCCGGAAGGTCCGACCATGATGATGAATTCCTTGTCCTTGATTTCCAGATTGAAATCGGAAACCGCCGTGACGCCACCCGGATATTTCTTGTAAATGCTTTTGAGGGACAAACTAGCCATACCAAAACCTCCATAACTCTACATGGACCGGCGCAGCCAGCCCTTTTCATGAACAAGTCTTACTGTTTATACTATATCAGAATTCCCCGTATATAACCATTCTTTTAATCCACAAACTTTTAAAAACTGCTTTATCTAAAATATCTAAGGACAAAATCCACAAAAAAATACCACCTAAAAAAAGACCGAAGCAGTTTCCTCGGGGGTCAGTTCTCGACATTTTTCCTCCGGCAGAGAAGGATCCAAAACCAGCCCGCCGATGGCGTACCGCTTCAACCACAAGACCTTGCGGCCTACCGCCTCGAACATCCGCTTTATCTGGTGGTACTTGCCCTCGCAGATTTCTACCTCCACCAGCGGCCGGTCGCCGGCCCGCAGAATGGTCAACTTTGCCGGCAGGCAGCGGGTGCCGTCCTCGAGGCTTGTCCCTTCGTGAAACAGCGCCACATGCCTATCGTCCGCCGGCCCGTCCAACACCGCCTGATAGCGCTTGAAAATCGCCTTTTTAGGGGAGAGCATCCGATGGGCGTAATCGCCGTCGTCGGTGAGAAGCACCAGCCCGTGGGTGTCCTTGTCCAGCCGCCCCGCCGGGAACATCCCCCGCCGCCTCAAGGCGGGGGGGAGTAAATCCACCACCGTCGCCGCTTTGGGATCCCGGGACACGCACAGGATGCCCGCCGGCTTGTTGAGCATGACATACAGGTGCTTTTTATAACCGAGCGGCCGGCCGCCGACAGTCAAGGCCTGCTTTTCGGGATCGCACTTCGTGCTCGGATCCCGCACCGCCGCACCGTCCACCGTCACCCCGCCGCCGCGTATCAGCTTTTGCACCTCGCTGCGGGTTCCCAGCCCCTGGGATGCCAGCAGCTTATCCAGCCGTTCCATACGTCACCGCCCCTGAAGAATCGTTATGGGATTTCCTCCAGTATACCATGGGACGGCGCAAAAGAAAAGAGAATCAGCTCCCCAGCTTGGTCAGGCCGTGCATGAACCCGTCCAGCGCCGTGGAAGAAACGTCACCGCCCACAATCTTATCCTTATATATATAGAGGTGGGCCAGCACTCCCTCCTCTCCGGGATAGTTGAGCACCGTGTAGGTCCAGCATTTCACCCGTTTGCCGTGATAGGGTTCCAGGTCCATGCCCGCCGTCTTCTGCAGGTCGTTGTACTGGGTGAACACCTCGTCGAATTCGTCGGGAATCAGCACTTCCCGCACCTCCACGCTCTGCGGCGTCACCTCGTAGCCCAGATCCCGCAGAAAGCCGATCCGCTCGGTATCGTCCGCTGCGGCGACCGGGCTGAAAGTCTGGGCGGAGGTTTCGCCTCCCGGCCAGGCAATGACCACAATCAAGATGGCGATGAGCATCACCACGCATACCAGCATGGACAGGATCTGCTTTTTTGAGGTCTTGATCGAATAGACAAACATACCGCTCCATCCCTCCGCCGCTCCGGCCATCCGCCGGCGCTTCCTATATCCCATCTATATGCGGGGCGGGGAGAGGATATGCGCGCGGGATAGGCTACGCCTGCTCGGAAAAATAGACGCCGTACCACACCAAAAACATGTACACGGTCCAGATTTTGCGGCTGTTGTCCTTTTTCCCGGCAGCGTGCTGATCGAGCAGGCGGACAAGCTCCTCGGTATGGAAAAACCTCTGGGCGTCGGCGGAGGTAAAGGCCGCCTTGACCCGGTTGTAATGCTCTTCCTTGCGCAGCCAGATGCGGATGGGCACCGGAAAGCCCAGCTTGGGCTTGCTGGCCGAGGCCTTGGGCATGTGCCGCTCGGCGGCCAGGCGCATGGCGTATTTGGTGGTGCCGCCCCCGATGCGGTGTTTGACCGGGATGCGGGAGGCCACCTGAAAGACCTCCCGGTCCAGGAAGGGCACCCGCAGTTCCAGCGAATGGGCCATGCTCATCCGATCCGCCTTGAGCAGAATGTCGCCCACCATCCAGCGGTTGATGTCGAGATACTGCATGCGGGACACGTCGTCCAGCCCCTGGCACCGCTCGTAATACTCTGCCGTGTAGGCGGTGGGTTCGGTGGACGGAATATCCCGCAGCAGCCGGGCCTTTTCCTTCTGGCTGAACATGTTGGCGTTACCGATGAACCGCTCCTCCAAGGTCTTGGAGCCGCGGATGAGGAATGATTTGCCCTTAAAGTCGAAGGGGATGGCCCCCACCACCGCCGCGGCCGCCCGGCGCAGCCAGCGGGGCAGCTTCTGATAGCCCGCCAGGGAATAGGGTTCGTGGTAAATCCGGTAGCCGCCGAACAGCTCGTCCGCTCCCTCGCCGGACAGCACCACCTTCACCTGCTCGGCCGCCAGCTTGGAGACGAAATACAGAGCCACGCAAGACGGGTCGGCCAGGGGCTGATCCAGATGGTATTGTACCTTGGGCAGCGCCTCCCAGTATTCCTCCTCGCTGATCAGATGGGTATAATGTGCGATCCCCACCTCTTCCGCCAGCTCGGCGGCGTAATTCGTTTCGTTGTAATGCTGCCCGTTGTCAAAGCCCACGGTAAAAGCCTTTTGCCCCCCGAAATAGGAGGCAACGTAGCTGGAATCCACGCCGCCGGACAGGAAGCAGCCCACCTCCACGTCGCTTATCCGGTGGGCCTCCACGGAATCGGTGAACACCCGGTCGATGCTGTCCACCGCCTCCTCCAGGGTCATGGATTCGTCCGGCTCAAACACCGGCTCCCAGTACCGGTGCTCCGTCACGGTTCCGTCTTTGAACCACAGATAATGGGCGGGCGGCAGACAATAGATGCCTTTAAAAAAGGTTTCCCGCGGGACGGCGTACTGAAAGGAGAGGTAGCTGTCCAGCGCTGCCGGATTGAACGCCTTAACCACGCCGGGATGGGCCAGAATGGACTTGATTTCCGAGCCGTACACCAGGCTCCCGTCGTCGAGTACGGTGTAGTGCATCGGCTTGATGCCGAAATAGTCCCGGGCGATGAATACAGAGCCCTCCTCTGGGTTCCAAAGCACGAAGGCGAACATGCCCCGCAGGCGGGGAAGCAGCTCCTCCCGCCATTCCTCGAAGCCGTGAACCAGTACCTCGCCGTCGCCGTCGGTGACAAACACATGGCCGGCGGCCAGCAGTTCGTCCCGCAGCTGGCGGTAATTATAAATCTCCCCGTTAAACATCAGCACCAGGGACTTGTCCTCGTTGTACAGCGGCTGGTTGGCCGCCTCAATGTCGATAATGCTCAGACGGCGAAAGCCCATGGCAATGCCGTCGTCCAGATAATACCCTTCCGAATCCGGCCCCCGATGGGTGATGAGCCGGGCCATTTCTTTAATATAGGCGTCCCGGTCGAGAACGTTTCCGGTGAATCCGCAAAATCCGCACATAGTTTAAACCGCCCAATCTTTTCGAATTCCAGGGGTACCTGCCCCGTATCGTTAGTAGTATACCAGATTCCGGCAGGGATTTAAACGGGACAGCTGAAAAATTCAAAAATTCCCGCAGTCGGAGCGAGGGCTGCCTGCAAAAAATTGCGGTTGGGGGCTTGACAACCTAGGTTGTCCATGGTATAGTATCACTTGCGTTGGACATGGGAGAGTTCCCGAGTGGCCAAAGGGGGCAGACTGTAAATCTGTTGTCACTGACTTCGATGGTTCGAATCCATCCTCTCCCACCAAAAAGACCTATCTTCCGTTAAGGAAAGATAGGTCTTTTCTTTTTCAAGCGCTATGGATAACGGACTCATTGGCGGTGCGAAGGAGGACGCCTCTGCCATTACGGATACGGGAACTCTTTCGTTGATTCATAAAATGATGACCATATATTGCAAAACTCAGACAGTACTTTGCCCGACAGCATAAGCTGCTATAGGGATTTGAAAAAAATCCAGATAAGCTGAAGGAAAACTCCGCTATTTTGAAACAATGGATGGATGATTTGGATAAGATCCTTGACAAGATTTGAGTAAACAAACCAACTTTTCCTTGCTATGTGGGGGAAGCCGGGTGTAAAATGGAGAAAAGGAGGGGGCCATAATGGATATCGTTACCGCGCTCATTCTTGGATTTTCTTTGCTGATCGGTATTATTCTCACCATCTGGCTGATATCGTCCATCAACCAAATGAAGCAAAGCTTGCAGAATATCAACACGCTTTTGCTCCATATCGCCAACAAGCTGTATGATAACGATGAGGCGGCGGACGGTGCCGAGGAAACCGCTCCTCCTTCGCTCTCAAACGGACGCGGGCAATAAACAGACAACCGCAAAGCCCCATCGTTTGATGGGGCTTTGCGGTTTCCCCTTGCTTTTTTTCAGAAAGTGGGATATACTATTATCGTCATATGTCGGAAACGGAGGCGTTTATATGGCAAGGCCCAGCCGTTGCAGAAGAATCTGTCTCGAGCCGGAATACGACAGATTTGCCCCCTGCGGCGTATCAGACGGTGAACAGATTGTCCTAACCGTGGACGAATACGAAGCCGTCCGGCTGATTGACTTTGAAAAAAAGACCCATGAACAGTGCGCGCGGCAAATGGGGATTTCCAGAACCACCGTAACCGAAATGTACGAAACGGCCCGGTTTAAAATTGCGGATTGCCTCGTCAACGGGAAGCAACTGCGCATCACGGGCGGGAACTACCGGCTGTGCGACGGGTCCGCGCGGCCTTGCTGCGGCAGGGACTGCCGAAAGGCCGGCATCGCACCCGACAGCCAGGCTGATTATGCAAAAGGAGCGAGTCACATGAAAATTGCGGTTACCTATGAAAACGGGAACGTGTTCCAGCATTTTGGCCATACGGAACAGTTCAAGATCTACGACATTTCAAACAATGAAATTGCCGGCACGCAGATTGTGAGCGCCGCCGGAAGCGGCCACGGCGCGCTGGCGGGCTTCCTCGCCGAGCTGCGGGTGGATACGCTGATTTGCGGCGGCATCGGGGCCGGGGCGCAGAACGCGCTGACTCAAGCCGGCATCCGGTTCTACGGCGGGGTTTCAGGCGATGCAGATGACGCGGTGAATGCGCTTTTGGCCGGCCGGCTGGCCTTCAACCCCCAAGTGCGCTGCGATCATCATGATCATCACGGCGAGGGACACCACTGCGGGGAAAACAAGCATGGCTGCGCCGGCAGCGGCGGCTGTCGGTCGTAAAGATACGGCTGTGCGGTCAAGAAAGAGACGGGATAACCCCGTCTCTTTTTTGTGCCATCCTGCGCGGCAGACTATTCCGTTTGGGAGCGGATTCCTTTATCTCGCTTCTCGTCCCCCGCCATCTGCGCCAGCACCTTTTTGAATTGAAAGGTGAAAAGAACGACGGTAAAGGACACCGCCAGAAAGTCCGCCACCGGCTCGGCCATGTAGATGGCCGTGGTCTTGTCGGCGCGCAGGATTTGCGGCAGAATATAAATCAGCGGGATCAGCAGGATAAACTTGCGCATCACCGCCACCAAAATAGACGCTTTCGCGTTGCCGAGGGAGGTAAAGGTCATCTGGCAGGCGATTTGGATGCCGAACAGCACCATGCAGGCCATATAAATGCGCAGCGCCGTCTTGGAAAACGCCAGCAGCGCAGGATCCGGGGTGAACATGGAGACGAAAACCTGCGGGAAGAGCATGACTGCGGCCCACAGCAAGGCGGAATAGCACAAGCTGGATTTCAGCAGGAGCTTGAAGGTCGCCTTCACCCGATCCGCGTTGCGCGCCCCGTAGTTGTAGCTGATGATGGGCTGCGCGCCTTGGCCGAGGCCTTGCAGCGGCAGCATGGCGAACTGCATCACGCTGGTCAGTATGGTCATGGCGCCCACCGCGATGTCGCCGCCGTGCCTCAGCAAGGAGGAGTTGAAGCAGATGGAAATGACGCTTTCGCTGGCCTGCATAATGAAGGTGGATAGGCCGAGCGCCAGGCTTGGCAGGATAATTTTCGCCTCCAGCCGGAGATTTTTCAACCGGATTTTCAGCAAGGTTTTTCTGCCGAACAGGAAGGACAGCACCCAGATGCAGGACATAGCCTGGGAAAGGATGGTGGCCAGCGCTGCGCCTCGCACCCCCATGTGAAAGCCGAAAATAAAGATGGGGTCGAGAATGATATTGGCCACCGCGCCGATCAGGACGGACAGCATGCCCGTCTTGGCAAAGCCCTGGGCGGTGATAAAGGTGTTCATGCCAAGCGTCAGCTGGACGAAAATGGTGCCGATGGCGTAGATGTTCATATAGCTGACGCCGTACTCGATGGTGTTTTCGCTGGCGCCGAACGCCAGGAGGAAATCCCGGTTTCCTATCAGCAAAACGACGGTTAACAGCACGGATATGAGAATCTGCACCAGGAAGCAGTTGCCCAGCGTCTTTTCCGCCGATGGGTGATCCCCCTTGCCCATAAAAATGGAGGCCCGCGGCGCGCCGCCGAAGCCCACGAAGGCGGCGAAGGCGGTGACGATCATGATAAGCGGCATGCAGACGCCCACGCCGGTCAGCGCCATCGCGCCCACATCCGGAATGTGGCCGATATAAATGCGGTCCACGATGTTGTACAGCATGTTGATGATCTGCGCCGTTACGGTGGGCAGGGCCAGCTTGAGCAACAGCCTGCCGACCGGCTCTTTCCCCAGAAAATCCTTGTCTTGGTTCATGGCGTGTCTCTCCTTGTCATGGCGTTTTGCGCGTTTTCCATCATCCGCCGGTTCACCTTATCGAACAGGACCTTGTCCTCCTCGGTCAGCCCGGCGAAAATCGTCTCCTCATACTGCCTCCAGATGACCTCCATGGAGGCGACGATCGGCCCGGCGGCCGGCGTCAAAAACAGATGAATCCGCCGCCGATCCGCCGTATCCGGCTCCCGCCGCAGGAGAGCCTTCTGTATCAGGCTTTCCACCGCTTGGGAGACGTTCCCCTTGGACAGCATGCGCAGCTCCACGATGTCGGCGGCGGTGTTTTTGCCTGGGTTGTTGTGCAGAAAGCTGATGATGGTGGCCTCGATAAGCGTCAGCCGGTATTCCTCACAGATGGCTTTGAGCATGGTTTCGTGCAGCTTGACAATCCGTCGGATATTGGTCAGAAATTCCGTTGTTCTCTTTATAAAAACCCCTCCCTCGGGAATGGTGCTGATTAAAACGGTTCTGCAAAAAACTATTATAATCCGAATATTTATCTTGTCAAGGAGACAGATGGAGATAAAAAAGCTGGGAAACTTCGCATATTTTGTGATATAATCGAACACAAGAGCGATTTAGCTGTATACAGGAGGAACACATGGACATTTTAGCTGCACTTACCGCACAATTTCACCTGCGTCCGAGCCAGGTGGAGAATACTGTCAAGCTGATTGACGACGGGAATACCATCCCGTTTATCGCCCGGTACCGCAAGGAGGTTACCGGCTCTCTGGACGACCAGGTGCTGCGGGAGCTGGCCGAACGGCTGACCTATCTGCGCAGCCTGGACGAGCAGAGAGAGAAGGTGCGAGCCGTCATCGAGGAGCAGGGGGCGCTGACCGAGGAGCTGGCGGCCGCCCTGGACGCGGCCGCCACCCTGACCGAAATCGATGATCTCTACCGGCCTTACCGGCCCAAGCGAAAAACCCGCGCCTCGGTCGCCAAGGCGCGGGGCTTGCAGCCCTTGGCCGACGCTCTTTACGCCCAAGAGAAGGACATGCCCGATCCTCTTGCGCTGGCGGCGGACTATGTGGGGGAGGAGGTGCCCGCCCCGGCGGACGCCCTGCAGGGGGCCATGGACATTCTCGCGGAGAGGATTTCCGACGACGCGTCGGTGCGCAAGCGCCTGCGGGTGGTCTGCATGGCGGGGGGCAGCCTGGTTTCCAAGGCCGCCAAGGACGAGGACAGCGTGTACAGCATGTACTACGATTTCCGGGAGCCGCTGAACAAGCTGGCGGGCCACCGAATTCTGGCCGTCAACCGGGGCGAGCGGGAGGAGTTCTTGAAGGTGTCGGTGGACTTCGATCGGGCCAAGGCCCTGGCCATTGTCTGCTCGAACCATGTCAAAGAGGGCTCCCCGGCCACCGAGACGGTCCGCGCCGCGGCGCAGGATGCTTATGACCGGCTGATTTTTCCTTCCATCGAGCGGGAGATCCGCGGCGAGCTGACCGAGCGGGCCAGCGACGCGGCCATCAAGGTGTTTTCCCTCAACCTGCGCCATCTGCTGATGCAGCCGCCGGTCAAGGGCAAGGTGGCCCTGGGGCTGGATCCCGGCTACCGCACCGGGTGCAAGACGGCGGTGGTGGACGGCACCGGCAAGGTGCTGCAGACCGGCGTTATCTACCCCGTGCCTCCCCACAACAAGGTGGAGGAGGCCAAGCGGCTGGTGACCGGGTGGATCGAAACATACGGGGTGGAGATCATCGCCATCGGCAACGGCACCGCCTCCCATGAAACCGAGGTATTCGCCGCCGACCTCATCAAATCCCTGCACAGAAAGGTGGCCTACATGGTGGTCAGCGAGGCGGGAGCGTCGGTGTATTCCGCCTCCAAGCTGGCGGCCGAGGAATTCCCCGACTACGACGTGTCCCTGCGCTCCGCGGTGTCCATCGCCCGGCGGCTGCAGGATCCCCTGGCCGAGCTGGTCAAAATCGATCCCAAGGCCATCGGGGTGGGCCAGTATCAGCACGACATGCCCCAGAAGCAGCTGTCCGAGGCCCTGGACGGCGTGGTGGAGGGCTGCGTCAACACAGTGGGGGTGGATCTCAACACCGCCTCCGCCCCGCTGCTGGCCCGGGTGGCGGGCCTGAGCGCCACGGTGTCCAAAAACGTGGTGACCTTCCGGGAGGAGAACGGGGCGTTCAGTTCTCGGGCCCAGCTCAAGAAGGTGCCCAAGCTGGGGCCCAAGGCCTTCGAGCAGTGCGCCGGCTTCCTGCGGGTGCCGGAGAGCAAAAACGTGCTGGATAACACCGCCGTTCATCCGGAGAGCTACGACGCGGCCAAGGGGCTTCTCACCCTGTGCGGCATGACGCTGGAGGATGTGCGGGGCGGGAAGGCCGGCGCGCTGTCCGACCGGATCCGGGAGCTGGGGACGGCGGCACTGGCGGACAAGCTGGGCATCGGGGAGCCGACCCTGCTGGATATCGCGGCCGAGCTGGAGCGGCCGGGCCGGGATCCCCGGGACGAGCTGCCGCCCCCGCTGCTGCGCACGGACGTGATGGGCATGGAGGATTTGAAACCGGGTATGGAGCTGACCGGCACCGTGCGCAACGTCATCGATTTTGGCGCGTTTGTGGACATCGGTGTCCACCAGGACGGCCTGGTGCATATTTCGCAGATCACCAATCGTTTCATCAAGCATCCGTCGGAGGTGCTTAAGGTGGGGGACGTGGTGAAGGTCTGGGTGCTGAGCGTGGATACGCAGAAAAAGCGGATCGGGCTGACCATGAAAGCGCCGAAAACGCCGTGACATGAAGCGAAGGGGCGGCGCATATGCATAAGGTGAGGCGGGGTGGGTTCGCTCCCCCCTCGCCTTAAAGCGACGATGCCGATGACGTTTTTCACCGCAGAAGAAGGGGGCGAGGTTCATCAAACTCAAAGACCTATTTCCCGTTTGGGATCAGCTGACGCAGGCCCAGCAGCGCACGCTCGCGGGCAGCGCTGTGCAGCGCACGGCGCCTAAAGGCACGCTGCTGCACAACGGCTCGGCGGACTGTGTCGGCCTGTTCGTGGTGCTGGACGGGGTGCTGCGGGTGTTCGCCCAGTCGGAGGGCGGCAAGGAAATCACCCTGTACCGCCTGCTCGAGCGGGATATCTGCCTGTTTTCCGCCGCCTGCATCCTCAGCAGCGTGCAGTTCGACATGCAGGTGCAGGCCGAAACCGACACCAATTTTCTGGTCATACCCGCCCCGGTGTACAAGACGCTGATGCAGGAATCCCTGCCGGTGGCGAACTTTACCAACCAGCTGATGGCCTCCCGGTTCACGGAGGTGATGTGGCTGCTCGATCAAATCCTTTCCAAAAGCTTTGACGCCCGTCTGGCCGCCTTCCTTCTGGAAGAGGCGGGGGTGCGGCAGTCGACGGAGCTGCCGCTGACCCACGAGCAGATTGCCGGGCATCTGGGCACTGCCCGGGAGGTGGTTTCCCGCATGCTCAAGTATTTCGAGAGCGAGGGGGCGGTGGAGCTGTTCCGGGGCGGCCTGCGGCTTACGGACGCCGGACGGCTGGAAAACTGGGCGCAGGGACGCAAGCAGCCAGTGTGACAAGGTCACGGAACGATGACGCGGCGGGATGTATACTATGTTCGTAGGAAGGGACAAAGACCTGTGACTTAGAAAGGAGCTAGTATATATGGCAGTCATCACGTTAAAGGACTCCAATTTCGAGCAGGAGGTACTGGCCTCTGAAACCCCCGTACTGGTGGATTTTTGGGCGCCCTGGTGCACGCCCTGCCGGATGCTTTCCCCGACGGTGGACACCATCGCGCAGGAGCAGGCCGGCCGGATCAAGGTCGGTAAGGTCAACATCGACGAGCAGCCGGAGCTGGCCGAGCGCTTCCGGGTGATGAGCATTCCCACCCTGATGGTCTTCAAGGACGGGCGGCTGGTGGATTCCACCGTGGGCGTACAGCCCAAGCCCGCCATCCTGCGGATGCTGGAATGATGGGTTCTCTGAGCAACATAGGCGTAAAAAAGCGGCGGGACTTCCTTCGGGGAGTCCCGCCGCTTTTTCAGGTGGTTGGAAAAGACCACGGCCTATTTGGCATAGGCCAGCTCGTTGCAGGATAGCCGGAGGCGGATCGTACCGGCGGCCGCCTGCCACACGTCCGCCGCTACGTACAGCATGAACTGCCGCTCCGGCCCGGACGACCCCAGGTACACGGCGTCGGGATACGCCCGCCCTTCCTCGTCCAGCGCCGTGCTTTGCGGGCTGACGCAGTCGGAAAAGCTGCCATTCTCGTTTTTTTGATAGGGCAGTAAAATCGTCCCGCCGGAGGGGAGCCGATAGGACATGTTGAAGACGACGGATACCGGCTCCCCGTCTTTTTCGGCCGGCCGCACGCGTTCCAGATAGATGGAGGTGGTGTCCGTCCGGCAGACGACCACCTCATCTTCAGAAAAAGCGCCGCCCGCCGCCGCAGCCATACGCGCCTCCCTGGGGATTGAGAGAGTAACCTCCCGCTGGACCTGACGGACAAGGGTAAAGCCGTTTTCGTCGAGGATATCCCGAAGGTTCGCGGCGGGATTGGTCAGCAGGCAGACCGCTGTGACGATACAGGCGGCTACCGCGGCTATACTTATCCACAGCGCCGGCTTCCGATAGCGCAGCACGTGGCTTACCCTGGCCTTTACGCCGGCCTCTCCGAAGGCGAGGGGGATGCCGGCCGTCTTTCGGCGGGACACGCTGTAGGTGATGAGGGCGCTGGCGTAGGGACGTTTGATTTCCGGCCCGCATTCCCGCAGCACCCTTTCGTCGCAGGCCAGCTCGATATCGCGGCCCAGCAGGCTATAGGCCAGCCACAGGAGCGGGTGAAACCAATACACAGCGAGCAGCAGGAAGCCCAGTGATTTCCAAAGGGGATCGCGCCGCTTGAGATGCGCCTGCTCATGGAGCACCACACAGGTCCTATCGGCTTCCTTCATGGTGGAGGGCAGATAGATGCGGGGACGCAGCACACCACGGATAAAGGCGGTCGGAATATGGTCGCAGACCCACAGATTGTCCCGCAGCCGGACGGCCTCCCGCACCCGGCGGCCAAGACGCAGAGAGCTGACGAGAGCGTAAAGGAGCATGACCAGCATGCCGGCAATCCACAGCAGGGACGCCGCGAACAGCAGCACCTGCAAGGGATTCACGCTGGCGATTTCCTGGGGCGCCAGGCTCTCCGACAGCGATGGATCGAGGAAGGACGACCCGGAACCCACGGCCGGGTGCTTCGCGGTCAGGGCTGCGGGCGGGATGGCATCGGCCCCCGGGAGCAGGCTGAACCGGCTCTCAAAGGAGAACGGACAGATGAGCCGCACCGCCACCAGCCCCCAAAGCGCCGCCGTTATCCATCGCGGGGCCTTTTTCAGCGGAAGGCGCAAAGCGACGACCGCCAAAATCAGCCAGCCGGCCGCCATACTCCTGTTCAAAAGGGAGAGGAATACCGTTTCCATCAGGCTTCCTCCTCATACTCCGCCACCAGACGGCGCAGCTGGGCGACCTCGTCCGGCGTGAGGGCCTTGCGGGCCGTGAACGCGGCCAGAAAGGCCGGCAGGGAGCCGTCGAAGGCTTCCTCCACAAATTTTTCACTCTGTAGAGCATAAAAATCCCGGCGGGAGATCCGCGACGTCACCGTGCCTTTGGTGTTTTGGAAAATCCCCTTATCGCACAGGCGCTTCAAGACCGTGAAGGACGTGGTCTTTTTCCATTGCAGCTCCTCCGCGCTCCGTTTGGCCAGCTCGGCCGAGGAAAGCGGCTCGTTTTGCCAAATAATATCGGCGAAGCGGGATTCGATCGGCCCCATTTGCAAATCCGCCATAAAACGCGCCCCCTTTTCGATATTCTACAGGATGTAGTATACTTATATTCTACACGATGTAGTATGGTTTGGCAAGGGGCAGTTTCGAAAAAGCGAAACGGCTACAGCCAGGTATACAGGCACAGACCGGCCACGCCGCTGCCCAGCATCACCCAGATGGGGTTGGGCTTCCATTTGCGCAGGACAAACAGCCCCGCGGCAAACAGGCCCACCGCCGCCAGATTGAGATCGGCGGGCTTCAGGGAGAAGCCGCCTTCCCCCCAGAAGGCCAGGATGACGATGGACAGGCCGGCCGACGCGATAAGGGCGACCACCGCCGGGCGCAGGCCGCTGAGCACCCCCTGGATGACGGCAATATTTTTATATTTGGTATAGAAATAGGCCAAGGTCATCACGATAATCAGGGAGGGGAGGATGCAGCCCAGGGTGGACACCAGGGCACCGCCGACGCCGCCGATCCGAATGCCCACGAAGGTGGCGGAGTTGATGGCGATGGGGCCGGGGGTCATCTGGGAAATGGTGATGAGATCGGTGAACTCGGACAGGGTTAGCCAGTGGTGCAGATCCACCACCTGATTTTGGATCAGGGGCATGGCGGCGTAACCGCCGCCAATGCTGAACAGGCCGATTTGAAAAAAGCTCCAGAACAGCTGCAGGTAGAGCATTAGGCGTTCCTCCCCTTTCGATTGCGCAGGAAGAAGGCGGCCGCGCCCGTGACCCCGCAGACAAGGATGATGAGCAGGATATTGACCTGAAAGACATAGGTGGCGGCAAAGGCGCCCACCATAATGACAGCGGACACCCACTGTTTTTCCCGGAGCACTGTCCAGCCCATGGAAAGAACCACGTCGACGATCACCGCCGCCACCCCGGCCTGCATCCCCTGGAGGACGGCGCTGACCACGAGATTGTCCCGAAAGGCCTGGTAAAACAGGGAGATGACCGACAGGATGATCAGAGGAGGCAGGACGGTGCCCAGGATGGTCACCAGCGCCCCGACCACCCCGGCCACCCGGTAGCCCACCAGGATGGAGGCGTTGACCGCGATGGCCCCGGGAGAAGACTGGGCGATGGCGGTCAAATCCAGCATTTCCTCCTCCTCGATCCAGTGCAGATTGTCCACGAATTTTTTCTTCATCAGGGGAATGATGACGAAACCGCCGCCGAAGGTGAAGGCGCTCAGATAAAAGGTGGAGGAGAAGAGCTTCCAATAGGTGGCTGCGGGTGTTTTCATAAAAGCCTCTCAATCCGGCGCGCAGGCGGCGCCATGTAAATTCTCGTCCCGTATACGGCCCTCTTGTTTTTGCCGGCGCGAACCGGTATGATAGAAGAAAAGGGGGAGACGGCGATGACGATCCGGCATCTGCAGATTTTTAAGGCGGTGGCTGAAGCCGGCAAGATGGGACAGGCCGCCCGGCAGCTGTACATCTCCCAGCCCACCGTCAGCAAGGCGATCGGGGACCTGGAAAAGGAATACGGCGTGCTGTTGTTCGACCGGCTGGCGCAGAAGCTGTACATCACCGAGGCGGGGACCCGTCTGCTTCGATATGCCCGGCAGCTGCTGGCCCTCTATGACGAGATGGAGGCGGATCTCCACGCGGCGGCGGGGCTGCAGGCCATTCGGGTGGGGGCCACCATCACGGTGGGCAGCTGTGTACTTCCGGCGCTTATCCGCCGTTTTGAGCAGGAGCATCCCGGCGTGCGCGTCCAGGTGGAGGTGGAAAGCGCCCGGCGCATCGAGCAGAAAATCCTGAACAGTGAGCTGGATTTGGCGGTATCGGAAGGGGAGCCGGAGAGCGGGGAGCTGCTGGCGGTTCCCGTTATCCGGGATGAGCTGGTGCTCATCAGCAGCCCGGCGCATCCTCTGGCCGGGCGAGAGACCGTGCCGCCCGCCGCCCTGAACGGGGAGCCCTTCGTCCTGCGGGAGGAGGGGAGCGGCACCCGGGCGGGGCTGGATCGATTTCTGCAGGACAACGGGCTGCAGGTGTACCCCAAATGGACGTGCCAGAGCTTCGACGCCGTACTGCGGGCGGTGGAGGAGGGACAGGGGCTGTCGGCGGTATCCCGCCGGTGGGCGGATCCCCTCATCGCCCAGGAACGCTTATGCCGCCTAAACCTGGAGGGGCCGCCGCTTATTCGGTACTTCCAGCTCATCCGGCATCGCGGCAAGCAGCTGACCCCGGCCATGGAGGCGTTCTGCGCGGCGGTGGAAAAGGAAGAAAATGCCTCGCTTCTATCAGTATAGGCGGTTTACCCCATTCTGTAAAATATCAATATCGGATAACTCTCATAGATAAATATGCATAAGATGAATGAAAAAAAGCGGAAACACATCGGTTTCCGCTTTTATCTGCTCAGGGGATGCGCTTGATGGGCGGGCGGGGGCGGACATCGCCGGTATCGAAGCGTTTTTTCAATTTGGACAGGGCCTTCTTTTCGATCCGGCTGACATAGGAGCGGGAGATATTCAGCTTTTTGGCCACTTCTCTCTGGGTTAAGCCGTCGCCGATAAGCCCATAGCGCCACTCGATAATCTCCTGTTCCCGGTCGTCGAGGGATTCCCGGATATACCGGTAGAGCTTTTCCGCGTTGATTTTCAGATCCAGATCGTCCAGAATGGTGTCGTCTTCGGAAATCACGTCCATCAAGGTGAGAGGGTTCCCTTCCTTGTCGGTATCGATGGGATCGGAGATGGACACATCCTGGGCAGTTTTTTTGCTGGCGCGGAAATGCATGAGGATTTCGTTTTCAATGCAGCGGGAGGCGTATGTAGCGAAGCGGGTGCCCTTGGTGTAGTCGAAGGTGCCGACGGCCTTGATGAGGCCAATGGTGCCGATGGATATCAAATCGTCCTGATCCCGCACGGAGCTGTAATATTTTTTAATGATGTGCGCCACCAGGCGAAGGTTGTGCTCAATGAGGGTGTTGCGAGCCTCCATATCGTTGCGCAGATGGTATGCTTCCAGGCATTCCCTCTCCTGGGCGGCTGTCAGAGGCCGGGGGAAGGAACCGGAATTGACCACATGGAGCGCCATGTAAAAAATATGCGACAGGGAATTCAAAAGTTCAAAAAGCATAACGGCCTACCTCCAATCACTTCCTATCCTATGCGGAAGGACAAGAAGGCGTGCCTGTCCCGGGCAAAAGAGGACAGGACAAAAAAGGCAGACGAAACTGGGAAAAACACTGAATTTTCATTTGGGAAAGCCTCCCGACGGGCCGCTTAGGGCTTACCGGGAGGCAGTTTGAGGCCGCACAGAGGAATTAGTCCCCGTTATGAACACAGTTGTCAATGGCGATGAGCAGGGCACACAGGAAGGGCGGATCCGAAAAATCGTCAGCTGTCTGCAGATGGTAGGTGTCTCCCCACGTCAGCCATTCTTTGGAAATGGAGGCCACCACCCGGCCGTTGAAGGCGATGGTGAATTCCATACCAAATACGCTGCCGTCGATGTCGAAGGAGCCGTATCCGCTGTCCACCGACAAGCTGTGGCCGAAAAAGGTGAAGTTTTTCCGGATGGAGGCGACCAGAGTCCCGCGGCAGTACAGATTGTACCGGGGCATCATGTGAAAGAGTTCCTGCTCGATGTACAGCAGTTCGCCGCCGCTCGGGTCGCACAGGTGCAGCTTGGCGCCAAAGGTCAGGATTTCCCCTTCCACCCGGTAAAGAAGATTCTGATTGATATCAAAGACGTTATAGCGATCGCCGATGGAAAAGACCTTCTGCCGGATATACATGTCCATATGTCCGCCTCCTTTGTTCCAGTATACCATGGGAGGACTTGTCCTGACAAGCGGATACGACTGAGTTGACAAGGAACGGGGCATACTCTATAATAGAGAGTAGGTCTCTGCAAACAGGGGGGCGTAAAGGTTTCGACGGGGACGGTGCGTCATAGTAAGCGAGTAGCGGTGCGGGCCCGCTATAAAACCTGCAACTTTTTAAAGTAAACGACAACAATACTGTTGCTTTAGCGGCCTAATTTAGGCTGCTCGTCTCTACCCGCAGTACCGCGGGCGGGATAGAGGCGTCGATTAGCGGTGAACGTGAACGGGAGAGGGCCGCGGCTCCCGTCATGACCTGGCGGCTACCGTAGCCGGAAGCCTGCCCATCGGCGTCCGGTGAGGGGAATCCCAAAAGATAGGCTGCACTCGAAGAAAGCTATGGCAAGCGGTTTTCGGACAGGGGTTCGACTCCCCTCGCCTCCACCAGAAAGAGGCTATAAAAAAGATATAGCCTAAGAAACCCCCGATTTTATCGGGGGTTTCGCCTTTTCATCAGGCGATTTTTCAAAGTGCCAAATCATAGATGTAAAATCGCCTTTTTCCCTTTGCGGATAGAGTCAAACTCTCGTACAACTGAATACAGAATCGCAGAAGGCAGATAGATGCAAAAAATCTATCTGCCTTTTTTGCTGCCCGGAGTTTTGCAAAGGACTCCGGGCTTTTTTCATTTTTCTAAAAGGAGTAGATCAAAATGTACTTTACCAATACCCCCTCCCTCAACAGCGTGGAGGCGATCATGAAACAGCCGCCGGGTTACCGCCAGCGAGGCGGAGGAAGAAAGAGAAAGCCATATCAATACACGAAAACAGACTGCGATTGCAGGCTCTGTCTCTACTATCAGAAAAAGAACGGCTGCGCCGTTTCCGTCTGCCCGGTGCTGGACATCCGGCTGGAATGCGGTGCTGCCTCTTTAGAGGAAGCTGTCCAGTCCACATTCAGCGAGGTGACACACATCCCATTCAAACGGCGGCTTCAAAGAATATACAAAGGAAAGCGAGATGGTGCATATATGCCCTATCAGAACACCCTGCATCGGAAAATCTTTGAAACGGAAATGCTCAATCTTCGTTCCCCGGACAACAAGACCATTGCGGCGCTGTACCTGCTGACAGCGGATCATACGCTTTGGAGCGAAGCCAGACGCCATATCCAATCCGGAAGGATAGACCTAAAAAATATGCATATCGGACCGGTATCCCCCGACAGCTATGCCCTGTGGAAAGCGGCGAGGGAATTTGAGACTGGAGAAAAGCAGATTACCCTGGGCGAACTTGCGGATAGGGAGATGGTATCCGATAAAGCATTTCGGCTGATTGTGCAGGCAGCCGCTGCCGCCCGGTTCGGCAAGGCAGTATTAAAGGAAACGGAGGAATAGAAAATGATAACAGCGGTGATTCAAAATGGCAGGCAAACAGCAGCCATCGAGCTTCCGCAGGATTGGTGCAGCCTGCAATACTGGCTGGCACAGATGGATATCCGGGAACAGCCGGAGCATATCCCTATCGGCTTTGACAGCGACAAAGCAATATCTGTCACGCTGGACGCCAAATCAGATATTGGGAAAGCCCTGACTGCGCTGTTTACAGAGAAAAACACACTGGGAGAAGCCAATGTGTGTACTCACATGACGGAAAATGCCAGAATGGAAATCCGGGAGGAACTGGAACAAGGTCTGCTATACGAACAATACACTTCTCCGCAGGAACTGATGGACAGTATCCGGTCGATGACCGAGGAACTTGTCACTGTGACAGCGGATTATTACTGCTCCCTCAAATTCCAGATGACCGATGAGGAATATGGTGATTGGTATGAGGTGGATAACGGATACGGTATCGCTAACGAAGATGCAATTCGGGAAAAGCTGCAGTCCGAGCAGGAGCATGACCTGAATGACATGGCAGACTATTTTGACGGCAGCGAGTCCGCTGCAGCAAAGCTCATCTCCGCTGTATGGGACGTGGAAAATGCCGGTGGAGAGCTGTACGGTGTGATCCATACCAAACTTCGGGAAGCGTTTACTCCAGAGGAAGAACAGGAGTGGATCGATGAGCTGGTTGGACAGGCAGCTGATGGCTTTGGCGAGGGCTTCGAGCAGCGGGAAATCAAAACGGATGACGGAGAGATATATGTGTCCTTTTGGAGTGACAGTGCGGATTACTTTATGGAAAACGAATCCGATTTCCATTTGCGCCTGTCCAATCAACAGCAGAGGCGAGGAATGGAGATGAACTGAAATGAACGAATGGGAAAAGAACCGGAGAATGGCGGAGCAGTACCGACAGTCGTATCCACCCGGAACAAGAGTCCTGCTTCTGGGTATGGATGATCCGTATGCGCCAGTGCCGTCCGGTACCAAGGGTACGGTTGCTTTTGTCGATGACCAGTCCCAAATCCATATGCGGTGGGATAACGGCAGAGGACTTGCATTGGTACCCGGCAAAGACTCGTTCCGCAGGCTGACCGAGGAAGAACTGGCAGCGGAGCAGAGCATGGAACGAAGGATCGAAGCGTTTAATCAAGCAAATCCTCCCTTCTATCTCGTTGACCATGATGACGGGACATTCAGCCTGTGCCTTCCGCTGGATTTACTAACCGAACCATATCGGGATTTCGGTCAGGAGGCTTTCAACCAATATGCGGAACAGATCGGAGAGCCTGCTGAAGAAAATGGTTTGTACACCCACGGTAACGGATACGAATGGGAAAGCGTGTTCAAAAAAGCCTTTGAAAAGGACGATGCTCTCAACAAGATCAGCTTCGACTGTGAGGCGGGCGGATTTTTCTGTGACAGCAGGGATTTGTCGGCTTTGGAGAGCTTGGGCAGCCAATTCCGGAACATCTGTCTGGACAAAGAAGGGCTTGCAGAACTTGTCTGTACAGCTTTGGATGAAACGGCAGCAACGAAATACGATGAGAAAATCAAGGACGATGATTTGTTCGATGAAATCAAACTGCTGGGCCAGTCCGCCCTGTTTACCAACGAACGGCTTGAAAATGCGGATCTTCCGGAAGGGCTGTACTGTTATCACCTCCGGCATGGAGATGACGGAGAATTCTGCGCCGTGGAACGAAAAGTGGCAGTCAACCATGGCGGAGCGGTTATCACCAGGGAACCCATTGACTTTGGTGAGGAAAGATATATTTCGTTTACAGAGGAAACCTCTCCAAACTTTACGGGCGAATCAATGACACTGGAAGAATTTATGCGGGATCAATCCCCGCAGGAGGGCGAGGTGATGAGACTATGCTGAACCTTGTTATCGGGCTGCTTTTGGGCGGCTGCATTGCCGCGGTGATCCTGTGCTGTATACAGATCAACCGTGTCGGACGCTGCGAGCAGGAAATCCGCAGGCTCAAAGAATTCATGAAGAATTCTGAAAAATGGAATAACCGAGATTAAACAAGAGGTCGTTTTGCGTGTATGGAAACCCGTACATGGAAAACGGCTCCTTTTTTTCTGCGGGTTTCCGTCACGCGGGACACCTCCCCCAAGGAGGTGATATCATCAACAGCTTTATGTCTTGGGTGGGAGGCAAGAAAGCATTGCGGGATGAAATCCTTGCTCGGTTCCCGCTGGAATACAGACGATATATCGAAGTGTTCGGCGGCGCGGGCTGGGTGCTGTTCCATAAGCCGCCCGGCAGCGATTTCGAGGTATTCAATGATTTCAACGGAAATCTTGTCAACCTGTACCGCTGTGTGCGGGAGCAGCCGGATAAACTCAAGGATGAACTGCGGTATATGCTCAATTCCCGTCTGGATTTTGAATATATGAAACAGCTTCTCCATTCACAGGCGGTACTGCCCGATGTCCGGAGAGCCGCCTGTTATTATGCCCTCATCCGGTACAGCTACGCAGCAGGGACCAGCACCTTCGGCAGCCAGCCGCACTCGCTCTGGAACGACTTCCCGCCGATTGATGCAGCGGCCGGCAGGCTGCAGAAGGTGGTCATCGAGAACAAGGACTGCGTAAAGCTCATCCGCCAGTATGACCGGCCGGACAGCTTTTTTTACTGTGATCCGCCATACTACCAGGCGGATCAATACTATGAGGCGGTGGGTGCGGACGGATTCGACCATGACGGTCTGGCACAGGCGCTGTTTTCGATGGACGGGAAGTTCCTGCTGTCCTACAACGACTGCCCATATATCCGGGAATTGTATTCCCAGTCGGGTATCGTGATTGAAACCACAACACGCCTGTCCAATATTGCACAGCGGTTTGATAACGGCAAACAGTATCCCGAACTGCTGATCGCCAACTATGACACAACGGAGCGCGCTCGTTCCAGCATACAGCTCACCCTGTTTGGCGAATACGATTTTGACCCCCGGCAAATCTTAAATGAAAGGATTATCTGCTATGAAACGAACTGAATTCAGATTACTTCCGGTTCCCGCCGAACTGTTCGATGAACTGGGATTTACGGAGGATATGACACTGGAAGCCTTTGTGGAGGATCGCCGCCTTGTACTGCAGAAGGCGGATGAGGAAGACACTTTCTGCGGGGCATATGATGAGGACTGTGAGGACTGTCCCTATTGCTGCCCATGCTGCGGCGAATGCCTGAAAAACCAAATGGAAGAATTAACCGGAGAGGATGAGGAAGATGATTAAACTGTATCGTGTGCTTGGGAAGCGCGGCCGGATCACCATCCCCTATGAAATGCGCCGGCGCACAGGCTTTTCGTTTAACGATGTGTTGTCTTTTACTCAGCAGGATGATGGCACGGTCGTGGTTAAACGGGAAAAAATCTGCGATGGATGCAGCAAAGCAGAAAAGCCTGCCGGCAGTGAGCCGGACGGCGTCACCCTGCTCCAGTTCCTCGATGGTTTGTCCGCCGAGGAACAACGAGCCGCCCTCATCCATTTGTCGGTGAAATGGGCGGAGCAGAAAAACGGAATTTGTTAAAACAAAAATATTTTTGAAAAGCCGTCATAGTCGCTGGACATTTCCGGAAATCTCTGTATTCTGGAGGTAAGAGGAGTGATCGGAAATGAAAAAAGAACCATTCATCTGTGCAGTTCTCTGCGGGAGCATGCTCATAAGCCTTGCAGGATGCGGGAATCAGCCAGTCCCCATACAGCCTGAAACCGCTGGAACGAGCAGTACAGTGATAGCGGAAAAGTCATCGGAATCCAGTCAAAACAGCAGCGTCCCTGCTGACCGGATGGAGCAGACAGAGCCTGCCGCTTCGGGAAACGGCTTGGCTGTCCCCTCTCTGCCGGCAGAACAGGAAAAATCCAATGCAGGATCGTCTGCGCCCGCAAGTACCCAAGCGCCTCCGGAGAGCCGACCGGAACAGACCAAGCCGCCGAAAAAGCCGGGGGCTTCGTCAACTCCCACACAGCCGGATACACCAGCCTCGGCAGAAACCTCCCGACCAACAAAACCGGAGCCGGATGAGCCTGCAGTTCCTCCCCAAGCAGAGGGATCAAATCCAACGAAGCCGACAGAACCCCCGGTCACCGAACCGACCGATCCGGTATATACCCAAGCGGACTATGACCGCATTATACGGGAAGCAACCGCCTATGCCGAAAGCTATGCGAAGAAAGGCTTCACCTTTGAGTGGAAAGACTCCATGGAGTTCGGCTGGGATGTTGGATATATGGGAACACCGAGAATTAAATACGAAGGTGTAGAGGGAACCATTAGCCGACTCAAAAATCATATTGATAAAATTGTTGAAACTTCAACTGATCCGGCAAATGGGATCACAAGCGACTATATGACCTACAAGGTGGTGCAGATCACCATCGATGGGGATATTGCTTTCGCCGTGATCTACGGCGGATAAAAAACCAAAAATATACTTGTACGAACAAGGACATCGTCTGAGAAACAGACGGTGTCTTTTTTGTACCCTGAAACGGAGGAAAAAGAATGCTTACCAAATCAAAACGCATCCTGTCTGCGGTGCTGGCAGTGTTCATGCTGCTCACTGTTCTTCTGCCTATGAGTGCATCAGCAGCGGATGTGACGATGGATCTGTCCAAATGCGAAGTCAGCTGGGACTATACGCTGACGGATAAAGAGGGCAAGACGTTTTCAGCCGCTTATGGATTGAAAAAGGAAGATAATCCATTCGGCTATGAGATCAAACCTCTGCGGCGGAGTATGCACGACTATACCGCAAAACGCCCCGGTCTGACCGGAAATAAATCTGATTGGGTGTATGGTGCGGATTACGTCTATTGCTTTTGCATTGAACATGGTATCCCGCTGCCGGATTCCGCCAGCTATGCGGGCTCCAGCAACGCTACCCACGGAAACAAATACGAGATGCTGTCGGACGATCAAAAAGATCTCCTGCATCTTGCTCTTTCCTATGGGTATCCCAACCGAACCGATCTGGAAACCAGCAAGGATGCCAATGCCTGTTACGCAGCCACCCAGCTGATCATCTGGCAGATCACGCTGGGATTCCGGTCATCACCGACCGAACTGAATGATAAGACCTATCCCATAAACGGATATACCGGCACGATGACTGAGCAATACTGCCGCAACAAATATTTTAAGGATTACTATGACCGCATCCTGTCGGATATGGCAATCCATTACAGACGTCCGAGTTTTACCAGCGGCGTCCCATTAATGGCTAAAACCTATGAGATGGACTACGTCAACGGCAGGTACACCCTTTCGCTGACCGATGACAATCATGTGCTGAACAAGTTCTATGTATCTGCCGGCGGCGGAGCATCTGTAAAAATCAACGGTGATGTGCTGACAATTACCTCTTCCAAGCCGATTAACGAATCCGTTACCATTAAGCTGAACCGCCGGATGCCGTCCACCAATCATACCACCGGACTACTCATCTGGTCGGTTCCTGGCAAGGAAGACGAGAACCAGGATATGATATCCGGAACAAAAGGTGAAAGCGACCCGGTGCCGGCATACTTTAAGGTACAGACGGCAGCCGGGAATATGAAAATCGTCAAAAACGCGGAAGACGGCAAGGTTGAGGGCATCCGTTTCCACATTTCCGGGAATGGCGTGGACAAGGACGTTACCACCGGGAAAAACGGTGAAATCCAGTTGGAGAATCTCCGGCCAGGGATATATACTGTAACCGAGCAGTCCTACGACCAATATGAGCCGCAGGAAACCCGGAGAGTCACTGTGGTCAGCGGGCAGACGGCAACCGTCACGTTCAGCAACACACTGCGGCGCGGTGATCTGGTTGTTACCAAAACCTCGGAAGACGGTCTCAACGAGGGTGTGAAATTTCACTTGTCGGGCACTTCGCTATCCGGCCTGCCGGTGGATGAGTATGCTGTGACGGACAGTTCGGGAACGGCGCGGTTTGAGGACGTATTGATCGGCCCTAGCTATGTATTGTCCGAGGTGGGTATGGGGGACCAGTACATTGTCCCGGATAACCAGACGGCAGCGGTTGAGTGGAATAAGGTGACAAACAAATCATTCCACAATATCCTCAAAAAATGGAACGCAACCATCACCAAATCTGACTCCGAAACCGGTACGGCGCAGGGGGATGCTTCCTTGGCTGGTGCGGTCTACGGTTTGTATAAAGGTGAACAGCTCATCGACAAATATACCACGGACCTGTCAGGACAGTTCGTTACCAAATACTATCCCTGCAGCAGCGACTGGTCCATCCGTGAATTGGAACCGAGTGAGGGGTACCTTCTGAACCCCGAAGTCTATCATGTGGGTGCTGAACCGGAACGCTACGAACTCGAATATAACAGTATCGCACTGGACGTCCAGGAAACCGTCAGAAAAGGAAAAATCGCCATCATCAAGCATCATGATGATGGCTCAACTCAGATCGAAACGCCGGAAGAAGGCGCCCAGTTTGAGGTGTTCCTCAAGAGTGCGGGAAGCTATGCAGCAGCAAAGGAGTCGGAACGAGATATCCTTGTTTGTGATAAATTCGGTTTTGCTGAAACAAAGGAGCTGCCTTACGGCGTGTTCACGGTAAAACAAACCAAGGGCTGGGAAGGCACGGAGCTGATGCCTGCCTTTGATGTGTATGTGAGCGAAGACGGCGGGGTGTATCGGTATCTCATCAACAACGCCGCCTTTGAGTCCCTCATTGAGATCGTCAAAAAAGACGCGGAAACCGGGAAGATCATCCCAGCGGCGGGAATTGGCTTCAAGATACGCAATACCGATACCAGTGAATGGATCACACAGCATGTCAACTATCCCACGCCGGCGGATATTGATATCTTTTACACGGATACAACCGGAAAGCTCATGCTGCCGGAGCCTTTGGCATACGGAAATTTTGAGCTGGTGGAACAGTGTACAGCGCATGGCTATGTTCTCGACTCCGAGCCCGTTCCCTTTACGGTTGACGGCACCCAGACGGTGGTGACGGTTACCAAATACAACACCGCGCAGAAAGGGACCATCACCGTATCCAAATCCGGCGAGGTGTTTTCCTCGGTCATGGAATCAGACGGCGTCTATCAGCCGGTGTATTCGGTCAGCGGCTTGGCGGGAGCTGTTTATGAAATTTATGCAGATGAGGACATCGTTACCCTTGACGGCACGGTCAGAGCAAAGAAAGGCGAGCTTGTCGCAGAGATCGAAACCGGCTCGGATGGTTCCGGTACCAGCGGACTGCTGTATCTTGGCCGGTACAAAATTGTGGAGAAAAAATCGCCCTTCGGCATGACACTGAATCCTGATCCGCAGATTGTAGAACTCACCTATGCGGGACAGGAGGTGGAAATCACCACCGTTTCCTCTGCTTTCTACAATGAACGGCAGAAGGTACAAATTGATCTGACCAAGGTGCTGGAGCAGGATGAACGGTTCGGCATCGGCATGAACGGCGAGATTCTGTCGGTGCAGTTCGGGCTGTATGCCGCCGAGCCGCTGGAAGCGGCGGACGGCAGCGTGATTCCCAAAGACGGCCTGTTGGAGATTGTCTCCTGCGATGAAAACGGCAAAGCGGTTTTTTCGACCGATATACCGGCCGGAGCGAAGCTCTATGCCAAAGAATACAGTACCGATGGGCATTACCAGATCAGCGGCCAGATATACCCTGTTGAATATGAATACGCCGGACAGGACGTGGCGGTTGTTCACATCTCCGTCAATGGCGGCGAACCGATCAGCAACGAGATCATTCGCGGCTCTGTCATGGGCAAAAAGGTGGATGAGGACGGCTTCGCCATCTGCGGCGCTGTGTTCGGACTGTTCAAGCCCGATGAAACCACCTTTACGGAAGAAACGGCGCTGTTGACCGCGGAATCCAATCCAATCGGCGTGTTCCGGTTTGAGTCCGTACCTTTTGGGAATTGGGTAATCCGGGAATTAAAACCCGCACCGGCTTTCGTGTTGAATGAAGCCCTGTATCCGGTTACTGTCAGCCAGGAGGAAGAAGTTATCGAAATCGAGATTGAAAATCGCTTTATCACCGGCTCTGTGCAGACCACCAAGGTAGACGCAGAATATCCTGACCACAAGCTGACCGGCGCTGTGTTTGAAGTTTATGTGGATGTGGACGGCGATCAGGCATACCGTGCGGAAACTGACAGGTTCATCGGTGAGATGAGCGAGGTTGAGACCGGCGTGTACCGGATGGACGGTCTGCAGTATAACGGGTATTTCCTGCATGAGAAAACGAGTCCCGAAGGTTTCCTCAAGGATGACAATTACTATTATTTTGAGATTCGGGAAGACGGCGAAACGGTCACCGTAGAGAACGAGGCGGACGTTGGTTTTGTAAACCAGCCGATTACCGGAAAACTGGAGCTCACCAAAAAGGACATTTCGGACGGTAAACTCCTCCCCGGCGTTGGGTTCCGTATCTGGAATGAGCAGGGCGAAATTGTTACCGAAGGCTATACGGACCAAAATGGTATCGCTGAATTTACACTCCGTTACGGAAAATACACCTATCAGGAATTCGATCCTTTGGACAACTACCAGCCCGATGAAACGGAGTATCCCTTTGAAATCAGGGAAAACGGTGAAATCGTCAAAGCGGAAATGACCAACGAGAGAATTCCCACGCCGGAGGTCCCGCAGACCGGTGATGATACCAACCTCGGTTTCTGGATCGGTCTGGGAGCTGTGGCGCTCGGCGCACTGGTCTCTCTTGTGATTATCCAAATCAAACGCAAAAAGGATGACGAATAAAATGGGAAAACGCAAAAGAGGAATTTATGCTGGCATAAACCGAAAAAAGATGGTAGTGCAGCGTAGGCGTTGCGGACACGCTTGCAAGGCCGCAGCCGGAGCAAACGTGTCTTTTTTCGGAAAGGAGGAGCAGCGGAGAGAGCGAGCTTTTCGCCGTAAGGTGGAAACGAGCGATTCGAAGCTTGCAACGACGCAATGATGAAAAAGGTGTATATCTGTTCTCCCCTCGGCGGTGATGTGGCCGACAACCTGGAGCAGGTAAAGAGATATACTAAATATGCGCTGATGTGCGGCACGGCTCCGGTCGTGCCGCATTTCTATGCGCTGTGTCTCGATGACCGGAACGCAAAGGAGCGAGAGATCGGAATGGCGGCGGGACTTTCCCTGCTGTGGTTCTGTGACGAAATCTGGGTGTTTGGAAATACCGTAACCAACGGAATGAAAGGTGAAATCAATTTCTGCAAGAATCTGAATATCCGTATCCGCTATGTGACAGAAGCGGAAATCCGTGCCAAGATGGGAGGAAAAACAGCATGAAGAAAAGAACGATGAAATTACTGGTTTGTCTGACAGTGCTTGTACTGGCAGGGACGGTGTTCGCCGTCCCTGCTTTTGCGGCGGGCGATGTGGCCACCGCAATTGAGCAGACCTGGAAAGCGGCGCAGACGCAGATCAAGAATGTGGTCAATAACGTGGTTTTTCCGGTAGTGGACATGATCCTGGCAATCCTGTTTTTTGTGAAATTGGGGACGGCATATTTTGATTACAGGCGTCACGGACAATTCGAGTTCGCCGCGCCTGCCATCCTGTTTGCCTGTCTGCTTTTCACCCTGACCGCCCCACTGTATATCTGGACGATTTTGTAAAATGAGAAAAAAGCAAAACAATATACTGTTAATACAGAGTGAATGGATTAGCGTTTCTGTATAGTCAATGGTTTTCGCTTTATACTATGGATAAGCGGTATAGAAAAAGGATAAGGTGAAGCCATGATAGATAAACGGATCGGAAAAAGAATCAAGGAGCGCCGGGAAGAATTAGGCATGACACAGGATCAATTTGCAGAAAAACTCGGCGTAGCAACCAACTATATATCAACCATAGAGCGTGGGGCATCTTTCCCACGCTGTGAAAAGTTAATTATGCTGCTCAATGGTTTGGAAACCTCCGCTGACGCTATTTTCTGTGATGTTTTAGACCATGCCGTAGAATATCGAGCGTCTATGCTTTCGGAAAAGCTCGCTTCACTGCCGGTTGATGAACAAAAACGTATTTTGGATATGGTCGAATTAATGATCAAGCAAGCGGAGAACGATAAATAAGCCATATATTCTGCAAGCTGCGTGAAAAACACACGCAGCTTTTTATTTTTTTACGAAATTCGACACCATTTTATTTGTTTTTATGCTATACTATGTATTAGCGATTTATTCAAACGTTCTAATACATAGCAAGAGAGGTGAAAAAGTGGACGAATCCAAAATATGCTGTTTCACCGGTCACCGTCCGCAAAGCCTCCCGTTCCAATTTCGGGAACAGGATAAGCGGTGTCAACGATTAAAGCAGGTGCTGCGCAGTGAAATGGAAAAGCAGATCGAAGAACACAGTGTAAATCATTTTATCAGCGGAATGGCCATCGGAGTGGATATGTATGCGGCAGAAATTGTGTTAGACCTGAAGGCAAAATACCCACAGATCACCTTGGAAGCCGCTGTTCCCTGCGAATCACAGGCGGATAAATGGCCGGTTAAGCTGCAAAGACGATACCACGCCATACTTTCCCGCTGCGATACGAAAACACTGATTCAATCCCAGTATACCAATGACTGTATGCAAAAGAGAAACCGGTATATGGTAGACAAAGCCGATATGGTGATCGCCGTGTGGAACGGAAGTCCCAGTGGAACCGGAAAAACAGTTGCTTATGCAAAAGAGCAAGGCAAGCCGGTTTTGATGATCGATCCGGAAAGTTTATGATGTACACCACAGAATTATTCTTAATCAAAAATGCAAAGGAGATATCAAGATGGTTGGGTTTGAAAGAGCAATAGACGATTTGGGAAGAATTGTACTACCTATGGAATATCGTGAAAAGATGGGAATTACCGACAGGAGCAAATTGCTCATCTGTGAGGAAGACGGCGTCATCACAATCCGGCCCGCAAGACGAATTTGCAAAATATGTGGTTCGACCGAAAATGTTAATGAAGAAATGCCACTGTGTTCAGAATGCCTGAAAAAAGCCAAATCACTTTAATGCATGAGCCGCTGTGATATCAATCATGGCGGCTTTTCTATTTATGTGGCTATATTAAAGGCCAACGCCGACCATTTGCCTGATGAGGGTAAATGGTCTTTCTGTTATAGAAAAAAAGGTAAATAGAGGAGAATGGAAAATGGGAACACGACATTTGATATGTGCGGTGAGCGACAATAAATACCGTATTGCACAATACGGTCAATGGGACGGTTACCCAAGCGGACAGGGACTCGCTGTCCTTGCCTTTTTGAAAAGCCCGATGGTTGAACGGCTCAAGCAAAATTTAGACTGTTGCTCCTGGATTACAGACAACGAGTACAACAAACGATGGAAAGACATGGGGGGTGATACAAAACAGCGCTATGTTGACAATGATATCTATAAAAAGTTTTGCAGCAGATATCCTGAATTCAGCAGGGACACAGGGGCGGGTATATTAGAAATCGTAGCCAATGCGTCCGGTGACATTAAATTGAAAGATGATTCCGATTTCGCACAGGACAGCCTGTTTTGCGAGTGGGCATATGTGATTGATTTTGATAAAAACACTTTTGAGGTTTATCAGGGGTTTAACGAAACGCCTCTTGAGCCGTCCGACCGATTTTATACAGCAGAACAGGACGCGGATGATAACGGTCTATATCCCATTAGGCTTTGCCAATCCTTTGATTTATCCAATCTTCCTTCAAAGGAGGAGTTTTTGGAAATATGTGAGCCGGAGCAAGATGAACCGGACGAGGAAGAAACACCTGTCCTTAACGGGCTGACGGGTATGTAGCGGGCACATGATATTTTTATTCAGGAGGTGAAAGCCGGTGTTTGACTGGTTAGGCAATATTTTTTCAGGGATCGGGGACGCTATCGGAGGCGTATTCGACACCCTGGGGCAGCAGATATCCAACGTCATTTTCGATACCATGCTGCAATGGTATTACAACAGCATCTATAATGCAGTGGCGGATTTTTTCACCATGATGGGCAATATGGGGGCGGACATTTTCAAGCTCGACTGGGTGAAAGCAACGATCCTGCTGTTTACCCTGTTCGGGTGGGCGCTGTTCGTAGCGGGCGTGGTGGTCGCCGTGTTCGATACGGCGATTGAATACCAAAACGGCCGTGCGGACATCAAATCAACGGCGGTTAATGTCTTAAAAGGCTTTTTCGCCTGTTCCCTGATCGGTGTTGTGCCGGTGGAACTGTATCAGTTCTGTATCAGCCTGCAGAACACCTTTTCCCATGATCTGTCCGCCCTGTTTGCCGGAGGCCAGTCCCTCGATCTGGCGGGACAGAGCACCAGCGTCCTGCAGGGCTGCTTTTCTGTGGCGAACAACATTCAAATCAACCTGTTCAACATCCTCGCTCTGATTGCTTTCGGCTACTGCGTAATCAAAATATTTTTTGCGAACATCAAACGAGGGGGTATCCTGCTCATCCAGATGGCGGTCGGTGCCTTATATATGTTTTCTGTCCCTCGCGGCTACACAGACGGGTTTAATCAATGGATGAAACAGGTAGCCGCTCTGTGTCTGACGGCATTTCTGCAGACAACGCTCCTTTTCCTTGGCCTGCTGACCTTCCCCGGCAATATGCTGCTGGGACTTGGCGTTATGCTGGCGGCCAATGAGGTCCCCAGGATTGCCCAACAGTTTGGACTTGATTCGAGCGTGAGAGTCAATATGATGTCGGTTGTTCACGCGACCACAACAGCAGTCAACCTGACGCGGAGCGTGGCAAGAGCCGCAGGAAGATAAAAGCAAACTTTCTGTTACAGTTCTCGATAACCTGTTGATATTTGCAAAAATATAGGTTACAATATAGGCAATACAACAGGAAAAGAGAGAGCAGAATGAACAGTACAGCGGGGCGCATCCGGCAGATCGAAGACGAGCTTGCCGGGCTGCCGGCCGGATATATCTCGAAGAAGATGATCCACGGGAAAGAACGGTTCTATCTGCAGTGGATGGAAAACGGCAAATTGAAAAGCCGGTATATCAAAGCGGCTGAATTCGATGCGGTTTCAGCGCAGGTGGAAAGACGGAAGCAGCTGCAGGAGGAACGGAAAGCCTTAATGGAATCCCCCGAAGGCATACGGGAACAAAATCTCAAACGAAAGGCGGCGAGAAACATGCTGAATATCACAGGGGAAATCCTGTCGGAGGACACGGTTATAGCAAAGGTCAAAAACGGTGAGATAACCGAATACAACGAGCAGCTTCTTCCGTTGTATCTGAAACGGACAAAGAATGTGGAAGGCTGGCTGTCATCCCGTGCCATCGACACGCACAGGATCAATTCCCGCCTTTTGAAAAAGGCCCTGCGGCTCCGTACTGCGGATGATGCGCAGACGGCGCTGGCGGTCAATGCCGCAACGGTGACCGACCACTATTGGTTCCGGCCGGAAGGCTCAACCGCCTGTTATGAGGATATCCGGTTTAAGGAAAACTATTTTGACAGCCTTGCACTCCGGGGCGATCCAAACGGCTTCTCGCATAAGCCGTCAAGGACGCCGGAGCTGACCAACACCGGAAGCTATGAAAAATGCTGGCGGCTGATTGACGGCGGATGGTGGATGTATAAAAGCGGAACCCCAAACGAGTATTTTTCCGAGCTGTTCATCTGTAAGCTGGGAGAGAAGCTCGGACTGGATATGGCGCATTACGAAATGGACGATGGATATATCCGGACAAGGAACTTCACAGATGGGACCGGGCTGAATTTTGAACCGATCTCCTCACTGATGGGGGAAAACGAGGATTACAGCGACTGTTTCGAAACCATTTCCGCCATTTCTCCCAAACTGGCAGAGCAGTATCTGAAAATTGTCTGGATGGACACCGTCTGCTACAATATGGACCGGCATACCGAAAACTTTGGCTTTCTGCGGGAGATCAAAAGCGGAGAGATTGTATCCATGGCGCCGAACTACGACAACAACATTGCCTTGATTTCCAGAGGGTATCCCGATGACGTCAGCCGCAAAAGTGATGGGCTGATGCGGTTTTTCCGGGAGTTCCTTGCGGAAAACGAAACAGCCGGGCAGATGTACAGGGATATGGAGCTGCCGGTGATTACAAAAGAACTCATCGGGGACTGCCTGGATGAGATACCGGTAGAAGCAGACCGGGAATATATCCAGTCCTTTATTCTGAACGGGCAGACGGCTGTTCGGGACATTATCCATTCCGAGAATCTCACCGAGGTGCAGGATCAGTCTATGGGGCTGACGCTGTAAAAACAATAAAATATCCGGAGGGCATCGTTTGAGCAAAACGGTGCCCTCTTTTTTTGGAGGTAGAATATGAAAGAAAATAACGAATGGGAACGAAACGATCTTGCCATTGATCGGGATATGGAAGTGGACTGCGGTATTGGACAGGAAATCATGGTATATATCGAAACATGGTTCGATGTGGACAAAAAGTTCGGATTGAATATCGCAGATGAGGACGGGACATGGATGAATATGTACGGCAAATATAATCCTTTCAAAGACAGTCTGCGGATCGAGTGTGAAATCAGCCGGGATGATGGCAGCGAATATTTTGACTACACGCCCACTGAAGCAGAATCTGCGTTAATAAAGGATATGATTGCGGAGAAGATTCGGGAGCAATGGGATCAAACACCGCAGGAATTCTGCAAGGAGGCTTTCCAGCAAGATGCAGAGGAAGTATATATCTACCAGAATAGAATGCGGTGTTCCGAGGAACAGCTGCTCGCACAACGAAAACGAATGAAAGAATATATGGATGAACATGGCTATGTCCTGGGCGGCAGCAGCAGCGTTGCACAGCCGATGAATTGGGACAACAAGGAATATCGGAACATGATTCGCTATTGTCAAAGCCGCGGTATCACCAAAATTATGGCAGACAGCTATCAGGATCTGGCTCCCACCCTCGATGAGGCGCGCTCCATACTCCGGGAATTAGAAAGCAACGGCTTTACCGTGGAATTTTCAGACAGCCGCTATGCCTATCTGTGGGATAACGGCGAAAATGGGCTGTCTGAAAAAGAACCGGAAGACAGTATGGCAATGGGAGGGCTATCATGACACAGTATCTCTATCCGCAAAACCTCAAGGCAACCGCCAACCTGTGGCTGTGGAGCCTGCGGGACTTCGCCATTTTATGCATTGCTGTTCTGCTGTCGGCACTGGCGCTGGTACAGCTTGGGATGTTCATCCCAGCCGCCGTCACGCTGTGCTTCGGATTCCTGACCATCCGGATGGACGATACCACCGTCCTCGACTATATGCGGTATGCGGTACGGTACCTGATCAGCACACAGCAATACTTTGAATGGGCAGCCTGATATATATAGAATGGGAGGTGCAATCGCTGATGGCGAAAGATACACAGCAGAAAAAGAAAAAGGGACGCTCGGCGCAGGAGCTGATCGGGATTCGGACATTCACACCCTATGGGCTGGAAACCAGCAAGGGAGAGCTTCTGTTTTTCCTGGTCTCCCCGACCAATATCTCGGTGCTGTCCCATACCAATATTGAAATCAAAATCCGGCATCTGATGATGGTGCTGTCGGCTGTTCCGGACATTGAGATCGGCTGCACCGACTCCTGCGAGTGCTTTGACGACAACAAGGCGTACCTGCAGGAGCGGCTGGAAGATGAACCGAATCCCCATGTGTGCAGGCTTCTAAAGCAGGATGTGGATTTTTTGGATCATATCCAGGCAGAAATGGCGACGGCCCGCCAGTTCCTGTTCATCGGCCGCTGCAAAGGAATGAAGTCCGGTCAGGTGTTCGACACCGCCAACCGGATCGAGAAAGTCATTTCTGAACAGGGGTTTGAGGTGCGGAGGATGAAAAAAGAAGATATCAAACGGTTCCTTGCCTTGTACTTCGATGCATCCATGAACGGCGAACAGATGCCGGATGTGGACGGCGGACAGTTTTTTGAGCAAGAGGCAAAGATCGGACAGTAAAAAAATCATGAAATCACATCAGTCGTTTTGCAGACAGCAAAGCGGCTGATTTTTTATGCTCTTCTGTCTGCAAAACGGCGGAAGGAGGCAATATGTTCAAGAGAAAACCAAAGGCGCTGACGCCGGAGGAACTGGAAGTAGTCCATACCAAGGACTTCTTCGATATGATCCTGCCCGGCACGGTCAAATTCCTGTCCGACCACTATATCGTAGGCGACAGCTATCGGTGCGTGTGGGTGATCCGGGAATATCCGCCGTCCACAGAGGAACAGGCGATCCTGTCCCAGCTTGCGGACCGGAATGGCGTGACCATCCGCATCTACCACCGGCTGGTGGAAGCGATGGAACAGCGGAAGATTATCCAAAACGCCACCCGCCGGAACCGGCTGAAAAGCGGCGGGAACGACGTCAACGAAACCATCGAGGCGGAGGGCAACCTGCAGGACGTGATAGAGCTGTTAGCGAATCTCCGCAAGAATAAAGAGCCGCTTCTCCACTGTTCGGTGTTTATGGAACTGAAGGCCAGAAACATGGACGCCTTAAAGGAACTGCAGAGCGAGATTGCGATGGAGCTGACACGCTCAAAAATTTCGGTTGACCGGCTGACACTCCGGCAGAAGGAAGGATTCCTCTCTGTCCTGCCAGTGGGGATGAATATGTTCGGCAGCCAGTACGAGCGCGTCCTGCCCGCAAGCTCGGCTGCAAACCTCTATCCCTTTAACTTTTCCGGAAAAACCGATCCGCAGGGGCTGTATATCGGCAGGGACAAGTATGGCACCAACATCCTTGTGGATTTTGACCGGCGGACAGAAGACAAAACAACCAGCAATATCCTCATCCTCGGCAACTCCGGGCAGGGTAAATCGTATCTGTTAAAGCTCATCCTGACCAATCTGCGGGAATCGGGAAAATCCGTAATGGTGCTGGACGCGGAAGCGGAATATATGGATTTAACGGATGCGCTGGGCGGCTGCTATATCGACTTCATGTCCGGCGAATATATCATCAATCCGCTGGAACCAAAGGCGTGGTCGGATGGCAGCGGCAATGACGGCGATCCAAATACGCCTGCCGCATTCCGTAAGGTCACCCGGTTAAGCCAGCACATCGCCTATCTGAAAGACTTTTTCAGGAGCTATAAGGATTTTACAGATGTGCAGATCGACACCATTGAAATCCTGCTTGCCAAGCTGTACGCCCGGTTCGGGATCACCGATTCCACCGATTACAGCAGAATGAAACCAACCGATTACCCCATCATGAGCGACTTCTATGCGCTGTGTGAGGAAGAATTCATGACCTACGACAGCAAGCGGAAATATCTCTACACCGAGGAAACCCTGCAGGAAGTCTGCCTGGGCATCCATTCCATGTGTGTGGGGACTGAGGCGAAATACTTCAATGGGCACACCAATATCACCGACAGCGAGTTCCTGTGCTTTGGGGTGAAAGGCTTAATGGATACCAACCGCAGGCTGAAGGACGCCATGCTGTTCAATATCCTGTCCTTCATGAGCAATCAGCTTCTGGGAAAAGGAAACACCGCGGCGGCAATTGACGAGCTATACCTCTACCTGACGACTACAAAGAATGCAAACGGTGCAGCCGACAATACGGCGATTGAATATATCCGCAACGCCATGAAGCGTGTCCGCAAGAAGGACTCCGCCATCCTGATCGCCAGCCAGAATATCAACGATTTTCTGATGCCGGAGGTCTGCGAACTGACAAAGCCGCTGTTTGCCATCCCGTCCCATCAGTTCCTGTTTAATCCCGGACAGATCAACCCGAAGGAATATATGGACACCCTGCAGATGGAGCCGAGCGAGTTCGAGCTGATCAAATATCCAGAAAGGGGCACCTGCCTCTACCGCTGCGGCAATGAACGGTATCTGCTTCAGGTGATCGCACCGGACTATAAAGCGGCGTTGTTCGGAAAGGCAGGCGGGCGGTGAGCCGCCGGCAACTCGCACATCAAAATCGGTAAAAGGCGTGGGTATGGCTGCCCGCGTCTTTTGCTTTGCGGAAGGAGGGAGGTGCTGTGAGTGCGACAGTAGGAGCGGCGCTGAAAAAAATAGCGGTCGCCCTGTTCACCAATCCCAAGGTGCTGAAAACGGTTCTGGGCATTGTGCTTGGCATCGTTATCGCCCTCATTACACCGATCCTGGCAGTCATCTCTGTGTTTAACGGCGGCATCAAGCTGGATACGGAAAAGCTGCAGCAGATGATCACGGAAAACCTGTCTGCCGCAGATCAGGCTATGCTGCAGCAGGTAGAGGATACCATGTATGCCATTGAGGATGAGATGACGGCGGCGGGATTCACAGGACGGATCAGGGAAGCGCAGGTCCTATATATCCTGGCGCTGGAAGACTATGCAGAAGAACCGGACTTTGTTCCCAAACTGGTCGGGTGTTTTACAGCAGAACAGACAGACGAACAGCTCATCGCTGCTGTCAATGCCGCTTTCGGCACAGAACTGACCGCCGAAGAATTTGGGGAGGTTATGGGCGATATTCGCAGCACGGCAGTAGACACTTCGGACTGGACAGACAAAGCTGTCAAAAACAATCTGGATCTGGTCAGATGGGCGCAGGATGCGGCAGATAATGGCTGGGGGTATGTGTACGGAACCTATGGCACAGTGCTGGATGAAGAACTGCTCATGAGCAAGATCACGCAGTATCCGGACGAGGTCGGCAGCGATGAGGCATTTATCCGGCAGAACTGGCTGGGGAAACGAACCGCCGATTGTGTAGGACTGATCAAAGGCTACGGCTGGTATGACGCTGAAAAGCAGCAGACAGTAATCGACACAGAGAAAATGCCCGATATCGGTGCGGATACCATGTACGAAAATGCAGCGGAAAAAGGCACCATCGACACCATCTCCGAAATCCCAGGACTGGCTGTTTGGCATGAGGGGCATATTGGCGTCTATATCGGGGACGGCGAAGTGGTACAGGCGGCGAATACCAGAGACGGCGTCATCCGGAGCAGACTGGAAGACACCGCATGGACACACTGGCTCAAGGTGCCATATATCGAATACCGGGAAGAACCGGAAGAAAACAAGTGAAAAACAGGCGGTATCGGGAACGGTTCGATATATTATGTCTGAAATGATAACTCTGCCCCAAGTCCCTGGACTTGGCGGGAATTCTGTGGCATGGTTGAATTGCAAAATCTAATTTTCAAATAGGAGGAACAACATGTTGAATGAACAGGAAAAAACAAAGGCAGAGGAAAGCGTCCGCATCATTATGAAGGCTGCCATGGTCAAAATTTTCACCGTGGACCCATGTGGTGAAGATGCGCTGCAACGGCTGGAGCAGACGGCCGAAAGCATTCGGAAGACATTCGGACTGGACGGTAAAATCATGGACGAGTACCGTATCAAAGTGGCAGCCGCCAAAGAGGTTGGGATAATCACATCCGAGCTGTATCATGCAGAGGCTGAACAGGTGAGGGATGTCATCTATGAGATGTGCGGCCGTCTGGATGACCCGAAAGAGGTTATGAAACATGTCAGGTCAGCCGGCGAAATCATCGACATCTGGAATCCCGAAAAGTAAAGGACGCAAAGCCCGGAAAACGAAGCTCCCGCTGATGAGAAAATCGGCGGGAGCTTTTGTGTGCAGTGAAAATATATTGAAAATGGGGTGGTTTCTATGTCAGAAAGAAAATTCAGCTAAACCGCAGCGATAGGCTGCGGCTTGGAAGCCTGTTCGATGGGATCGGAGGATTCCCGCTGGCAGCGGTTCAAAACGGCATCGAGCCAGTTTGGGCAAGTGAAATCGAGGACTTCCCGATTCAGGTGACCAGACAAAGGTTCCCGGATATGCTCCATGTCGGGGATATCACCCGTCTGAAGGGCGCTGAACTCCCGCCTGTGGATATTGTCACCGGGGGCTCGCCGTGCCAGGATTTGAGTTTGGCCGGGAAAAGGGCTGGGCTTGCCGGAGAGCGCTCCGGCCTGTTCATGGAACAAATCCGGATCATAAAGGAGATGAGACAGGCAGATGAAAAACGAAGACGGGAAAATGGAGCAGATGACGCTCTTCCCATTCTCCCCCGATTCATGGTGTGGGAAAATGTTCCTTATGTGTTGAAGTGCATAAGGCACGTTATGAGTTGTAAGCAATTATGAAAAGACCTCCTTCCAAAATATTGAAATTTCTTTGAGAATTAAAAAGAT
>ERZ856578.221-NODE-221-length-116418-cov-18.650605_pt1 | contig 116418 bp, 105 predicted proteins | sample MGYA00514384_ERZ856578 | MGnify/ENA primary metagenome ERZ856578 (study PRJEB29103, sample SAMN06111958) | human gut metagenome | biome: human gut; feature: ankylosing spondylitis patient; material: healthy_person | host: Homo sapiens | place: China:Hangzhou... | reverse complement strand
CTTCCCATTCCGAACAGGACAGTGAAACGCCTTAGCGCCGATGATAGTTGGTTGTATTTCCAGTGAAAGTAGGACATCGCCCGGCTCCCCATTTAAAAAACCCCGAGTCTTTATGATTTCGGGGTTTTTTATTGCATATTGCGACTAAAACTGCGATAAAATTCACGGATTGGAGCTTTGTTTGCTCCTCGCTGTTGTTATAAAGGATCCGCATGATATTCAGACGTTCACTCGTCTCTGAACTCGCTAACACAGCCGGCGCTGTGTTTACGGTTATCTTCTCGATCGTCCTTACGATCGGGCTGGTCCGTATTTTGGGTTTGGCTGCCGGTGGCCGTATTGACAGCGGGACCGTGATGGAAATGGTGGTTTATGAGGCGCTCGTTAATTTAGCCCCTCTGTTAGCGGTTTCCCTTTTCATTGCAGTTTTAATAACGCTTACCCGAAGCTGGCTTGATAGTGAAATGGTGGTCTGGTTTTCTTCGGGTGGTATCAGTTTAGTCTCCTGGATTCGTCCGGTTCTGCGCTTTAGCATTCCCATTATTCTTCTCATTACAGCCTTGTCGCTGGTTATTTCACCATGGGCTAAAGGACAAAGCGAGATGAACCGTGAAGTCTGGTCTCAGCGCGATGATGTCGACAGACTCTCTCCCGGCCGATTCATTGAAATTTCAGGTGGCAAACAGGTTTTCTTTATTGAAGAAGTCTCCGCCGACGGTCTGTCTGTTAAAAATGTTTTTCTCACAGAAACCGATCCTAAATCCGAAATGGTTCTGATGGCCGAGACGGGGGAAGTGACAACGAATGAACAGGGCGACCGCTATGTTATTTTGCATGATGGCCGCCGCTATGAAGGTAAGGCAGGAACGCCGGAGTACCGTGTAACGGAATTTAAAACCTACGGTATTCGACTGGATGTAAAACCGGAAAGTGCCATTCAGATGAAGGATGTGGATACCCAGCCCTTACCGCTGCTTGTCATGCAAAAAGATAATTTGGAAGCCCAAGGCGAGTTGCTATGGCGAATTTCTTGGCCTTTGGCGGCACTTAATTTAATATTGATCGCTATTCCGCTCTCTTTCACAAATCCTCGAGCCGGTCGTAGTCTGAATATGGTTGTGGCACTTTTGCTTTTTGTTTTGTATCTGAACGGAATTAGTGTGGGTAGAACTTGGGTGGAACATGGAACTTTCCACTTGATTCCTGCCATCATCCTTTTAAACGGTGCATTCACTGTTTTAGCTGTTGTACTCTTTTTGCGTCGCACGATTATGCAGCGTTGGGTGCCTGTGTGGTTGACACTGAGTTATTGGCGTGCAAGGAAATAAGCGATGAAAGTTATTACCAAGCACCTGACTAAAGAAATCTTGCAGGCTACGGGCTTTGTGCTCTTAGCTCTTGTGGCTTTGTTTGCCTTTTTTGACTTAGTCGGTCAGCTTGGTCGTATCGGTAGCCGCTATGGTCTTTTAGATGCCTTTGTCATCACCGGTTTAAGTTTGCCCATGCGAATTTATGAGGTGATGCCAATTGCGGCATTACTGGGTACGGTCTTTGTAATGAGTCAGTGGGCCTCTCGCTCTGAATTTACGATTTTGCGTGTGGCGGGATTGTCACCTGTGCGTTTGGCAGCCATCTTAATGGTACCAGGTATCATTCTGGTGGCCTTTACCTACGCTTTTGGTGAATTCATTGCCCCGTCTTCGGATTCTTATTCGCGTGAGTATCGTGCGACTGTTCAGCATAAGACAATGGATATCCGAGGATCGGACACCGGAGCATGGGTTCGTGAAACGATCGATTCTCCCAATGGTCCTCAGGTTCGCTATATCAATATCCAAAAAATGACGCCGACTGAAGAGGCCCTTGATTGGCGTATTTATGACTTTGATGAGAAACAGCGCCTGACGAGAGTGATTGCCGCCGAATCTGGTAATTATGTTGATGATCAGGGGTGGATTTTACAAGGGGCCGTTAATACAGCATTACCTCTTTTGGAAAACCTTACTCAAACCCCGATTATGGATCGCGTCATGGTCAGTAGCCCCACTCGAATGATGTTTAGGTCTGCGATTGATCCGAGCATTTTCGGGGTGATGATGCTCAAACCCGAAAATATGTCCATGCGGTCGCTTTACCGCTACGTCAATCATTTGGAACAAAGTCGCCAGGAATCGGATCGTTATGAGATTGCCCTATGGAATAAAGCTTTCTATCCGATTGCTATTTTGGTCATGATTGCTTTAGCGATGCCCTTTGCTTATATGAACCGTCGCTCGGGTGGTGTGAGTATTAAGATTTTCGCTGGCGTCATGATTGGTCTTGCCTTCTATACGATCAATAATCTTTTCTCCTATATCGGCATGCTCAATACCTGGCCGCCTTTGGTGGTGGCGATGGTTCCGACCGCCTGTATGTTGGTCTTAGCCATGATTGGCATGTGGTTTGTAGAAAGACGCTAACTTTGGGAGCTCGAGAAATCGGGCTCTTTTTCTATTCTTCCCATTACGTTCTCTAAGTTGCTTGAAAGCAACAAACAACTTAGAAATTCCACTCATTCAAGGTTCCTTGACAGCTGTCAATACATAAATTCGGGGGGGGGCACAATTGGGTTAACAGTAGCTTTTTCGCTTTTTTGTTAATCCAAATTTATGGGTGGAATTATGAGATCTCGGTCACTTCAAATGACATTGTTATCTTTGTCAATAGCTTCTTTGTTTGTTCCTAATTTTGCTGTTGCTGAAACTATTAAAACTGAAATAACACTAACAGAAGGTCAAGTAGATAAAAGTGATCTTATTGTTACTGGTCATCTACAGGGTGCAGGCGAACACAAAACAGATTTAAACGTTAATTTAACGGGAGAAAATGGTTATGCGCTGTCAGTAAGTAAGGGAGGTCAAATATCAAATTTTGGTCAGATTCGTGTTGATGGGTATACAAAATTAACCAATGCAAAATTGAGCGATATTAATGAGCTAATACTGAGTAATGAGGGTAACGCTTTATGGATAGGCAAAAATTCAGAAGGGTATGACAGCACACAGGTTTCGATTAATAACCTTAGCGTTGAAAAAGGCAATATCCTCATCGATGAAGGTAATGTAGAAGTTAATGAAAATTTAAAAGCTGAAACTTCAACTATTAAGATTTTGGAAAACAGCGCAAGATTATCAGTAAATGGAACGCTCAGCGCAAGCAGACTTATAGTTGGTAAAGCAAATTCAACTAATACGTATGATGTAGATGTGGGTGAATTAAAGGCTGATCAATTAGATGTCCTTGGTGGTGCAGATATTGATATTGGTGGTGGCGTAGTTCAGTCAAAAGTGACGATTACTGATGGCGATCTGGCTGTAACGGAGGACTTCACTATTAACGGTACCATTAATAGCGTAGTAGTAAAGGGTGGAAAGTTTACAGTTAAAGGTACCTTAACGGCTCCTTATATCAAATTTCACAAAGACGGCAGCGGCTCACAAGCGACATTGGGGGCAGTTAAGACAGATTCTCTCTGGGTAGAAAATAGTCAGGATCAAGTTTCAATTGATGATCTGACTGTCAATACAGAGTTAGTATTAAACGCCGGTGAGTTAACAGTTGGTAATGGAAAAATTACTGGAACGGGCAGAGTTCTAGCAGGTTCTACGTTAAAAGTAACTAATAACTTGACGTTGACAGGAAAGAGTTTAACGCTTAATGGGACATACGAATCCGAGGGCTCCTTAACTTTAGAAAAAGATTCTGCAGTATTTATTGGTGGAAGTTTTAAGGCAGATGAAGTCATTGCGAATGATTTAGCAACGATGGTTCTTGAAACGAAAAACTTCAATGCGAATAAGGTTACGTTGAAGGACGGCGAAATTCGTATCCGTGAAACAGCTAATGGAGTTAATGTCAATTCTGTTTCTATGGATGGTTCTGAAAGCAGAATACAATCTTGGGCAGGAAATGCAACTGTTAAATCTGTTGAAGCCAAAGGGAATTCTTTAATTGAGTTGTACGGCCTTAACGACAGTTCTGTTGCTGCAAATTTAAGAATTGATCAAATGGCACTTTCAGACGGCGCTAACATAACTCTAGATAATGCAACAAAGTTTGATGAGAGTTCTGTCGCATTTGGAACTGTAACACTCGGGAAAGATTCTGTCCTTGCAAATGTTAATAATGGAATTAGCCAGCTGGGGATTGAACAAAAAGCCTTAAAAAAATTGACATTTGAGAGTATTGAAGGAAATCAGGCTACGATCGTAAACGATAAAGGCGGTCAGATCAGTATCGAAGAAATGACAGGATCCAATAATGTAGTCAAAGTGGCCGATACTACTGCTGATCAAATCATTATTGGTAATAACGCCAGTGCAGGTTTGACTGTAACCAGTTCTGATTCTGCTTATGGCAATTCGATGGTCAGTGTTGATCAAGGTGTTGCGGATTTGGCAGGAACGACAGTATTGGGTGAAGATAGTACCGAAGGCATAAAGGTTGTAATTGGTGCCAATGACATGACCGGTCGCGTTGAAGCGGTCTACGATGCTAAGGGTAATAAGATCAGCCAGACCGAAGAAGTCAATGAAACAAACCGAACGCTAACCGCTATTGCTAATCTTCCAGTTGTTGCTTGGCGCGCCGAATTAAATGACCTCTACAAGCGTATGGGCGATCTTCGCGCAACGCCTTATAAGAGTGGCGCATGGGTGCGTTATAACGGCGGTAAATTCAAGTGGTCCGATGGTGATTTGGAAAACGATTTCCATATGATCCAAGTTGGTATCGATACGATGCCTACCGAAAACAATATCCGCTTTGGTACCGCCTTTAGCTACACAAAGGGTGATGCTGATTTCGATGGCGGCAGCGCTGATTTGGACACTTACAGCTTAGCGTTGTACGGCACCTGGTTAGGTGACAAGGGACAATATGTTGATGTGATTGGCCGCGTGGCTTCCATTAAAAATGACGCCAATGCCAGAAGCTTGACCGGACAAGGAAAGGCTTATGACGGTAAGATGGATAACACGGGCTTGTCTTTGTCGGCAGAGGCCGGCTGGCGCTTTGCCCTGCCTTATAACCTCTTCATTGAACCGCAAGTCGAAGCCACTTACAGCTACATTGATTCGGATAGCTTCCGTTATGGTGATCGTAAGTACGAGCTGCAATCAACGGATTCTTTCATTGCTCGCGCTGGCTTCATGGCGGGTATCCAATGTCCGGATAACAAGGGCAATGTCTATGTGAGAGCTTCCGTGGTGCATGACTTCTTAGGCGAAACAGACGTTAAGGTCAGCAACGCCCATATGTCTCGCACGGTCAGCAATGACTTTGGCGGTACCTGGGGAGAATTCGGTATCGGTGCCAACGTCAGTGTGTCTGACAACACGTATGTGTACGCGGATGTAGAACACACCACTGGCGGAGAAATTGAAGAGCCGTGGCGCGTGAATTTCGGTGTCCGCTATAACTTCTAACTTCTCAATAAAAAGAGCCCCGAGAGGGGCTCCTATCGATAAAGTTGCAGGCGGTTGACAGGTGCAAAGAATTATCTGCCAACCGTTTGCATCCTAGAGCGTCCTTTAACGCTCAGCTTTAAGAACATAGGTGAGGATTGCATAAAGCACCGCGCCGATAATCATCGCAGCAACCACGCCGATATTGGCTTGAGCAAAAACGCTTGCTTTTGCCTCTTCACTTAATAAGAAGCTTGTAATCTTGCCAATGTAGGGGTCACTTGATGTGATCGTTCCTAATCCGACAAGCGTTGCGACCAGCAGTGACAGACAGGCACTCCAACGTAAATTTTTTCCACCCTGAGAAGGTGGCAAAGCCAAGTTAACATTCCAAGACAGGCGCTTTTGGCGCAAAAGGTCCACGATTTCGATCGCGCCCCAAGATCCCATGATGACGGAGATTGCGGCCAAGAACGATGTGAATGTGGATAAGAATGAGTCAGAAATAAAGGTTAAGTAGAACGCACCCAAAGCAATAATGACGGCATTCATTATTGTTGTGGCGGCGCGGCTCATGGGCACACCCATAGCCATTAAGGCAAGCCCTGAACTATAAACCCCTGTCATGCCGGCTGACATTAATGAGGTCACGATCACAATAGAGAACGGCACAAAGAACCAGAAAGGCAAAATTCCCGTTAAGGCTGCGAGCGGCTCACGAGAAGCACGAGCCAAAAGTTCCGGATTGCCGGCACTTAACATGACCCCCAAAATCAAAAGAACGGAAACAGGCAGGGCAATACCGACGGTGGTCCAGAAAATAACTCCGCGTCCGGGCGTGTGTCGGGGCAGATAGCGAGAGTAGTCACCGCCGTAATTTAAGAATCCTAAGCCAACCATGGTCATGGCGAGCACGATTCCACCCAAGAACGTGGCAAAAGAGCCGGAAGGTGCATCGCCTAAGGTTGCAAAATTGATTTGCGGGATGAAGAAAAAGAGATAAACCAAAGTCATCAGACCCGTGACCCAAGCGATGATCTTCTCGATCTTCATAATGAAAGCGTGACCGTAAACGGCGCCGATCATCGTAAAGAAGAGCACAAAGGCAAAACTCACGAGTAAACACGTCGTTGTGGCTGTTCCTTGCGGCGTTGCCATCACGGGAATCAATTTAGCCACCAAGTCGGCAAAAGTGGTTGAAGCCATGGAAAGCATCGTCACTTTCCAGCCCATGTTTGCGACATAACCGAAGAAGGTGGGGACTTTGTTGCCGTGGTAGCCGAAAGCTAAGCGCGATTGCACTAAGGTCGGAAGCCCGGTGCGGACACTGCCGACCGCTAAGATACCCACTAATGAACAAGATAAAAAATAACCGATAACGCCTGCAGCCATTGCTTGGGCGACAGAAAGTCCCAAGCCGAAGACGTACATCCCGCAGGTGATGCCGAAAATAGAAATATTCCAAGAAAACCAAATCGGGAACAGATCAGCTGGTTTGCCGTAGCGCTCACTATCCGGCACGGGATTAACGCCGTTGGTTTCAATTTGTGAAATGTTATTGTCGTTAGCCATGATAAATGAAGAGATTAAAGAGAATATTGTTCAAGCTCTGAGCGAGTGGGAGCGGTTGCGGCGCCTTCGCTTGCCGTGACATGAGCTGCAACGGCGTTGGCGATAAGCGTGGCTTCGGCCATTGTTAAACCGCACATGAGGCCAGCCAAAAGGCCGCCCGTGTGAGCGTCGCCTGAGCCGATTGTGTCAACGAGATTAACTTTGAAGCTGGGGATGCGTTTAGCCGTCCATCCAGACGGTTTTTTCTCTGTATAAACCGCGCCGTTCCTGCCATCGGTGACAACAGACGGATTGCCCGAGCGAACCGAAAGGGCGATGGCGGCATCGGTCGCATTGTGCGTATTGGTCATCCACATCGCTTCACTGCAGTTAACGGTATAAAGACAGCCTAAGTCTTCGAAAGCTTTAAGCCGTTCCTGTCCCATTTCCGTAACACGAGGACCCGGATCAAAAACAATTAAAGCGTTATCAGCTTTTCGGTTAAGAACGGAGAGCAGCACTTCACCGTTTTTCCCTTCGGCTTGGTAACCCGAGACGTAGATATAGTCGTATTGGGAAAGGTTGAATCGGTCAAACCATTGAGCCTTCATTTGCCGTTCTAGGCCAAACATCGAAATGAAGGTCCGCTCTCCTGTGTGGTCTGCAATCGAGAGGCACCAACCGTTGTCGCCTGCTCCTTGCTCACGATAGACGGGAAGGTTGCGCCGAGTGAGTGTCTGCTCAACGAGATCGGCAAATTGTCCTTCACCCACAGGCATATAGGAGTCAAACGGAAGGCCTAATTTCCAGAGCACGTCAGCTACATTAAAGGAGCAGCCACCTACAACTGTTTTCTTAAATTTTCCTTCGATATCGGCGCCCGCGTGCGGCATTTCGTGGACACTTAAAATCATGTCCACAAAGGCTGAGCCTAAAATGAAGACTTTTTTCTGAGGGTTAAGGGCATTAACCAACTCTTTTACGGCTCGCATAGTCAATCCTTGTTAAACGCAGGGCGCGTTTCGATGATTTGATCAGCCAACTCCAAGAAATTAAGGTTATTGGTCTCTTCGAGTGTCTTTAACCAATCAGCAGGAATACTCTCAATGCCATTCATGGCTCCGCATATCGCTACGGCCATTGCCCCCATCGTATCGGTGTCTCCACCCATGTTGGCGCACATGATGGCGGCTTTTTTGGCGTCTCGGCAGAACCAAGCCACAGCAAGCGCAGCCGACACAGACTCGCTTGTCATCGTCCCCGTTCCGAGGACCTCATAAATCCAGCGTGAATATTCTTCGGGATCATGAATATTGCAGGCAGCGTCCAACGCTAATTCAAAACGACGTTTAACCGAAGCTGCCCAAGTGGGTTCGCCGTAAGTTTTAGCGATATCAAAAATCGCTAAAACATCATCGGCAGCCTCATCCCAAGAGCGCCCGGCAATGCCGCTTGCAACGGCTTGAGCAACCATAGCAGCACCGGCGATGGCCACGTCAGTTCCATGGGTGACTTTAGAGATATCAGCGACAGTTTTTGCCAGCAATTCAGGTTTGTCCGCATCAATTAAGCAGCCGACAGGCGCAATACGCATGGCCGCTCCATTGGTGAGCGCCGTCTTGAGATATTGACTCGGATCGCGTCCCTCGCTGTGAGCCAAAAGACTAGCTTTGGAGCTTGGCCCCAAGAGATTAATTTCAAAGCCATTCATCGAGATGACCCAGTCGATTAAGCGCTTCGCTAATTCCTTAACAGGCGGTACAGCCTTGTATTCCAAAAGAGCTTTCAAGACAACAAAGGCTTGAGCAGAATCATCCGTGTAGTGAGCCGCCTTGAAGTAGCATGCAACGATGTTGTCTTCAGGACCATCTAAAAACGTATCAATCCAGCCGAAACGTTCACGTACTTTCTCACGAGGCCAGAGTTCTCCAGGCACGCCCAGTGCGTCGCCCAACACCATGCCGGCGATAGCGCCGGCTATTTTGCTGCGAGTGCAATTTTGCATGGCAAATTTTTATCAAGAAAAAAGAAAGATTCGATGACTGCGACAGTCAGCGGTATTACAAAAACGGATTGATTTTAACGAAAACAACGCTGTACGCAATAGTTAGAGCCATTAAATGCCCCTTGTTGTCGCTAACAGTTTGGTCAACTCGAGTGGGTTGACGATTGAGTCAATGAGAACCTAATAAGAAGGACTAAAGGATAACTTGAGAATGTGAAAAAGATAACAAGAAGCGACAAGACGTCGGAAATCTTGTCGCTTCACATCAAAAGCATTAACCCTTGATAATCACACCGGCTTGCGGATTAAAGGAAACATTGACGGTCGAGCCCTCGTCAATAATTTGAGTGCCGGGCAGGAAGGGCACGGACATGCTAAAGGGCTTTTCTTGTCCGGAGCCTTCAATGACGACGTGATAATCAATGCGGTCGCCCTCGAAAAGTCTATTGACAATGCGCATCGCAATAGCGTTGTCGGATTCATTCATCGTCAGATTTTCCGGTCGGACAACAAGCAAGGCGTTTTCACCGATAGTTGGCGGATTTTGCTTACCCATGCGGGCGAGCAATTCTTTGCCGGCCACTGCAAAATGTCCCCAACCGTTTTCGTCAACGCTCGCCAGTTTCCCTTGCAGGAGGTTGGCTTGGCCGATAAAGTCTGCCACGAAAGGCGTCGCCGGATCTTCGTAGAGGTTCATAGGCGTACCCAACTGGTCAATGTGCCCGCGGTTCATCACCATAATGCGGTCTGACATTGTCAGGGCTTCTTTTTGATCATGCGTCACATATAGACAAGTGATTTCCAACTCTTGCTGAATTCGGCGAATTTCACTTCTCATGTGAAGACGAAGCTTGGCGTCAAGGTTGGAAAGCGGTTCATCCATGAGTAAAAGCTTGGGACGCAGAACCAATACACGGGCCAAGGCGACGCGTTGCTGCTGGCCACCCGAGAGTTGATTCGGGTAACGTTTTTCTTCTTTGGTCAACCCCACCATGGCAAGCGCTTCACGCACTTTCTTAGCAGCCGCCTCTCCGGTTTCTCCACGAATTTTCAAACCGTAGGCAACATTGTCGAAAATCTTCATGTGCGGGAAAAGAGCATAGTTTTGGAACACAAAGCCTAAACCGCGTTCATTGGCCGGAACATTGGTGATGTCAACGCCATCCATCAAAATTTGACCGCTTGTCGGTGTTTCAAAGCCGGCGATCATGCGAAGGGTCGTCGTTTTACCGCATCCGGACGGTCCAAGAAACGTTAAAAACTCACCGGGCTTAACTTCTAGGTTAACGTTATTAACCGCCATGAACTCTTCATTGTCTTTGACGTAGCGGCGAGAAATATTTTTCAAAGTAAGTGATACGGACATGATTTATCAGGCTCCAATATGGTCGCCGGTACGGCAGAGTACTTTAGCAAGCAGCGTCATCGTGCCGGAGGCCGCGAAGACGAGCAAAATCAAGATGACAGAGAAGGCGCAGGCTTGTGCGAACTGAAGTTCAGTCATGCATTCCAAAATACGCGTTGTGATCAGCGTCCAATTCACGGAAACGAGGAAAATCGTTGCGCTGATGGCCGTCATGGAGTGAATGAAAAGGTACTTCATACCGGCAAGGATTGCCGGCAGCACAAGCGGGATCGTAATCGATATGAAGGTACGAGTCGATCCGGCACCCAGACTGCGGCTAGCCTCCTCAATGGAAGGGTCAATCTGCGTTAACGCGGCGATCACATTGCGGATACCGGCAGAAGAGTATCGGAAGAGGTAGGCGGCAATCAAAATATAAACCGTACCGGTGAGCACAATCGGCTTGTCGTTAAAGGCAATGATGTAAGCGATACCGACCACGGTGCCCGGCAGCGTGTAGTTCAATAGCGAAACCGTCTCAAGCGTCTTGTGTCCGCGAATCTTCAGACGAGTCGTCACGTAGCCGACGAGAACCGCCAGCAGACCGCCCAACGGTGTGCCGATACAGGCGATGATGAGCGTATCTTTGATCGCCTTCATGCCGTGAGTGAACACGTAGTTGTAGTTATCAAACGTGATGGTATTGTTGACGCCCCAAACCTTAACGAGCGAACCAACCAAAATGACGGCGTAAATGGCAATAATGAAAGCCACGACAACCGCGACAATTGAAGCCATCAAAGAGGTAAGTGCAATGCCAGGCCCCTTGATACTGCTCTTACCGCCCGCTTTACCGCTTACGGTGACGTAACTCTTTTTGCTGACCCAGTAGTGCTGCAAAGCATAGACAACCAAGGCCGGGATCAAGAGCATGAAGGATAGAGCCGCGCCGCCCTTAAAGTCGTACATACCGGTGATTTGTAAATAAGCTTGCGTGGGCAGAACGGGGAAGGAGTGACCGCCTAAAACCTGAGGTGTAGCGAAGTCCGCGAGCGAGCAGGAGAAAACCAACAAGAATGCGTTGGCAATACCGGGAGCGGCAAGCGGCAGCGTCACCGTTCTGAAGACTTCGGAGCTAGAGGCGCCCAACGAATAAGCGGCGTCTTCAAGATTCGGATCGATGCGAGCCAAAATCGTGGAGATCGTCATAAAGGCAACGGGGAAGAAAGTGAGCGTTTCTGAAATAAACGTTCCCCAGAAGCCATAGAAATTAAAGTTATCCAGCCCAAAAAACTGCAACACCATGCCGTTGGGACCAAGCAAAAGAGTCAAGGCGATACTGCTTGTAAACGGAGGAGAAATAAGGGGCAGAATAGTAATGGCGCTTAACGCGAACTTGAGCCAGGTGGGCAGATTCAAGCGCGTTGTTACAAACGCGAAAACGAAACCTAATGCCGTACCGGCCACACCAACTGAGCAGCCCAGCAAAATACTGTTGACAGCAGAGCGTCTGTCATACCAGTTATCCAAGAAGGGGCGGAGGTTTTCAAAGGTGAAGTTGCCGTCAACCCAAAAGGTCATGGCAAACAAACGGCACAGCGGATAAAGAACAAAGACACCCAACAAGAGCCAAAGCATAACGACCGTTAGCTTGGTAGCCGTGTCTCTATTAGCAGATGATGCAGACGAACTCATGGAGAAATTAATCAGCAATGAAAAACGAACGCCAGAAACAGGATCTAGCCACTGCCGACCCTGTCTCTGGTGAGTTTAAGCGCAAATGTTAAGCAACCTACTTGATCACTTCATTGATCCAGCGTTGCGTGAATTCTTTACGCTTTTCACCCTTCCACGTTACATCGACAGAAATCGTCTTGATCTTCGTGAGGTCCAAGATTGGATTACTGGTCTTCACGTCATTGCGTGTCGGCACATAGTTGATTTTGTTCGCAACGATGAATTCAGCGAACTTCTTCGAGGTTGCCCAGTCAACGAACTTCTTGGCTTCGGCGTTGTTCTTGCCACCCTTGACAACACCCGTTGCTTCAATACCGAAGCTCACGCCGTCTTCAGGATAGGTAATCGTGACCGGATAACCTTGTTGTTGGATATCGAGAGCGTCCACAATGTAGAAAATGCCGGATGCGCATTGACCCGTAGCGATCGGCATGGCACCGCCCGCACCGCTCTTGGTGTACATTTGAACGTTGGCGTTCATGGCTTTTTGGAACTTGAACGCTTCATCTTCGCCCATCACCTTCACGAGCGAATAAATACGTTCGGTAGCCGTGCCAGACGTGCGGGCATCGGCCATTTGCAGATTGTTCTTATAGCGCGGATCAAGCAAATCAGCCCACTTGGTCGGGGCTTGCATCTTGTTCTTTTCCAAGAACTTGGTGTTGGTGAGGAAGCAAAGCGGAATCAAGCCGATGCCGGTCCAGTAGTTATTGGGATCACGATAGGCCGAAGAAATCGCGTCAGAGTTGGCAGGACGGTAGGCTTCCAAAATGCCTTCCGTGACACCTGCGGCATACATGTCAGCCGGGCCGCCTAACAAAACGTCAACTTGAGGATTGCCTTTTTCTGCTGTTAATCTTGCCAACGCTTCTCCCGTTGAGAAGCGAAGGAAGTTCACCTTAATACCCGTATCCTTTGTGAATTGCGCAAAGATTTGGGAGGCATACTTCTCAGGCATGATGGTATAGGCGTTGAGTTCAGCAGCGTTAGCCGAAGCGGTCAACACAACAAGCCCCGCCAAAAGTGCAGAGAGTTTCTTTGACATATCGATTTCCTCGAAGTAAGTGGTGTTTTATTTTTAGAGCAAGGCGCAGTCCTTTGGAAGAGCTCAGACCAATGCACGGCGCAAAAAGGAAGATGCTCAAGGACTATGCTTAAACTTGCATTTTAGCAATGAAATCTAATCACGTTCAGGGGGAATTCCCCTGAAACAGAGGAATAAAAAATCGATAGTTCCCTATAGAAAAATTTGATAGTGAACTATGGGATTTTTCCATTCCGGTTGATTAAGGCCTCTTAATTTTGTCGTGCGCACGCTTAAAGTCAATCAGCGCACGGGCTGTGTGTGACTGCGTATTCATCACTTCAGCGGGCGTTCCACAGGCAACCACATTGCCGCCGTCCACACCGCCCTCTGGTCCCATATCGATGATCCAGTCCGCTTGAGCCATGATATCGAGATTGTGTTCAATCACAATAACGGTGTTGCCTGCATCGACCAATCGGTGCAGCACGGCAATTAATTTTTCAACATCGGCCATGTGAAGACCAACTGTTGGCTCGTCCAACACGTAGACCGTTCTGGGCGCTTTGTAGCCGCGTCGCTTGATGTCATCGCGGGCCTTAATGAGTTCAGTGACCAGTTTTATGCGCTGAGCTTCGCCTCCTGACAAGGTGGGTGAGGGTTGCCCCAAGCTCAAGTACCCTAACCCGACATCCTGCATCAGTTTGAGCGCATGAGCGATGGACGACTGTGTGCTGAAAAAGTCGACAGCTTCATCAACGTCCATGGCAAGGATTTGACCGATGGATTTTCCCTTCCAAAGAACCTCAAGTGTTTGAGCGTTATAACGAAGTCCGTTGCAAGCTTCGCACGGAATCTTCACGTCCGGTAGGAAATTCATTTCAATGGTGCGAACGCCTTGCCCTTCGCAAAGCTCACAGCGTCCGCCCTTCATGTTGAAAGAAAAACGCGATATGCCGTAGCCTCTGGCCTGAGCCTCATTGGTGCCTGCGAAAACACGGCGGATGGCGTCCAAAAAGCCAATGTAGGTGGCCGGACACGAACGAGGTGTTTTCCCAATCGGCGTTTGATCCACCTCTAAAACACGATCAACATGTTCAAAGCCTTCAATGCTCTTGCAAAGTTCACCCTCGTAGGGTTTCTTTTCCGATAGTGTTTCCGTTAAAACGGGCAGGAGCACCCCTCGGGCAAAACTGCTTTTACCAGAACCCGATACGCCGGTAAGAACAGTGAGCCTGCCAAGAGGGATTCGAACCTCGTTAGCTTTAAGGTTATTGAGTCGCGGCTCTTTAATCGTGAGCCATTGCGTGTCGCTGTCAACCGGTCTTTGCGGGATAAATGTGTGCTGAATCGGTTGGCGAAGATAGCGGCCCGTCAAAGAGCGTTTGTTTTTCACGATATCGGAGACTGTGCCCGTGGCGATAATTTCACCGCCTCGCACACCGGCCCCAGGCCCAACATCAATGACATAGTCTGCTTCACGGATCGTATCTTCATCGTGTTCGACCACTAAGAGCGTGTTGCCTTTATCGACAAGCGCTTTAAGAGAATCAAGCAATAGACGATTGTCGCGCGGATGTAAGCCAATCGTCGGTTCATCAAGGATGTAGCACACCCCTTGAAGATTGCTGCCAAGCTGCGAAGCCAAACGAATGCGCTGCGCTTCTCCTCCGGACAAACTGGGAGATGAACGGTCAAGCGTCAGATAGCCCAGTCCCACTTTTTCCAAAAATTGCAGCCTTAATACGATTTCTTTTAACGCATCTTCAGCGATATTGGCCTCACGCCCTGAGAGCTTAAGTTTCTTAAAGAAGTTTGAAGCATCGCTTACGGTCATGTGTGCCATTTGCGAAATGTTTAAGCCTGCAAATTTCACCGCACGAGCCACTTCGTTGAGGCGCTCGCCGTGGCAGCTGGGACAGGGTTTCGCTTGGGCATCGGCCCAGATTCTTTCTTCTCCGGTCGCGTTTTCATCGAAGCCTTCAATCAAAAGACCGGTGCCGAAACAGGTCGGGCACCACCCCATCGATGAGTTATAAGAAAATAGTCTCGGATCCAATTCCGGAAAACTTCTGCCGCAGATAGGGCATGCCCGATGGGTGGAGAAAATCGTTTCCGAGCCTTTTTTATCAAGGACCGTTAAAACACCTTTGCCAATGGTGATCGCTTCCTGAAGGGCACGCTTGAGAGTCTTTTCATCTTCAGCTTTCACGGTCACTTCCGCAACCGGTAATTCAATTGTGTGATCCTTGTAGCGGGCTAGTTTCGGAAACTTTTCCGTGCTCACGAATTTACCGTCAACATAAAGTCGCGGATAGCCCTTTTTCTGCGCCCATTTAGCCAAATCGGTGTAAATGCCTTTGCGCTTACTGACCAATGGGGCCATGATGTGAATCGCTTCATTTTTATAGCGACTCATCACGGTTGAAACAATGGCCGGGAACGATTTGGGTTCAACTTCGACCCCGCAGTCAGGACAGTATTGATGTCCGAGCTTTACAAAAAGCAGTCGCATAAAGTGGTAGAGCTCGGTCATGGTGGCAACGGTGGATTTGCGTCCCCCACGTGATGTCCTCTGCTCAATGGCAACGGTCGGCGCGATGCCGGTGATGGAATCCACATCGGGTTTGCTGGCAGGCTGCACAATGGAGCGAGCATAGGCGTTGAGTGATTCCAAGTAGCGGCGCTGACCTTCTTTAAACACAATGTCAAAAGCCAGTGTCGACTTGCCCGAACCCGATGCCCCTGTCACCACCGTAAAACGATTGTGAGGAATATCGACAGAAATATTCTTTAAATTGTGTTCTTTGGCGCCTTTTATCGCAATAACGTCCGAAGCTGCGGTCGCTGTCGTCAAAGCAGCATTTTTAGCACTTTCTTCAATGAAATAAGCCGAAGTATTTTCTTGAGTGAGCGTTTTTCTGTATGTTTGAAGCGCCTGACCTGTGTAGGACTTCTTTTCCGCGATTAAGCCATCCAAGGTGCCCTGAACAACGATTTCACCACCCGCATTCCCACCTTCGGGACCTAAGTCAATGACCCAATCGGCACAGTTGATGACATCGAGATTGTGTTCGATGACAATGGCGGTGTTGCCTCGGTCGATAAGCTCTTGAAGAGAGCGCATAAGTTTGTCGATGTCATCGAAATGAAGTCCGGTCGTCGGTTCGTCAAAGATGAACAAATCATTTTTACTGGCTTGGGAATTTTTCTGAGCCAAAAAGCCCGCAATCTTTAAGCGCTGAGCCTCACCACCGGACAAGGTTGGAACCGGCTGCCCCAGTTTGATGTAATCCAGACCGACCTTACGGAGCGGTTCTAATTTTGAGACGATGGCCGGGTCATTCTTGAAATATTCACAAGCCTGAGAGACAGACAAATCGAGAACGTCGGCGATATTGAATGACTTACCTTCCCGTTCAATCGTGACTTCCAGTATTTCCGGACGGTAGCGGGTGCCGTTACAGGCTGAACAGCGCAGGTAAACATCCGAGAGAAATTGCATCTCGATATGCTCAAAGCCGTTGCCGCCGCACACCGGACAGCGGCCATCGCCCGAATTGAAGCTAAACGTTCCGGCTTTGTAATCTCTCGCTTTGGCCGTGTCGGTTTGTGCAAAGAGATTACGGATGGCATCGAAGGCGCCAACGTAGCTAGCCGGATTAGACCTTGTGGTTTTACCGATGGGTGATTGGTCCACGTAGTGAATATTTTCAATCAAATCGGCTCCGATCAATTCCTTAAATTGACCGGGGGATTCCGTTGGCATGCCTTTGGCTTTGTAAAGAGCCGGCACTAAGATGTTTTCAATAAGAGTGGACTTGCCTGAACCCGAAACGCCGGTCACAACCGTCAGAACACCAAGAGGAAAGCGGGGAGAAATGTCCTTTAAGTTATGCTGTCGAGCGCCTTTCAAAATCAAGCTGGGTGTTTTTGCGTTTATCTTTCTGTGTGTAGCCGTGGCGCTGATGCGTTCTCGTCCACTTAAATAACGGGCGGTTAATGTATCGGCTTTAATAATGTCTTTAGGCGTCCCTTTGAAAATAATCGAGCCGCCTTTTTCTCCGGGACCGGGCCCCATGTCATAAATGGTGTCGGCGGCGAGCATGACTTGGGGGTCGTGTTCAACCACAACCAACGTATTGCCTGATTTTTTGAGTCGTTGCATGACACGGTTGATGCGGTCCATGTCACGAGGGTGCAGGCCGATTGAGGGTTCGTCAAGCACAAAAAGGGTATTAACGAGTGAAGTACCCAAGGCCGTGGTTAGATTGACACGTTGCACCTCGCCGCCCGATAGTGTTCGGCTTTGTCGTTCAAGTGTGAGATAACCTACGCCTACATCGACGAGGTAGCGTAGGCGTGAGAGAATTTCGTCAACAACCATGTTGCCGGCTTCATCCGTTTGCCCTTCGTCTCGAATGACTTCAAAGAATTCCAATAGTCTCGATAGCGGCAGCCGCATCAAATCATAAAGATTAAGCCCCGGAAGATGGCTAAGAATTTCTTCGGAGTAGGTACTGCCTGCAGGGCGGTGACGTTTGAAATTTAATCCTTGGCAAGCACGCTCGGCCGCCTTTTCTGACCCGACACGCCATAAAAGAGCCTCCGGTTTCAGACGCGCGCCGTGGCAGTCCGGACACTCCTGATAGTTTCGATAGCGCGAAAGCAGTACCCGGACGTGCATCTTATAAGCTTTGGATTCAAGCCACTCAAAAAAGTGCTTGACACCGTACCATTGTCGAGTCCACTTGCCGCTCCAACCGGGTTCTCCGTTAATGACCCAGTCTTTTTCTTTTTGTGTGAGCTCCCGGTACGGAACATCCAAACGAATGCCGTCACGCTTGGCGTAACGCTTCATGTCTTTGAGACATTCGGCGTTTGTTTTGGTGTTCCACGGTTTGATCGCACCGCCTTCAAGCGTGAGCGATTCATCCGGAATGACCAGGGAGTAATCCACGCCGATGACTCGTCCAAAACCTCGGCAGGTTTCGCAGGCGCCAAGAGGTGAGTTGAAACTGAAAGTCGCATCGCTGGGCTTTTGATACTCAATGCCACAGTCGGCACAAGACAGTCGGTTAGAAAAGCGACGCCGCACTTCCTCATCGTTTCCCATTTGAGCAACGACGGTTAATTCGCCTTTTCCAAACTTAAACGCATTTTCCAGTGCTTCGATTACTCGCGGTTTATCGGCTTTACTGAATCGGAATCGATCGGCGACCACCTCTAAAATTCGCGTGCCGTTATGGTCTTTTTCTCCGTAAATCTTGGTAAATCCCTGAGCGGCCAGACCGGCAGTAACCTCTTCGATAGTCATTGTTGCCGGAACCGGAACATCAAAAAGGATGTAAAGACGCGGATCATCAAGCTCTGTTGTCCACAAAGTCAGAGCTTTGTAAACGGAGAGCGGAGTGTCAGCCTGGACGAGTTTGCCGCATTGAGAGCAGTAGAGTTTGGCCTCTCTGGCAAAAAAGAGTTTCAGGTGATCATTAATTTCCGTCATGGTGCCCACGGTTGAGCGAGACGTTCTGACGGGATTGGTTTGGTCAATGGCAATGGCAGGCGGCACCCCTTCGATACGGTCGACCTGCGGTCTATCCATGCGGTCTAAAAATTGCCGAGCATAGGGGCTGAATGTTTCAACGTATCGGCGCTGTCCCTCGGCGTAGAGCGTGTCAAAAACCAAAGAGCTTTTGCCCGAACCCGACACACCCGTGACAACCGTGATTTTCCCGGTTTCAAATTCAACATTGAGGTTTTTCAGATTGTTCTGCTTGGCACCGAAAATCTTAATGTTCTTATCCATTGCTCAGTCCAGAAAAAGAAATTATCCGTATCAAAAATTGCACATCAACATCGCCATCAGATTTTAATGGTCCGTCACTGATTCTATCCAATGGTTTTTTCCTCATGGCTCAATAGAAAAAAACAATTTAAACAATCAGCAAAGATGGTTGAAATGCTTGCAGCAAGTCATAAAAGAGAGTGTGTCAAAGAAATTTTGCACACAGAGAGAAACTGGAGGACTATTATCAAAAAGGTTAATGAAGATTTGTTTTGGAACGCTTTTTCAAGCACTAATTGCGCGTTGGAAAGGTGTTGTGTTTTCACTTGACAGACAAGGAGCCAAGATGGAACAAATGAAACCGCAGTTGGCCATTGTTGCTAGGGTTGATCGAAAAGCTTTGGAAGACTCGGACCGAGTCCTCGTCATGAAGGCGCTTTTATCAGAAGGCTTTGACGTAAAAAAGGAAGCGACGGAGGACAGAGTCAAGGATTTAACCGCATTGGCTGAAGAAATCCCAAATCTTCAAATTAAAAATTTTGAAAACGATGGTGTTGTTCGTTTCAGCCGCATGGTGACTTTTGGAAAGGCCTGTGTTTGGGTTCTTATAGATGTTTGTGAAGATCTCCAAGCGTTTACTCAGAAAGCGGATAAAAAGTTCATCACCTATGATCTTCCGGTTTTTGCTTTAGTCAGAAGTGATAGCGCCATGAAGAGGGACAAGGTGCATGTGGCGGTTCGTGCGCTGGGGGCATGGGACAATGCCATGTGTGCGTTATCCCTGGAGGATGCCGCCAAACTTTTTGATTTGGACTGTGACTTTTATGAGGATTCTCCGGTTCGGGTGGCAACGGATACGGCTAGCCGCTTCTATACCTCAGCCCTGGTGGCTCCGGGTAGCGCTGCTTTTGTCAGTACGTGCGGTGCCAGTGAATCCGATCGCATCAACGCATTGGTGAAGGTATTGCAAAAAGCGTCGGATATTTTGGTCAGACGCTGGGATATCGCGATGGCTAGTGTGGCTGAAGGCAAGACCAAAGAGTCTGTTGCATGAAAAATTTCTATCTGAATAAAGGAGTGTGAAAATGAAAACCATTGAATTGAAACCGCATCTTCAATTGGACATGGCATTGGGGCAGGCCCTTCAAAAACGTCGCTCTAATCGTGATTGCCAAACCGAACAATTAAACGAAGAGGCTCTGTCAACACTTCTTTGGGCTTGTGCGGGGATTACCGATGAAGACGGCCGTCGCACGGTTCCTTCAACATTGGATTTGCGTGCGGTCACGCCTTACGTGTTGCGCGCTGATGGTGCCTGGCGTTATGACGCGGCTAAAAATTGCCTGGAACAAACGACAGATAAGGATGTGCGTGAAGTCTCTACTGCTTATCAATTTGATTATGTTAAGACTGCTCCGGTAACGATCGTTTTTGTGGCTGATAAAGAGCGCTCAAAGACAGCTCGTCCGACGGGAGTTTATGTCGATGCCGGCACAATGGGACAAAGTTGTTATTTGGCTGCCGCAGCCATGGGGTTAGCCGGCTGCATTCGCGCTTCATTTGATCATGAAGAACTTCGCAAAGCCATGAACTTGGCCGAGCACCTTGAACCGATCGTGCTCTTTACGGTTGGGTATCCGAAGTAATTTCGGGGGCAACGGTTTCCAGTAGGGGAGGACAAAGGTATTAGGCCTTGCCTCTCCTGTAATCGCAATAGCTAATTCGATATTTGTTTTTATAATTTGATGTGTCCGTGCATCATTTTTTATATAATTTGATGCGTCTGTGCATCATTTTTTATATAATTTGACGCATCTAGATTTGGGCGGATTAGGATTATGCAGCGATTAGTTACGAAAAAATTGTATGAGTGGAAAGATTCTGCCTTCAGAAAGCCATTGATTCTGCGAGGAGTCAGACAGGTCGGCAAAACTTGGCTGATGATGGATTTTGCCAAAAAAGCCTTCCCAGACAAATTTCTTTATCTCAATTTTGACAGTGATGAACGATTGGGGGAACTGTTTTCTCAGACGAAAGATCCCGATGAGATTCTTAAAACATTGTCATTTATCTTTGGAAAAAACATAGAAGATGGCTCTCTACTCATATTGGATGAAATCCAGGCTTGTCCGGATGCCATTCATTCTTTGAAATATTTTCAAGAAAAACGCCCCGGGCTCTACGTATTGAGTGCGGGTTCGCTTTTAGGTCTTTCCTTGGCTAAACCTCGTTTCTACCCTGTCGGTAAAGTTGAATTCTTAGACATTGAGCCCATGACTTTTAAAGAATTTTTGATGGCCGACAGTGAAACAGTGGGGCTAGCGAACTTTTTGGATGAATGCGGTGAAATTAAGCAGATTCCGGACATAATTTTCGATTCAATGGTCGAAGCACTTAAAAAGTACGAAATCATCGGAGGTATGCCGGAACCCGTAAGCGCATGGTGTCTGAACACAAATATTTCTGATGTACGAAAAATTCAGCAAGATATTCTCACGACTTACATAGAAGATGTTCGTTCACATGCATCAAGCGTAGACGCGCCAAAGATTCTCAGAATTTGGCAGACTTTGCCGCAAATTTTATCCAGAGAGCAAAAGCGATTTCAGTACTCCATTATTGAACCCCGCTCTAATGCCAGAAAATATGGCGATGCTCTGCAGTGGTTGATTGACTCCAGACTTGTCAGAGTTGTTCATCGGATCAATGGTTTCGGTGTTCCCATATCTGCCTATGAAGATCCTGCCGCCTTTAAGGTCTATGTTGTGGATGTCGGTTTACTTTCAAGACTGTCAAAAATTGAGCCGGATATTATCTTGAAAGGCTCTGATATTTTCCGTGAACATAAAGGTGCACTCACTGAAAACATGGTTCTTCAAAGTCTCAGTACTCAGTTTGAATCATCTCCCTTGTACTGGTCAATGATCAATCCATCGTATGAAGTGGATTTCCTGCTTGAAACTGGAGGAATTATTGTTCCGGTTGAGGTTAAATCTTCAACGAATGTAATGTCTCGAAGTTTGGCGAAATTTAAATCGCTTCATACAAATGATTTGCCGTTGCGTGTGCGTTTTTCTCTAAACAATTTATTTATGGACGGAGATCTGCTCAACATCCCGTTATTCATGATGGATGAAGCGTCCAGATTAATTGATATTGCGCTCAAAAGTTTAAAGCCGGTGACAAGTTAACAGACAAGAACGTGTATTCAGAGCAAAAACCCTGTCTATTCCTTAACGAGAATGACCGGAGAGAGTCCTCGCCTCTCTCCGGTTTGTGAATGCGTTAATAGAATGACCAGCGGACGCCGGCGTTGATTCGCCAATCGTTATCTAAATCGGCAAATGCACTTCTTCGACCGTTAACCCATAGTAAAGTCTCGTCTGTGGGACGGTAGCTTGCCGATAAACCGAACTCCATCCACGTATCCGAGTAGTCGGCGCTGCGAGTTAATGAAGCGGCGTTATGGCTGATGCGAATGTCTTGAGAGCCAGCCACTTCAGTCATGAGGTCAGCTACAGCAGAAACTTCAAAAGTTTCGGTTTTGTATCCTACGTCTGTTCCAACTGTGAAAATGACGCTGTTGACGCTGTCAACTTTAGCTTTTAGGCCATTATCCGACGTAAAGTGCTCGGTACCGAAACGGCCAAAATTAACAGCCAAATGAGGAGTGAGCGTGTAATTATTGGCAAATGCCCATTCTTTACCGACTTCCAACCAAGCGCCGACTGCACTAGAGTTGTAATCGTATTCGTCGTAGAGCAAAGCGGTGTTTTTGTACTCATAGTCCATTACACCGAATCGGAAACCGGCATCAGCGTAGTAACCGCTGGGGGAGACGTACAAACCATAAATAGCCGCTGTAATGGCTTGCATATCACCTTTACCATTGGAAGTGTCTAAGTCACCTTCGTGGATCTCGAACATGGCTCCCAATGACAATCCCGGTTGAATGCTTGTATCGGCCCCTAAGCGATAGGTCTGATAGTCATTTGTTAGATCCCCTTGAGTCAAAGAGCCGGCCGTAACCCGTCCCCAAACGCCTGCTGATTGACCGTGACGCAATTGACCAAAACGCTCTTTGGTGGAGTCAGTTAAAGTTCTCCAGAAAAGATAGTTATTTTGGAAGCCGTCAAGCATGGCAGAAGGAGTAGGTCCTTCCTCATTATTTATCCGACTAATGTACCACTCAGTAAATCCAGAATTGTCTTCCGAGACGAGTTCGGGTGTGCTTAGAATTAATCCGGCATCAGTTATTGAGGAGACAGGTTGGTATTGGACTTTCCCGCTTTGGTCAGTGGCAAATAAGATTCCATCATTACCAATCTGATCTAGACTTCCCTGTGCCAACTCTACAGAGATGTTAAATACCCCTTCACTATCAGTGCCGGAATGGATTTCTGTGGACTTATGACTATCGGTATTTATTAATAGATTGAAATTGCCTGTCCCCTTGAGCTTATCAACTTTTAAAAAGTTATCGGTATTCTCTGCAGAAGCTAAGTTAACCGTGGCGTAGGTTAGATTCAGTGAGGTGAGATGATTCATTCCATTGATAGAGTTCAGATCTTTTTCATCATATGAAATATCCCACCGAGAGCCCTGCCCGAAGGTGAGATTAATTTCACCGCAGTATCCACCACCAAAGTCGTAATTAAAAGTTTGTCCACTGAAATAAGAATTTTGTCCAAAGTCTAGTTCAAAAACTCCACCATCGTTTGAGAGTTTCCCTGCAATATAGGAATTCATAGCTTTAACACTAACATCTCCGTAACTGTCAATAGCCAAATCACTCGAATCAATGTACAACTTATCTGTATCAACTTGAACTCTAGAACCATAGTCTATCTTTAATCCTAATGAAGTATCCATAATCCCTATACTTTGAGGACTACCGCTTAAAGAGGATGATGAATTGAGTGTAATAGTTTCTTCAAAACCTTTGAAAACTAAATTTGTACGGTCGGATAAAGTTATTGAGCTGTTGAAATAAGTGTTTATTCCTTTTGAGATTGTCTGAGATTGATTGATAAATACAAGATTTGATGAATTGATATCAATATCCGCACCATTTCTCAATAAAATACCATCTACATTCCCTAATGTTTCTGGACCAATAATACCAACCAATTGATCTGAAGTTATTGATGCATATCCGTCAATGAGGAAGAAACTGACCCCTGTTGAATCATTAACTTTTGCTTCAAGGAAAATATCTTTGGTATCTAGGTTTAGAGTCGAACCTTTTTCAACAAAGAAGAACCTCCCTCCTTTTTCTTTTAATAAGACCTCTAATCGTTGACCAGTAATGATAGTTTCATCTGGAGTGCCACCTAATTCATCTTTGTTAACGGAGAAAATCGTAGGATTTACTCCACCACCGGATGTGTATTCATTGTAGGTTTGATCAAAAATTACTTTTAATGATTCAAAATCTAAACTAGTTTCTCCTAAAAAGTTAAATATTTCCTGAGTTCTATGGTGTAAAGGTTCAGTTTCTGTGGGTGAGGAAGATATAACAGCTGATTTGCCAGAATATTCTAAGACTTTATTATCTACTTCAATTGCTTGTTCTCTTAGCCATTTCCCATTGGCGTAGGGTAAGTGTTCTGCAGTGTAACCTTCAGTATTTTCGATGTTCGGAAAATTTGAAGAGACACCTTCAATTTGATTTTCGAAATCAAGTTTAAGGTTTGAGGCAGAGGCACAAGTTACAGATCCCAGAGTAAAAATCACGCATTGAACGAGAAAAGATAGCCTATTTAATTTGCTAACGGTTCTTTTATTGGGGGGGGGGATATGCATATATTTCCTTATTGGTTTATGTAGTTACGGGCGGTAATTATATCTTTAGTATTGCAAGGAGAGGTTTGGAAGGTTACGTATTTTGGGGTGAAGCAGCGTCAATTTAACTCCTCTTTTGTGCAATTAAAGTAAAAAGAAAAGTTCTTTCAGTAAGATTGGGGCCTTTGATCATGAGAGCGTATGTCAAGAATGTTATCGTCGGAAACTTTGTGTGTAATTAATCTCAAAAAGTCTTGGATTCTACCCATAGAGTAGAGCAGTTAAGGCTATTGATTTTGGGTCATTTGACGTCAATTTCCTTTATGACTAGAACCACATCGCCATGATGAAAATAACCCCTTAGGTGCGATTGTAAAAGTCTACTTTTAAGTTCGTTTAGTCTGCCGCGTGCATAACTGTCATGTTATAAATATATTAATGAATTTGAGTTTTTCCTTTTTAAGGATGAATTTGGGTTCCTTTCTCCCTGTCAATAATCTTTTCAATTTGATCTAATGCCCCAATAATTGCTGTCTTTCCTGTTTTTTCTACAAAACGGCAAGTGGCTTCAACTTTAGGGGCCATGGAGCCTTGAGCAAAAGTTAACTTTCGTAGAGAAGTGGCGTCTATTTGCCGAATAAGCGATTGAGAGGGCTTCCCCCAGTCTGTGTAGACACCTTCAACATCTGTAGCAATGACAAACAGATCTGCATCAACCGAAATAGCCAAAAGTGAAGAAGCGAGGTCTTTATCAATAACCGCTTCGGCGCCGATCAGTTGCCCTTTTTGATCAAAATAAACAGGCACGCCGCCTCCGCCGCAACAAACGACAAGGTGCCCGTTTTCAATCAGAGTCTTAAGTGCTGACAATCCCAATATCCTTTGAGGATTGGGACTAGCGACAACTCGGCGGAATTTGTCGTTGTCTGACGCCATTGTCCAGCCGTTTGTTTGGCTAAGCCTTTCAGCTTCTTCTTTGGTGTAAATAGGACCGATGGGTTTAGTCGGGTGTTTAAAAGCCGGATCATTCGGATCGATTTCTGTTTGCGTTAAAACATTAGTGACAGTGATGGATCGGGGAACGACATTCGAGAGCTCCCGAGCAATCATGTAACCGATCATGCCTACAGATTCCGCGCCAATTGCATCAAGCGGGTACATGGGCACGTTTGGGTAAGCATTTTGTTGCAGCGCAATGAGTCCGACTTGAGGACCGTTTCCGTGAGTGATGATGAGTTCATTGCCCGGCAAAACTTTCGCAATTTGCTGACACGCCATGCGCACATTGGCTCGCTGCACTTCGTAGTGCATTGGTTCTCCTCGTTTTAAAAGGGCGTTCCCTCCGAGTGCGATCACGATGCGCATGCTTTAAATTCCTAAAAACTAACGAACGCCTACAACTGCTGCCAATAGTGCCATACGCAACGCAACAGAAAAGCCGATGGCTCTAAAGTAGAGTTGATGTTCGGTATTGTCGATGTTGAAATCGAATTCCCCCGGGTTGCGGGGTAAAGAATGATGAAGGCCGACCGTTTTACCGGTTTTTTCTTTAATGGTTTTCAGCATTTCCAAAGAGATGAAGAAATTAGCCATTTTCCTTTCAAAGTCCGCTCGGTTGGGATCATCTTTTTTAACCGAGCAACCGGGCAGATAAATTAAGTCAACCTTTTTATCCATGTAGAGCATTTCATTTTCTTTCTTTGTCAGATCAAAATGCTCCTCAAAATGAGCGCCCATCGCCGTCAATTTACGGCGAACAACTTCAGGCATCGGCAAGGCACTTGTACCGCTGTAGATAATTTTGGCGCCCATGGCAGCAAGCGTTAGAGCAAAAGAGTGGCCGGAGCGGGCCCGAGACAAGTCCGGTGTCGCAATGGCGACGGTGACTTTGGATAGATCCCCGAACGCCCGCCAACAGGTATAGGCATCCAAAAGGCCTTGAGTGGGATGGGTTACATGGCCGTAACCTCCGGAAATAACCGGAGCGCAGTGACCTTTAATAGCATTTAATGCTTGCAGCGCCTCTTTGTCATCGGGATGGCGCATAACGATCACATCCGCGTATTCAGAGGTCACTCGCAGGCTGTCGGCTAAGGATTCATTTTTGGCAAAGGAGGCACTATGCAAGGGATCGGTTTCCGTGACAACGGAGCCGCCCAAACGGAGCATGGCGTTTTCATGCGAGCAGCGTGTGCGGGTAGAGGGTTGGAAAAATAAAGTGTAGAGCACTTTCCCGTTTAAAAGGTTTAGCCCCGTTCGCATAAAAGGCTCGAACATTTCCGCTGCTTGAAACAGACTGAGGATTTCCTCGGAAGAAAAGTCATCAATAAAGGTGATGTTTCTTCCTCTCATGTGAGTGGCATCAAGCACTTCACGAATGTCACGGGTTTTAAAGTTTGTATCTAGCGCCATATTGATCACTCCAATGGGAATGATTTTAGCGAGCCTGAGTGCTGGGATTAATCAAATATCAGCTATTCGAAAGGATAAAAAAATCCCCTTGTTGAAAAACTTCAGCAAGGGGAAGAAGTTAGAGAACTAACGCAAGTAGTCTTCTGTCACGCGGGCAAAAACGCTTGCCGCAATCGGTAAGCAGGCGTCGTTGTAGTCGTAAGACGAGTTATGCAATAAGCACGGGCCGTCTCCGTGTCCTTCTAAGCGATGCGAACCGTCGCCGGAACCCACGAAGAAGAAGGCGCCGGGCGTGGTTTGCAGGTAGTCCGCGAAGTCTTCCGAGGGCATGACCGGTTCTTGTTCGTGTAAGCGCTCTTCGCCATAAAGTTCTTTTACGGCGTTTTGAACTCGGTCAACGCATTCCGGCGTGTTGATGACCGGAGCATATTGACGCGTGAAAGTAAGATGAGCTTTTGCACCGAAAGCTTGTGCGACGTTGCGGCTGATTTGATCAAGTTTTTCCTCGATCATGTCAGTGACCTTGTCGTCAAACGTTCTGACGGTGCCCAAAATGGTGGCATGATCAGGCACCACGTTATAAGCCGTACCGGCTTCAATCTTGCAAATACTTAAAACAGCCGGATCAATCGGGCGTTTCATACGGGTGATAATGCCCTGGATAGATTCGCAGATTTGAATGGCCGTGAACACGGGATCAATGGACAAATTGGGCATGGCGCCGTGAGAGCCTCGACCGTCAACATCAATTTTAAAGACGTTGCCGCTTGCCATCATGGCCTTTTTGTTGATGCCAATTTTCATGGCCGGTGTTTCGGGCCAGTTGTGGCAGCCGAGGTAGAAGTCAACCGGGAACTTCTCCATGAGTCCGTCGGCAATCATATGTTGAGCGCCGAATCCGCCTTCTTCACCGGGTTGGAAAACAAAAATGACCGTACCGTTGAAGTTTTTCGTTTCAGAAAGATAACGGGCAGCCAGCAAAAGTCCCGTGATATGACCATCGTGGCCACAGGCGTGCATGACGCCGGTATTTTTTGACGCATGTTCGAAATGATTGGCTTCCGTGACAGGGAGCGCATCCATATCCGCACGCAAGGCAATGCGTTTGGTGCCGTTTCCGTTTTTCAGGACCCCGACAACGCCCGTTCCGCCGATTCCGGTGTGAACTTCAATACCCCATTGAGTCAGGTATTGGGCGATTTTCTTAGACGTTTCAAATTCTTGGTTGCTTAATTCCGGGTTGGCATGGAATTCACGGCGAATGCGGGTGAATTCTTGAGCCAACTCTTCAATACGAGCGATGGAAGGCATCTTTATTTCCTTTGTAAGAAAAGGTGTGATTTGCTAAGTGTAGCGCATAAAAAAGGGGATCTTTTTTAGAGATCCCCTCGACTTAATCAGTAGTGATTAATGACCGCGCAGTTTTTCTGCGGCGTCTTTCACTGAACGGCGCAGCGTATCAAAGGCTTCTCTGATGGCAAGCATCACGTCATTGTTGGTGCGGGAGACCACCAAGTCGCTGCCGGAGGCAACGATTGTGACACGCACGGTGTAGGCGCCCATCGTCTGATGGCCTTCTTGAGTGATGGTGGCGTGGCAGGGGCCCAAGTTACGGTCAAATTTGCTCAAATCGTTCAATTCTTTTTGTACAGCTTGTTCTACCGCTTCGGAACGACTGATACCATGGAATGTTACTTGTAATGCTTGTGCCATATAGATCCCTCTTTTTGTTTTGTTATTAGAAAGAGTGGGAAGATGGCTCTCTTCCCTTCCTACTTCATAGTGTACTGAAGTTATTCCGAGCAAAGTGTGCTTTTAAGCAAAAGATCGCGCAAAGAAGAAAGAAAATGTTAATTCATAATTTTCAATGAACAGTTCTGTTTTCTGCTAAGATCGCGCCCATCTTACATAAACCATTTGCGCAACTGATTGATTACAAAGCGCGTTTATAAAAGGAAAACAAAAAATGCGTAAACCTTGGGAAGAAGCGGGCAGCCATCGTGATGATTTTGGTTTTGAGGATCGTCCGCGTCGCTCAGACCGCCGCTTTGACGATCGTGATGGTTTCAAGCGCCGTTCTGATCGTCGATTTGATCGTCGAGAAGACGGCTTTGGACGTCGTGACGATAATTTTGCTCGCCGTGATAAACGCAGAGATGACCGCAGGGGTGGTTTCTCTAAGCGTCGCGATGATTTCGCTGAGAATCTCTACGGAGTACGGTCCGGTCCCCGAGCCCGTGCCGCTATGGCAGGACGCGGCACGGTTGCCCGTCGCCAAACAGCTCCCAGCCGCAATGCGCTCATTACGCTTGATGCGGATGTGGCTCGCGTTTTCGCTACCAGCGAGGCTGTCAATGCCGCCTTGCGTCATTTGATTGCTTTGGCCGGCATCATGGGTGAAGATGCCATTAAGCAAGCAACCCGTGAAATTGAAAATACTCAGGCCGAGGAGGTAAAACAGTCGCCCGAAGAACCCGTGGCCGTTCAGGCTCAACCGGTGGCAGAATTCCAGACGACCGACGAGGATGAAGAATGGTTTGATTTGCCCGTAGAGGGTGAAAAGGCCGAGTGATAAGAAAAAGCGCTCAGCCAAGGAGTGTGTGGAAATGACATTGCGTTATACAGTTACTCCTGTTCCTTACTCAGGAACATTTCACGTTGAATTGGTACTGAGCGCTTGCGATGAATTATTGTTGCGTCTGCCTGCCTGGCTTCCCGGCAGCTACATGATTCGGGATATGGCAGCAGAAATTCAGTCCTTGGATGTTTTATGCGGCGGCCAGTCTTTCGACTGCCGCAAAGTCGATAAAAGCACGTGGCGCGTACAGCTCGGTGATAAACAGCGGACAGTGACCGTCCGCTATGAAGTCTTTGCCCAGGACCCATCAGTTCGGCGGGCTTATTTAGATACTGACAGAGGTTTTTTAACCTTCTCAAGTTTGTGTCTGTACCCGATCGGAAGCGAAAAAGAGGCGATAGAAGTAGAGATTTGTGAACCCAAAGGGGTAGGCAGCTGGCAAGTGGCAACAGAGCTTTCACCTCTTGAAATCAAAGAAAATGGCTTCGGACGCTATCAGGCCGAAAACTATGATGAATTGATTGATTCGCCGATGGAAATCGGGCCTTGGCAAGCTATTGAATTCAAAGCTTATGGCGTTTGCCACCGAATCATTTTAAGTGGGAAGGTGCCGCCGTTTGACCGGCAAAGACTCAAAAGCGATGTTAAGCGTTGTGTGGAAACGGTTATTTCGTTTTTTGAGCCAAAGACACGCAAAGCTCCTTTTGCATCTTACTGTTTCTTCTTAAATTTAAGTGAGAATTTATACGGAGGACTCGAGCACCGCGCAAGCACTGCACTGGCGGCTTCCTTTTTTGATTTACCCATCGTGGGTGACAAAACCATCAGTGCCGGTTACGCTAAGCTTTTAGAGCTTTTTACCCACGAGTACTTTCACGCTTGGTGGGTTAAGCGGGTCAAGCCTTCCGTTTTTATTCCCTATGACTTAACGCAGGAAACATACACAAACCTGTTGTGGGTCTTTGAAGGTTTCACAAGCTATTACGATGCGCTGTTGACCGCGCGAAGTGGTGCGACGGATACAGAAAGTTATCTGAAATCCTTGTCCGAAACCTTAAATCGCCATTATTTGGGCAGTGCGAAAAATCGACAAAGTTTGGCCGAATCTTCTTTTGATGCCTGGATCAAATACTATAAAGTCAGAACCAACCGAAGCCGCTCGGTCACGAGTTACTACGACAAAGGGGCGCTGGTCGCCATGGCCTTGGATGCTTTCATTCAGAAAGAAAGTGCAGGCAAGCACAGTTTGGATGATGTTTTGCGTTATGCATGGCAGCAATTTAAAGAGGTGGGCAAAGACTATGCCGGCATAGATGAGGAGATGATGCCTGAGCTCATCTTCGAGGCGACCGGAATTGACGTGAGCGAGAAAATTGACCGTTGGGTTTACGGTTGCGAGGAGCCGGACTACAAGCGTGTACTCAAAACGATGGGAATTGACTTGACCGAAGAGAAACTTCCCGTTGAAAGGGAAGTTTTGCAGGCAACATTATCCGGAACAAACGTACTTAAAGTCAGTCAGCTCGATGAAGCGGGAGCGGCAGAACTCGCAGGCCTTTGTGTGGGAGACGAACTCCTTGCCATTGATTCCATTCGCGTCACTAAAAGTAATTTAGAGAAACTTCTTAACCGCTACCGCCAGGCAAAAACCTTCTCCTTGCACGTATTCAGAAACGGTCTTTTGAAGGAATTTTTCCTGAAGCCCCGAAAGGCTGATGTACGCAAAATAAAGCTCAGCGTTGGCTCGAGCGGCAAAATATTTTGCCGTTGGTTAAACCATTAAAGAGCCTGTTGAATCCAGTTTTTTAGAGCTGGGATTAAGGCCAGAGCATCTCGTTGTCCCGCATCGTAGCCGCGCTGCACATCTTGAGGATCATGAGTCAGACGTTTAATACCCAAAGACGTCTGCGGCCGAATGACAAATGCATTGCCTTTTTGAGACGCTTCGTCAATGTCTTTTTGTGTTTGTTCATAGGCCTGAGGGGAATGGGCAAACGTTTCACAGAACTGGGGGTACTTTCTGTAAAAAAGTTTCGCCAGGTACGCATCCCGGTCTTTGACCTTGTGCTCTCGCGGTTGAGTGGAAATGACGATATTGCGGTCAAATCCTAATTTTTCGAATGCTTTTAAAGGAATACGGTCAGAACAGCCGCCATCGAGCAGCTTTTTACCTCGAAATTCCACGATTTGAGAAACGTAGGGCAGAGAGGCCGAAGCTCTCAAACCGTCAATTTCTTTTTCCATATCCGTTAAATGCAAATATTCCGGCTCTCCGGTTTCTACATTGGTACAGGTGACATAGTAGGCAATGCCGGAATTTTTAAAGGTATCGTTATCGAACGGATCGTAGAGGTAGGGGATATCGTGATAGCAAAACTGGGTGTCTACGATATTGCCGGTTTTGATTAACGTTTTAAAGCTGAAAAAACGGTCATCGCCACAAAAGCGTTTGTAGAAACGAAGACTTCTGCCTTTTTGGCCGGAGACAAATGAACAGCCGTGAACGGCGCCCGCCGATACGCCAATAACGCCTTTGACGGGGAGATTTAGGTCTGACAGGACATCTAAAACACCGGCAGCATAAATTCCACGGATGCCACCTCCCTCAACAACAATCCCTAAACGATGATCCGACATAAAAATCAAACTTCAGTTAAAAAGGTATTGAATTATAGAGAGGCCTAACAAAAGAAAAAAACTCCACGTCAGTTGCCCGACGTGGAGAAAGAAGCAAGAACACACGAGCTCTTACTTCGAGGACGGTTGGGCAACAATTGTTGCCAGTCGGTTTTCAAGCGCGGCCGCAATCGCACAGCGATTAACGAGTTCACGGGCGAAAACCAGGAAATTTAAATAAAGCTCACTGCCACGAACGGATAAGCCGGCATTGGGGATCTTGCGCAAAAGTTCAGCCTGCATATGATCAATCAGCTCAATGGCTTCATTAGAGTGGGTAAGAACGGCGTGGATATCCAACTTTTTGTCAGAACCCGTCGCGATTTTGTCGAGATAACCCACGAGACTTAAAAGGTCATTTTTTAAGTCGCCTTGGAAAATACGATGGCGATTGGCTACGTGATCGGTGGCCTGCTTGCTCAAAGATTGCAGCGAACGGCCGATTTCTCGAATATTGGTGAAAATTCGGTAGTAGCAATAGCGGGCGTCGAAGTCATCCTTGGTAGGCTTAAAGCTTGAGTTAGCCATACGGTAATACAGTCCCCGATCAGCGCTCATTTCATCGAACAAATCGGAACTACTGGTTTTTACTCGACGCAAGGCGCTCTCATTGTCATTGAGAAATTCATGGACCAATTGATTGAAAACGGTAAGCGTCTTTTCAAAACTTGCGTCAGCCTTTTGATCGACCAATTCTTGAACCTTTTTCGCGTCATAACGCGTGTCAAGATCGGCTCGCATATTGACGGTGTCAAGTTTTGCACGAAGGTTGGATCGGATTAAGAGAACAGTTGATCCAACGGCCAAAATCAATGCTGCAATCGGTCCGCCCCAGAGCGTAAAACCGCAAACTATGGCGGCCATGGTTGAGGCGCTCAAGGCCGTCAGGAACCAACCGCTGATCACCGTCAGCACACCGGAAATACGGTAAACCGCCGTTTCACGATCCCAGGCGCCATCTGCAAAGGACGAGCCCATGGCAACCATGAAGGTGACGTACGTGGTCGATAGAGGCAACTGAAGGCTCGTGGCCGAGGCGATCAATGCCGCGCTGACGACAAGATTAATCGAGGCGCGAACGTAGTCAAAAGGCAGAGGTGTTTCACCGCGTTGAAGTTTCTTGGGCTCAAAGCGGCGGTCGATTCCTTTTTGAATGGAAATCGGAATGATCTGGTGAATTACTTGCCCCAGTCCCATACTGGCACGAACAATCATCCGGCCCGGCAAGGAACTTCCGAATTGTTCCTGTTCACCGGAATTGCTGGAAGAAAGGTTAATGGATGTTTGAATGACGATTTGAGATTTCTTCGAGAACCAAAGCGTGAGCACCATGACAAGGCCTGAGAAAAGCAGAAAGCCGGTGGCAGCCACAGTCGGTTTTAAAAGTCCCTCCATGGTAAAGGCTTCGGCGGCAGCGCCTGATGCTACCCATTCCTGATAGGAGTCCCAAGCCGCAAGCGGAACACCGACAAAGTTCACGAGGTCATTGCCGGCAAATGCGAAAGCCAAAGAGAATGTGCCTGCCAAAATCACAATTTTGAAGATATTGACGTTGCAGACAATGATGAGAAGGTGGAAAACAACGGAAAGGACCACAAATAAGGTTCCGACAATTGGCCAAGTATTTTCATTCATGAACTGGATCCATTCGGGCTGCATGAAGCTTGCCCCCTTGGCTCCTTTCATCACGAGAAAATAGAAAATGGCCGTCAAAGCGATGCCGGCGAAAACGCCGCCAACGCGGCGATACATCTTTTCAAAATTGAAAGTAAAAATCAGACGGGTGATGTATTGAACAACAGCGCCTGTTACGAAAGCCACAGCAACGGAAATCAAAATGCCAGAGACAATCGTCAGGGATTTGGAGCTATTGATGTAATCAATAACATTCGCAAGCGACGCGCCATCCATTAAAAGCGTATACGCTGCCGCAGCCAGCGCACTTCCCAATAATTCAAAAACAATGGATACCGTGGTTGAAGTCGGCAGGCCGAGCGAATTAAAAAGGTCCAACAAAATAATGTCCGTGACCATTACCGCAAAGAAAATCACCATGATTTCAGAAAAGGTAAACATCTGCGGATTAAAAACACCAGAGCGGGCAATTTCCATCATGCCCGACGAAAATGTTGCGCCCAACATGACACCAATGCTCGCCACGAGCATGATGGTTTTAAAGGAGGCAATTCGGCAGCCCAATGCCGAATTTAAAAAATTGACGGCGTCATTGCTGACCCCAACAAAAATATCAAAAACGGCTACCAGACCGAGAAAGGCTAGTAGAGCGAGAAAGTAGTATTCCATGATAAAAACGTCGTTATCTGAACAAAATAAGAGTGAACACACAAGTGCAGTTGGCGGCAGTATGCGCTTACAAAATGACAGAACTGTTTGAAAAAGATGTCAGAAGGATTACAAATCTGTGAAAAAAGAAGGATTGCTTGAGAGTATTTGATAGTTGAGATAACCGATTTTCTTATTGCATAACACGGTTGTTTTAAATGGGATGAAGTGCTTAAAACAAAATAGTTAGGGAACTCAAAAATAGTCAGTGGCGATGTGGCGTTTTACTTTTTTCGGTTACTAAAATCGACGGTTGGTTTGATACTTTTCCGAAAGGATTGACAAATGACCAAATACGTATTTGTCACAGGCGGCGTTGTGTCTTCTTTAGGCAAAGGTGTGGCCGCCGCATCTCTAGCTGCCATTTTGGAATCGCGCGGTTATCGCGTCACCATGATCAAAATGGATCCTTACTTAAATGTAGATCCGGGCACCATGAGTCCCTTTCAGCACGGAGAGGTGTTTGTAACCGAGGACGGAGCGGAAACCGATTTGGATTTGGGGCATTATGAGCGCTTTATTTCAGCCAAAATGCACAAGGCCAATAATTTCACGAGCGGTCAGATCTATGAGAGCGTTTTGCGCAAAGAACGCCGCGGGGAATATTTGGGTAAGACCGTGCAAGTTATCCCGCATGTAACTAACGAAATCCAGGAATTTGTGAAGCGAGGAGCGGGCAGTGCCGATATTGCTGTTGTCGAAATCGGCGGAACGGTCGGAGATATTGAATCGCTCCCCTTTGTTGAAGCGGTTCGACAGCTTAGTTTACAGGTAGGGCGTGAAAACAGCTGCTTTGTTCATTTAACGCTTTGCCCCTGGATTGCGGCCGCAGGTGAGCTAAAGACCAAACCGACCCAGCATTCAGTGCAAAAGCTTCGGGAAGAGGGCGTTTATCCTGATGTCCTTTTGTGTCGCGCGGATCGCCCTATTCCCGAGAATGAAAGAGCCAAAATTGCCCTCTTTGCCAATTTGCCGGTTGATCACGTTATCAGCGTTTGGGATGCTAAAACAATTTATGAAGTGCCGCTGATGTTGCATGAGCAGCATCTCGATGAGATTATTTGCAAACGGCTCGGATTAGATCAATCCAAATCAGCAGACCTTTCTGCTTGGGTGAAAATTTGCGAAGAATTACAAAATCCTCAACACGAAGTCAATATCGCGCTGGTAGGAAAATATGTTGACTATGCCGATAGCTACAAGAGTTTGAACGAAGCGCTTTTGCATGCAGGAATCCATACTCACACACGGGTGAATCGCATTTTTGTGGATGCAACGGAAATTGAAGAAAAAGGCACAGATAAGCTCAAAGGCATGGACGCTATTTTGGTGCCGGGCGGATTTGGAAAGCGTGGCACTGAAGGTATGATTCGAGCTATTGAATATGCGCGTGTGAATAAGATTCCCTATCTGGGTATTTGTCTTGGAATGCAATTGGCCGTGATTGAATTTGCCCGGCATGTTTGCGGATTGAATCAAGCCAACTCAACAGAACTGAACCCCGATACGCCGCATCCGGTTGTTTCTTTAATTACAGAGTGGACAGATCGGGAAGGCGCCGTGCAAAAACGCAGTGAGGAAAGCAATTTAGGTGGAACGATGCGTTTGGGTAAGCAGGAAGTCCCGGTAAAAAAGGGAACGCTCGCTTACGAAATCTACGGAGATGTGGTGGGAGAGCGTCATCGGCATCGTTATGAAGTCAACAATGCTTACGTTTCCCAGTTTGAGGCCTCGGGAATGGTGATTTCCGCCTGCACGCCAGGGGAGCATTTACCGGAAATGATGGAGCTGCCCGACCATCCGTTCTTTTTTGGTGTGCAGTTTCATCCGGAATTCACTTCAACGCCGCGTTTCGGGCATCCGCTTTTTGAAGCGTTTGTGAAGGCCGCTCTTAATTACCGCGAGACTGCCAAATAACAAAGTCCGTCCACGAAGTCTACAAATTGATTTTGTAGGCTTCGTTTAAGGGGCTTATCTGTGGTCTTTTGGGTGTTCAAAGATTTTGGCTCGTGGACGTCTAACAGGTTTGTTTTTCTTCAATTTTTTAGGTAAAATCCCAACCCTTGTTATTTCAATAGGTGTTTCTCTGTCGCCTTTTTGAATTAACGGGAAACGAATTTTTGGACTCTGTCGCTGGTGCTTGCGGCCTTAAGCGACAATCCGTTTGCGCGCGACTTGAATGAAAATGTCGTGCGTTTTCATTGATAGGTGAATGAATAATGAAGACCTTCTCGGCTAAGCCGCTCGAAGTGACTCGCGAATGGTACGTGGTTGACGCTACCGATAAGATCGTCGGTCACCTCGCTGCTGAAATTGCTGCCCGTTTGCGTGGCAAGCACAAGCCTGAATACACGCCGCACGTTGATACGGGCGATTTCATCGTTGTGATCAACGCTTCCAAGATGAAGATGAGTGGCGATAAGGCTAAGAACAAGCGTTACTATCGCCACACGGGTTATCCTGGCGGTATCATCGAAACGACTTTCGAAAAGATGCAACAACGCCACCCGGGCCGCGCCCTTGAAATCGCTGTTAAGGGCATGCTCCCGAAGGGACCCTTGGGCTACGCCATGATTAAGAAGTTGAAGATCTATGCTGGTGAAGAACATCCGCATACGGCTCAACAACCTAAGAACCTCGACATCTAATAAGGATTCGGCATGATCGGCAATTACAATTACGGCACCGGCCGTCGCAAGAGCTCCGTGGCCCGCGTCTTTATTAAGCGTGGTTCCGGCAAGATCGTGATCAACGGTCGTCCTTTGAATGAATACTTCCACCGTGAAACCGGCCGTATGGTCGTGATGCAACCGTTGGAACTCACCGAAAACGTTGAAACGTTTGACGTGATGGTCAACGTGCGTGGCGGTGGTGAAACGGGTCAAGCCGGCGCTGTGCGCCACGGTATCACCCGCGCTTTGATTGACTACGACGAAGGCTTGAAGGCCCAGTTGTCCGCCGCGGGCTTCGTGACCCGTGACGCTCGCGAAGTCGAACGTAAGAAGGTCGGTCTTCGCAAGGCCCGTCGCCGTAAGCAATTCTCCAAGCGCTAATCGTTTTACGATTGCAAATTGCTTCAATCCCGCCTCAAGCGGGATTTGCAACAGAAAGGCTCTCCAAAGTTGGAGGGCCTTTTTCGTAGGCGTACAATAGCGAAATTGCTTTTTTTATTTGTCTAAAAAATGTCTTTAACGGCACTGACACTGGTGTTGACAGCGGCACTGGTGCACGCAACTTGGAATTATTTCCTTAAGAAAGCCAACGCCACCCGACCTTTTTGGTGGTTGGTTTATATCATCACGGGGGTCATTACCGTTCCGGCGCTTTTCATCTACGATCCGCAAGCGCTCACCAATATCACTCCGACCGGTTGGCTAGTCATCGCACTGTCTGCGCCCATTCACGTTATCTACGGACAAGTTTTGCAGATAGGCTACAAAAAGTCGGACTACTCCATTGTTTACCCGACAGCACGCGGAACCGGCCCGTTGATTACTGTTTTATGTGCAGTGTTGATTTTGGGTGACAGACCCTCTTTTTGGGGGTGGATTGGCATTGCTTTGATTTTGGCCTCCATTGTGCTTCTAGCGATGCCGCACAAGCAAGATAAGCAAACGCAGGATCTTCGTATTCGCGCAGGAATATTTTGGGGGTTCTTGACGGGCTGTTTTATTGCCGGGTATTCATTTTGTGATGCTTGGGCCGTGCAGCAAGAAACGGGGCTTACGCCTTTGAGTTTTTATTTCCCATCGATTGCGGTGCGGGCGATCGTCTTTGCCCCCTTTATTATGATGCATGCCAATTGGAAGGCAGAATCAAAAGAGATTCTCACCACACCGCGTTTGCAAAAGGCTTTAGCAGTGGTCACTGTGGGCTCTCCCTTAGCCTATATTCTGGTACTTTATGCCATGACCATTGCTCCGCTTGCTTATGTGGCCCCGAGCCGAGAAGTCGGCATGATGATTGGGGTAGTCCTGGGCGGTTTACTTTTGCGAGAGCGCTTGTCAGTGACACGTCTGGCCGGGGTGATCGGGATGACTTTAGGTGTGATACTGGTTGGACTGGAAGGATAACGTTTCGCAACAAAATGACGTGTTAAAAAACGTATAATCAACAGGTTTTCTGATGGACGAAATCACTATGCAAGACAACACACAAACAAATTTGGCTCCGGATCCCATCCACTTTACCGATGCGGCGGTAGCAAAGGTTAAAAGCCTGATTGAAGAAGAAGGCAATGACAATCTGAAACTGCGTGTATTCGTGCAAGGCGGCGGTTGCGCAGGTTTCCAGTATGGCTTTCAATTCGATGAAAAAGAAAACGAAGATGACGCCAAAATGGTTAAGGATGGAGTGACGCTCTTAATTGACTCCCTGAGTTATCAATACCTTGTTGGCGCAGAAATTGATTTCAAGGAAGATTTGACGGGAGCGCAATTTGTTATCCGCAATCCTAATGCCGTGACCACCTGCGGCTGTGGTTCATCTTTTTCTGTTTAGTGCGCCGGGTAGAGCGCGCCTAAGATGCGCTCGCCTCGAGCTCGCGTAACAGCCGGGAGATTCCCGGCTTTTTTATTGGCGAAACGATAGGCAAGCCAGGCAAAAGCCATGGATTCAACATACATGGGGTCAACGCCTAAAACAGAGGTGCTGAAGACGCCATAAGGTCCTTTTTGCAACTCCTGCATCAGCAAAGGATTAAGCGCTCCGCCTCCGCAGACAAAAAGTTCTTTAGTATCAGGCTGCGTTTGCGCGATAGCAGAGAGAATACCTTGAGCGGTCAGGGCAATCAGGGTGCGCTGAACATCTTCAGGATTAAGCGACGGGAGCAAAGGAAAGCGCTCCAGAAGCCAGTTTTCGTTGAAATATTCTCGACCAGTGCTCTTGGGAGGTTTGCGTTTGAAGTAAGGATCTGTCAGACACGCTTCAAGTAACGCGCCAACAATCTTGCCCTTCGAAGCCCAACGTCCGTTTTCATCGAAAAGCAGTCCGCAGTGCTTTTGTACCCACACATCCATCAATGTGTTGCCTGGGCCACAGTCAAAACCTAAGACAGTCTTTCCTTTTAATAAGGTCACATTGGCAATGCCGCCGATGTTGACAATGGCTCGAGGTGAGTCGCCGGAGAATATACAGGCGTGAAAGGCGGGGACAAGCGGCGCACCTTCGCCCCCTGCGGCCATATCCCGACTTCTGAAGTCAGCGATGACATCAATGTTGGTGAGTTCTGCTAGTAAGGCCGGATTATTCAGCTGCACAGTAAACCCTAATTGCGGGCAATGGCGAATGGTTTGTCCGTGAACCCCTATGGCGGCGATATCCTGAGGAGTGAGATTAAGTTTGGCTAACAAGCGCTTGACCACTTGTGCGTAAAAGTGAGCCAATTGAATGGCCGTTTGGCCGCACCGATTAATTTCATCGGGCCCGGATGTTAAAAGCGATAAAAGAGCTTTTCGCAGTGAGAGGTTGTAAGACAAGTGTTCGTGCCCGAGAAATTGAACTCGGTCAGCCTTGAATTGGCAAGCCACCGCGTCGGCGCCGTCAAGGCTCGTTCCAGACATCAAACCAATGAAAATGTCCGATCGCCTGCTCATCTTATCTTATGACCTGGGTTGTTCGGGGGTACTTTCTTCTTTAGCAACCGCTTCCCTCGGCGTGAGCGGTTTTACAGATTGAATACGATTAAGCATAGCCAAGCGAGCCGTCAGGGGACGAGCAGAGGCTAAAAGCTTATGTTTTTCTTCGTTTGTCAGATGTTCTTTATCCGGAATACTTGTTTTCAACGGATTGACCTGACGGTTATTAACACGCAATTCATAGTGAAGGTGAGGACCGGTCGCCAAGCCTGTGGCTCCGACATAGCCGATAACCTGTCCGCGTTTAACGGGAACGCCGACCTTCATGCCATCGGCAATTCGGGACATATGGCCGTACAGCGTTGTGCGTGAATCATCATGTTTGATCATGAGGTAGTTGCCGAAACCGCGCTTATCAAAGGAGCGTCTGGAAATAACGCCGTCGGCAGCGGCAAAAATCTTATTACCTCGGGGAGCGCCGAAGTCAGTCCCTTGGTGAGGACGAAGCACGCCCGTCACGGGGTGACGTCTCATTGGCATAAAGCTTGAAGTCACCCGTGCGCCTTCAACGGGAACGCGGATAAAGGTTGTACGGTTGGAGGTCCCGTCTAGGCTATAGAACCCGCCGTTTCTTGTGCCATCATCGGCCCAGAAACTTTCGTATGTTTTGCCTTGATGGGTCACAGAAACAGCCAAAATTTTCCCGTTTCTAACAAAGTCTCCTTCAAGGAACTGCCGCTCATAGATAACGCGGAAGTCATCGCCTTTTGAAATATCCAGACCGTTGTTGATTGCACGCTCAAACGCCAGGGGCATTTTTTCTGCAATTTCACTAGGGACACCGACAGCTTTGGCAGATTCAATAAGTGACTTATCAACGAGTCCGGCACTCATCGCTTGTTGCGTTTCATAAACGAAGGGAGCTGAGTTGATAACAAAACGCTCGCCTCTGCGAGAGATTGTGACGACGGAATTCTTTTGATTGGCAGAACGGCTTTCTAAGAAAATCTTCAGAGTCTGAGCTTTCTTGTCGGCTGTCACCTTTGCCTGTACATAAACACCCTCACGCGGTGTCGAAAGCGGCTGAGCTAATGTCTGGCCGCGAATGAAGCGCTGCAGTGCCGCATCTTCAATATTTAATCTAGAGAAAATAGCTCCGAGCGTATCGTTGACTCGGATCATTGTCGTATGTGTTGTTACAGCACTATGCGTGGTTACAACGGTGATTTGGTCCGCAATTGAGGGAATGGGAAGCGGAGCGACAATTTCCGTTTGCAGGCTTCTGGCCATTTGCTCATCGTCGGACGGATAGGCCGAATAGGTAGCGATAGCGACAGAAGCGGGCAAAATACCGAAAGTGATACCTAAAACCAAGCGTCTGTATGGGCTTTTAGCAACCCGATCCCACGAGCGAGCGCAGCCGCGGGCAACAAGGCATAAGCCTTGGCCAACGGTACGTAAATTCTTAGCAAGGATACTGGGCGCAGACATTAGAGGATTGATTGGTTACAATAAGCCGATACGCAATCGGAAAACGGCACTAATTTTACCCGAATTACTCCATGAGACCGATTGAATATTCTGTTTTTTTATGTAATTTTTTTGTAAAAAATCTATGAGCGAAACTGAACAAAAATATCCTGTGACCGAGCAGGTCAAGGAAGCCATGGCAACCATTAAGCGCGGCGTTGACACGCTTTTGATTGAATCGGATCTTGAGCAAAAGCTGGCTCGCTCGCAGGCGACGGGAACGCCTTTGCGTTGCAAGCTCGGTTTGGACCCCACAGCTCCGGATATTCATATCGGTCACACGGTTGTGTTGAATAAATTGCGTCAATTGCAAGATTTGGGCCACACCGTTATTTTCTTGATCGGAGACTTCACGGCCGCTATCGGTGACCCTTCAGGCCGCAACGTGACCCGTCCGCCCCTTTCCCGCGAACAAATTGAAGTCAATGCTAAGACTTACTTGGATCAGGCAAGCCTTATTTTGGATCGCGAAAAGACGGAAATCCGTTACAACTCCGAATGGAGCGACAAGATGACGGCTACCGATATGATCAAGCTGGCCTCTCGCTATACATTGGCGCGCTTGCTTGAGCGCGATGATTTTGCCAAGCGCTATGCCGAGCAGGCTCCGATTGCCATGCATGAACTTTTGTATCCGCTCATGCAAGGTTACGACAGCGTGGCTTTGAAAGCTGATATGGAATTAGGTGGTTCGGATCAACGCTTCAATCTTCTTGTCGGTCGCGAATTACAACGCCAATATGATCAAGAGCCCCAGTGCATTTTGACCATGCCCTTGCTTGTCGGTCTGGATGGCGTCAACAAGATGAGTAAGTCCAAGCACAACTACATCGGTATCACCGATACGCCGAATGATATGTTTGGCAAGGTGATGAGTATTTCGGACGACTTGATGTGGAATTGGTATGACCTTTTGAGCTTAAAGAGCAACAGCGAAATTGAAACGCTGAAAAATGAGTGTGCCAATGGTCGCAACCCTCGCGAAGCCAAGGTGCTTTTGGCTAAAGAAATTGTTGAACGTTTCCACACGAGCGCGGATGCTGACGCCGCGGAAGTGGAATTTAATAACCGATTCCGCGCTGGCGAAATGCCATCAGAAATCCCGGAAGTCAATGTGGCTGCGGTGGATGGCGAAATCGGCATCGGTAAACTCATTAAGGAAGCCGGCATGGTGCCCAGCGTTGGTGAAGCTAACCGTAACGTTGACCAAGGTGGTGTCCGCGTCAATGGTGACCGCGTGACTGACCGAGGATTAAAACTTAAAGCTGGCACGTATACCATTCAAGTGGGTAAGCGCAAGTGGGCTAAAGTGACGGTTCACTAAGACCATTTTGTGAAAAACAAAAGCCGCGACGAACGAAGTTTTGCCGCGGCTTTTTAACAAAGGATAGGACAATGATCGGATTACTGCAAAGGGTTAAAAACGCGTCCGTGACGGTCAATGATCAAGTCATTGGAGCCGTGGAAAAAGGCCTTTTAATTTTGGTGTGTGCAGAAAAAGGCGACAGCGAAGAGCAATGTGAAAAGCTTGCCAAAAAAGTGTTGGCCTATCGGATTTTTGAAGACGAAAACGGCAAAATGAATAAAAGTGTGTCCGATATCGGTGGAGAAATATTAATCGTTTCCCAATTCACCCTTGCTGCGGACACAGCTAAAGGACTTCGGCCGAGTTTTACGCCTGCTGCAGACCCTGAAACGGGAAAGCGTCTTTATGAACACTTTATTGAAAAAATTAAAGAAAGCGGTCTAAAAACAGAAACAGGGCAGTTTGGCGCAAATATGCAGGTCGCCTTAATCAATGACGGTCCTGTGACGATTTGGCTAAAGTGTTAAAAGATTGACAAAAGCGTCTGGATCAACGAATAATCAAGTTAGTAATTTGGGAGGATTGTCTATGAAAATAACCAGTCAAGACTTTGAGCACGGGCAGTGGATTCCGAGCGAATGTGCCTACGGGCAATTAGTTGACGGTCAATTTGCATTGGCTGAAAATTTAAACCCTCAACTTTCATGGAGCGGTTTGCCGCAAGGAACACAATCCATTGTTTTAGCTTGTATTGATCCGGATGTCCCGACAGATCGAAAGGCTTTAAATGAAGATGGCGAAATTCCTGCTGATCAGCCAAGGCGCGACTTTGTTCACTGGTTGGTGTGGGACATGGATCCCGCCGTTTGCGAAGTGAAAAAGGGCGAAGCTAGTGTCGGCGATGAAAAAAGTGGTAAGCGTTTTGCCAAACCGATGGGAATTGAGGCAATCAATGATTACTCATCAGAGACGGAAATCCATCGCGGCTACGACGGCCCCTGTCCTCCGGGATTCGACGCTCGCATGCACGGCTACGAATTCCGGGTGTATGCGCTTGATGTGAAAACACTAGACTTGCCTGATACGGCCCGTTGGGAAGAGGTTTGTGAGCGTATGGCTTCGCACGTTTTGGCAAGCGCCACGATTCAAGGAATTTATAGTTTGAATCCCAGGTTGCAACCGCTTTAAGCGATTCTCACTGGATAGACTAATGGGGGAGCGAGTTGCTCCCCCAAGTTGTTCTTAGGTTTATTGACAAGACGTTTTTTCATTTTTTGTACATTAAATGCAATAGGGCACGGATTTATGTACCGCAAAGTTATTGAACCGCTCAAAGGAATAGGAATCCATTTGTCATTTGTGGAGCAAGAGAAGTTGGCAGAACGAGGTTAATGAAAGAATTTGCAGCGCAGTGTTACAAAAGTACGGTATATGTCAATATTGAAAATTTAATTTTGGTGAAAGGTCACAGCTGAAGACAACCCATTGATTTGCTGGTTCAAAATGACTACCCACCTCCAAGTCGATCAGTTGCTTGTGGGATGCAGCCAGCTAGCCATAGCCAACAGGCGCCAATGATACGATCCAATTTGGCGTCGGTTACCAATATCCGTTGAGCAAGCGTACAAATGTTTACACGGCTGCTGGTTATACCAAGGTTAGCGGTGAGAGCGAAGACCGTGATGTCGAAGCTAAGGCGACAGAAGTCGTTGCCGGTATCGTTCACAACTTCTAATCTGAGAAGTCTTCTAATCTAAGTTAACGACGGTTTTCTACTACCTTCCGGCCGACTTGATTGAAGTGGGGGTGATCTCAAAGACGTTTAGGATTGCCCCTTTTTAGTATTTGAGCAGTGCTGATTTTAAATGCGAGATTTTGTAAGCCGATCGCTGGTTTCTCATGCAGTGTGCTTGTGAAATTGATTTTAGTTATTTACATAACCCCTCAAGATTTAGTTATTTAAAAAATTCTCTCTCAATTGTATTTCGTTTGAAATATCTTCGATAAAAACACAAATTCTCCATATTAATCGAAAAAATCTCCACAGATAGTGTGGCAACGAGTACAATCAAACCTAAATGCTTTAATACCATATATTGTGGTTAAAAAGTTTTTATCGTTAGTGGTCATACAAAGGAGATGGGGGTATGCATTGTCCTTTTTGTAAACATGAGCAAACCCAAGTGATTGACTCTCGCACAAGTGAGGATGGTACGACTATTCGTAGACGTCGTCGTTGCTTAAAGTGTGAAAAACGCTTTACCACCTATGAAAGAGTGGAACTTTCGATGCCTTCCATTATTAAGCGTGGAGGCGGACGTTGCGAGTATGACCAAAAGAAGCTTCGTGCTTCAATGATGCTCGCGTTACGTAAGCGTCCGGTATCGCGCGAGCGGGTGGATGAAGCAATTAACCGTATTGAGCAAAAGATGCTTGCACTAGGAGAACGGGAAGTCCGAAGCGATCGCTTGGGCGAATTGGTGATGGAAGAGCTGCGCGGTCTTGATAAAGTCGCCTATGTTCGCTTTGCCAGCGTTTATCGCAATTTTGAAGACGTTCAAAAATTTGCTGATATGGCTCGAGAGGTCTAGTCAGAGATGTTCTCTTCAGATCGAGACTATATGCGAGAGGCTTTAACGCTTGCCGCTAAGGCCCGCCCGATTAGTCCGCCCAATCCTTCCGTTGGCTGTGTCATTGTGCGAGACGGCAGTATTTTGGGAGAAGGCTTTACTCAAAAGGTAGGCTCCGATCATGCCGAAATTCAAGCGATTAAAGATGCAGCGGCTAATGGACATGATGTGAAGGGGGCAACTGTTTACGTTACTTTGGAGCCTTGTTCTCATTATGGGAGAACACCTCCTTGCGCACTAAGGTTAATTAAAGAACAAGTGGCTCGAGTCGTTGTCGCGTGTTTGGATCCCAATCCGCTTGTGGCCAGCCGTGGTGTTGAAATGCTTCGGCAAGCCGGAATCACCGTGGATGTCGGATTGCTGCAAAAAGAGGCCTGGCAGATGAACGCAGGCTTTATGACACGAATGACAGAAAATCGCCCTTGGGTGCGCGCGAAAGTCGCGATGAGCCTAGATGGATTTACGGCTCTGACAAATGGAGAAAGTCAGTGGATCACAGGACCTGAAGCCAGGGAAGACGGCAGGCGCTACCGGTGTGAGGCCGGGGCAATTCTCACGGGTGTTGGAACGGTATTGGCTGATAATCCGTCGTTGACGGCTAGAGTGGATGGAAAGCTTCAATCAAGGCAACCATTGAAGGTTCTCGTCGATTCTCATTTGAGAGTTAATCCTGAAAATCATTTTTTTGATGAAGGACAGACACTTGTTGTTTGTGCCAAGGAAGATCTCGAAAAATCCCAGCGATTAAGAGAAAAAGGCGCAGAAATTCTGAGTCTTTCGGGCGAAAACGGTCGAGTTGATCTGCAAGCGCTTTTGAAGGAACTGGCACGACGTGAAGTCAATGAGGTGCATGTCGAAGCGGGAGCAACTTTAACCGGTGAAATGGTCCGATTAGGTTTAGTCGATGAGCTCTTATGCTACATTGCGCCGAAAATATTAGGACAGGGCAGAAGTGCTTTCGATCTTCCGCCCCTTCAATCGTTGTCTGATTGTGAAACATGGACAACGGTTCAGACGAGCCAAGTGGGCGAAGATGTTCGAATAATCTTACGAAAAAGGAAATAAAACGATGTTTACTGGCATTATTGAAGCAATTGGCAAGGTCCGCGAACCTGAAAAATTAGGTGACGGTGTTCGCCTGACGATTGACACACCGGCAGGCTGGCTTAAGGGGACCGAGATTGGCGAATCGATTGCGGTCAATGGCGCTTGCATGACCGTTGTTAATATTGAAGGAGATACATTTCAAATTGAGGTCTCCGCAGAAAGTTTGTCAAAAACATGTGGATTAGATACCTGGGGCGAAGTCAATTTGGAAAAAGCGCTCCGTGTTGGTGATCGATTGGACGGTCATATTGTTTCCGGTCATGTGGACGGTGTGGGCCAGGTGGAAGTGATGGAACCCAAGGCCGAAAGTTGGCATTTAGTGGTTCGTGCCCCCATGAAATTGTCTGCCTATTTGGCCTATAAGGGATCGGTGACAGTCAATGGAGTTTCTTTGACAATTAATGATGTTGAAGATACGCCGGTGGGCACTCGTATCTCCATTAATTTGATTCCGCACACCGTGGAAGTTACCACGTTAAAGCATTTAAAACCTCAGTCTTGGGTCAACCTTGAGATCGATACGATTGCTCGCTACGTGGAACGAATGATGAGCCTTAAAAACGATGATGGGCTCTTTTGATACAAAAGGAATCCAATCATGAAAACGCAGTTGTTTTCTCCTTACACAATCGGTCAGATGCAACTTCGCAATCGCATCAGTGTGCCGCCGATGTGTCAGTATCAAGCCATTGATGGAAAGGCTACAACTTGGCATAAAGTTCACTATGGCAAATTGGCTGGATCCGGTGCGGGACTTGTTTGTATAGAAGCCACGGCCGTGACGCCGGATGGTCGTATAACCGGTTCAGATTTGGGACTTTGGTCAGATGAGTTGGCGGGTTATTTTGCAGAAATCGTTCAGACAATGAAAGCGATTGATCCGACAACGAAAGTTGCTGTGCAAATTAGTCACGCGGGACGTAAAGCTTCTGAACGTGCTCCTTGGTTAGGCGGCCATCTCTTAGCGGAAGAAGGCGGATGGGAGCCAGTTGCTCCGTCTGCGGTGAGCGCCGGGGGTGATGCGCCGACTCCGAGGGAAATGCTGCCGGGTGGCATAGAAGCCACTATTCAGGCTTTTGCGAACGCCGCCGAACGTGCTCAGCGCGCAGGAGTTGATGCCATTGAAATTCACATGGCTCATGGCTACCTTTTGCACCAATTCCTCTCACCGATTTCGAATCTTCGCACCGATGAGTGGGGCGGAAGTTTTGAAAATCGTATCCGCTTGCCATTGGCCGTTTTTGATGCGATGAAAAAGGCGGCCTCCAATGTTGAAATCGGGGTAAGAGTTTCTGCTACGGACTGGATTGAGGGCGGTTGGAATCTAAAAGAAACCATCGAGCTTGTCGAAATCCTTAAAGAAAGAGGTTGTGCGTTTGTTGATGTGTCAACCGGGGGCTTGCACAGCAGTCAAAAGATCAACGTTTCCTATGGCTACCAATTGCCGTTTGCCCGTGCTGTTCGATTGCAAACCGGGGTTCCGACAATTGCCTGTGGCTTAATTAAAGACGCTCGCCAAGCCGAAAGTGTACTCGTGGAAGGAACGGCTGATTTGGTCGATGTTGGTCGGCAAATGTTGCTTAACCCCCATTGGGGGTGGCAGGCTGCGCTGGAGTTGGGAGAAAAAGTGGATTTCCCGCCCTCCTACGTTCGGGGAATGCACCGTTAAAAAATCTCTAGCGAATTGATTTTCCGTTAATTTTTGTACCGTTTGGGCGTGTTGTCCGAGCTCAAACACGGTACAATATGCCAATTTACATTAAGAACAGAATTTCTTCGGAGAAACACAATGTCCATGGACATTATTGAGAATTCTTTAGACGGACGCGGTCTGAAAATCGGCATTGTTCAATCTCGATTCAATGAATATGCCGGCGAGGGTCTGTTAAAGGCTTGTTTGGCAGAATTGGATCGACTGGGTGTGGTTGAAGAAGACATCACGCTCATGCGCGTGCCGGGCGCTCTTGAAATTCCGTTTGCCCTTCAACAATTGGCCGCAACGGAAGAGTATGACGCTTTAATTGCGATCGGTGCCGTGATTCGCGGTGAAACATACCATTTTGAAATTGTTTCCAATGAATCGGCCTCCGGCATCATGCAGGTTGGTTTGGATTTTGATATCCCGATTGCAAACGCCGTGCTCACCACCGAAAACGATGAGCAAGCTCAAGCCCGCTTGCAACAAAAGGGCACAGATGCTGCGCAGGTTGCCGTTGAGATGGCCAATCTTCGTAAAGAATTTGAGTACGACATGGAAGATGGGGAGTAATCAATGACAGACGTTAAACCCCATCGCCCAAGCCGCGGTGCGCGTTCGCTTTCCAGAGAGTTCGCTCTTTTAGGCGTATACGAATGGTTGGTAAGCGGTGCGGATGCCGTGACAATTGAACGTACGCTTTTGAGCGTTTTAAGTGACGACGGTGAACCCATTGCCGGAGCGGCTATTGATGCAGCCGATTTTGAGCGCTGCGACAAGAAGCACTTCTCGGAGTTGTTGGCCGGTGTCATTGAACACGCAGAAGATTTGCAAGCGATTTTCTCCAAGCACGTTGATCGCGACATTTCACGCTTGTCCCTGGTCGAACGCTCGGTTCTTTTGTTGGGTACCTACGAGTTGAAATTTCATATTGAGATTCCGTACCGTGTGGTGATTAATGAAGCTGTGGAATTGGCTAAGCTTTTTGGCGGTTCCGATGGCTTCCGCTATGTCAACGGTGTGTTGGATAAAGTAGCCGCTGATGTGCGTGCGACTGAGGTGGGTGCGAAAAAGTAATTTTATGGGCCCATGCCTTAGTGAAACAGAGCTCATTTCTCGTTTCTTCAATTTCAACATCCCCGGTCAATGGCCTACCCAAGGGATCGGGGATGATTGCGCGATCATTCAAGTAGGAAACAGGCGTTTAGCGGTAACGACAGATACGGTTGCCTCGGGAACGCATTTTTTGCCCAATGCCGATCCCTACACGGTTGGCAAAAAATCTTTAGCTGTCAATCTTTCCGATTTGGCTGCCGCAGGGGCTGATCCTCGTTGTTTTTTCCTGGCGTTGTCGTTGCCTAAAAGTGATTCGTCGTGGCTTGAAGCCTTTAGCCGTGGTCTTTACGAATGTGCAAAGGAATTTGCTTGTCCTCTTATCGGAGGAGATACGACAAAGACTGCAAAAATTGGTCATTCTCAAGCGCCATTCAGTATCACGATCACGGCGATCGGAGAGGTTGAGCGGGGGCTTACCCGCCAGGGGGCACAGATTGGTGATGATATTTGGGTGAGCGGAACGGTAGGGGATGCTTATTTAGCTCTGATGCTAAGAACGGGGCAGTGGGCAGGAGCTTGTGACAGCTATTTGGCTGCGGCGATGGATACGCCTGTGCCCAGAGTGGCGTTGGGGCAATTTTTGAGTCATTTTGCAACGGCTTGCGCGGATATCTCTGATGGCTTTTTGAAAGATCTTGGCAATATTCTTGTACGATCAAATGTTGGAGCCGAGGTTTATGTCGATCATCTAGCAGTTAGTCCGCAATTAGCCCGGCGAACACAAGAAGAGCGCTGGCAGGCTCAGTTGGCGGGGGGCGATGATTATGAACTGGTCTGGACCGCTCCGGAAAGCGCCAGACAACGTATCATCGATTACGCACAAAAATGTCAGGAAAATGGACAGCCGCTACTACTGACCAGAGTAGGAAAGGTTGTTTCAAGCGGTTTGAAACTTTTAAATAATGATGGTGGCGAAATTCAAAATACTTTCTATGGATTTGATCATTTCGCTCAGGAAAATGTTTGAAAAATATAGCAGTAACAATCCGGTCAATAGGATCCGAATGACTTGTGCCTTTGCATTCAGTCACCCGGCGCACATCATTGCTTCCTTTTTTGCCAGTGGAGTGATTCGTCCGGCCCCAGGCACTTGGGGAACATTGGCCGGTTGGATTGTGTTCGTTTTGTTAGATCCTTGGATTCCATATACGGCTTGGTTTTTTATTGTAGCCGCGACCTTTTTTATTGGAGCTTGGGCTTGTCAGAAGACCTCAGAGGACCTGGGGGTTCAGGATCACGGTTCCATTGTGATTGATGAGGTCTTTGCTATTTGGTTGCTTTTGGCGCTGATGCCGCCGACTCTTTTGTGGCAGATCGCCGCATTTGTGGCTTTCCGTTTCTTTGACATTGTCAAGTTGCCGCCCGCGGATTACTTCGATAAAAAAATGAAGAATGGTTTTGGCATTATGCTCGATGATGCCATCGCGGCTGTTTACGCTTGGCTGATTTTATTTGCCGTGCAGTGGGTGTTGTACTGATATGGAACTTTTTGTTGAATTGTCTGAGCGAGTAGGTCGGTGCGCGTCGGCGCACAAAGCAGTGCTGGCCACGGCGGAGTCCTGTACGGCCGGAGGCATCGCTTGTGCAATCACTCAAATTGCAGGATCAAGTGAATGGTTTGATCGTGGTTTTGTCACCTATACCAATCAATCCAAAGAGGATTTGCTGGGTGTGAAGCACGAAACGCTTTGTCGCTACGGAGCCGTCAGTGAGCAAACCGCCTCTGAAATGGTTCTCGGCGCTTTAAGCCGATCAACGGCAACGGTTGCGGTGGCAGTAACCGGAATTGCGGGGCCAGGCGGTGCTGTTCCCGGCAAGCCCGTTGGAACCGTTTATTTGGCCTGGTGCAAAAAAGGAGAAATCCCTGTTGTTAAACGACATCAGTTTTCCGGTGATCGCAACGCTGTGCGCGAGTCGACTATAAGGACGGCACTTGAAGGTCTTTGTCATTTGATTGAGAAAAATTGATAGGAATATTTTTGAATCGTTGGTGAATGAAAAATGGACAATTGGTTTAATGTTCTTTGCCTTTTAGCCCTGATTTTCTTAAACGGTATTTTTGCGATGAGTGAAATCGCATTGGTGACGAGCCGAAAAGCCCGTTTGCAGATGAAAATTGATGACGGAAATTCCGGAGCGAAAGTTGCTCTTAAACTCAACGAGGAACCCACACGAGCGCTCTCTGCCATTCAGGTTGGCATTACCTCTATCGGTATTTTGTCCGGTATTGTTGGTGAAGCTGCTTTAGCAACGCCGGTGGCGGCTTGGTTAAATGAAAGTTTCGGTGTAGAAGTCAATACGGCCCGTGCAGTGGGATTGCTTTTAGTGGTCGTTTTAGTGACTTATTTCTCCATCGTTTTGGGTGAATTGGTTCCGAAACGTTTAGGACAAATGAATCCGGAAGGTGTTGCTTGCCGCATCGCTCCGCCGATTAATTTCTTAGCTGTTTTAATGGCGCCCTTCGTGAAATTGTTGTCGGTTTCAACGGATGTTCTTTTGAAGTTGACCGGAAAGCAAAATGTAGAGGAAGCGGCTGTAACTGAAGAAGAAATTCACCAAATGGTGGTCGAAGGCAGTGAGGCCGGAACCATTGAAGTGCAAGAGCGCGACATGGTGCGCAATATTTTCCGATTGGATGACCGCACGATCGGTACATTAATGACTCCGCGAAATGAAGTGGAATGGATTGATATTCAGGACGGATCTCAGGAAAACATTAAAAAATTGGTGACTTCGAAACATTCGAGATTGCCGGTTTGCGATGGTTCGCTTGACGATATCAAAGGTTTTTGCTCTACCCGTTACCTTTTGCAGCAGATTGTAGACACCGGGGAAGTGGATTTCACCACACACCTGATACCGGCTGTTTATGTGCCGGAATCTTTAACCGGTTTGGAACTTTTGGATAACTTTAAAGAAAATGACGTTCCGCTTGCCATTGTGGTTGATGAGTATGGTTCTGTGCAGGGTATTGTCAGTCCTCGCGATGTGCTCGAAGCTATTGCTGGTGAATTTAAAAATGTTCCGGGCGAGGAAGAGTGGGCGATTAAACGTGAAGATGGTTCACTTTTGGTCGATGGCATGATGCCGGTGCCGGAATTAAAAGACCAGTTGAATCTTAAACAGTTGCCCAATGAAGCCGACGGCCGTTACAACACATTGGCCGGCATGATTATTTGGATGACCGGGCATTTACCCAAGACCGGAGAGGTTGTAACGTGGGATAACTGGCGCTTCGAAGTTGTCGATATGGATGGCCGACGTATCGATAAAGTGTTGGTCTCCTGCATTGAAGAAAAGCCTGAATCCGCAGAGGGATCGGAGAAAGAAAACTAGTCAAGTGTTTGATTAAAACAATGGCCGCAAAGTCTTCGTTTTGCGGCCATTAACCTATTTAGGCTAATTTGCTGTATTCCTCATCACCGACCGGTTCGCACCATTCGTTTTTGGCCCCATCGGCAGGGACTTCAATGGCGATGTGAGCAAACCAACTGTCAGGTGCAGCTCCATGCCAGTGTTTAACTTCCGGAGCGATATTGACGACATCCCCCGGATGAAGTTCCCGCGGCTCTTTTCCCCATTCCTGGTAGTAGCCGCGTCCAGCGGTGACTAATAAGATTTGTCCGCCCTTGTGGTGAATATGCCAATTGTTTCGGCAACCGGGTTCAAAGGTGACGTTGGCTGTCACAACACCGCTCGTTGTGAGCATGTTGAGATAACTCTGTCCAATAAAATATTGGGCGTATGCATCATTTTTGGCTCCTCGGGCAAAAGGTCCGAATTTTTCTCCTGTCATCATCAGTCTCCAATAAAAAGCTTAAGACAAGCCAAAGCTTAGACTCGGAAACGGACAAAAACCTCCGCAGTAAAAGCATATTTTTGCTCATTTGTTTCATGCGGAGAAAAAAAGTCCTGCGCATGGCAGGACCAAAAAAGTTCCCTAAGGAAGGAGCTATATTATTCGATGACATTCTATTGGGGGAATGCCATCGGGTTTGACCCTTTGGAAGTATAGGCGGGTTTAATATTCTGTACAATGAAATTATCTTGATTATTTAATTCAATTTTCTTGAATGATTGACCTTGATGATTTACGGACGGTTTTGGCCGTTGTGGAGACGGGCGGAGTCATAAAAGCGGCTCAATCGCTGCATCGGGTGCCTTCTGCTGTCAGTATGAGATTGCAGAATTTAGAAAATCGTCTATCAGTAACTTTATTTGAAAAGCGCGGACGCCAATTGTCTCCGACTTCTCACGCTTTAGCACTGGCGGAAGATGCCAGAAAAATTCTTTCACTTGTCCGGGAGACCGAAAGCAGAATCACCAATGAGGAACCTCACGGTGTACTGCGATTTGGAGCAACGGACCACTTAGTGGGGACACGGCTTAGTCGTCCGATTTCAAAGCTGCTTAAGCACTATCCAAAAATTGATTTGTCATTGAAAGTCGCTCCAAGCGAGCGCATTAAAGAAGCTATTTTGTGCAGAGAATTGGATGCCGGTGTTGTGCTTCACTCTAAGGGTGACGGACGGTTGACAAGTATTCCGCTTTTTAGAGAAAAACTGGTTGTAATCACCCCAAAAAATCGTTTTGTTTTAAAAGAAGAGCTCTCGACACAGACCGCTTTGGTGTTTCATACCACGGGTCAATATTACAGCCGTTGTTTGGAGTGGTTTGACTATATGGGAACAATGCCAGCTCGAATTATTGAACTTCAGTCATATTCAGCCATTGTCGGTTCTGTGGCTGGCGGTTTGGGGTTGGCTATTGTGCCTTTTTATTGGTTGGAACAATTTAATTGTTTTGACATGGTTTCGGTTCATCCCTTGCCCAAGTCCCTAGCCTTTGTTCAAGTTGACTTAATGTATTTACGGGCAGAGAACTCTCCCAACATAAAAGCGCTTAAAGAAGTGTTATTACAAAAGAGTTTTAAACAAGAATGGTTGAGGTAGTGTTCTCCCTTAAGGGATAGCCAGAATAATAAGTAAAACCTTGTAAATCAAGTTGATAGCAATCAAGTAGACCGATAACAAGAACAAAGCTCAATAGTACGTAGTAATAGAATCGAAATTACAGATGATAGAAAGCGGACGTTGTCTATTGTCTGTGTGTTTGCGTTCTAAGTGGAGTAAACACAAAAAATATAAAAATTCTCCTGTTTTTTATGGAGCCATATTATGGTTTGGTTACATTTTATTTTCCTTTTTGCCATTATTATCTATGCGGCTAAATTGGGTGGAATCGGTGTAGGTATGGCTGGCGGCCTCGGTATGGCGGTCGCCGTTTTTATTTTCGGTATCCCGCCCGGACCGATGCCTCTTGACGTGATTTTGATCATCATGAGTGTGCTTTTTGCATGCTCTGTGATGCACGTCGCTGGCGGTATGGACTATATGATTCGTGTCGCTTCGCATATTTTGCGCAGTAATCCGAAGTACATCAATATCCTCGCTCCGGCAATCGCCTTTACGTTGACGATTTTCTCCGGTACGGGCTTTACCACGATGGCCATTTTGAACGTCGTTCAAGAAGTGGCTAAGCAAAATGGTGTTCGTCCCTCTCAACCGTTGACTTCGGCTGTGGTGGCTTCCCAAATCGCTATTTCCGCTTCTCCTATCTCTGCTGCTACGGCCGCCATGTATGTCGTGGTTGAAAAGATGGGCGTATCTTTCGGCGATGCCCTCATGGTGATTTTGCCTGCCGGTTTGTTCGGTGCCGCTGTTGCTTCTTTGATCTCTGCCTTCCAAGGCGTTGATCTCGCTAAGGACCCGATCTTCCAACAACGTATGAAGGAAGGTCTCGTTTCGATGACAAGTAAGGAAGAACTTGAAAAGCCGTTGCCGAAGGGAGCCAAGCTTTCTGTGGGCTTGTTCCTCTTGGGCGTGCTCTTCATCGTTTTGATGTTGCTCTTTAAGCAAGAGATCGGTCATACATTAGGCTCTCGCGACATCATCGTTATCACGATGCTCTTCATCTCGATGCTGATGTACTGGTTCTGCGATGTCAAGCTCACGAAGATTAAGGAATCCACGATCTTCCATGGCGGTTATGAATCCTTGGTTGTGATTCTCGGTATCTGCTGGTTTGCTTCTACCGTTATTGACATTTATGTTCCCTCTATTAAGGAACAAGCTACGGTGTTGCTCGGCCAATACCCGGGTCTCTTGGCTTTGGCTTTCTTCTGCGTGTCTGCTTTGCTCTTCTCGCAAGGTGCGACCTCCGCATTGCTCGTCCCGGTGGCTGCCAGCCTCGGTTGCGATGCTCCCATGATTTTGGCTTGCTTCGTTGCCGTGTCCGGTATCTTCGTGACGAACGTTTACCCGACTTCCGCTTTCGCCGTTTCTTGCGACGATACGGGTTCTTACATGGGTAAATGGAGCGGCTCGTTTGTGATTAACCACCCCTTCTTCCTGCCGGGTTGCTTGGGTTTGGTTGCCGCTATCCCGTTCGGTTTCTTGCTTGCCAGTATCGTTTTCTAATTGGCAATTAAGAATTCATTGAACTGAAAGCAAAACAAATCCCCGAAAGATCGAAATGGTTTTTCGGGGATTTTGAATGAAAAAGCCCAAGAAAAATCTTGGGCAAATTTGTTTTAGCGTTTAATTTTTAAAGGCCTCGAGCCTGATTGATTTTGTCTCGAGTTTCCTTAGCAACACGTGCGGCAGCTTCTTTGAAATCTTCGTTTTTAGAAGCATATAAAATCGCGCGGCTTGAATTAATCATCATGCCGCATTTATCAGTCGTTGCGCCGGCATTCACACAAGCTTGAATATCTCCGCCTTGAGCGCCGACTCCGGGTACGAGAAGGGGAAGGTCACCAACAATGGAGCGAACCGCGGCAATTTCATTGGGATAGGTGGCGCCGACCACTAACCCTAACTGGCCGTTTAAGTTCCAAGGACCCGCGGCTAATTCCGCCACTCTTTGGTAAATCGGTTTACCGTCCACTTTCAGCATTTGAATGTCGTTGCCGCCTGGATTGGATGTTCGGCACAACAAGATGGCTCCCCGGTCTTCATACTCAAGATACGGTTGAACGGAGTCAAAACCCATGTAAGGGGAGAGCGTTACGGCATCTGCTGCATAACGCACAAACGCTTCTTTGGCATAGTGTTTGGCGGTAGAGCCAATGTCACCGCGCTTAGAATCCAAAACAACCGGAATGCTCGGGTAGTGTTGGTGGATGTATTCAATAATGGCTTTGAGTTCTGCCTCGGCTCCACAGGAGGCAAAGTAAGCAATCTGAGGCTTAAAAGCACAGGCAAAAGAGGCGGTTGCATCTACGATGGCTGTACAGAACTCGTAGTAACAATCTTTCTTTTCCTTGATGCTGTCGGGGAAGCGGTTTTTGTCCGGATCCAATCCAACACACAAAAGTGATTGACTTTCAATCCAACGGTTTTTGAGTTTTTCGATAAAGGTCATGATTTCTCCCACCAAACATATTCTGAAAATTGTACTGGAGTGTTGCAAAGTTGCCTACTTGAAGCAATTTTTTGCCAATAGAGAAAAAGTATTTGACGCTCAAAAGCGTTGCTTTTTATACTCAGAAACGCTTCTGATCCGGCGGCAAGAAATCTTGATCCGACGAATACTTTTGTTTCCCCATTTTGAGAAAGTGTCTGGTTTTATTGAGGTTTGATTCGTGAACGCGGCGATGGAACTTTTTTTGGATTCATTTTGGGATATTTTATTGCCAGGTCTGTTGGTAACGATTCCGCTTACAGCCCTATCGTTTACCTTTGCACTGATCATCGCGGTTATTGTGGCATTGATTCAGTTTGCCAATGTCCCCGTTCTTACCCAGCTTGCCCGTTTTTACATTTGGATTATTCGCGGCACCCCGCTTTTGGTTCAACTTTTTATCGTTTTTTACGGTTTACCCCACGTTGGCATTTTGATTGATCCGTTTGTTGCGGCCGTTGTAGTTTTTTCAATTAATGAGGGTGCGTACTGTTCAGAAACGATGCGCGCAGCATTGGAATCGGTCCCTAAGGGGCAGCTTGAAGCGGGTCTTTGCGCTGGTATGAGTTGGGGACAAACCATTCGCCGCATTGTTTTGCCCCAGGCCTTTCGCACAGCATTTCCGACATTGGGCAATTCCCTTATTTCCATGGTGAAGGACACGTCTTTGGCGGCAAACATCACGGTGACTGAAATGTTTATGACTACACAGCGTATTGTGGCAAGAACGTACGAGCCTTTACTGCTTTATGTTGAAGTGGGTTTGATCTATCTAATTTTCTGTACGGTATTGACCAAACTGCAAACGAGTGGGGAAAAGCGTTTGCAAAAGTACGGTCGCCGTTGATGCACGGGTGTTCAAGTGATTGAAGTAAGAAATTTACGTAAATCGTTCGGCGACCTTGATGTGATTAAAGGGTTGGATCTGAAAATCAATAAAGGGGACGTTATCTCCATTATCGGTCCGAGCGGATCAGGAAAAACGACGCTGTTGCGTTGCATGAATTTTTTAGAAAAGGCCGATGCCGGAGTGATGACTTTTGATGAAAAAACATTCGATATGAGCTGGATGCACCGCCAGGATATTTTGGCTATCCGCAAAAAGACGGCTTTTGTTTTTCAAAATTACAATCTGTTTTTTAATAAAACGGCATTGGAAAACGTTACCGAAGGACTTATTGTCGGACGAGGCGTTCCCAAAGCAAAAGCATTAGATATAGGACGAGCACTATTAAAACGGGTAGGCCTTGAAGACAGACAAGACTATTATCCTTCGGAATTGTCCGGAGGGCAGCAACAGCGAGTTGCTATTGCCAGAGCCTTAGCGGCTGAGCCTGAAATCATTTATTTTGATGAACCGACCTCAGCCCTTGATCCTGAATTAACGCAGGGTATTTTGACTTTGATGCGTGAAATGGCCGATGACGGAATGACGATGCTCGTGGTGACACATGAGATGAGTTTTGCTCGTAACGTTTCCAATAAAGTTTGGTTTATGGAAGAGGGTGTTATGGTGGAATCGGGGAGAGCCAAAGAATTTTTTGAGCATCCGAAAGATTCTCGTACAAAAGCGTTTTTACAAATGACCGAAGAAGAAAACGGTAAAGAATAATTTCAAAGGAAAAGAAAATGTTGAATCGTCGTACTTTTCAATTTATTTTGCCGGTCGCTTTACTGTCTGTTGTACTTGGAGTGAGCGGTTGTTCTAATGAAGAAGCTGCTGATGCGCAAACTTCGGCAACTCAATCCAGCCAAGATCTTTTGGATCAAATACGTACCAAAGGAAAAATTGTGATTGCTACGGAAGGGACATGGTCGCCATGGACCTTTCATGATCAGTCAGGCAAACTCACTGGTTACGATATTGAAGTCGGTCGTTTAATTGCTCAGAGGCTGGGAGTTGAACCACAATTTGTGGAAGGAAAATGGGACGGACTGTTGGCAGGTATTTCAGCCGGTCGCTATGACATCATGATTAACGGTGTTGACATGACACCGGAGAGAGAAAAGGCCTATCGCTTCACAGAGCCGTATGCTTATAACCGTACAGTCGTCATCGTTTCCGATCAAAATACCGAAATTAAATCTATGCAAGATTTAAAAGGCAAAAAGACAGCGAATACTATTTCGAGTACCTATGCAGAAATTGCAGAAAAATACGGTGCAAAAGTTGATGGGGTGGACGATTTGAACCAAACCTTTGAGTTGCTGTTGAGTGGACGAATTGATGCAACATTAAATGCCGAGGTGGTCTATTACGACTACAAAAAAGTCCATCCACAGGCTGCTGTAAAAATTGCCGCTATTGCTGATGAAACGACTTCTGTAGGCATTCCTCTGAAGAAAGAGGGAACAGAAAGATTGCAGGCCGAACTCAATAAAATTCTTAGTGATTTAAGAGCTTCAGGGGAACTTTCTAAACTGTCAACACAGTTTTTCGGTACAGATATTTCAAAAAAATAAAAGAGTGATCGCTAGGCCCCTGAATCGTATAAACGGGGCCTTTTTTCTAGGAGCTCAAAAGTGTCATCCACCTCTCAAATAGAAACTTCAAGTGATTTTCAGTTACCGAGGATTGGCCTTGGTACATGGAGTTTAAGAGGAGAGCAATGTATTAATGCTGTTTGTTGTGCGCTTCAATGCGGTTACAGGTTAATTGACACAGCCTCTTTTTATGGAAACGAGAAAGAAGTTGGGCAAGCGATTCGACGTTCTGGCCTGTCCCGTGAAAAAGTCATCCTTCAAACGAAGCTTTATCCAGATCAGTATGCCCAAGCTTCTAAGGCTATTGATGAGGCGCTAGAAAAGCTTAATTTAGATTACATTGACATCATGATGTTGCATCACCCTGCAAAAAATGACGTTAGTGCATACCGGGTGATTGAGCAGGCCATTGCGAAAGGAAAGGTAAGAGCGGCCGGTCTGTCTTGTTACTACATTCAGGAAACGAACGCATTTTTGCCACAAGTGGATATTCAACCAGTATTGATTCAAAACGAAATTCATCCTTTCTACCAAGATAAGGTCGTGGTGAAACACATCCAGTCTTTGGGAATTACTGTTCAGAGTTGGTATCCGTTTGGTGGAAGAGGTCACGCTAAAGAAATTTTTAATAATTCTGTTTTGCTAACCATTGCAGGCACTTACAGAAAAACGGTGGCACAGATTATTCTTCGTTGGCATTTGCAAAGGAAGATAGCAGTTGTTCCGGGTTCTTGTAATCAAGAACACATTAAGGAGAATTTAGCGGTTTTTGACTTTCAGTTGTCGCAAGAGGATATGAAGAAAATCGAAAGTTTGGATAGAAATGAAAAACATGATTGGTATTAAAACTCCCCTGAAAAGGCTACCTTCCAGGGGAGTAAACAATACTAGTGATTAGCTAGGAGCTTTTAAATAATTTTTATTTTGAAACGCTTACCTCCAAAGAATTTCCATCTTGTGAGATTCTCACCTTAATAGATTCATCGACTTTCATTGCTCGATACTCGCCTTGGATGGAAGCTGCCGTGACCTTGGCTGTTACCGTTTGACCGGCATCTAAAGCCTGCTGAACCGCAGGATCCGTCAGATCAATGCCGACTTGGCCGTCAACAAAATTCAAGCTTCCGTTGCCTAGGTGAATTGTTTGACCGGGGACCAATAGATAGGTACCCTCTTTTTGGACTGTAACATCCACAGAGTGATCAGCCTTGGAGTGGGCGACATGTTTACCTGTTTGGGTAACGGTATCGATAAATGAATTAATGACACTGAATTGCCCATTTTCAACCACGACCTTACCGTTGCCGTGATCAGCACCGCTAGTACCAAACGAGTCGACAAAGCCCAAAAGCTTGCCGCCTTTAACGATGGTGCCACCACGGTAAACGTTGTGGCCGGTTAAAACTAATGTGCCTTTGCCTTCTTTAATGAGTTGCCCATCGTATCCGTCCGTACCCGTTTCGGTCTTTTGCAGACGATCGCTGATCGCCTTAGCACGCTTTTGATAGTATTGAGCGCGCCACTTTCTGGCATCCGAAACAGAAATGGAATCATCATCCACACCGACAACAGTTACGTGGTTGCCGACAAGGTAGGCGCCACCAATTTTTTCCGGTTCAGCCCCTGCTTCGTAGATAACGCCTGCATTTTCCGTATCTTTGCCATTGTTGGTGATGACCATCCACTCTTTATCCTCTTTGCGGCGTTGATCCCAAGCGACCTGAGAAATGTCATTGGTCCAAACATCAAGCTTTCTTTGGTTTTGTGTGTACTCAAGCGTACCCAAGAGTTGAGACGGACCATACATTGCTTTACTTAAATCAGGAGTTCCCCAGCCTAAACGGTCAGACACTTGACCTTCTTTGAGGTTTTTGTCCCATCCATCCATTAAGGAGCCATCAGGATTACGGTGATTGGCAGTCGAAAATAGCACAGTGCGTGCTTGAACGGCAGTCATGTCCGGATAGCGGGAAAGAATAACGCCCATAGCCCCCGTGATGTGCGGTGCGGCCATAGAGGTACCGGTTAAGTAGGAATAATAGGGTGTACCCAATGGCGTTCCTTCTTTAACGAAATTACCTTCATCATCGGTTTGACCGGGGATGAAATAGTCACCATCAACAACCGATGCACTGTAAATATGAGCGCCAGTGCCGGCAACAGCCCACCATTTACCATTACCTGCCTCATCGAACTTCGTGATTAAGCCATATTTAGCTTTAGCCCCTTCACCGGATAACTTTTGAAGGCCGGCGGCCGCGATCCAGTGGCTTTCAGCTTCAGGATTGAAGTACGGATATAAAGCCCGATAGTAGGGATGCTTCATATCTCGATTACCCGTTGTCATCACTTGGACCGTGTTGCTGTTTTTCACAGCATCGTAGGCAGCATCAACAAAGTTTTTCCCTTCGTCATAAACCTTTTGGAATAAGAAATATTCGTATTCCGTTTCCTGAGTGGTATTAACGGGCAACATATCGGAAATATCAAAACCGTCAGCGCCGTTTACCTTTCCATTTGGAACGATACGTGTGTTGGTGCCGAAACTGTTATTGATGACTTGAGCCCCATCCTTTACCAAGGCACCCCATCCCTGATAAAAGAATTCATAGTCAAGGAATGGGCCGTAGTTACTCGAGTCCGTGCCACCAGTATTGCCTGAATAAAGTTCGGCGCCCCAGGCAACGCCATGGAAAACAGAACCATCTCGATTACCGGCAATGGTGCCGGCGACGTGAGTACCGTGAGAATCGTTAACATTGACCATCCAATCACCGGAGACGTCAAAAGTTTCTCCTTTCTCGTAGGTGGCGTCAAATTGCTTCGCTGCCCCTTGGGGATAACGATTGCCGGTTCGGCTGTATGTGCCTTGAGCGGTAGTGGCGTGGAAACGTTCTCCTCTTAAATCAGGATGAGATTGCAAAAGCGCACCGGAATCCATAACGCCGAGTTTTACACCTTGGCCGTGAAAACCTAACGCATAAGCATTGGCAGCCTTCATGGCAGTCAGGCCCCAATCTTTTTTGAATTCCTTGCTTTGCCACGAAGCAACAGCTTTGCTGACAGTCGATGGACCTTCTGCCACTTGCCCTTTTTCAACGTAAGCTTGGGCGGGCAAAGCTAAAAGCGCGCTCAAAGCGGCGGCTGCCAGAACGCATGTCTTTGGTTTTCCATGAGCACGTTGAACTTCGTTTGTGACAACATAAGTTTGACGGCTTTCGTTCCAAAGTGTTTTAAATAGCTTATTCATAGACTTATCCCCCTCTATCAACGCATATGTTTAGGAGAATACTCCCGAAAAATTTAACGCCCCATTATCGTTAATACCACTTGACCGAATACATAAGAGGCATACTAAAATCAAGCATTTCTAATAAAAATCGCTTAGAAACCATAAAAGAAATCTTTTGTTATGTGTTAGACTCAAGAGCGTTTAGTGAAAAGTTTTTACAATGACTGTTGCTTATCAAACCTCCCTTTCTTGGCGTTGGCACTCCTAAAGCGGGTGCCTGAGGTTGTTGCAACGATTTTCAAAACCCGCCTTAATCTGAGCGGGTTTATTGTTTGAATCCCAATCCATCCATATAAGTCCGCCTGATTAAGAATTATTAGGAGCGACTTATGTCTACTTTAAATGCTTTCTTTGGTCAGTATGGTGGTCAGTATGTGCCCGCTGAACTTATTCCGGCATTAAATCAATTGGAAACACAATTTTGTAAAGCACAGCAGGATCAGAGCTTTAGGAAGGAATTAAATTATTTGTTGTGTGATTATGCCGGCCGTCCGACTCCGTTGACACTCTGTCGAAATTTGACACGGGGGACAAAGACAAAAATTTACCTCAAACGCGAGGATTTGCTGCACGGTGGTGCCCATAAAACTAATCAGGTACTGGGGCAGGCTCTTTTAGCGAAACGTATGGGGAAAACACGCATTATCGCGGAGACAGGAGCCGGTCAGCATGGAGTGGCAACAGCCTTGGTTTGTGCGTTAATGGGCTTTGAATGTGTGATCTATATGGGAGCTAAGGATATTGAGCGGCAAAAGCCCAATGTCTTTCGTATGGAGTTGATGGGAGCCAAGGTTGTTGCGGTGACAAAAGGTTCTGCTACTTTGAAAGAAGCCTGTGAGGCGGCTCTTGATGATTGGGTTGAGAATTTAGACACTACCCATTATTTGTTGGGAACAGCCGCTGGACCTCACCCCTTCCCAACGATTGTCAGAGAATTTCAAAAGGTGATTGGAGAAGAGGCAAAAAAACAGTTTCTCTCAGCAGAACAGAGCTTACCCGATGCGGTCATTGCTTGTGTGGGCGGAGGCTCCAATGCAATTGGTCTTTTTAATGATTTTATTGGCGAAGAAAGTGTGAAGTTAATTGGAGTAGAACCTGCCGGTTTTGGTATCTCAAGCGGAAAGCACGGGTGCGTTTTGCAGACGGGGACAGAAGGTATCTTCTTTGGGGCTAACGCTCTCAACATGCAAAACGAAAAAGGACAAATCGAAGAATCCTATTCCATTGCCGCCGGATTGGATTTTCCTTCAGTTGGGCCACAACATTGTTATTTACAGTCTATCGGCCGAGCTCAATATGTGGGGATTACAGATGTAGAGGCGCTTGAGGCTTTCATGCTTTTGAGCTTGCAAGAAGGCATTATTCCGGCGTTGGAAAGTTCTCACGCTTTAGCCTATGCACTAAAAATGGCAAAGGCAGATCCTACGAAAGAGCAAAAAGTTATTGTGAATTTATCGGGCCGGGGCGACAAGGATATTTTCCAAGTTTATGACAGATTTAAAGCAGAAAAAATTCTAGTGGACGGACATTTAACTCCGACTTCACTTCAGATGTTTCAAAATAAATATAAATTGATGATCTAATTTAAGAGCGTGGAGAAAGAATACAAGGATGATGAAATTTATTACGAACTCCTGGCGCCGTTCCGTTTTATTTTATTTTTTATAAACCACATATCAATAAGGCAAAGTCGCTTTGATGCCTAGGCGGCTTTACAGTTAAAAGGGGGGGGCCAAGTCTTAATTTAGATTTGGGTCCCCTTTCACTTTGTTCCTTCTCTTATGAGTGATTGTCGATAGTTTCGAACGATCAAGGAAATCAGTTTATTGCGTAGCAGGCATGAGCGCTGAGGCGATTGTTGAGTGTATTTATAAAACTTTAGAGAAAAGCATTTCAAAATCTATTAGTAGTATAGATAGTCATTCTTATTACAAAATATTGTTGTTCTAATAAGATAAAATCCTAAAAGGTTGTTAATTAGGAGAAAGATTATGGTTTTTGTATTGTCGCGTTACCTTTTGGTAAAACCACTTTGTTGTTCAGGCTAATTTGAAAAATGCCTAGTCATCAGTCCCAGTGTTAATTCCAATCAGATTTAAAAGAGGATAGAAAATGATTTCTCGAAAAGCACTTGTTGCTTTAGCAACATCTTTATTTTTGACGATCCCTTTAGCTCAGGCTTTGGAACCAGTTGATCCGCAACCTGCTGTGCCTTTGACTTTCGAAGATCCAGCCTACCAAAAAGTAGTGCCGGAGGTGGCTCGAGAAATGATTGCTGATGGTGTTGTTGTCATCGACGTTCGTGAACCGATTGAGCGTTTGAAAGAGGGTTTCATTAAAGGTAGTGTCAATATTCCGCTCGGACAGCTTAAAAAAGGTGCGCGATTGACGGTAGCTCCCGATTTTGATCAGAAAATACTTGTCCATTGTCGTTCAGGTGTGCGTGCCGAACGTGCAGCTAGAATTTTGATCAGCACCGGTTATCGTCACGTCTATAACATGTACGGTACCTCTCAATGGCCATATGGTTTAGAAAATTCCGCTCAGTAAACTCATCAAAGGTCTGAAAGGCAATCCCAAAAGGCAAGTAGCCTGCAACTCAGACCTTTTTGTGTAACAAAAACACAGTGAAGTAGCACGAATCCATTTTTTTGAAACCTATTTTTTTGTTTGTACTGTTATGTCAGTCAAAATCGATTATTCACGAGACAGTCTTTTTGATGAATTGGGCTTAATTCGTTTGCGTGAAAGCTACATGAGGGCAGAGGAAAAAAGTCCTCAGGAGCGCTTGGCTTTTGTGGCTGAAGCTTTCGGCAGCGACGAAGCTCATGCGCAGAGAATTTATGAATACGCATCCAAGCATTGGTTGAGTTTTTCAACACCAGTGTTGTCTTTCGGGCGCACCAAGAAAGGGCTCCCTGTCAGTTGTTTTCTGTCTTATATGGAAGATAGTGCGGAAGGATTGGTGAACACTCTTTCTGAGGTGAATTGGCTTTCAATGTTGGGAGGCGGTGTGGGGATTCATCTTGGAATTCGAAGCGCTGACGAAAAAAGCGTGGGTATCATGCCGCATCTGAAGGTTTATGACGCGGCATGCCTGGCCTATCGGCAAGGAACAACGCGTAGAGGTTCCTATTCAGCTTTTTTGTCTGTTGATCACCCTGACATTATTCAGTTCATTGAGATGCGCAAACCAACCGGTGACCAAAACATGCGCACTCTTAATTTGCACCATGGAATCAATATCACCGATGCATTTATGAAAAAAGTTGAAGCCAGTATGCTCGACAGTGAAGCCGATGACTCTTGGCCTTTGATAGATCCACATTCAGGTAAGGTTGTCGAAATCGCCAGCGTCAGAGATATTTGGCAACGTATTTTGGAACTGAGAATGCAAACAGGGGAGCCCTATTTGGTTTTTATAGATACCGCCAATAAAGCGCTGCCTGAATGGTTAAAAAAACAAGGTTTGAGAATTAATGGCTCGAATTTATGTACGGAAATCTTTCTTCCTACCAATGCGGATCGAACCGCTGTTTGTTGTCTAAGTTCTCTAAATCTTGAATATTTTGATGATTGGAAAGAAGATCCTCTCTTTATTCAAGATGTCATGGAGTTTTTGGACAATGTTCTGCAATACTTCATTGATCATGCGCCCGCAAGCATCGCTCGCGCAAAGCGCTCGGCCGAAAGGGAGCGTTCCATTGGTCTGGGCGCGTTAGGTCTGCATGCCTATTTCCAGCGACGTGATATTCCTTTTGATTCAGCTCTAGCAAAATCGGTTAATCGTCAAATTTTTAGTCATATTCGTGGGGCTTGCGCTCGGGCAGATCGTGTGCTGGTTGAAAAACGAGGACCGTGTCCGGATGCTAAGGCGAGTGGAGTTCAGAGGCGATTTTCGCATTGGATGGCGGTGGCGCCCAACGCCTCATCAAGCCTCATAGTGGGCAACACCTCTCCCTCTATCGAACCGCGTCGAGCCAATGTTTATAGGCAAGATACGATATCCGGCGCTCACATTGTCAAAAATCGCTATCTTGTCAAAGCGTTAGGTCAACTGGGTTTAAACACGGATGAAGTGTGGACGGATATCATCGCCCATGATGGAAGTGTTCAACATATTGACGCAATCCCTAAGGCGATAAGAGATGTTTTTAAGACCGCGCAAGAACTTGATCAGCGTTGGATCATTGAGCTTGCGGCCGACAGACAGGCGTTTATTGATCAGGGGCAGTCGGTGAATCTCTTTTTCCCGGCTGACGTTTCGGTGGCTTATTTGCACGCATGCCATTTCCTGGCCTGGAAAAAAGGCTTGAAATCTTTGTACTACTGTCGAAGTGACAAACTCAGAAAAGCCGACCGTATTGGCTTAGCTTTGGAGCGCAGACGTATAGAGGATGAGATCAATATGCAGGAAGTGCTCACTGATAGTGCTTGTTTGGCTTGTGAGGGATAAACATGTCAGAAAAAAGAACACTTTTGACGCAAACGCGTGATTACTACAAGCCTTTTGCTTATCCGTGGGCTTATGAAGCTTTCATGCAAAGCGAACAAATGCATTGGCTTTGGACCGAAGTGCCTATGGTGGAAGATGTCAAGGATTGGAAAACAAGACTGACAGACAACGAAAAAGACTTTTTAACGAAAGTTTTCCGCTTTTTCACCCAGGGAGATATAGACGTCAGTTCCGCCTACGTTTATACCTACCTGCCGGCCTTTCCACAGCCAGAAGTACGGATGATGCTTTCAAGTTTTGCCGCTCGAGAGGCCGTCCATATTGCCGCTTACTCGCACTTGATTGAGACGCTCGGCATGCCAGAGACGATTTACAACGAGTTTTTGCAATACGAAGAGATGGCTGCCAAGCATGATTACTTTCACGGTATCCGGTTAAATGACAATGAGAATATGGCCGCAAAAATGGCCGCTTTTTCTGCTTTCACCGAGGGTATGCAGCTTTTCTCAAGCTTTGTCATGCTTCTTAACTTCACAAGAAACGGCACGATGCGAGGAATGGGACAAATCATCGCGTGGTCCATTAATGATGAGACTCTGCACACCGAATCAATGATTCGACTGTTTAGAGAGTACATCTCGCAGAATCCTGGGATGTGGAATGATGAACTAAAACGGACGATTTATACCATAGCGGAGACAATGGTTGAGCTTGAGGATCGTTTTATTGATTTGGCATTTGGAGTCAGTGAAATGCAAAAACTGACCAAAGAAGAAGTCAAACGTTATATTCGATTTATCGCTGATCGTCGATTAACTGCTATGGGGATGAAAGCTATCTTCAAAGAGACTAAAAATCCATTGCCGTGGGTGGATGCCATGCTTGGGGTTACTCATACAAATTTCTTTGAAAATAGAGTGGTTGATTATGCCAAAGGAGCCTTAACTGGTGACTGGTCAGATGTTTGGGGAGCAGCGCAAGAGCCTTTTAAATTAGAGCCTACGAGAATTCGGTAGTATTTACGACATCTAATCTAAGAAGTTTTCTAATATAAGTTAAGGCCACTTTATGTCAACTTGACTGAAGTCAGGACTGATCTCTAAGACGTACAGGGTTCTTATTCTTTTTATCGTGTTTTCATTTTTTTTCCGAATTTTTGTGTGGTGGGGGCAAAAAATTGCCCCCTATTGTTTCTTAAATAGAGGGCTTTTTCTTATATTAACGGTTTGTGTAATCGTCAATAGGAATGTATTTTAGTTCCTGCGTATCCCGGAAAACCTTAGGCTCAGGTAGTTCGGGCATTTCAGGGATTTTGGCATCGGATTTCCCTAAAACACTGTGCAGTTTTTCTTCATCGAGTTCCTTACACCATTTGCCAACCACAATCGTAGCAATACCGTTACCAATAATATTGGTCAAGGCGCGAGCTTCGGACATGAAGCGGTCAATACCGAGAATTAAGGCAAGACCTGCCACCGGGACATGACCCACGGCTGAAAGGGTAGCGGCCAGAACAATGAAGCCAGAACCCGTGACACCGGCAGCGCCTTTACTGGTTAAAAGCAGCACGGCCAAGAGGGTAAGTTCTTGGGTAAGTGTCATATCTACGTCACAAGCCTGAGCAATGAAAACGGCTGCCATTGTGAGGTAAATCGCGGTGCCGTCCAAGTTAAAGGAGTAACCGGTCGGAACAACAAGACCTACGACCGATTTGCTCACACCGGCTTTTTCAAGCTTATCCATGATCTTGGGCAGCGCGGATTCAGAAGAAGAAGTGCCCAACACGATGAGAAGCTCTTCCTTGATGTAGCAGATGTATTTCCATACGGAAAAGCCTGCGTAGCGGCAAATGGCACCCAACACAACGAAGATAAAGAGCAGGCAGGTGAGATAGAACGTACCCATCAGTTCGGCCAAAGGCAGAAGCGATTGGACACCGTATTTGCCGATCGTAAAGGCCATGGCCCCAAACGCACCGATCGGGGCAACCTTCATGATCATGTTGACGATTTGGAAAAGGATTTGCGAGCTCTTTTCAATCACGTCAAAGACCAAGGTGCCGCGGCCACCGAATTGGTGTAAAGCGATCCCGAAAAGGATGGAGAAAAAGAGTACTTGCAAAATGTTGCCTTCAGCAAAGGCGCTCACCACCGTGTTCGGGATGATGTTCATCAGGAATTGCGCCGTTGACTCCATTTTGTCGCCCGAGGTGTAAACGGCAACAGAACCGGCATCAAGCGTAGCCGGATCAATGTGCATGCCGCGGCCAGGCCCCAGGGTGTTAACCAGGATAAGACCGACCACCAAGGCAATGGTACTGACGACCTCAAAGTACAAAATGGCCAAGCCGCCCGTTTTGCCCACTTTTTTCATGTCTTCCATGCCGGCAATACCGGTCACAACCGTACAGAAGATCACCGGGGCGATAATCATTTTGATTAATTTGATGAAGCCGTCTCCGAGCGGCTTCATGGAAGCACCGAGGTCCGGGTAAAAATAGCCGAGAAGAACACCGATGATGATCGCGCAGATCACCTGGAAGTACAGAACTTTATAAATAGGTTTTTTCATATCCGTCCTTTCTGTAAGGGCGGGTACCTCGATCTCGAAAACTGTTAGGCAGAGATCTGAAGCCCACAAGAGTTGTAAAGAGAGCGCCAAAATTTGACGCACGTCGAGTATTGTACGGGTTATCCCTGTATTTTTTCAATAAGCAAACCACCTGATGTTTTTTCAGTGAGGGTGTTAATCAGGTTTTCTGCTTGTGACTGTGGAACTGAAACCGTGAAGGTGGCATCCATTGCGAAGTCTTTTTCGAGAATTCTTGCCTGATGGTTTTCAAATTCTCGAAGAGCAATATTGACAAAAGGATGTTCCAGTGTGAATTTCAAAAGATCGGATGGAACGCGTTCGGTTACTGGGAGAGTTTCCAATCCTAACTTAACCAATCCCTGATAGGCACGAACCAAACCGCCTGTTCCCAGCAAAATGCCGCCGAAATAGCGGGTGACAACCGCAGCGATCTCTCCCACCCCGCAATGAAGCAAGACGGTAAGCATTGGGCGACCTGCCGTACCTTTCGGTTCTCCGTCGTCACTGGCACCGATTTGAGCCGTACTGCCAGGTTCGCCTGCCACGTACGCCCAACAATTGTGAGTTGCCTGGTCGTGCTCGGCTCGGATAGAGTCGATAAATGCCTTAGCTTCTTCTGGAGAACTCACTCGAGCCATTGTCACGATGAAACGTGAGCGGTGAATCGTTTCTTCCGCCCGGTGAATTTCTCCGGCCGCAAGGTTCGGAACGTTATAACGGTCAGCCATTGTCTATGCAAGAAATGGCCCGGGAAAGAGTAATCCTTCTCGGGCCAGGTATCAGATCATTCGGTTGATACCGATTACATCATCGGCATGCCGTCCATACCGCCCATGGCCGGGGCCACAGGTTGCTTGTCTTCAGGGATGTCACCGATCATGCAGTCGGTGGTGAGGATCAAGCTGGCAACAGAAGCGGCATTTTGCAAGGCCGTACGGGTTACCTTGGTCGGATCCAAGACACCCATGGCAACCATGTCGCCGTATTCGCTCGTCTGAGCGTTAAAGCCGTAATTGCCTTCACCATTGGCCACAGCGTTCACGACCACGCTCGGTTCGAGACCGGCGTTACCGACGATTTGGCGCATCGGTTCTTCCATGGCGCGCAAGACGATCTTGATGCCGGCCGTTTGTTCTTCGTTGTCACCCTTCAATTGAGCAACAGCCTTTTGGGCACGAACGAGAGCAACACCGCCTCCCGGCACCACACCTTCTTCAACGGCAGCGCGGGTAGCATGCAAGGCGTCATCAACACGAGCCTTCTTTTCCTTCATTTCAACTTCGGTGGCAGCACCGACCTTGATCAAGGCAACGCCACCGGCCAACTTGGCCACACGTTCTTGAAGCTTTTCACGGTCATAGTCGCTCGTTACGCTTTCGATTTGCGTGCGGATGTTCTTGACACGTGCTTCGATCATTTCGGGGTTACCGGCGCCGTTGATGATCGTGGTGTTTTCCTTGTTGACTTCAACGCGCTTGGCTTGGCCCAGGTGTTCAAGCGTAGCCTTGTCGAGAGACAAACCGATATCCTTAGTGACAAGCGTGCCGCCCGTCAAGATGGCAATATCTTCCAAGGTAGCCTTACGGCGATCACCGAAGCCCGGAGCCTTAACAGCGCAGACCTTCAAGATGCCGCGCAAGCTGTTCACAACGAGCGTAGCGAGGGCTTCGCCTTCCAAGTCTTCGCAAATGATCAAGAGCGGACGACCGGCCTTGGCCACTTGTTCAAGAATCGGGAGCAAATCACGGATGTTGCTGATCTTTTGGTCGTGCAACAAGATGTACGGGTTTTCAAGGACAGCCACTTGCTTGTCCGGATTCGTGATGAAGTACGGGGAGAGGTAGCCGCGGTCAAATTGCATACCTTCGACCACATCCAATTCGTTCTTCAAGGACTTGCCGTCTTCAACCGTGATCACGCCTTCCTTGCCGACCTTTTCCATGGCTTCAGCGATGATTTCACCGATTTCTTGGTCGCTGTTGGCAGAAATAGAACCGACTTGAGCGATTTCCTTCGTGGTGGTCACGGGCTTGCTGATCTTCTTCAATTCAGCAATGGCGCATTCAACAGCCTTGTCGATACCGCGCTTCAAATCCATCGGATTCATGCCGGCGGCCACAAACTTCATACCTTCAACAACGATGGCTTGAGCCAAAACCGTAGCGGTCGTTGTACCGTCACCGGCATTGTCGTTGGTCTTAGAGGCCACTTCACGAACCATTTGAGCGCCCATGTTTTCGAACTTATCCTTGAGTTCGATTTCGCGGGCAACTGTCACACCGTCCTTGGTGACCAAGGGGCTACCGAAGTTGCGATCCAACACAACATTACGACCCTTCGGACCCAACGTCACTTTAACGGCGTTAGCCAAAATGTTGATGCCGCGAACCATGCGCACGCGGGCGTCATCACCAAAAAGAACTTGTTTAGCAGTCATGGGTTAATACTCCAACTAATAAATCAGTACCGGCGGAAAATTATTCCAACACGCCCATGATGTCTTCTTCACGCATCACGAGCAATTCTTCACCTTCAACCTTAACGGTTTGGCCGGCGTACTTACCAAAGAGCACGCGGTCGCCCACTTTCACATCCATCGGGATGATCTTGCCGGCGTCGTCACGCTTGCCGGGGCCAACAGCCAAGACTTCACCTTGGTCGGGCTTTTCACCAGCACTATCCGGAATAACGATACCGGCAGCGGTCGTACGTTCACTTTCCAGGCGCTTGACGATCACACGGTCGTGCAGAGGACGAATTTGCATTTGGAATGTCTCCTAACTATTAAATTCAAAAATCGATTCTAAAAAGACCCATTCTGGGTCAATTTTTGGGAAATTTCTTTTCGATTGCGGGACAATATGCGCAACCGAACCATTTCCCCCTTGAAACTAATGCTTCATATGGGGATGCTTTTTTCGATTTCAAGGGGATAGGCTAAAAAAGATGAAAAATTTTACTTTCTCAAGCTTTATTTCATTGTTAACTTGTTGTTTTGTAATGGAAATGGCTTGGGCGCAAAATTTTTTGCCACCTACAGTTTCAGATGCTTTACGGTCTGAGAATCTAGAGAAGAATCAGATGGCTGCCAGCGTGGTAGCTTTGGACGGGGGGCGGCTTTCTTTAAATTGGCGAGATCGAGTCAAGGTTATTCCCGCCTCAACTGAAAAAATGGTAACAACGTTGGCGGCTTTGGAATTTTTGGGGCCGGATTGGCGTTGGAAAACCTCGTTTTATTACACAGGGGAAATTTCAGACGGCGTTTTAATCGGAACCCTTTTTATTAAGGGAGGGGGCGATCCTAAATATGTGGTTGAAAATTTGTGGAGAGACCTATCGCGTCTAAAGTCCATGGGGATTAACCATATCGCAGGAGACGTTGTTATTGATCGCTCGTACTTTGAAAAAGATAAGCAAGATCCTGAATTTGAAGAGGATTGGGATCGCCCTTATACCGCGCCGGCGGATGCGGCGCTTTTAAACTACCGTTCTATTGCGCTGACCCTGACGCCTCAAAAAGAGCAAAGGCGAGCACTTGTTACCGTCTCGCCTCAAGTGGATGGACTTGAAGTTCCGGTATCGGTTCCGTTAGCTCGACGCAAAGCCTGTGTGCAATGGCGTCAGGCTTTGGAATTGGATATAGAAAATCCATGGTCTCCCCAGTTTGAAGGGGCTTTGCCCGCGGGGTGTGATGAAAAAATCCTGGCTTATCTCGTACCGGATGCCAATTCGTATTGGCAGGTTTATATGAAGACCATCTCTCGTCAAGTCGGATTAGCTTGGGATGGAAAGGTTATTGAAGGGGATGTTCCTGAAGCGGCGCAGCTCTTATTTGATGCCTGGTCGGACGATTTAGGAACGCTTGTAAAACTTACCAATAAATTCAGCAATAACGTTTTTGCTAAACATCTTTTGCTGACAATGGCGGCTAAGGACAGTCCGCAAGTGCCGGCGAGCTATTCTCATGCACGAAAAATCGTTGAGCAGTGGTTAACTTTGGCCGTTAAAACGACGCCAGGTGAAATCACTTTGGATAATGGATCGGGACTATCTCGCAAAAGTCGGGTAACGGCGCATGCGATGACTAAACTGATTGCCTATGGTTGGAGGAGCGCCAGAATGCCGGAGTGGATTTCATCATTTCCCATATCGGCAACGGATGGCACGATGTCTAAGCGTCAGGTGGCTCCTGGCCATGCCTACATCAAAACGGGGTTACTTAATAATGTGAAATCCGCCGGTGGCATGGTGCAGGCAAGAAGCGGTAAGCGATACGCGCTTTACACCGTTGTCCAGGGGAAAAATGCCACCAAGACGGATGCTCCCATTGATCGCTTGATCGAATGGATTTATTTCAACGGTTAAAAAGACCAACCAATTTAGTCAAACAAGTGCTTCAAGCAGGGTTCAACCTGAACGCCTTCCCGATAGTCGCTGCCGGACTTGTAGGTGTAGTCAATTGCAAGACTCACAAACTTCATGGCGAGTAACACGGCTTCGTTTAAGGATTTCCCTTGAAGCATGGCCCCGGTTAAAACACTTGTGAATAAATCACCTGTTCCGCAGGTTGCAAAAGGAATGCGCGGCGTACTGAAGTCGTGATAAGCACCAGTCTCTGCGTCGTAGCACGCCACCTTAATTTGTCCTTCTTCAGCCGGGACACTGGTGATGACAACTTTTTGCTTTTGATGGCCACTGGCAAGCGTGCGACAAATGTTTTGCAAGGTGTCATGGTCGGGAGCCATCGAATTGTAAGGCTGATCAAGCAATAAACAGGCTTCCGTGTAATTGGGGGTGATGACATCGGCTTCTTTTGTCAAAGCGCGCATGTGCGTGACAAATTCAGAATTTAATGTTGGGTAAAGAGCACCATCATCGCCCATTGCGGGATCCACAACGACGAGAACGTCTTTTGAATTTAAACGGGCGAAGCGGGCGATTGCTTCTTTGACGATTTCAATTTGACCAACATCGGCTAAAAAACCGCTGTAAATACAGTCATAGGTAAGGCCGAGTTTTTGCCACTTGTCCATAAAAGTGCTCATTTTTGAGCTGAAATCGGAGAAGGTGAAGTCGCCATAAGTAAAGTTATTGCTGAAAATGGCAGTGGGAAACGGACAAACTTGAGCGCCCATTGCAGAAATCACCGGGATGGCCGCTGTCAGTGAGCAGCGACCGAATGAACAAAGATCATGAATTGCCAAAACTCTTTTTGTAGCCATGGAAAAACTCCTTGACATTGAGGGATGCTATTTATTTGTAGTAATGAACAGTAGAGTCTAATCGGATTCCTTTGACTGTGCATAGTTCGTTTGACCTAGGTTCCTTTTTTCAGAAAAACAGAAACTTTGAGCTAACTCAAAGAAAAAATTAGTCGACAAAAATAAAGCAAAAAAATGTAGGTGATAAAAAATTGAAATTTAACTAACTATCTGATATTTAAAGGATATTTAAGCTATACAAGGTCCTTTTAAAGAAAATATCCGATAATTTTTTAAGGAAAATTAAGTAATTGGAAGCGATAACTCTCAAAAACGGGAAACAAGTTTCTTTAGCGATATCCTTGCTCTTGAATCGCAATTGAAAATGAATGCTGATTTTTTCAAGGTATTGCCGAAGAATGTTGTTTTAATCATGTTTATTGTCGGCTTTTTGTTGAGTGTTTTCGACTATTGATAAAAGGCAGAATTAATTGAAGGGGTTTGTTTAAATAGATTGAATCAATAAACTGTCTCCTCACAACTTGAGCGGTGGCTCTTTTTGTACCGAATAAACGGACTGGCGGTGACGGCGCGCGACAAAAACGGTAAGACCGAATCACCGGTAAATGCTCATAGGAGATAGAAAATGACCTTTAAAGCAAAAATGACTGCGATGGTGGCTATTTTGGCTGCTGCCGGTGTGATGGCTCAGGCACAGGCTGCCGAAGTTTACAACGTGGGCTCAAACATGGCTTTTGCTCCGTTTGAATACGTGGACGAAAACAATCAGCCGGCCGGCTTTGAAATGGAATTGATTGTGGCGATTGCCAAAGCTCAGGGCGCAGAGGTGAAATTACACAACGTTCCCTTTGATGGTCTTATTCCCTCTCTTCAAACAGGAGCCATTGATATCGCCATGTCCGGCATCACCATTACCGATCAACGTAAGCGTCGTGTTCTTTTCTCAACGCCCTATTATCAATCGGGTTTGGCGGTGATGGTTCGTGAAGCCGATAAAGGTAAGTACACCACGATTGATAGTGTTAAGGGCAAGACCCTGTGTGCTCAAATCGGTACAACCGGTGCAATCACTGCTCGCAAATTCTCCGGCAAGAATGTGAAGGAATTCAACAACGCTCCGGAAACTTTCATGGAATTGCAATCGGGCGGATGTGATGCCGTTGTGCATGACAAGCCTGTTATGGATTACTATATGGCTCGTCGCGGCACTAAAGGTGTGTACCGTTTGCCTGAAACCTTGTCGGCTGAAGATTATGGTATCGCAGTGGCAAAGAACAACCAGAAGCTTGCCGATTGGTTAAACGCCGGTCTTGAAAAGATCAAGGCCAGTGGCGAGTACGATAAGATCTATACCAAGTGGTTTGGCGCCCAAAAATAAAGATGGGTGAGAGCCTGCCGGATGGTAGAAAGGATTAGAAAATGATGAAGAAATTTTTACTCTCGTTGGCTGTCGGAGCTGCTTTAGCTACAAGCGCTCAAGCGGCAACAATCAGTGTTGGAACTGAAGCAACGTTTGCACCGTTTGAATTCATGGATGAACAAACAAATCAATTGACTGGTTTTGACATGGAAATTATTGAAGCGGTTGCCAAGGAAATGGGCGATGAAGTGCGTGTGCACAACATGGGTTTCGATGCCTTGATTCCGTCGCTTCAAACCGGAATCATCGATGTGACGGTTGCCGCCATGACGATTACGCCGGAGCGCCAAAAGAGGGTGGATTTCACCGATCCCTACTATCAGTCCGGCCTTGTGATCATGGTGCGCAAGGAAGATGCCAAAAAGTACACAAATTTTGAAAGCCTTGAAGGCCAACGTTTGTGTGCACAGATCGGTACGACAGGAGCCATGATGGCCAAGCGCGTGAAAAACGCCAAGGTGACCGAATTTAACAGCATCACGGAAGCCTTTATGGAATTAAAGACAAAGGGCTGTACGGCTGTGATTAACGATAAGCCGGTGGTGGACTATTACTTGGTCCGCCGCGGTGATGAGACAGTCACGACTGTGCCTCAGGTCTTCGATGCAGAGCATTACGGCATGGCTGTTAAAAAAGGCAACAAGGCCCTCATTGAAAAACTCAACGAAGGTCTTAAGCGCATTCGCGCCAACGGTGTCTATGACAAGATCTACACCAAGTGGTTTGGCGCTCATTAATTCATAGAGAATACACAATAAAAAATGTTTGACTTTCAACTTATCATTGACTCGCTTCCCTTGCTATTCCAAGGGGCGTGCGTCACGGTTCAGATTACGGCGATCAGCGTGGGCCTGGGGTTATTCTTCGGTCTTTTTATCGGTATCGCCCAGATTTCCCGTGTAGCCTTTTTCAGAGTTCCTGCAAAAGTCTATGTGGACTTTTTGCGCGGCACGCCACTCTTGGTTCAGATCTTTATGATCTACTTTGCATTGCCGCTTTTGATCGGGACGCGTATTGATCCCTTCATTGCGGCCATTGTGGCTTGCAGTATCAACAGCAGCGCTTACATTGCCGAAATCTTCCGTGCCGGTATTCAGTCGATTGATAAGGGTCAGATGGAAGCCGGTCGTTCTTTGGGCTTGAATTGGTCTCAGACGATGCGCTTCATCATCATTCCCCAAGCGTTTAAGCGAATCATCCCGCCGCTTGGCAATGAATTTATCGCCATGTTGAAGGACTCTTCTTTGGTGTCCGTGATTGGTTTCGAAGAATTGACTCGTCAAGGTCAGTTGGTGATTGCCAGCACGTACGGTGCCATGGAAATTTGGACTGCCGTTGCATTGATTTACTTACTGATGACCATGCCGATTACCCGTTTGGTCGCTTATTTGGAAAAGAGGTTTAAGTCAAATGATCGTAATTAAAGACTTAAAAAAGGCCTTCGGCGATCATGTCGTTCTGCCTTGTGTGAACATGGAGATCAAAGAGCGCGAAGTGGTGGTGATCATCGGTCCGTCGGGTTCTGGTAAGAGTACGCTTTTGCGTAGCATCACGCATTTGGAGCAGCCGACTGCAGGCAAGATTTTTATCGCCGGTGAAGAAGTCGATGATAAAACCAATATTGACCACATCCGCGCGGAAGTCGGAATGGTGTTCCAGCACTTCAATTTGTTTGAAAATATGACGGTGCTGCAAAATCTGACACTCGCTCCGATTCAGGTTCGTAAGATGAGTAAAGAGAAAGCCGAAGAAATCGCGTTCCGCCTTTTGGATAAGGTGGGCTTGCGCAATAAGGCTGATCAATACCCCTCTCAGCTCTCCGGCGGTCAGAAACAACGTGTGGCTATTGCCCGCGCATTGGCGATGCGTCCGAAGGCTTTACTGTTCGATGAACCGACCTCTGCTTTGGACCCGGAAATGGTCAAAGAAGTGCTTGATGTGATGAAGCAGTTGGCCAAAGAAGGTATGACCATGGTGGTCGTTACGCACGAAATGGGTTTTGCCCGTGAAGTGGGTGACCGTGTGATCTTCATGGATGGCGGCAGCGTTGTGGAAGAAGGAACGCCAGAGCAGATCTTCAGTAATCCACAGCACAATCGTACGAAAGCATTCTTGTCGAAAGTGCTCTAAAGAAAACGTCGCTTAATGAAAGAGGCCGAGAGGGGAGATTCCTTTCTCGGCCTTTTACCTTTTGAGTTAATGTTCTACGAGTTCAATAGCCTCTTTGCCGGTTATGTGTTCGATGGCAATATCAATGATGGCAACGTAGGCAAGTTTTTGATGGGCTTCGGCTTCTCCCTCTTTTCGATAATCCGGAGCAAACTTATCGACGAGTTTTTCTAAAACGGCGAGTTTTTCCTTAGGATCGGTAACGAATCGTGCGGTGCCGAAAACAATAACGCTTCGAAAGTAACTTGTGAGCGTTTCAGGATGAATTTCATCTTTTTCAATGACGCATAACGATACTTTGGGATTGGCTTTAAGAGCCGCAATTTTATGGCCCATCGGAGCACTGTGGATGTAGAGGTGCCCTTCATCGTAGACCGGACTGACGGGTACCGCGTACGTATAGCCCGTGATGTTGTCACGAATAGCCAACACTGCATTGGTGGTTTTTCTCAAAATATCAATTGATCGTTCCTGAGAGATTTGCTGCAAGTGGCGACGCATGTTGGGAAACATGGATATGCTCCTTATTGAGTGACTTTAAGACCGACAATGCCGATCAAAATCATGGATAAGAACAGAATCCGGCAAAAACTCACCGGTTCGTTAAATAAAAGAATTCCCAAAATGACAGTACCCATGATGCCGATACCGGTCCAAACTGCATAGGCCGTACCAATGGGGATCGTTTTGAGGGAATGGGCAAGAAGGAAAAAACTCAAAATCATCACGCCAATCGCAAGGATTGAAGGGATGAGACGTGTGAAACCGTGGGAGTATTTAAGGGCGATTGCCCAGCCGATTTCAGTTAAACCGGCGAAAAATAAGGACAGCCAGGCCATAAGTCATTCCTTTAGCCGGGGCCGTCCCCAATGGTGCAAAGAGCGGTCGTCCGCTGCCTGGCAGTATAACAAAGTTAGCGACTAGGAAGGCTTGCCATTTTGACCGTATTGCAGATATCCAACGCTCGCATGGCGTTGTAGGAACTCATCAAGTATTGGCGGTAGGCCAAACCGCAACCAACAGTGCCATTGTGAATACCAGCCATCGCAACGCTCTTGAGATAACGGACAAGGTCTCGGAATTCTTTCGCCGAAAGAGTCAACCGTTGAGTTAAGTTTGCTAAACAAGCAGGCTTCGGACCGCTAAAAGTGTGGTTCTCGCACGCTTTCATAATGCAATGGACTTCTTCGCTTTTGAACTGAAATGGCATGATTCATTTTCCTCATTTCTTCTGCTTTTCAGTATCTCAAGTTACTAGGAAATACTTCTCTCAACTTGTTAAAAAATTTTTAAGGAATACCTGGTCAACTGAAATTTATTCAATGGAATCAAATGGATAAACCATTTCAATTGAGATGAAATTTTCAAATATTTGAGAAATGACACAAAGATTTGCACAAACGCCGGCACAGAGTACCGGCGCTAGCTCGAAAAGAAAACTATTTGGCGATTTCGTTAACAACAGCCAATGCGTTTAGCGTTCTTGGAAAACCGATATACGGCATGGCGACCATAATGGTATCAATCAGATCCTGTTTGGAGTTGCCGACAGAAAGGTTGGCGGCCGTGTGTGCTTTTAACTGTGGCTCACAACCGCCCAAACACATAATGGCGGTGAAAGTGATCAGTTCGCGGGCTTTCAAGTCAAGACCTGTGCGTGTGTAGAAATCACCGAAGCAGTAGGCGGTCAATGCCTGTTTGCTGATATAGGCTTGATTTTTGGGTGTTGACGCATGCATTTTGTCAATGGCGTTACCAAAAATGCCCTTTTGCACTGCGAGTCCCTTTTCAAAGCGCGTAGTTTCATTGACCGTGCTTTGCGAAGTTGGGATTGGATTTTGTCCCAGCTTTTGCAATGCGTCATTGACTTCCACGAGAGCACTTTCAACCCGAGTAATACCGATGTAGGGGGCGCACTGATAAAGCGTTTCTTTGATTTCTACCACAGACATACCGGCTTTGAGCGCATCCGCCGTAGCCTGATGAAGACGGGTTACGCCGCTGATGGTTGTCAGCGCAGCCAAAGTGATCATGGTGCGATTTTTAACCGACATTTCGCCGGCTTTCGGCATTTCTTTTTTAAGAAAGTAGTCTTCAATCGCTGAGAAATCTGGATCCATCTTAGACAATTGACTATCTTGTGCACTCGGTGTTGCGAGGGCGTCGGCGGCAAAAGCCGCGGGAATAATGGAACTGCTCATCAATAAAGTCCTTCTTTTCATTCGTATTCTCCTTGTTTGGAGGGTTATGCGTTAAGTCTAAAAATTAGGACTTGACTGAACCTCTACAAAAAGGGCGAATTTTTGCCTAAAACTGAAAAAGAGTTTTTTTAGAAATGAATTGGTCAATGAGGGTTTTGGTCAATAATTCATTGTGAAATAAAGTAAAAATATGTAATTTGAGAGGATTAGGCAAAAACGTGATCAATTTTGTCTTGTTTGAGAAAACGATTTTTGCCAATAATAGACACTAGTGAGGTGTCATTATGCAAAGTGAAAGATTAGAGAAAATGAACGAAGAGCTCAGAGCCATCACGCTTGAGCATACGCCGGAACTGGGAACCTTTCCCACGATTATTCCTGGCTTAAGTTTGTCCAGACGTGAGCAGGGTAACTGTGAAGGGGCCAGTATTTATTCAACGAGTTTGGCCTTTATCATTGATGGACAAAAGCGTTCCGTTATTGGTGATAAAGAATACGTTTATGGAAAAAATCACTGCTTAGTGGTAGGGGTTGATGTCCCGGCAACGTTTTGCACAATTGGTGCCACTCACGAACATCCGTTTTTGTCTCTTGCAGTGGAGATTGATCGTTCGGTGTTGTCAGATCTTATTATGCAATTGGAAGAAATTCACGGTTTACCAGAAAAGCCGGTCAATGAAGCGCTTTGCGTGGGGCAGGTGGACGATGATGTGTGGGAAGCTGTGCTGCGCCTGATGCGGCTATTGGATAAACCGGTTGAAGCCAAGGTGTTGGCTCCAATGATTATTCGGGAAATTTATTTCCGCGTTCTGCAAAGTCCGCTGGGTACGAGTCTTCGAGAATTTAATGCAAAGCAGGGAGCCAGCGCGCAGATTGCTAAGGCCATCGCTTGGTTGCGTGAAAATTACGCCTCTCCTTTGAGTGTGTCGGAATTGGCCGATAACGTGCATATGGGAGTTTCAACTTTTCACCGTCATTTCAAAGAAGTCACTTGCATGACACCGCTTCAATTTCATAAGAGTCTGCGTTTGCATGAAGCCAAGCGGCTGATGTTGACTCAGAAAATGGATGCCACCACGGCTTGCTACGCAGTGGGATACGAAAGCCCAAGCCAATTTAATCGGGAATACAAACGACAGTTTGGTCTGCCGCCCTATCGAGACATTAAACAGCAACGGGGGTTGGGAAGAGAGTCGTTCATGTCTATGCAATAGTTCGGTACTTTTGACTTCAGGCGGCTAAAATACGCCGTCTGAAGTCGATGATACGGAAGGATTTTTCGTGATTAATGTTTTAATGATTATTTCATTGGTTTTGGTGGCTTATGTTTTTCTAAGTTATGTGCTGCCATTTAAGGCTTCTTGGAAGGTCAAGCTGGGCTTGACGGTTTTTTTCCTCGCCATCAGTCAGAAATTTTCTTATTACTACTATTTCGGCGGGCACATGTTTAATCCCCAACTTTCAGAGACAACGCTGATTGTTTGGGAGTCGCTTTTTAACATTTTGCTGGTCTTGGTACCATTGTTAGTGGTCAAAGACCTTCTTTTTGTATTGGTGACCGTTGTCAATAAGGCAACCGGTTCTCATGTGCCTTGGCCATTAAAAGAAGCAAAAAATCGTTGGCTTCTTTTAATTTTTTCAGTAGCAGCTGCCATATCTGGTACTCACTATGCTCTGACGGTGCCGACGGTGCATCGTGTGGAAATTACACTGGATCGCCTCGCTCCTGAATTTGATGGTTATCGAATTGTGCAGATGGCCGACTTGCATGTCGGACAACTCTTAAAACGTCCGTGGCTAGAGGCTGTCATTGATACTGCCAACGAATTGGATGCTGACGCAGTGGTTCTGGTTGGCGACATGATTGAGGGAACTGAAGCTTCTTTGGCACAAGAGGTACAGGCCTACGGCAGGATTAAATCCAAAGATGGCGTCTATGGTGTAACGGGAAATCATGAGTGGCATCATGGCGCGGCTGCATGGGTGAGATTTTTCGAGGACAGCGGTGTGACGATGCTTGAAAATCGCCACCACGTTATTACCCGTGGAAGCGCTCAATTGGTTTTGGCTGGAACCACTGACCGCTCGGCGGTGCGTTACGGAGCTACGGGCCCCGATTTGAAGAAAGCCCTGCAGGGAGCTCCGGATGCGGCGACCATTTTGCTTGCTCACCAACCTAAGGGTGCCAAGACTTTGGAAGGCGTGGATTTACAGCTTTCCGGGCATACGCATGGCGGTCTTTATGCCCTGATGCAGCCGGTTGTTGCTTTCTTTAACGACGGTTTTGTCTCTGGTCTCTATCAAGCCAATAAAACAACGCAACTTTATGTTTCTCCAGGAACCGGTCTTTGGACCGGAATGGCGCTTCGCGTCATGGATCCCTCGGAGATCACAGAAATTGTTTTAAGGTCAAAACCAGAACCTAGAAAATAGATGCGACTACGGTGGGGCGGTTCAATGGCGAACCGCCTTTTTCATTGGAAATGCTTTAGCGGCACTTTGAATTGAATATTGCGTTCCGTTTTTAACTGATCAAATTGAATTTTGTAGGACTGCGTTTGGGTATCCACATCCATAATGGTTCCACAACCGAATACCGGGTGCACAACACGGTCTCCATTTTGAAACCGTTGAATCATGTTGGGGCTGGCTATTCGATTGACCCGTCCCTCAAAGCTCGCCGGCAATTCACGGACATAAGTTAAATTTTCACGCCCGGCATCAAAAATGAATCGAGAAGGAAGTTTGAAAACGTTGTCATTGGAAAAACCCTCGCTGTCGCTTAAATACAGGCCTTTGATAGCACGGGTCATGGCAACATAGGCAATTCGTCTTTCTTCATCCATTTCCTCAGGTGTGGAAATTTTTCTAGAGGGGAAAACACCTTCATTGAGTCCGCAAATAAAGACATAAGGGAATTCCACGCCTTTTGCGGAGTGAATCGTCATAACTTTAACGGCTTCTTGCATTTCCCTTTGATCTAAATTACTAAGTAGGGCGGCCTTATTTAGAAACTCCTCAAGTGTCGCGTCGGGATCCTGCCCTTCTTCTTCAATGGCTCGTTTGAGTTCAGCTACGTTATCCAAACGTTCTTGGTCAGATTGAAGTCTTAAATAGTTTTCATAGCCACTCATATCAAGAATTTTCTGTAAAACAGAACCTAGCGATAAGGTGTGGCTGTCTTTTTTTACCGATTCAATGGCATAGATATATTGTTTGGCGCCGGTTGTTCGGAATAAATCCTGCTCTACAGTCTTCTTTAAAGCCTCGTAGAGAGAACAATGTTCTGTCTCTGCCACAGCCTTTAGAAATTCGAGTTTTTTCTTGCCGATTTTTCTAGCTGGAGTATTGATCGTTCGCAGCAAGGCAATATCATCGGCAGTCGTTAGCATGCGCAAGTAAGAGATACAGTCTTTAATTTCTGCTCGAGCATAGAATTCGATTCCGCTATAAATTTTGTAAGGAACGCTGTTTTTAACAAAGCTTTCTTCAATTGACCGACTCAAGAAATGAGAACGATATAAAACAGCAATTTGATCATATCGATTGCCGGCATTGATTAACTTTTTTATTTCTTGGCAAATCCAATCGGCTTCTTCTTTTTCACTTTGTGCATGAAAAAAGAGAGGCTTAGGCCCATTTGGCTTAGTGGCCTGCAATGTCTTGGGATAGCGAATAACATTTTTCTGAATTAGCGTGTCTGCAGCCTTTAAAATTTCCGGGCTTGAGCGGTAATTTGTTTGCAGAACGATGGTTTGGGCATCCGGATATTGTTTATCGAAATCGAGAAAGAGCTTGACGTGAGCGTTTCTCCACGTGTAAATCGTTTGATCAGGATCGCCGACAATGAAAAGATTATGGTGTTTACCTGAAAGCATTTGAGCGATGGAATATTGTTTGGCGCTGACATCTTGGAATTCATCAACCATCACGTACTGCATGCGGTCCTGCCATTTTTGGAGAATGTCGGGATAGTGTTTAAGAATGTAGGCGGTGAAGTTGATTAAATCGTTAAAGTCACAGGCATAGTTTTTCTTTTGCTCATAGAGATAGCGCAAAAATATGCCATCGTTAACGTCAGTTGCCAATTGAATTCGTTTTTCAAGTTCGGAGTTACTCAACGTAAAGATTTCATCGATGTAGCTGCCGGCCGTGAGTTTTCTGGCTTCCAGTACTTCGTCAATTTTCTGTTTAATCGTGGCCTCTTTGAGCGTCAGGCCCATTTCTTCAAAAATTTTTAATAGCAATACTCGCTGATCTTCTACATCCAAAATGATGAAATTCTTCGGATAATGCAGAACGTGAATTTCTTCTTTTAAAAATTGAACACAGAAAGCATGCAACGTACAGATATAGCCCAAATCCAAGTCGCCTAGCCATTGACGAATGCGTTGCTTCATTTCGTTGGCGGCCTTGTTGCTAAAAGTGACGCACAAAATATTTTTAGCGGAAACGCCTAATGTTTCTGTGAGGTAGCAGTAGCGAGCGGTCAGAGCTCGTGTTTTACCGGTGCCGGGGCCTGCTAACACACGAACATAACCTTCAGTGGACATAACCGCTTTCTGTTGCTCAGGATTTAATCCACTCAACCATGCCTGCATTTTTGTGTCCGAAAAAATTAAGCCTCAACAGAAAAAGTATAAAACACGATTCCTCCAACTTTTAGTTTTGAAAGTTGAAGGAATCAGTGGGGGAAATGGATATTGTGAAAACCTAGTGTTGATCAATTACGTCAATGAAGCCGCCGCCAAGACAAACCTCTCCGTCATAAATGACCGCGCTTTGTCCAGGGGTGACGGCCCATTGGGGTTCGTCAAAGTTCAGAGTAAACGCATTTTCTGAGATTTGGCTGACAGTGCAATTCCCATCTTTTTGCCGATAACGGGTTTTCACTGTGAGCTGACTGCCTTCAAGCGGGGCATTTCCGCTAACCCAACTAGGCATGACAGCGGTTAAGTGATGGCTCAAAAGCCAAGGATGATCATGTCCCTGGGCAATCCAAAGCGTATTGGTTGCCATGTCCTTTTTAGCGACAAACCAGGGCTCTCCGTTGCCCTCGCGACTGCCGCCAACGCCAATTCCCTTGCGCTGTCCCAAAGTGTAGAAAGCCAGACCCATGTGTTCGCCGACCACGCGGCCATCTGTTGTTTTCATGGGACCGGGGTGTGTCGGCAAGTAACGATTTAGAAATTCCCGGAACGGCCGCTCACCGATAAAACAAATGCCGGTGGAGTCTTTCTTTTTGGCATTAGGCAGTCCGATTTCTTCTGCGATACGGCGAACTTCCGTTTTGCGCAATTCACCCACAGGGAAAATCACTTTGGAAATTTGTTCTTGGGTGAGCCGATGCAAAAAATAACTTTGATCTTTGGTTTCGTCTAAACCACGCAGAAGCTGTGTTTTTCCATCAGCGGTCAGGCGAGTTCTGGCATAGTGACCGGTGGCAATGCACTCGGCCCCCATATCCATTGCATAATCAAGGAAAGCTCTGAATTTAATTTCAGCATTGCAAAGCACATCTGGATTCGGTGTACGGCCTGCTGAATATTCGCGCAGGAAATCAGCAAACACACGTTCTTTGTATTCTTTGGCAAAGTTAACGGCTTCAATATCAATGCCGATCACATCCGCTACGCTTGTGGCATCGATGAAATCCTGACGTGAAGAACAATATTCACTATCATCGTCATCTTCCCAATTTTTCATGAAAAGACCGATTACATCGTAGCCCTGTTTTTTCAGTAAATAAGCGGAAACAGAAGAGTCAACGCCGCCAGACAGACCGACCACAACACGCTTTCCCATGCCGATAATCCTAAAAATTGAATTGCGATGAGTGCAATTATAGGTTGCGATGGCAACCTGTAAAATACAGAAGTTAATTTTGGCAATGCACACGTAGTTTTTTAGGATTTTTTGATGTCAATGCAAAAGAAATTTAGTGAACGCGCTCAAAGGCTCACGTCACTATTAGGTATTGAAGCGCCGTTAATCGGGGCGCCGATGATGGGAGTCACGACACCGGAAATGGTGGCGGGGATAAGTGAGGCTGGTGGCCTTGGTGTGATGCCATGCGGCATCATGAATGCCGACGAAATCCTGAGCGCTGTTAAAAGAATTAAAACGCTTACTTCAAAACCTTTTGCTTTAAATATTCGAGTCTTTCCCCGGGCAGCGGAAGATAAAGTTGCCACGAAAAATCTTTTTGATGCGCTTGAACCGTTAAGAGAAGAATTGGGGCTGGCGCATCAAATGGTGGATATTCCTGCTTTTGATGAGCAATTTGAGGCCATATTGTCAGCGGACGTGCCTGTCGTAAGTTTTAGCTTCGGCGGTCCCCGTGAAATTTACGCGGAGGCTTTGGAAGCGCGAAAGATTCTCATGATGGGGGCGGTCAATTCGACTCGAGAAGCGAAGGTTTTAAAAACGGCCGGTTGCTCTGTCATCATTGCTCAGGGAGTTGAAGCGGGAGGTCCAAGGCAGTATTTTGAAAACCCCTTGGAAGGTTCTCAAATCGGCTTGATGGCACTTTTGCCACCCGTGGTTCGTGTTTGTGCAGATACGCCTGTAGTGGCCGCCGGAGCCATGATGAGCGCGCAACAAGTCTCTGCGGCGATGATGCTGGGAGCGTGTGGGGCACAATTGGGTTCTATTCTCTTAAGAAGTGATGAGTCGGCATGGCCGCAGTCGCTCAAAGATCAGGTTCCCTGGTGTGATGATGCGGCTACTCGCCTATCAGACTTCGGCAGCGGCCGCATAACGCGTCTAATACCAACCGGTATTATCGAAGCTTTGTCTCAGGCGGGTTTAGCCGTAAGTTCATATCCCGGACAGTTACGTGTGCTGGCTCCGATTTTTGCTACGGCTATTGCTCAAAATCGTGCTGATTTATTGGAGATGGCTTTGGGGCAAGCGGCGCAGACAGCTCCTAAGGGAACAACTTGCGCTATAGTGACGAAATTATTTACTGAATTAAAAGATTGTTGGAGTGAGTAGTATGCCGATTAAGATTTTCACGGCCCTTCTGGTTCAAGATGTGCAAAATGATTTTATGAAAGATGGGGCTCTACCAGTAGCAGGAGCTGAAGCGGTATTAGAGCCGATTTCGAAGATGGCGGCAACTTTTGATCGTGTCATCGCCACTCAAGAATTCAGACCAGACAATCATGTTGTTTTTGCTGACTCTCACGCAGGAATGAAACCCGGCGAGCATATTGACTGCGATGGTCAGAAGATCGTTTTGACGCCAAAGTTTTGTGTGGAAGGTTCCACAGGAGCAGACTTTGCTCGGGGACTGCGCTTACCCATGTCTCGAGTGATTGCCATCTTGAAAGGAACAAATGCAAAAATTGACACTTATTCGGCATTTTTAGAAGCTGATCGTAAAACGCAGACAGGGTTACAGTCGTACTGCGAAGATCGTTTCGTCAATCGTATTTATCTGTGCGGATTGTCGCGAGACGGTTCTTTGGTCAGAACAGCCTTAGATGCCTTGCACTACGAACATCAACTCTATTGGGTGACGGATGCGGTTGCCGGTTTAACTGCAGAGGATGACACGGGCATTGGCCTTTTGAAGGCCAAGGGAGTGAAGTTTGTGACAAGTAATGAAGTCATCAATAGGGAAATCCGTTAAAGGATTTTTGAGTTTAGTTAAAAAAGGAGGCTTGAGGGCCTCTTTTTTTAGGACTACACTTTATTGATCGTTAACCCTTACGAAAAAGTCTAATCATGCAGTCATTGTGGATGGTTGTCGCGGCTATGTTTTTTGCCCTCTATGCGGTTTGTATTAAATTCGCTAGCATTGAGGGGATAGGTTCTTTTGAAGTTCTTTTCTACCGCTCCATTTTTGGTTTAATCATTTTTTACACGATGATGCGCATACAGCATATCACCGTGCATACTGCCCACCCGGTTGATCATATGATCCGCTCTTTTGTGGGAGCCGGCGCTGTGATGGCAGGGATTTATTCCATTTCACATCTCAATGTCGGTTTGGCAATGACGCTGAACTACACCTCTCCTTTGTTTATCGGCTGTTTTACGATCGGTATTATGATGTCGCAGCGCAAAGGGATTAACTGGAAGTTGCTTTCAACGCTCTTATTAGGCTTTTTCGGTGTGGTTGTGATGCTCTCGCCAACGATTACGCCGGATGAATACTTTGCTGCCGGGGTGGGATTGGCCGCCGGTTTCTGTACAGCCGTGGCTACGACCTATGTCAAACGTTTGGGTTTAATGAAGGAGCCGGAGCTGCGAATTCTCTTTTATTTTGTTTTAGTCGGTACGCTTTGCGGCCTTGTCGGAACCTTGATCGATGGAGGATTTACTATGCCGACGTGGGTTGCAGCAGCGGCTATCGCAGGGTTCGTGATTTGCTCTACCTGTGCTCAATTCTTCTTGACGATCGCCTTTAGCCGAGGCAATCTTGTCTTAAGCGGCGCATTGCAGTACACCGTTATTTTATTCTCGACACTAATGGGTGTTTTTGTTTTTGGCGACAGTGTCAGCATGGCTGTTATCGGCGGTATGGTGATGATTGTGGTGGCCGGTATTTTGGCCAGTTACTTCACTCGTCAAGAAAAACAACGCGCTTTGGAAGAAGCCAAGCACACGCCCGAAGGTCTACAACGTCACTTGCGCCATAAAGAGGCTCGGGATCACTAATTGAAGTTGCTAAAAAACGGGACACTCAAATGCCCTGAGTTCCCCGTCTTTCAATATTGAAAAACCGGTCCGAATTTGATCTAAATTGGGACCGGTTTATAGTTTATCGAGCGTTTTTCGCCTCTTCCATTTCCTTTAGCGTTTTTATCGGTGTAAACGTGCCATCATCTTCCGCACGGAACACATAGTGTTCTTTCAGGTAAATCAAATCCGGTCTACCGACAGATTCCAATTCAGCTAAAATGGCAGCGCGGGCGACAACTTTGGCCCCGGCCGCTGTGGCGAGCGCTTCAACAGCAGCAAGCGATTCACCCGTTGCGAAAACGTCATCAATGATAGCAACCCGTTTACCGCGGATACGTTCAGCTTCATGTCCATCAAGCCAAAGCGTTTGTTCTTTTTGCGTGGTGACGGAACGTAAGGTATGGGAAAGTGCATTTTGCATGTAGGGTTTGTAGCTCTTGCGGGCGACAACAAAATTTTCCATTCCCATGATGCGGCTCATTTCGTAGGCAAGAATAATGCCTTTGGCTTCCGCTGTGAGTAAAAGATCCACTTCAGGCAAGCGCTTAACAAGTTCGGGGGCAGCTGCCTTTACAAGCTCAGTGTCGGAAATAACGACAAAACTGGCCAAAGCGAGTCTGCCTGCGACTTTAACGAAAGGCAACTTGCGCTTGATACCCAGAAGTTCAAAATCAAAGTATTTCATGTCTCACCCGCGGGAAAAAAGAAAATAACCGATCGAAGAATTCGAACGGTGTTGTGAATACCGTAATTGTATATCGTCACAATTATGATTCGCGAGAAAATAGAGATTTACTCGGAAGAATTAAAGAAAAAAATAGCCGGACACCTCTTAATTGAAACGCGATGATGTCAATAAACTATGGAACATATTGATAAAAAGTATTAAACAGAACACTATCTATTGTGCTATATTGATCTGACCGAAAGATTGAAACGAATGGAGAGAATTATGGCTGAACAAGTGCAATTAAAGGATAGCGAACGCCAACCCTGCGAAGTTTGGACGCGTGTGATGGGCTATCACCGCCCGGTGTCTTCCTTCAATACCGGTAAAAAGGGCGAATTCTATGAACGCAAGTGCTTTGTAGAAAGCAAGTGCCACTTGGACGAAAAGGCGCCAGCAGGAAAATAAGTTTGTCTATTTTGTTAAAAACGCCTGTCTCGCATCCGCGCGTTTTAGGCGTTTATTTTTTCTGACGACTAAAAAGCTCCCAGAAAAATTCATTTTCTGGGAGCTGGTCAAAGAAAAGGAGCGTTAGATTCCGTTAACTTTCTTTGCGTAACGGGTAAAGACCTCAAAGCCAATCGGCATGGATTGCGTGTCTTGCAAATCGAAGTCTGAGCGATGGTGGCCGTGATGGTTGCAGCCCCAGCGGAACATGCCGCCAACGCCGCCTCGTTCTACCACTCGGCGCAACATCATGGTGAAGTCTTCACTGCCGGCGGGCGAGCAGAGATCAACCACGTTGCTGACTTCAGGAATGCCCTTGGCAATTTCTTTGAGATCATTGAGTACTTCCGGGCACTCGATAATCGTTGTGGCTTCGCCCACTTTCTCAATCCGACCTTCAACTTCATAAGACTCGGCATTACCTTTGACGATATGTTCAATTTTTTGGCAAAGGTAATCGTTGATCTCTGCCGTTTCGCCTCGTACTTCTGTTTGCATATAAGCGTGAACAGGCGTGACGTTGCGGCCTTCACCGGCAACCAGTCTGCCGACAGCAACACGAGAGGCGCCTTCGCCATGGCGCGGAATGCCCACAATCATCATGGCGGTAGCACTGGCTGCCAACAGGGCACTGTGGCCTTTGTGAGGATTGTTGCCGGCATGTGAGGGCGTGCCTTTGAAATAGATATCAAATTTGGTGCTGGCAAGGACTCCCTTGTGCACTAAGCCGACTTCTCCCAACTTGACCTTGCCGCCACAGTGAGAGCCTACGATGATGTCTACATCATCCAAGACACCGGAACCGACGATAGCCACGGCTCCGCGAACACCTTCTTCGGCAGGCTGATAGATGAGTTTGAAAGTACCTTTAAGCTCGTCTTTGTGTTCCATCAACCAGCGAGCGACAGCAAGGCCCAGGGCGGTATGACCATCGTGGCCGCAAGCGTGCATGAAACCCGGATGAGTGGAGCGGAATCCCAAACGATTAGGAGCGTGATCAGGATCGTCGGTTTCTTCGACAGGATTGCAGTCCATGTCAAAACGGAAGGCGGTGACAGGGCCGGGACGACCGGTGTTTAAAACGGCAACGCAGCCGGTGTAGCCTTCAATTTTTTCGATGAATTCATGAGGAACTCCATGGCCCTCGGCGCGTTTAATGGCTTCAGCAACTGTCTTTTCGTTGCGGCCCAAGACGTTTTCAGGATTGATAATTTGGGTGCCCAAACGGATATCGGTGTAACCCAATTCTTTTAAGCGCTGAGCAACCAAATAGGTTGTTTCAAACTCCGTCCAGCCTTCTTCCGGAATGGTATGCAAATGACGACGAGTGGCGATCATTTCGTCAAAAATTGTTTTATCCATTTTCTACTTCCTATCAATGAACAATGTTCAAAACGAAAACACCACCCGAGATGTCATTTGTTCTTCGGGTGGTGCTTGTTTCCATAAGTTTTTAACCGTTAAATATGAATCATGGCACTGAAGTAGACCGCGATACCAGTCAAGAACATGACGGGGATGGAGCGGCGAACCACCACGAACGGATCCAAACCACTTAAACCTGAGACGGCAATGGTGACGCCAGCCACAGGACTTGAAGAACGCATGATGCCGCTGATCAATTGCAGGGGCGAAATCATGAAGGCAGCGTTGGCGCCAACGGTTAAAGCAGCATCCGGAATCATCGGAGCGAAGCTAAAGAACGAGGCGTTGCCCGACCCCGTCACAAAAGAGGCCAAAGCGACGATGACGACCATGGCGGTGTAAAGGGCGATAGCACCCGCATCCATGCTGGAGACCGCTTGAATGATCGTGTCGATACCGCCGGATTTCGTCAAGCCTTGAGCGAACACTTCGGCGCACACGATTAAGAACACGGTTGAGGTGAACACCTTGCCCATGCCTTGAGCAAAAGCCTTAAGCGAAGCCAAGCATTCCTTGAGGCTGCGAGTGCGAATGCCGTGAATAACCAAAGCAAAAAGGGTTGAGCACAAGAGCGCGGTCACCACTTCCATGCGAATGCCTTTGTACATCAAGGGTGAGAATACAAAGAGCATGATCACCGGAATCAACGGGAAGAATGCATAGAAAGCGGGAGCGTCAGGTTGCTTGCTTTCAGCGCTAGAAGCAGTGGCGAGGAAGTCTTCCTTGGTGATTTTGCCACTGGCGAGATCGCGCTTATCAAACCATTGTTGGATGAAATAGTGGGAAATGAAAAGCACGATCAATGCAGGCCAGGCGATGATCCATTGGACATTCAAGAAGAAGTCCATCACGTGCATATTGGTCAATTCAGAGCCCAAGAGGTTGTTGGCTCCGGACGGTCCTAAGCACACGCAACCGCTCATGACGATACTGGCAGCAGCCGATTGACGAGAGACGCCACCCGCTAAAAGGATCGGGTACATCGAAACCATGAGCAACAGCGCCAAGCCGGCTGCAGACGGAATAAATACATTCAAGGCGATGCTGATCATCGTACCCAATACCATGATCAAGTAGGGCGAATGCATATAAGACAACGGTTTGACGCTTAAGCGAACAAGAGCGCCGGCTGCGCCGATACGATCCATATAGGAGGCAAAGCCACCAATGATCATGATGTTCATGCCAAGGCCGGCAGCGCGGCTTTGCAAGAGGTTGGTCACGATCTGAATAACATCCAAGCCGGCCAAATGAGTGGCTTTCTTACCGGTGAGAATAGGATCGGGAGAAATAAATGTCACAACGGCAAGGGTGATAAGACCTACAAACAGCAGGGCACCCGGAGCGTAATACTTCTTAACGATGAGGTATGCCGCTGCCACAACAGAGATAATAACGATAACAATGCCGGTCATCGTAAGCTCCTCGTGAAAGGCAAATACAAAAAAAAGGGGGAACGTTTGATAAACGTTTTTCAAGGCGTATCTTCGCTGAATATCCGTTTAGTCGAAATGATTGAAAACCCTAATTGATAAGTTTTTCTGAGTAGTATCTACTAAAAAATTATTTCAAAATTGGGCTTAAAACAATTTTGTTCTCGAATCCAAAAAAGTGGCCGCCAGGGGAAACTGTCGGCCACTTGTCACTATTTTGAAGGAACTAATGGGCTTTGGAGATGGAGTCCATGTATTCGCAATAGCTTTCTTTCGTTAAGACAGGTTTAAAGTTGTCGCAAATGCGTTGGGCTTCTTGTGCATCATCGGCCAGTAAATCAATGATGGTCATGGCCAATACTTTTGCCGTCTTCTTTAAGCCCGCTTCCTTATTGTCGAAGTTGTAGCTTGCACCATGTAAGACGCCCTTTACGCAGCCCACCCAGGGATGCACGACAGGCATCAAATGCGACACATCGCCCATGTCGGTAGAGCCTGCAGAGTGAACGCCTTCAACCACATTTTCCTTTCCGAATACTTCCTGAGCGTTCGCTCTCAATACATCGCGGAAGTTTTCATCGGGGCGCAACGGTAAGTAGCCGGGTAAATCTTGAATTTCACAACTGGCTCCAATGGCGTCGCCCCCGGCCTTAAGCGCACGATTGATGGCTTTGTTGTATCGGGTGAGCGCATCAAGCTTGGCTGCGCGCACATAGCTTTCCATCTTTACGCGATCAGGGATGACATTAACCAGGTCACCCCCGGCGTTAATGATCGGGTGGAAACGAACACAGTCGTCATCACGGAACGTTTCACGAATGGCATTGACACCCATCACACCCATCATGGCCGCATTTAAGGCGTTAACCCCTTTATCGGGAGCGCCGGCAGCGTGAGCGGCCTTACCGCGGTACTCGATTAATTTACCGATGAAGCCGTTGCAACTTGCTCCCACCTGGAATTCTCCATTGGGATTGTCAGTCGGGTCCACGTGCATCTGCATGGCCATGTCCACATCATCAAAGCCGCCTTGAGCAATGATTTCCGCTTTACCGCCTAAATAACGCAGTTGGCCTTTTTCGCGAAGACCGTTGCGATAGTCAATTTCCACGTATTCTTCGGCAGGCACTGCGAAAAAGACGACATCACCGTCAAGGTACTTCATGATGTCGGCATCTTTAAAGGCCATGGCTACTGCAAGAAGATTGCCGATTTGTACGTTGTGACCACAGCAGTGAGCCGCGCCCGTCACAGGATCAGCGTTCGGGTGATCCCGGCAGACAATGGCATCGAGTTCGCCCAAAAGCGCAACAGTTTTGCGAGACTTTTTCCCTTTGACACGAGCCTTCACACCCGTGATGCCCCAACCATCCGTATGGGCTAGGCCAAGGGCATCAAAGGCAGCTTTTACTTTGGCAGAGGTCTTTTGTTCCTTAAAGCCGAGTTCAGGCTCAGCAAAGATGTCCATTGCCAATTTTTCAACATCTTCAAAGCGGGCATCTATGGCCTTGCAGACCGCTTCTTTTAATTGCGCTTTATTCATTTGAACCTTCCTTTCATTCAAAGAATTCTTTAGAAAATACCTTCCAGATGCAGCATCAATTCAGCCAAAGCCGTGGCACAGATGAAGCTGCCGGCGGCAACTGCCAAAGCGACCGGAACGATGCGCCAAGACAGTTGCTTGAAAGCTTGTAGATCCTTGCCTAAGCATAGGCCGCCGTAAGCAAGAATGGGCGTCGTAATCGATAAAAAGCCGACATTTTTCGTCTGAGCCAGAATCCAATCACTCAGGGGAAATTGCGGCATGGAGACAACAACCGCGACAATCGAGACCCAAAACACCATGGGAAGCATCTTAAAGCCCGGCAGCCAACTGATGACAATACCGATAACCGTAATAACGACCAAGACAAGAGCACCGATCGAACCGGCTGCTAAATCGCCGTTGCTGCCGACCGTATGTGCGATGACAGAATAGGCAGCCGTCACAACCAGAATAAACAGGATGTCTTTCATTTTTTCGAGATAAGCTAACATGATATTTTCCTTTTCCGTTCGTTAGGTTGCCTGATTAAATTTCAGCTTGGGCGTTTTTGTTTTCAACACGCTTGTCGCCGGTAAAGAATTCGTAGATTTTGATCGTGACCGGCAGCGAAACAAAGAGTGCGAAGTAAATGCCGAGAATCGAGGTCATCAGATTGGCTGCGGCAGCGTACGCTTGAACCAGCTGCGCTTCATGCGGATAGGAGGCGACAATCGAACCAACGCCTGCGGCCATCATACTGGCCGAACCAATACCGGCGCCCATGGCCAAAGCGTGCGGATGGAAAATGTCTAATTGGGCAATAACACCGGCCAATAAAGAAATCCACAATGCGCCGAAAACGGTACCGCAGATGTACATACCCATTACCCCGCGACCTTCTGCACTGTCTAATCCAAATTTTTCACCGATGATGGCGACATTGGCTTCCCGGTCAATGGAATAGCAGGCACCGATGGCTTCACGCTTCATTTTCAAAAGTAGGGCGACGGGGAGACCGAAAATAAGGGTGCCGAAGAAGTGGCCGAATTCCTGCATGATGAGTGCCCAACCGGAATTGAGCAAAATTTCCAGATTCGGACCGATATCCAGACCGATCTTGGCAATTAAAACAAGCATGGCAATCGGCATGAATTTGGCTGCCCTGTCCATTTGCGATTTATTCAAAATGTGCAGACGCGGCAAACTGATGATGCCGCCGATAACCAATGCAAACAGCAAAGGCAGCATCACAACGAGTCCGAATTTCTGCGTACCGATGGCTTCGGCTATCACCACGACGATGAGGGCCAATATATGCAATTTAAAGTTTGCGATCTTTTGCATGATATGTCCTTTTCTTTTATTGCAAAGGCCCTTTACCGTAGGAGAAAAAGTCTTTGCTGTGTCTTTCTCAGCGATTAGGGGAGTGTTTAAATACTTTTAGCCCTAATGGAAGTACTTTTAGAGACACTTACAAAAATGCCTAAAAAGACTTTGGTCTTTTGAGAAAGTTAAATTGTTAAAAGTTGGAAACTGTGATTTTTGACTCTGGGCGAGTGGGCTATCACAAAGCCTTTGTTCAATCGGGCATCCTTAGCAGGAAGCGCCCGTTGATGTAGTGGAGGTAGATGATGAGTGTGAGGAGGTGGTGTGAGAGCGCAAAACGTTGCAGTCTAAAAGTTGACAATAATTTCGTTTGGCTACATACCGGTCTATGCGTACTAGCATGATGACTCTCCTAAAACACCGTTCGACAGTTCGAACATGTTCCTACTGTAGCAGAGTACAAAACAATAGGCGAAATTATTTTCCTATTGACTAGTGGCTTTGGCCTAGGTGGAAAAAGGAAAGGCCACCTGTTTGAAGGTGGCCCGGTGATCTTAAACGTGTTGTTTTAGCCTGGGAATTTTTCCGCTAAACGATCAAATTCCTCGCTCCATTCACGCTTCCATTTTTGTTTTGTTTCTTCGTCAATCCAAGCGCCATCAATACCATTTAGCATGAAAGCCTTTAAGTCACTGACCGTGAAATTGAGGAAGTTATACATCAACATCCATGTTTGAGTGGCGTTGACATGGTGCATGGTCGGATCGTCCGTATTCGGATGCACGCGAAGTCCCATCGGAACCATCTTACGAATGGGTTGTTTAAGTGCCCATTCCTCATCACTAAATGTGCGCAAGTAGTAAGAATTGGTCGGAACGACCGTGATAATTAAGCCGGCTTTTTTCACTTCTTCCACCAATTCCGGATTATCAATGATGGTGTAGCAGTGATCGAGTCGATCAGCTTTAAGAAGCTTCATGGCGGTTTCAATGTTTCTCCAGTGACAGCCGAATTCTCCAGCGTGGATGGTCACTTTAAAGCCGGCTTCCTTGGCCATATAAAAAGCCTTCCAGAAGTTTTCCGGTTCATGGTCATTTTCGCGGTAGTCAATGCCGATGCCAATTGTTTCGGGAGCACGATTAGCAATCATTTCTTGAGCCAATTGCACGGCGGCTTCCGGGGTATCTTCACGGTCAATCGAGGGAATCAAGCGACCGATGACGCCAAAGTCGCGCTCACCTTCGTGAATGCCTTCAATGATGGCAGCCTGGGCGTCTTTGTAGCTGTAGTGACGGGCAAGACCGGTGTAATTCCAGAAAAATTCTGTGTAGCGAATGCCATGCTTTTTGCAGTCAGCTAAATATTCGTACGTGATGCGTTTAAGCATCTCGGGCTTGATCAAAATGTGTTCTTCAAGAGCACGGAAAATGCGAAGAACGCCAACGGGTTTGTCACCGCGAGTAAAGAAGCCGTCAATTTCTTCTTGCGTAATCGGTGCGCCGGACTCTTTCACCAAATCTTCAAAAGTGGATTTTTGAGTGGTGCCTAGCAAGTGACAATGCAGTTCAGTTTTCGGAATAGCTCTAAAAAATTCCATATGTTCTGCAGTCATCGTACGGGCAAACGGGGAGTCCGGAACAAAAGCCGGGTTATCTTTACGCATGAATCATTCTCCGAGAAAAACAAAAAGGCGATGCAGTGCATCGCCTTCTGATTATAGTGATTGAATTTAGATTACGATGCAGCCGGGGGCGTCTTGCGGACGTTCAACAATTTCGCCTAAGCGGAACACTTTTTCGCCTTCAGCTTTAAACGCCTGCATGGCGCGTTCAGCGTCTGCCGCATCCACGATAACCACCATGCCGATGCCGTTATTGAAGACTCGGTGCATTTCATGGGAATCAATGTTGCCGGCTTCTTGCAGCCAGTCAAAGACTGCGGGACGCGTCCAACTGTCGGCATGAATAACAGCTTGCGTGTTTTCGGGTAACACGCGGGGCACGTTTTCAATCAGGCCGCCCCCGGTAATGTGAGCCATGCCTTTAATTGTCACAGACTTCATGACATTTAAGACCTGCTTGACGTAGATACGCGTGGGTTCCATCACGCAATCGGCCAATGTGCGACCATCAAGCGGCATGTCCCAAGGGGTATTGGTAACTTCCACGACCTTGCGGATCAGTGAAAAGCCATTAGAGTGGGGACCGCTTGAGGCTAAGCCTAAAACAACGTCGCCGGCCTTGATGGACTTGCCGTCAATAGCCTCATCTTTTTCCACGATGCCGACAGCAAAACCGGCTAGATCGTATTCACCTTCCGGGTACATACCGGGCATTTCCGCGGTTTCACCACCAATTAAGGCACAACCGGCTAATTCGCAACCATGAGCGACACCGGCAACCACGCGTTCGGCAATGTCCACATCCAATTTACCGCAGGCGTAATAGTCGAGGAAGAAAAGGCTCTTGGCACCTTGCACAAGAATGTCATTGACACTCATGCCAACCAAGTCCTGTCCCACCGTATCATGACGGCCGAGGGTGAAGGCAAGTTTCAATTTTGTGCCCACGCCGTCGGTACCGGTGACCAATACGGGGTTCTTGTATTCTTTGGAAATTTCAAACATTGCGCCAAAGCCGCCGACACTGGCTAAAACGCCAGGAATCATCGTGCGCTTAGCAAGCGGTTTGATGCGTTCAACCAGTTCATCACCGGCGTCAATATCCACACCGGCAGCAGCGTAAGAAAGTTGTGTCATGTTCTTTGCCCAAAAAAGGTGAAGGTGGCGGTACACTTGCGTATCCGCATGAATTAACTTGTTGATTCTAGCAAGGCTAGGAAACCTTCACATTAAGATAAATATGCGCTTTGAACAATTGCCGTTAGACATTGTTATGGAACCTGCCGCAACGCTCGACAATTTTATTGTTGGAGCCAATGGCGGCGCTCTGACGTGCTTAAGGCAAATGCAGGAAAAAGGCGAACCTCAATTGATTTACCTTTGGGGTGAGTCGGGAGTCGGCAAAACCCATTTGGCTGTTGCCATGGGATTAAAGGAAAATGATGTCCCTGCGTTTTCGACTGATCGTTTGCGCTACGCCGTTGATGATGTGGATACGCTCACAGAGGAAGGGTTGGATCGTCTCTTTGCGTTGATTAACGAAGTGCGAGTTCATCCGGGGGCCACTTTAGTGATGACGGGTAAAAAGTCGCCCGCGGAAAAATTTGTGAGACCCGATATCTGCACACGTTTAACTTGGGGAGCGGTTTTCCATATCAAACCTCTTGAAGGGGATATGTGGAAAGCGCTCGCGGCTCAAGCCAAGGAACGCGGAATAGAGGTGACGGCAGAGGCGGAAAACTGGATGAAAAATTATTTGCCGCGGGATATTAAAACGCTGTCACAACTACTCAATGAAATGGATCGGGAACTGTTGGCCAAGAAGAAAGCCACGGTAACGATTCCGGCGTTAAAAGCCTGGCTTACCAAACATGGAGAAAACCTTTGAAACTGGCAATTTTTGATATGGACGGGACACTCATGCCCATTGATGTCGGTGTGGTGTGGGTTGATTTTTTGGCAAGTAAAAGCAGCGCTGATCTCTCTGAAGAATTGGCTTTATCAAAACGTTATCTCGAAGACTATCGCTGCGGCCGGTTTCAAGTTGAACCCTTCATGCACTTTCATATGGCGCTTTTATCACGTTTTTCCCGCCAGAATATCGAAAGGTTAAGAGAACGATTTGTTGAAGAAGTCGTTAAACCCAATGTCACCTCAGCCGCTAAAAATGTCGTGGAAGCCATGCGTCTTGAGGGCTATCTTCCGGTATTGGCCACAGGCACACAAGCCTTTGTTTCCGAGACCGTCGCTCAGCTTTTTGGAATTGAACATTTATTGGCAACAAGGCCGGTTGTTGACTCTCGAGGTGAATTCACGGGAGAGTTTGAGGGCGGTTTTTGTTACGGCCAGCATAAAATTGATCGACTAAAAGAATTTTGTCAAAAGCTTGGCATGCCTTTGACTGAACTTTCCGACAGTGTTGTATACACTGACTCCATAACTGACCTTCCCTTGCTACAATTCGTCGAATCTTTTCATGGTCATGTGGTCGCGACCAATCCGGATCCCCAATTAAAAGAAAAAGCGCAAAAAAGCGGTTGGGCTGTTTTAAAGCTCTTTGATCGAGCCTGAGCCCTTGATTTCGGAAGTCGCCGCCTTTCAAGGACGAACAATGTTTAAAAACATTATTGCCTACACTAAGGAATTATTTTCTTCTTCAAAAACAAAAAAAGAACCAGAACACTACGTAAAAACCCCGCGGATTATTGGCCGTGATGAACACGGAATTGATAGGCGGTTAGTCAGTCTGGAAGCAATGCGAACGGTGCGAAATCTGCAGCGGGCGGGCTACGAAGCTTATGTGGTTGGTGGCGCTGTTCGCGATCTTTTGCTTGGCGTTACTCCGAAAGATTTCGACGTTGTAACCGATGCAACGCCCGAACAAGTCAAGCGTTGTCAAAAGCGTGCCATCATCATCGGTAAGCGCTTTAGGCTTGTGCACGTCATGTTTGGCCGGGAAAAAATCGAGTGCTCAACATTTCGCGCATTAGAAGGCGCTGGAGTTAGAAAAGATAAATTCGGACGCGTAATTTCCGACAATGTTTTCGGGGAAATGTGGGAGGATGCGGCAAGACGCGACTTCACTATTAATGCGCTTTATTACAACCCCACGACAGAAGAACTCATTGACTACCACAATGGCATGCGTGACATTTTGGATGGTGTCGTGAGAATGATCGGAGATCCGGAAGACCGCTATCGGGAAGATCCGGTTCGCATGCTCCGTGCGGTTCGCATTGCCTCTAAATTGCAGTTCAAAATTGATGAAGCGACGCTTGAGCCAATCAGTCGGTTGGCGCCGCTTTTAGCCAATGTGCCTGAGGCTCGTTTGTTTGATGAAGCTGTGAAATTGCTTACTTGCGGCCGCGCCATTGACTGTACGGAAAAATTGCGACAGTTGGGGCTATACCGTAATGTGATTCCTCTCTTAGAAGTGGCACTTAAAGAGCAAAAAGGGGAACGCTTTTTAATGCTCGCTATGAAGCGGACTGACGAGCGGATTGCAATCGGTAAAAAGGTTTCTCCGTCGTTTCTCTTTGCGACATTGTTGTGGCCCCTAACGTATCGTCACTTTGAAGAGCGTATTTCACGTGGTGAGAGTCAAATACAGGCCATGATTGAAGCAGGCCGCTATGTCCTTGATAAGCAGTGCGAGAAGCTGGCTATTCAAAAGCGCTTTGTAGAGGACATTCTGACAATTTGGGTTCTACAAATTAAATTGCTGCGCCGTGGAACAAAGTCGGCAATGGGGCTTTTGAATATTCCAAAGTTTCGTGCCGGGTACGACTTTATGCTCTTAAGAAGTCAGTTGGAATACGTTGATCCTGCGATTGTGAACTGGTGGACTAAATTCCAAGAGGTTGACGAAGCAACGCGCCTAGAGATGATTCGCGAGCAAGCTGCTGCGAACGCCCAGGCGCGAAAACCGAGAAAAGGCGAACCGAAGCGACCCAGTAAGGCCCAAATTAAAAAACAATTGCTGCTCGAGGCTGATAGTTGGCAGCTTGTGCGCGATTTAAGCGGTACAGCCGGTAGCGATGGCATGATTGACCTCATTGATGACGAAGAACTCTCGCAGAACACTAAAGCGGCCCGGCCTAAACGCCGTCGCCGTCCTGCCATTCGCCGTAAGAAAATTCAGATTGAGGATTAATGATGGCAAAGGCCTATGTTGCTTTGGGAGCTAATCTTGGACAAGCTCAGCAAGCTTTAAAAGATGTTATTGATCGAATCAATGAAGAAGATGAAGTTGCTGTGATTAAAACGTCTTCGTTTTATAAAACGACACCGATTGACTCGAGCGGCCCCGATTACATTAATGCGGTCATCGAAATTAAAACAGAGTTGACCGCTGAGCAACTATTGCATCGATTGCTTGAAATCGAAAAAGAGTTTGGGCGTGTACGGCCGGTAGGTATTCATAACGCTCCCCGTACAATGGACTTGGATTTATTGCTTTTTGAGGATGAAGTGAGACAAAGCGAGTTTTTAACGCTTCCGCATCCTCGAATGCATGAGCGGGCTTTTGTTTTAATTCCTCTTTGTGAAATTTCTCCTGAAGTTGTTATTCCAGGGAAAGGGTTGGCAAAAAACTATCTGAAAAGCGTTGCAGAACAAGGAATTGAACGACTTCTTTAGTTCGGTAAGCTATGCCTTGATCGGCTTTTGCACCATCAAGAAAAATTTTTTAGTAATTTTTCTTGACAAGCCTAAGAAGCTCGGTATAATTCCAATCCTCGCTTGTTCAAGCGCGCGGTTAGCTCAGCGGTAGAGCACTGCCTTCACACGGCAGGGGTCACAGGTTCGAACCCTGTATCGCGCACCAGTAGTAAGTGATGACAATTTGAAATGCCCGGGTGGCGGAATGGTAGACGCAGTGGATTCAAAATCCACCGGTGATGAGCCGTGAGAGTTCGAGTCTCTCCCCGGGCACCAAGACAGATGCCGTACATGTAAAAGATTGTACGGTTTTTTTATTATCTATCAATAAGTTACCTCCTTATTTGCGACTTCTAGCTCACTAAAAGATAAATTAATGTCTTTAATAATCTAGTGTTTTATAGTAACCTTTATAGTAACCAAGAGAAATTTTTAGTATTCAGCATATCAATTGAGTAATGTTTAGGTTACTATAAAAATGCCAAGACAAGTTGAATTAACTGCAAAACAAGTAAGTGACTATGCTAAGGCTAAAGGCCAATATAAAAATCGGTCAATGCTGTGCGTCAGTAAGAACCTCTATCTAAAACGTTCGTCAGGTGGAAATTGCTTTTGGTTGTATCGTCAACAAAAACCTTTATACATCTATCAATTTGCACCGTATGAACTAATGTCATTGGCAGAAGCAAGAGCCAGAGTTCGGGAAATTGAGAGAATCTTATTCAAAGGCGAAAATCCCAAAGCTGAAAAACAAAATATTCAAAATTTGGAAAGAGAAAAGCGAGAGGTAGAAGAAGAAAAATCGCGTACCTTTGCGCGAGTTGCTCAATTATGGCTTGAGGATGCAGAACGTAAAAATAAATGGGCCAATGATTCCACAGGTCGTAAACATGCAGAAACAAATCTACGATTACACATTCTAAATGTTGTTGGAGATGTTCCTATACGTCAATTTTCCTGGCAACACGTTTTAAAGGTAATGCTCGAAGATAATCTTTATCAGGATCATCCGAGTATGGCTAGAAAGTGTAGAGCGATCATAAATAGTGTTTGCTCTTTTGCGAAATCGAAAGGTTGGACAAGCATAGCTTCCCCAGCAACAATCGTTGATGAATTGAAGTATGAGCTTTCTACGATAAAACAATCTGAGTCTCAAAATCAACCTGCTCTTTCTTTCAAAAAAATTCCCATCTTTTTTAAAGAGCTACACCAGCGATCTGGGATTGGAGCGAAAGCGCTAGAGTTTGCAATTTTGACTGCAGCACGATCGGGGCAGATACAAAAATCGCGCGACCCTCAGGGAGGAGATATTAGAGGCTTACGGTGGGAGCATTTGGATTTAGAAAATGCAGTTTGGAACGTTCCGAAAGAGTTGATGAAACAAAAACGTCTGTTTAAATCCTATCTACCAGCACAAGCTGTTGAACTTTTAAGAGCATTACCTCGTCATTGTGGTTGTCCATGGGTTTTTTCTAAGGATGGTAAGAGACCAATTTCGAACGGAACTATGCTCAAAGTTATTAGAGAGATGAACATAGAGCGTCTTCGTCAGGGATTGCCAATGTGGGTAGACGAGAATTCTCTAGACAAACAAGGGAAGCCAAGGCAGATTACAGTACATGGAACTGCGAGAGCGGCATTCCGATCTTGGGCTCAAGATTTTATTTATCAAAGGAAAGAGCCAAAATTTGAGGAAATTGCCGAAAGATGTCTTTCACATATGAAAAAAGATTCATATGGAGGAGCATATGACAGATGGTTTTTAGATAATTCGCATTTGTATCAAGAACTTATGAATTATTGGGGAGCTTATTGTTATAGCGAAATTGACACAGATGAAAAATAAGATGATTCCCTTGTTAAGCTCTTAGGTTCGTTTTAGGGACAGCTGGAACAGTTGGGACATGGCGTAATTTTAGGGGAAGAGATTGAATTTAGAAGGGCATAGGTTGGGACACTATCTTTGAGTCAATAAAAAAGGTGAAACACGTTTGTGAATCACCTTTTTTTTGACGTTAAGGCACAGTAGAAGATGCCCATTTTTGATAGTCACGCATCAATTCTTCTTGAGCCCTCAAGAGGCGTCTGCAAGATTTTTGACGATAGTGGCGCCAGATCTCGTGTTGCTTGACAACTTCAGCCATTGAAGGAGATTTTGCCAAGTATTCAATGAATGGTTCCAACGTCCCTTCCTCAAACAGGTCGACACACCAACCAATCCCATCAACTTTTACAGCACCAATTTGATTGGCTACTTTGGTTTGGATTGAGTGTAAGGGCAAGTATTGACACGAAAGCAGTGAGTTGAATACTTCCGTTTGTTCAGCCACCAACGCTTGATACGCCGGGAAAGAATCTCCGACATATTCCATGAGTAATGAATAAACGCCAGTTGATACACAACCAACGCTTCCATCGTTCAATTTACGTTGGAGGTCAAATTCAACTCTAGGAAAGATATCACTCATGCGAATGATATTTTTCAAATTGAAGATGCTTTGGAGCTCTCCAATTCTTGAGCAAATAGATACATATTCATCAGCGCTAAGACATTCACTGTCGTTAAATGGCACGAATAAGCCAATTCGATCAGACAAAAAGTCTTTGCAGACTTCTTCGCCTAACGCCGGCTCGATTGGTTTAGCTCCAATCGCTGAAATGTGGCAAGGACGAAAGTGAATTTGCATATCCTCAGGGTCATTCAGATCGACTCGGATGGATTCAAGATCAAATTCGTCAGCCAGATTGGGCGTAACGGCTATTGGATAAAGCCCAACAAGATGACTGTCAATGGCAGTGCAAATGACCGCCTGATCGATGTTAAATGCTTGCTTTAACATTTTTACCTCTCAAATGCGAATTTTCCCATCAACCAGTTGGTTGAAAAAGGAAATAATCTTCCGGTACTCTTCAGCCGTTTTGGTTGAAAGTTTGTATTCTTTGCAGAACGCGATGAAGGTCCTTTTGCCAATTTGGCCAAAGTCCCTTGCACCTCGCTTTTGAGCAAAGGCGACAAATTTCAATAACCTTGCGCACTGAAGCTGCCGGTACTTTTTGGCACCTTTTTTTCGGTAGCCGGCTGTGGCTTCCCAGGCCACTTGTCTTAGGTTCATTTACTACTCCCTAAGTAAGCATTTGTAATTGATAGGCGACTATGACCTAACTCTTCTGTGATCTCTTGTCTAGTCGAGTTGTCAAGCAGTTTGGGAGCACTTCTTTTGCCTCTGATGACAGGTGCTTCAAATGACGATAGTGCTTGATATCTATTGCAGGCATAAGCAGCTCTAAGAGCGTGTAACCCTGTGGTTTGAGCTACTGTTTTCACAATTTCTCTTGCGTGCCTCATATCTCCTTCTCGCCATTGCTTGTAGGCTTTGTGTTTTGGCACTAAACACAAGTCGCTGTTTTCGATACTGGAAAGTGCAAATTTCAATGCTTTGATTTGATTCGCATTGGTAATACGAACAATCCGTTTTCGACCGCCTTTAGTACCTTTAACAACGGTAATTTGTTGTTCTTTCTCAGCTTCTTTAATGGCCTGACGGATGTTTAAAAGAGAAGCTTCTTTCGATCTAAGACCAAAGGTAAAACACAGCCAAACAAGTGCTTTTTCTCTAGGGCGATTGCCTAAGGCAGCAATTGCTTCCCAGATCAATTTATCGGTAGGGGGAGGAGTTGTTCGTACAAAAGATCGATGACCGATGCCACAGTCTTTTGTCGGTGAGATGCTTTTCCATTGTGTTCCAATGATCAGTCGCATAATGGTATTGACTGAGGAAACACAATTTTGAGCATAGGCTACAGAAAGTAGCTTCTGCTGTGATTGCTCTGCTAGGGTTCGGCCGTAGTCAATCAGAGATTCTGAGGTGATGTTTTCTAGCCGACCGATACCCTTAGATTGACAGTAGTCGCAGAACTTAACCCAATGTTCAAAATGCGTAGCACGGGAGGAGAAGGAAATTTCTTTGCGCTCAACGGCGCGCTTTAATTCAATTTCCCCAATTCCTCGCAATGACCGGGTTCCCCAGCCTTTATTCCTCATACAACCCTCGTGGCAAAAAATAGGTTAGTGTTATTTGCACTTAAAAGAAGTGCTGAACAATGGTTTCAAAATCAGTCGGTTCAAGGCGTTGCCAGTCATCCTCTCATCACCGTAAGTGAGTGAACTCACTATCTGATTTTTTACAGAGCGCCTGATATCCAAGGTTTTTATCCTTATTAGATTTCTGCGTCTCTGTGTATGAGGCAGCAAGATTTTTAATCTTGGGTTCTTAATGGTTGTTCAAAAATTGAACAACAACTACTGCCGTTTTTTGTCATCGCGAGGAGATAAACGGAAACTCACCTGAATTTAACGTTACTTACAGGCTTTATAACGTCCAATCTATTGATCGGAGGTTTGAAAGAATTGTATGTGTGGTGTCAGAAAATATCAACAAAAACAATAAGATACACGTTGTTTCGGATGAAGAAAAGCGGAAAAGATTGTCTATATTAATCTAGTAAAAACACATTTCGTTACAAATTTGTTTTTAATGTGTTACGCAAATTAGCATTGAATATTGAAAAGGGTTAACCCGTTTGTCGCTTGACTGGTAATACATAGCTTTTTGTGAGTAGAAAAGTTGGAAATGGCATGATAATTTCCAAAGTTTCATTTTTTAGTCAGCCTTGTCTTATGCTGTTTTTGCGGCTTAGAAAAAATTATGGGGTGCCTATCAGTTTGACACCCCCTCAAAATTATTTTTGTGGTTTAACAAAGAACAAAGTCTTGTTCTTCTCATAGATCATTGGTGGCATACGGTAGGTGTATTCCTTTGTCTTAGCCGGAGCGGAATAGATGTATGCGTATTGTGGCAAGTACTTGGCGATGACCGGGTAAAGGTCGTATTTATCATAAGGGAACTGATCGCTATCGCCACGATACAAGGTTAAAGAATCGTATCCAAGGGCACCGCGGTCGATGTCTCGGGACTCAATCTTCCAAGCTGGAATGACTTTGCCGTTTGCAATGACAGGGGTGATCACGGTTTGTTGTTCGGGATGCGAAACATAAACCTTCACTAGGCAACTGTTTTTAGGATCGTCAGTAATTTTGCAGCCAGAGCGCTCGTTGACAAAATAAATGTTCTTGCCAGCATAGCGATCAGGTTCGCCCCAAATATAAGCATCTCTAACAACAATTTTGAACTTTTTAGTTATGCCTAATTCCTTGGCGGCTTTTTTAGTCGCAGTCACGAAGTGGTCAAGGAATTGTTTGCCGGCTTGATCACCCGCCTTGGCTTTCGATACAGGAACATAACCGAAGTATCCATCCTGCATTTCAAAGGGATCGCCACGCAATGCGCTATCAAGAAGGGCGAAACCGAAGCCCCAACCTAAGGCACCGACTCCTGCGGCACCCGTTCCAAAATGACTGCCCCAATGCAATAAGCCAGAATTGATAGAACCGTTTATGAGGATGGAGTCTTTGTCAATCTTGGCGTCTTTCGGCAGTTCAGCATCCGAAACACCCTTTAACCCGAAGACATCACCGATGTTTTTGGCACGGCTTTCTGTTGTATCGTATTGCCAGTCATAGGCCTTATCGGTTAATTTGGTCATGCTGCACGCTGTCAGGGAAAGACAAGAAGCGCAAAGCAGCGTTAACGAAAGTTTTGAGAGAGACATAAAGTACCTGCAAAGTTAGTTGATACCCTTGTTAAGCTTAAGGGCGATGCTTGCTTCCAAGATCGCCCTCTTACTGTTAAAAAGCAATTGTTATAAACCCCAAACCCACCCTCGCAAATCAAAATTTGTCAGAACGTTGGTAGTTAATGTGCTCGGTAAGCGTTCTCGCGTACACCGTAACGGCTTGACTGTTAATCATTGGCCGCCGTTAGCCAGACTCCAGCCCTCAACTGGTTGCTCATACGAGCTAAAGCTTTTCAGCTTCGTGTCCTCGCCCAAATTTCGATTGCTACACCGAATTGTTTACAGCAGCTCAACCTCCCAGTTCTTGCCTTGGATCTTTGCGTCTAGAGCCCGAGTGTCGTAGCAGAGACGATCCACGATTTTTTCTTCCTTCTGGACATCCAAAGGCGTTAACAGGCGGATCTCTTTTTGAGAGTACCGGCTGGGACGGTCTGCGGCTCTCTTGAGAGCAGAGCGCAGGATGCTTATTTTGCGAAGATTCAGGTCGCGTTCCGTGATGGCATCCGCCAGAGGCCGACCATCCATCAATGTGCCCGAGTTAGTCTTGTTGATGCGGCAAATTAAGGTGTTCAATTCGGCGCATGTTTCGTTGAGACGCTTGATGAGTTCAGCAGGATCCTCGCTGGGGCGGTCACCTTCCTGAACCAGCACATTGGCATTTAAGCGTTCTTGTATGCGAACCAATCGGGTTTGCAGATCCTTTCTCAGGATCAGGGCTTCAGCTAATTTCATGCTATTACCTCTCTATTCTTTCCTTTTAAAGTGAGCCTACAAGGGCAAGCTTCAGAATTTGATGCATCCAGCCCACCTGATTGCAGATGAGCCGGATGCCACCCTTCTTTGGAGATAGCGGGTTATTTGAAGTACCACTTGCGGCAGTACGCATACGTTTCAGCGGAAGCAAGCTTGAGCTCATTCTTTTGCCTCTTATAGTGGGTAAAACAGGCTAAGTCAGGCCAATAGAGCTTGCCCTCTTTTCTCATGGTCCAGCGGATTGAAACATCCAATACGACCGTGGTGTTGTAGCCATCCCAACGGTCAAGGTCTTTGAGCAAAACCTTAAGCTTCATCCGCTCACGCCTACGAAAACGCTTATGCCAGCAGCGTTTGTCAGGCGCTTCGGAGACATTTCCGTGCCAGCCTAAAAACGGCGAGTGTCTGTAAGAGCGACTCATGTCATTTTCCTTCATGTAGTTGAACTTATGACATGGCGCACCTCCTGTAATCGTTTGGTTTTGAAGTGCCCCGTTATTTCGTATGCCACTTGCAGTAGTAGCGGAAAGCCTCGGGATCCTTCAGTTTAAATTCATCCTTTTGACGCTTAAACCAGGTGAAGTATGACAACTCCCTCCAGTAGCGGCGTCCATCCTTGCTCATGCCCCACGTATCGGACACATCCTTGTGATGGGTAGTGAGGTACCCGTCCCAACGGTCCATGAGCTTGACAAGGGTTTTAAGTTTCATGCGTTCACGCCCGCGGAATCGCTTGTGCCAAAGACGCTTGTCGTAGGCTTCGGACTCAACATTGCAAATGCCGACAAAGGGCGAACGTCTGTATGAACGACTCATGATTGTTTCCTTTTAGTGTTGTACCTACGTCATGGGCACCTCCTTATTTGTTCGGTTGATTGTTTTATTCCTTGTTAAGCTCATTTGAAATAGTGTTTAAGGTAGAGCCAAAACCATTCAGGATCATCATTTGTTAGTCTGGCTTTTCCGTTTTTCAACCAAGTCAGATAAGCCAATTTCTTTGAGAAATGGTGATCTTCTTTCAACATGACCCATTCGTCCGATACTTCAATGGGGAGAGTGGAGAAATACTCTTCCCAGTAGTCGGGATCCCGCACGAGCATGAGCATTTTTGTGCGTTCTGCAGCACGGAGCTTTTTGTGCCAAATACGCTTTTCCTGCGCTTCCGACAAGTTTTTGTTGAAGGCAGAAAACGGCGAATGCCTATGAGAACGGCTCATTTTTAACCTCTTTGAGTTGTTGTAACTAAGTCATAGGCACCTCCTCATCATGTTTAGGTTTACATTTAATTGTTAAGGGTTGGACTCTAGCTGTTTCCGTTCTTCTTCCCGGCGGCGTTTGGCCATGTCCGAAATGTAGAAGAACACCCGTTGGGTTCCATCAGCCTCACACTTGCCCAGATCTTTGGGCAGCCACTTCAGCAGGCCTTTGCGCTTAAAAGGCAGACGGATACCATAACTAAATTTCAGATCTTCAAGAGCCGGAAAGACATCAGTGTTGCGGTCAATGATTTCATAGAGTACGTACAGATCCTTCAATTTGTGATTCTCACGAAGCCAACGGTGGTGCAACCGTTCCGTGGACTCGAGCGTTTCCAAAGAGTAAGCCCTCAGGAAATGAAACAAGGCGCTTTGTTTCTTAAAAATACGGGCATCTCGGGTCGGCTGAGGATCATATTCCAGGAGCCTCTGCAAGTTTCTCCACTCTTTCTTAGAAAGCTTGATCTTAGAGCCTGAACTCTGTGCGCAGTAAAGAGGATCGTGGTAATGCCAAAAGAGGGAATCCTTCCATTTGCGCAAGATCCGAAGCGCAAGATGTCTATTTTTCCGAATCTTCATCTCTTATTGTCCATGTCAAAGGAACAAAGGGTTTGTTTCGGTCAATCAGGGGATCAACCTGTCCTTCCCAGTCAATGAAGGAACCGTCCGTTTCCAGCTTTACGCCAAATTTGTCCTCCAATGCCCAGACTCGTTCGCGATAAGTGCGGCGGGTCTGGTTGATGATGTCGCCCTCTAGATGACCATTAGTTAAACCCAAAATATGGGCAATCCGGATCCAGTGCTGCCACTCGGACTCAAAATAAGGAAGCTTTATTTCACCAGAAGGCCTAAACACGGCTTCCCAACGCCCCTCTTCATCTGTTCCGATCTGACACCATTGAATCAAGGGGTAGTACACGGTGTGGTCTTCGAACCGGTGGGACATTGCGCTCTGAGGCACCTGTCGGCATACCATCTCAAGGTGTTCTTTACGGGTATCAGACCACTTCGAATTTTCATCCGTTGCTTGCGTCATTGAGATGCAGAAACCGGAAAACAAAGCGGACTGGGTTGTGTGATACACAAAAGCCAAAAGCGTTTGTGCGTCCGGATCATCAGGCTGGGTGACGCTCCCGTCGGATAACGCACGCAGTAAGGGCTGCTGATTGTCAAATTCAGAGGCTATCATTCCATCGGGGATTTTTCGTCCTCCTTTACCTTTGTCCATGTTAAGCTCAAACGACCGCAGCTTCTGGGCAAGGAGCTTCTCGAGAACACAGCTCCACTCTTCGGCTTTTTCATCGTTATTAAATTTCAAAATCCGTGGGTGCAGAACATTCATTTGGAAGTGTTTTTCAAAAGCTTCCAATTCTTCTTTCAGACTAGCTTCAATCGCCGCAGGCTCTGATGAGGATGCTTGAATCAATTGCCCCACCAAATGCCATTTCTCCTTATTTGAGAGTTCGCGCTTGAGCATTTGTCTCAGATCGGAATCGGTCTCCAATGTCAAAAGCCAACGCTTTCCATCCTCAATGATGGATTCATGGAATCGGGGGAAAAGATATTTATTGAAGGAAACACCGTTTTCAGATTCAACAATCGCTGTTTCAAGAAGCTGACGCATGGCAGCGAGCAGAGCTTCTTTACTGGAAAGCAAAGCCGGATTGGTTTCTTCATCAGGAATGTAGTAATCCACCTTCAGGGCTTCAAGATCTGAGTATTCCTGAGGGATATGCTGAATAATCAAGGCCAACAAGAACTGAACCCAATAGTCATCCTTGACGCGTACTTTCAAATGATCACAGATGTCAATGTAGCGCTCCAACATGTGTTCTCTCTCCATAAAAATCACTCTTTGTCGTAGTGATCCCAATATTCAAAGTCTTTATTCCGATCGAGCAGCGGATCCACGTTGTCCGGCCAAGGAAAGTCGCCTTGAGTGATACTCAATTTGACACCGTAGTCATCTTCCAGAGCCCAAACGAATTTCCTGAATTCTTTGCGGATCTGATTGATGAAATCGCGTTCCAACGCACTTTCCACGGTTCCGATAATCTGGCCGGTCTTGAACCAATGAAGCCACTCGTCACATGGCTTAATTCCTCGCGTTGTGCCTTCGAAACGAACTTGCCAACGTCCATGTTCATCCTCACCGAATTCGCACGATTCAATAATGGGTTTTACAACCATCTTGTCTTTGAGAATGTGGGTTTCCGTTGTCTCAGCGAACTGTTGGCAAATCGTTTGCAAGAAGCGGATATTTTTATTGGACCATCTAGATCCTTTCTCGGTTGACTGGGTCAAGGTAAATGAAAAGCGATGCTCTTTTGTCTGATGCACACAGTGGTAGTAGAAGGCGAGCAGGGCTTGAGCATAAGGGTCTTCAAGCCGGGTAAAGAAAGTCACGGGGGCTGCCGGAGCCAATTCAACGTTTTTCATAAAAAGGAGCTGCATCTGACCGGATGCCTTTAATGTCCGCTCTTTGTTGCAGTCTTCAGGGGCTTCTCGGATGCTTTTTTCCATGTCGCCAATCACATCCGTGTACATCTTTTCATCTCCTGCGCAGGATTCATTCCAACGCATCACCCGCGGGGGATAACTGATCTTCATTTCGAACTCATCCTCAAACGCACGGAAAGCATGGCGTAATTCTTTTTCAACGGCTTCAGGCTTATCCGAAGTTGAACTAGTAAGTTGACCGACTAAATGCCACTTATTCTCACTACTCATCTGTCGTCTTAATTGGTTGGCAACGGCAGGTTCCCACTCAATACGCAGAGCTTTCCATTTGTTCTGGCTGCTTACATCGAATTCATGGAGTAGAGGTTGTGGCAGAGACTCTTTCTGGACCAGTTTTGTTTGTAAAAGTTGCAGAATCGAGTGACGGAGCTTCTTTTTCTTGATCCGAAACTGGGTATTGCCTTTGGTGTCGGGTACGTAATAGTGAAGCACCAACGAAAACCAAGGCGAAAGGTCTTTGTCCATGAATTGCACAAAGATAGCTAATAAAAAGCGTGCGAGGGGATCGGTAGTAACGTTAATGCTTAAGTTATCGGTGATGACAATAACTTCTGCCTGAGGATCTTTACTGGAGAATCTCGGATTGTTAGAAATTAAATCGGTGGTGCGGTCGTCGTAATCTGGTGTTTGTTTTAATTTGAACATATTGCCTCCAGTTGTTTAATCGGAGGCAAGAGTTCAACGAGAACTATTTCTTCGCCCGTCTAGGGAATTCGAGTCCGCCCCGATCCAAAAGTTGCATAGCTTGTTTCAATGCAAATGATTCTTTTTGATCTAGCTCCAATAATCGCAATAACACATTGGCTGGGCCGTTAGGTACGGTTTTCCCTTTCTCCCAGTTAACAACGCTTGCGATGGAAATATCCAAAAAATCAGCAAACTGTTCACGGGTCATCGCCAATTTTGAGCGCAAGCGAACAATTCGCTCTGCGCTAATCGGGTCACGCTTGCCAATTTTCTTGTTCAATGCTCCTAAGTCTTTCAATTCAGCGTATTTCCGATGAATGTTACGTTTGGAGTGGCTTATCAGACACTTATCAGCATTCATCAGTTCTTCTTTTAACGCTGGGGTCAGAGGCTTTGAGTCCTCATGCCCAAGTATTCCTTGTGTTAGGAATTCAAGATCGACTCGATCCAAAATTTGCATGGCTTCTTCCAGCTGAAAGGATCGTTTTTGATCTTGCTCTAATAATCGCAATAGCATATTTGCTGGACCCGTCGGTAGGGATTTATTTGTTTCCCATTTATCAATGGTGCTGACGGAGGTATCTAAAAAATCAGCGAACTCTTCCCGAGTCATCACTAATTTTGATCGTAGACTGATAATTCGTTCAGCATCTATCGGTGTACGTTTCCCGATTTTCTCAACTAACAACCCCACTGATTCGATTTGGTCGCAGTAATAGCACAACGTATGTTGGTAAAGACTAACTTTTGCGTTCTCCTTCTGGTGTTTTGCTCTTATGGAAGATGTAAGAGTTTTAGCCTTACTGTCCATCATCATTTGTCTAGCTTCTGGCCAAAATAAATTGACATGAGTCATGGCTATACAACCCAATATTGGTATCAATTCATTTGGATGCGACTCCCAACGGGCAATTGTTGCGGCATCAATGTTTAAAATGCACGCCAACTCGAATTGAGTCAAATGATGTATTTCGCGAAATTGGGCAACCCTAGCTCCTTTCCAAATGGGCCAAGTCATATCACCTCTATAGATGCAGTAAAGATCCCAGTCAACTTTAGAGATCCTATTGCTCTCATATAACTTTTTAACTTGTTCATATGACAAATTTTTTAGCTGTCCAAGTTGCATTTTGTCTACTCAATAACAGAAAACTGTTCAATTTTATCAGCCCTGTTCTTGGACTGCGTCTCAACGAGACAATCAAGTAAATTCAATTACTTTCTGAATTTGAATATTAAAAATGCAAGTGCAAAACAGAAAAATCTGTACAATTGCATTATACATATTTCATGCTCAAAACAGAAAAAATATTGTTTTGGTCTTAAGGAGGGGCTATGGATGAAAAAAGATTGCTAATCGTTTGTGAAGGACAAACCGAGAAGAATTACTTGTCTCAGTGGTCTCAGCATTGCGGTGTGACAGGGGACAAAATCGACATCATTTGCTGTGAACATCAAGAGCCCAAACTCTTATTGAAACAAGCAGTAATGGAATATTCGTGGTCGGTGCAGAGTAAAGAGAGACTCTACACAGATGTTTGGCTTGTATTTGATCGCGATTCACATCAAACCTTCCATCAAACTTTAGGGATGCAACAACTATTCCCGTATGTTCATCTTTGTTGGACAAATCCTTGCATTGAGTTCTGGTTCTTAATGCATTTCGCTCCTTTTCCGCCATTTAGAAGATCAAAGGCTCTTATCCTGAACAGGGAAGACTGTGTTTTGCCCAACTCTGCACTTAAAACGAGTACAGAAACGATTGAAATGATTGTTGATCCTAAAGACGTTGCAGCGCAACTGTCTTATATGTGGCATGACTATAAGAAGGGATGCGCGGCCTATGTGCGAACTCTGAAAAATCACATGGAAGATGCCATTGCTCAATGCATTAAGACTGATCTTCATCAAGACTGCTTTGCCCTCGGGAGCTTGATGCCTGAGTTGTTGACAGCTATCGCCGTATTGGCAACGGAAAATCGCGATGATGCGGAAAGGATGGTTAGTAACAAGTGGCATGAATATTGCGAAATGCAAAGACGCATCAAGCAACTTCACGGAAATCCATTACCTTAAAGGAGAACTCAAAATGAAATCAATCGTTACTGCTGTTATTTGTTCAGTATTTGCTTTGGCTGGAAGTAATGATGTTTTGGCCGGCGATAACAAGGTCTTGAATGAAATCGTGATTGGGCAAACCCCCGTGGCAGATTATCTTCAATCCATCAAAAAGAGAGGATGCCGCTATCAAAAGACAACGTGGGCCGGAATGTCTGGATATTCCATTGCTCCTGGGTGCTACAACTTGCCGGCAGTAAAAAATATTTATGTCGTTAATGCCGTCAACAATGACTTGTCCTGAAAAAAGTTGACACCTTTTGATTAGAAAAGGAGTGCCAAATGACATATTTCAGAGACTCGACAGATCCGGCCTATCGAGAGTATTGTGCAAAAATCGTTGGTCTTCAAAAACGCTTTTCCCAACAAGACCGTGATCGAATTGTGAGAGAATTCCTCTCTGAAGGGCTCAATGCCAAAGAAGTTGCCAGTCACCACGGTCTCAGTGGTGCGCAAGTTCTCTATCAATGGGTTGGGCACTACATCGAGGAGACTCAGATCATGCGTAAAACAAAAGACTTTACGGATGAAGAGTTCAAAGCGATGACTCCCCAGGAGCAGTTTCAAGAGCTCAAGCGTTTGAAAAAGGCT
>ERZ856578.218-NODE-218-length-118245-cov-6.708661_pt1 | contig 118245 bp, 85 predicted proteins | sample MGYA00514384_ERZ856578 | MGnify/ENA primary metagenome ERZ856578 (study PRJEB29103, sample SAMN06111958) | human gut metagenome | biome: human gut; feature: ankylosing spondylitis patient; material: healthy_person | host: Homo sapiens | place: China:Hangzhou... | reverse complement strand
CGGAGGAATTCCGGAATCAGTCCCTATGTGCGGCGTAGGCCGCTTATTAGCCCGTCCAAGAATTGGGGCGCAGTTCACCACGTTGCGAGGCTTCTTCTTTTTATAGCGCTTTCTTAAATGGTTTAGAGCCCTATACTTTAGTCACGGAGCAACTCGTCCCAGAGAGAGGAATACTATGGCAGAACAGCAGCTTATCGGAGCGCTCGAGGCCGGCGGCACCAAGATGGTCTGCGCCACGGGCTATGCAGACGGTACGGTCCTGGAGCGTGAGCAGATCGCGACCACGACCCCGCAGGAGACCGTTGAGGCCGTCAATGCATGGTTTGCGAACAAGGGCATCGCCGCGCTGGGCATCGGCGCCTTTGGACCCACCGCAGTCAACCCTGCCTCGCCCCAATACGGCAAGATCCTGGAGACGCCCAAAACGGCATGGCGCTACTTCGACCTGCTGGGCACCATCCAAAACGAGCTCAATATTCCCTGCGGCTACGACACCGACGTCAACGTTGCCTGCTTGGGCGAGGTCACCTTTGGTTGCGCCCAGGGCCTCACGGACGTGGTCTACCTGACCATCGGCACCGGTGTGGGCGCCGGCGTGCTCTCGGGCGGTAAGCTCGTACACGGCATGATGCATCCCGAGGCCGGCCACATCCTGGTCACGCGCGACCCGCGCGACACCATCGGCGAGCATAGCGCTTGCCCCTTCCATGACAACTGCCTCGAGGGCCTCATCGCCGGCCCCGGCGTTAAAAAGCGCTGGGATGGCAAGAGCGCCGGAGACATGGCCGATGACCCAGAGGCCATGGATCTGCTCGCAGGCTATCTAGCACAGGCGCTCATGACCTACACGCTGTGCTACGCGCCGCAAAAGATCATCATCGGCGGCGGTGTGGCCGACCACACCCCCATCGTGCCGCTCGCACGCAAAAAGTGTGCCGAGATGCTCAACGGCTATATCGTCACGCCCGAGGTCAACGACATCGATAACTACATCGTCAACAACAGCCTCGAGGGCAAGCAGGGCATTATGGGCTGCCTGGCCCTGGGCGCACAGGCGCTTCAGTAGCAGACGCACCCACAGGGCGTGGCGCGCCCGGCAAATCCGACCTACGGAACGACGCCACCACGCCTCATATAAGCCCTCAAATAAAAAAGGCCGCCTAGGACCAAACAATACGTCCTAGGCGGCCTTTTTAGCGCACATCAGCGACCGTAAGAGATATCGGAGCACAACGCCCGTTGCCGCTCCACAGCAGTCGATCATCACATCGGTGATCATGCCGGCGCGTCCCGGCACAAAGAGCTGAATCGTCTCGTCGATCGAGGGAATCAGCAGCAGGAACACCGCCGTGGGCAGCAGCACGTCAAAGGTGCGCCGGCCCTCAAAATCAAAGGCGTGCGTTGCCAAGATGCCGAGCACCATATACTCGGTAAAATGCGCGCACTTGCGAACAACAAAGTTGGTCACCCATTCATATGGAAGTCCCACGCTGTGCAGGAAACCGCGGATAGCTTCCATGACCGTTAGGCTCAGCGAGCCCGACCCCGAGCCGGGAACCAGCGAATTGCCCCAGATCAAGAGCGCCATCAGGCAGGTTACAACCGCCCATTTTCGATTGATCTTAACCATGCAGAAGTTATGCCTCCGCGCGGAGCGGCGCGAAGCTGGCGGTACCGCCCTCGATAACGCTCAGATAGGCACGGCCCGTACGCTTGGCGGTTGAGGACTGCAGGCGCTCGATCTCTTCCTCGAGGATCTGATTGACGCGCTCGTGACGACGGTTTTCCATAATGCCGGCGGCAATAGCCTCGGCCCGCTCGATGCTCTCGCGCGAGATACGGGCAGTATCCTCGGGGAACACAGCACTGTGACGGCCGACATAGGCGGGGGCAGCAGGCTGAGGGGCAGCGACGGGAGCGGGGGCTGCAACAGGAGCGGGCTCGTCAATCTCATCCAGAATCGCGGTGGCGGCGGCCCACATGTCCTCGTGGCCCGAGTAATCGGCCATGGGAACATCAACCTCGAGCGAGGCGTCCGGAAGGTCGCCGGTGTCGATGCGATCTTGGGCATCAATCGATGCGGTGACGGCTGCAGGCTCATCGAGGTCATCGAGATCGATGTCCACGGCACCGGAGATGATAGGCATGCTGGCGAGGTTTGCATTGTACGGCGCAGCCTCAGCCGCCTGCTGCTGGGCAGGAGCGCCCCAAAGCGAGCTTTCGGCGGCACGGCGGGCGGCAACGGCCTCCTCGTCCGCAGTCATGGCTTCATCAACGTACGAATTGTCGGCAGAAGCGTTCGCGTCCGCCGAGGTAGCGCTGTAGGCGTTATTGGCTGCCGCGTTGGCGACGAGCGCCACGAAAGCCGCCGTGCTGCCCGCAGGGGCGGCCTGGGAGCCAGACACGGCGCGTGCCGCGGCGGCGATGTCGTCGCGATTGAAGGAGCCGGTCTGCCCGCCGTTGGTGAGCTCGTCGATGGCGACTTGATAGACGTCGCGCGAGTGTGCAGGGTCGCAGCTCACCGGCGAATCGTCGTCAAGCATACTGTCGATCATGGACCAAGCCTCGTCCTCGTCCATAGCATCTGCGGCTCGAGCGATGGTAGGGACACCATCATCGGCATGACGGCGCTGGAACGCACCAGTCAGGCCGGAAAGGAATGCCGAGGTAGACTGCTCCGCCTGAGCCTGAGAATCAGAAGCCGCAGCGTAAGGAGTCGCATCCTGCTGCTGAGCTGAAATCGAGGCGGTCTTGAACTCGCTTTGATGCTGATTGAGATTGGCGGCACCGCCCATGGCATCGGGCTGGAACAGACGCTCTTCACGCTGCGCACGATACTCGGAGATACCCAGCGAGGCGGCATAGATGCCCACGCCCGCCACCGCGCCCACGGCGAAGGGAACCGCACCCGCCACGACCGTCTCGTTCACAGACGAAAACGGCAGCGTCGCGGCATACATAACCACGGGAGCGGCAAGGCCGATCCCGCACGAAAGTCCGGCAAGGACTGCTCGTTGTGTTGCATCAGAAGAAGCCATGAGCTCTCCCCATCTTCCAGCACCCAAATCGCATCATTCAGTTGGCTGCGCGAGAGAAGATGAAGCGGGGCTATGCCCCAAAGCAACGGTATATGGTTCGTTTCATCTGCGTTATCCGTCGCGAAGCTTAAAAGCTATTATGCGAAACCGCCCTGTCGATTGCAAGCGACGATGTCGGATTGAAACGGGAAACCTGCTGCTTGCCAGTCTTATGGTCAAAAATAAGCGCGGAGCGGCGATATAGAAAAGGGCCGAGGCTCAAAGCCCCGACCCTTTATTGCATTGATGACTATCGCTGCGTGTGGATGACAACCTAGAACGTCTGCTCGTAGTCGCTGTGCTTTTTGGCCGAACGCACCAGGAACTCCTGGTTGGTGTTGGTGCCCTTAAGACCCTTGATAAACGACGCAGCTGCGCGCTCGGTGTTGTTCATGCCGGCAAGAATGCGACGCAGGCCAAAGACAAACGGACGCATCTGCTCGTCAACCAACAGGTCCTCGTTACGCGTACCGGAGGCAACGGGGTCGATAGCCGGGAAGATGCGGCGGTCGGCCAGGTCGCGGTCGAGCTTGAGCTCCATGTTGCCGGTGCCCTTGAACTCCTCAAAGATGACCTCGTCCATCTTGGAGCCGGTGTCGATGAGGGCAGAGGCCAGGATGGTGAGCGAGCCACCGTTCTCGATATTGCGGGCTGCGCCCAGGAAGCGCTTGGGCGGATACAGTGCCGCCGAATCGACGCCGCCCGAAAGGATGCGGCCTGAGGCGGGCGCCGCCAAGTTGTAGGCGCGGGCAAGACGCGTGATGGAGTCGAGCACCACCACGACATCGCCGCCCAGCTCCACGATGCGCTTGGCGCGCTCGATGACGAGCTCTGCCACACGAGTGTGGTTGTCGGCGGGCATATCGAAGGTCGACGCCACAACCTCGCCCTTGATGGAACGCTGCATATCGGTAACCTCTTCGGGGCGCTCGTCGACGAGCAGGCAGATGAGGTGCACCTCGGGGTTGTTAATCGAGATAGACTGGCAGATCTTCTTGAGGATTGTGGTCTTGCCGGCCTTGGGCGGGGACACGATCAAGCCACGCTGACCCTTGCCGATCGGCGACACGATGTCGATGGCGCGACCGGTAATGGAATCCTTGCCATGCTCCATGCGCAGCGGCTCGTTGGGATAGACCGGGGTGAGGTCACCGAACTTGGGGCGGTTGCGAATCTGCTCGGGGTCTAGACCGTTGACGGTCGTGATTTTGGCGAGGCCGGCGCGCTTGTCGCCGCCGCGCGAAGGACGAAGCGAGCCCTCGATGACGTCGCCCGTGCGCAGACGCGCGGAGCGGATGAGGTAGGCGGGCACGAAGGCGTCGTCGTTGGACTTCATGTAGCCATGGGCATGGATGATACCGGAGCTGTCCGGACGAATCTGCAGGATGCCCTTGATGTCGCGGAAGCCCTCGGCCTTCGCGGCGGTGACGTAGATCTCCTCGACGAGCTCGGCTTTCTTCTTGCCGGTCGTCTCAATCTCGAACTCCTTGGCCTTCTCGCGCAGCTCGGCGACCTTCATGGCCGCGAGCTCCTCGCGCGAAAGCGTGGGCTCGGTGGGAGCGGCATTGCGCTCCTTATTGCGCTGCTTGCGGTCGCGCTGACGGTTGCGGCGATCGTTGTTACGCTCGTCCTTGCGCTCGTTGCGGTCATTACGCTCGTCGTTGCGCTTGTGCTGACGGCGGTTGGGGCGAGCGCTCTCTTCGGTCTCGACGGGGGCGGTGCCATCGGTTGCGGAGGCGTCTTCGTTAGCCGAAGCATCATCGCTGGCCTCGGCATTGGAATCGCCCTGCGGCTCGGCCTCGGCATGCTGCTCGACGGCCTTGGCCTTAGCGGACTTCTTGCGACCGCGCTTGGGCTTCTCGGACGCAGACTGTTCGACGTCTTGGGGCTCGGCGGCATCAGTCGATGCATCGGCGGTCGTCTCGGCGGAAACCTCGGACGCACCCTTCTTGGCAGCCTTGGCCTTGGACGTGCGCTTAGCAGCAGTACGATGGCTGCGACCAGGACGGACGTCGGCGGGCTCGACATCGGCAGAAACGGCCTCGGAAGTCGTAGCATCCTGGACGGGCGCGTCGGCAGCGGTTGCAGGCTCGGCGGTCGCCGCAGCATCCCGAGCGGCGGCGGCTGCGGCTGCGGCCTTCTCGGCCTCGACGAAAGCCTTGGGCTTGCGACCGCGACGGTGCGGGCGCAAAGCCGGATCGACAACGGGAACTTCGCTGGCCTCGACAGGCGCAGCGGGCTCAACAGGCGATGTGCCCTCCCCTGCCGCGGAACGGACCGAAGCCTCAGCGAGCTCGGGGGTTACCTGATCGGCAACCTGCTCGGCCTTAGCAGCCGTGCGACGGCGTGTGCGCGGTACCGGCTTCTCGGTTGGCTGGTCGGCGACAGGGGTCTCGGTGGCGGCAGGCGTCTCGGGCACAAACGGAGCTGCAAGCTCGGTCAGAGCCGCGGCCTCACGCTCGGCAGCACGACGGCGGGCGCGCACCACCTGAGCCTCGCTAATCTGCGCCAACGCACGTGCCTGCGCGACCTCATCGGAAATCGGCGCCGAGGAGTCAGCTGCAACGGTACGCTTGGCGCGCGTCGTGCGCGTGGTACGGCGCTTGGGCTTGGTGACCTCCTCGCCGTCATCGGCAGGCTTGGCCGCGCGGCGCGTACGCTTGGGCTTTGCCGGAGCAGCCTCCTCACCAGTTGCAGACACGGCCTTCTCAGCCGCTACAGGCGTAGGCGTCGAAGCAGCCTTAGGCGTCTCAGGAGCCGAGGCTTGCGCGGGCGCCGCGACCTGGTCCGACGCAACCGGTGCAGCGGGAGCGGCTTGCGTCGTCGATATTTCGTTTTCTTGCTGTTGATCAGACACAGTGTTTGCTCAACTTTCTTTTCAAGCCCTGTGATCACATGCTCCCTGCATAAACCTTCAGGGCGGCTAAACAGTCTAGCTCCGTCAAATACCGACGGACATCATTGATCTGTATCGAGATATTTGCGTCATATACGCAGCGTTAGTGTAACACAACCGCAACCACCTGCAACTTAGTCATTGAGGACGTTCTTAAACGACTAGTCAAAAGGGACAATCTTTGGTTTACCGCCCACAAACCTGAATGCCTCCGCCAAAACTATGACGGTTTACTACGACGAATCGCTCAACCGCGACCACTCCGAAAATTGTTGAACTAAAACCGCAGGTAGATGCCTTGCACTTTTTTGCGAAAAGCCGGCGTGGTTGGAATTTCTCAATTCATCGTAGTAAACCGGCATAGTTTCGTATTTCCAGCAGTCCCAAATTCGTCAATACGACGGCGTTTGTGCAAAAAGCCCGACCTCCATATGGGAGATCGGGCTTTCAAGGCTCAGTTAAACCAAACTTGCGCGGTCAAATGACCCGTAGCTTACATCTGCTCGGGAGCGGAGACACCAACAAGGGTGAGCACCAGGGCGAGCGTCACGCGGACGGCGTCGCAAGCGGCCAGACGGGCACGCGAAAGCTCGGGGTCGACGGGACGGCCCTCGCTCGGCAGAACCTGGCAGGCAGCGTAGAAGCTGTGGAAGTCGCCGGCGAGTTCCTCAGCAAAGTGCGTCAGACGGAACGGGGCGCGGTCGCGAGCGCAGCTGGCGATGAGGTCGGTGAGCTCGTTGAGCTTACGCGAAAGGGCGAGCTCGGTCGGGTCGGTCAGCAGCGAGTAATCAACGTTCTCACCGATGGCCTTGGCGGCGACGGCCTTCATGCCCATCTCGTCAGCCTGCTCGGGCGTAACGTCGGCGGCACGGCGCAGGATGGAGCACACGCGGGCGTGAGCATACTGCACGTAATAGACCGGGTTGGAGTTGTCGCGCTTCTTAACGGCCTCAATATCGAAGTCGACCATCTGGTTGGAGCTCTTGGAGATGAGCGTGTAGCGGGCGGCGTCGGAACCGACCTCGTCGACGAGCTCCTGCAGGGTCACCATGGTGCCCTTGCGCTTGGACATACGGACGGGCTTGCCGTTGCGCAGCAGGTTGACGAGCTGGCCCAGCAGAACCTCAAACTTGCCGGGATAGCCAAGAGCGTCGCAGACGCAGCGGACGCGCTCGATGTAGCCGTGGTGGTCGGCACCCCAGATGTCGATGACGTGGTCGACGCGCTGGAACTTATCCCAGTGATAGGCAACGTCGGAGGCGAAGTAGGTGTACTCGCCGTCGGACTTGATCAGGACGCGGTCCTTGTCATCGCCCAGGTCGGTGGAGCGGAACCACAGGGCGCCGTCCTTGGTGTAGAGGTAGCCCATCTTGTCGAGCTTCTCAAAAGCGCGGTCGACGGCGGAGGTGCCGGCGGTCTCGCCCTCAGTGTCCTTCACATACAGTGAGCGCTCGGAGAACCAACGATCGAAGTCGCAGTTAACGGCATGGCAAAGGTCGCGCATGTTGTCGACCATCTTTACATAGCCGCGCTCGCGGAAGCTCTCCATACGCTCCTGAGGATCGGCGTTGACCCACTTATCGCCGTCAGTGCGCCAGAACTCGGCGGCCTCGTCGATGATGTAGTCGCCGCCATAGGAGTCCTTGCCAAGGGTCTCGGCAAAGTTATCCTGGTACGGATGAGTCTCGGGATGCTCGTCATTCTCGTCGGCAACGAAGGCGTCGCGGTCGGCAATCAGCAGCTTGTGAGCCTCGTCGATATCCACGCCCTGCTTGGCGATGATGTCGGCAAGCTGCATATAGCGCGTGCTGATGGAGTTGCCGAAGGTGTTCATCTGAGAGCCGTGGTCGTTGATGTAGAACTCACGCTGGATGTCGTAACCGGCGTGGTCCATAACACGGCAGAGTGAGTCGCCCAGCGCGGCCCAGCGGCCGTGGCCGATGTGCATGGGGCCGACGGGGTTAGCGGAAACGAACTCGACCTGGGTCTTCAGGCCACCACCGACGTTGGACTTAGCGAAGTCCATACCCTTCTCGCGAGCCTCGCCAAAGATGGCATTCTTGACGGCAACGGAGAGGTAGAAGTTGATGAAGCCGGGGCCTGCGATCTCGACCTTCTCGATCGCGGGGTCCTCGGGCATATGGGCAACGATGGCCTCGGCGATCTTGCGCGGGGCGCAGTGGGCCAGCTTGGCGGACTTCAGGGCCATGGTAGAGGTCCACTCGCCATGAGAAGTGTCAGCCGGTCGCTCGATAGCGCAATCGTCAAGTTCAAATGCGGAAAGGTCGCCGGCCTCCTGGGCCGCAGCAAGCGCAGCGCGTACCAGCTCTTCAATCTTCTCGGGCATAGATCCTCCTTGTGTTAAAGCCCCCGAGCTCTTGGTCACTCGTAGGGCAAAAGCCAGAGTTTGTAGCACTCTATCACAAGCGACGGGCACTGTCGCAGGGTAAAGCTAATAGATATTGCATATGCACAAAAATGACTACAGCTTGTATGGAGTCACTCAAAGATGCCAGTCTGCCTGCAGATTATGCAGGCGTTGAAAATGCATAAAGGTGTGAATGAGCTGCGTCTGTTATCGAATACTCTTACCTATCAGAGTTGTGTGCTTTTCCTGCATAAAGTAAGGGTTTGCGCACGTCAGCGTGTTATTCTAGACATACGTAAATTCGTATAAGTTGGAGGTAGCATGTTCTCAATCGGTCAACACGTCATTCATCCGGGTCAGGGAGTCTGCACCGTCGTCGGTTTTAGGGACGACACGCCGCAGCCCATGCTGTTGCTCGAGACCAAGCAGGGACATGCGCAGACGATCCTCATGTACCCCGTGGCGCAGGCCGATCGTTTGCATGCCGCCATCTCCCAGCAAGATGCCGAGCACCTGCTGAGCCACTATGACGAGCTGGAGTGCGACACCTTTACCGAGCGTAACAGCTCGCTTGAGGAGACGCACTTTAAGCAGCAGCTCAAGCTGGGCGCGCCCGAGACGGTCCGCGTGGCAAAGACCATGATGCACCGCATTCGCCAGGCCGAGGAAGCTGATAAAAAGCCCAGCTCTTACTACATGCGCGTACTCAAGGAGGCCAAGCGTCGCTCCATCGAGGAGTTCGCCGTGGCCTTGGGCGTCACCGAGGAGGACGCCGAAGCCCGCCTAGCCCAAGCCGCCCTCAACTAACCCAACCGCGCCAAAACCACCACAAAGGGGACAGACACCTTTGTGGTGGTTTTCTTGTTCTAGTAGTATTCATTCTTATCGATACCCACGAGCACAAGGAGTCTCTTATGGCAGAGCCGCTTACCGCCGGAATCACCCGCGACCGCGCGTTCGAACTGCTCAACGAACACAACAAGGACCCGTTCCACATCACCCATGGCGAGACGGTCGAGGGCACTATGCGCTACTTTGCGCGCGAGTTCGACCCCGAGAACGAGGAGTTTTGGGGCATCGTCGGTCTGCTGCACGACCTGGATTGGGAGGAGCATGAGGACGACCCCATGAACCACACCATCTATGCTGCCGAGATTCTTGAGGGCGAAGGTGCGTCTCCCGAGCTCATTCGCGCCATCCAGACGCACACGTCGGACTTCAACACCTCGCTGCCCAAACCCGAGCTGCAGATGGAAAAGATCCTGTTTGCCTGCGATGAGCTCACCGGCCTGATCGGCGCTGCAGTCATCATACGCCCGAGCAAGAGCGTTATGGACTTTACGACCAAGTCGCTCAAGAAGAAGTTCAAGGACAAGCGCTTTGCCGCCGGCTGCTCGCGTGACGTGATTTCGCAGGGCGCCGAGATGCTGGGCTGGGAGCTTCCCGAGCTCTTCGACCGTACCATCGCGGCCATGCAATCCTTCGCTCCCGATCGCGACACCTTCCAGGCCTAACCGCCCACGCCACCTATAACCACCGCAAAGGGGACAGGCACCTTTGTGGTGGTTTTTCGTTTGCAACAGGTTTAGGGACGGACCTGGCCGGTGCCGCGGAGCTTGTATTTGTAGGTAGTGAGGGCCTCGGCGGCAAAGGGGCCGCGGGCGTGGAGCTTTTGGGTCGAGATGCCGATCTCGGCGCCCAGGCCAAACTCGCCGCCGTCGGTGAAGCGCGTGCTGGCGTTGGCATACACGGCCGAGGCATCGACCGCGTCCAGGAAGCGCTCGCAGGCATCCTCGTCCTCGGCAACGATGGCCTCGGAGTGCATGGTGCCGTAGCGGTTGATGTGCGCGATGGCTTCGTCCTCGTTCGCCACGACCTTCACGCTCATCTCGAGCGCCAGATACTCGCGGCCCCAGTCCTCCTCAGTCGCGGCTACATAGTCGTCGCCCTCGGCAAGCCCGGCGGCAGCGCATGCGGCGCACGTGGCCTCGTCGCCGTGAATCAGCACGCCGTGGTCGTGCAGCACGGCAACGACCGCCGGCAAAAACGAATCCGCCACGGCACGGTCGACCAGCAGCGACTCGGCGGCATTGCACACGCCCACGCGCTGCGTCTTAGCGTTGACGATAATGTTGAGCGCCTTGTCAAAATCGGCGGATTCATGCACGTAGATGTGGCAGTTGCCTGTGCCCGTCTCGATCACCGGCACAAGCGACTCGCGCACGCAGCGCTGGATCAGGCCCGCACCGCCACGCGGAATGAGCACATCGACAATACCGCGGAGCTTCATGAGCTCGCCGGTGGCCTCGCGGTCGGTGGACTCGATCATCGAGATAGCTTCGCGTGGAAAGCCCTGGGCCTCAAGCGCATCGGCCAGCAGTTCGGCAATCATGGCGCACGAGTGGTAGGCCAGCGAACCGCCGCGCAGGATGCAGGCGTTGCCGGTGCGGATGCAGATGCCCGCGGCATCGGCCGTCACGTTGGGGCGCGCCTCGTAGACCATGGCAACCAGGCCCAGCGGCACACTCACGCGCGTAAGGTCCACGCCACTCGCAAGCACACGGTGATCGAGCACGCGGCCCACGGGATCGGGCAGCTCGGCGAGCTTCTCCAGGCCGGCGGCCATGCCCTCGACGCGCTCGGGCGTCAGCAGCAGACGATCGAGCAATCCGACCGAGGTGCCCGCATCACGCGCAGCGGACATATCGAGCTCGTTGGCGGCGACGATGGAGTCGATACCGTTGCGCAGTGCTGCGGCCATGGCGCGCACGGCCTCCTGGCGCTGCTCGTCGCTCGCCGTGGCAAGCGAGGCCGACGCTGCCTTAGCGGCAACGGCAAGATCGTGGACATACGTGGCTATATCGACCGACATGGACGGCCCTTTCTCCTAGAAGTTTGCAACCATGGTAGCCGATTTGCGCATGGCCTCGCCCGCGGCGGTAGAATTGGTCAACCCGAAACACCGCAACGAACGGAAGACTCACATGGCCCTCATTACTTCGTACCACGTCCCCGGCCTGTATGTCGAGGACCACAGCATCGACGTCCCCCTCGACTGGCGCGGCCTGGAGCCAATGCTCCTGGCCGTCGGCAGCACCATGCGCCGCGGCGCTATGCCGGCACCAATCGCCGGCGCGCCCGAGAGCATCAAGCTCTTCTACCGCGTGGTTTGCGCGCCCGACCGCATCAACGACGATCTGCCGCTGCTTCTGTTTTTGCAGGGCGGCCCCGGCGGCGAGAGCCCGCGTCCGCTGTCACCCACAAGCGATGGCTGGATCGAGGAGGCCGTCAAGCACTTCCGCGTGGTCCTGCCCGACCAGCGCGGTACCGGGCGCAGCAGCTGTGTAGACGGGCGCACGATTGCCGCACTGGGCGAGCGCGCCGAGGCGGCAGGCTCCGATGCGGCCCGCTCGCAGGCGGACTTCCTCAAGCGTCACCTCACCAGCTCCATCGTGCGCGATTTTGAGTACCTGCGCCTGGTGGGCTTTGGCGGCAAGCCCTGGGTCACACTCGGGCAGAGCTACGGCGGCTTTTTGACGTTGAGCTATCTGTCGCTCTTCCCCGAGGGCGTGGCGGCAAGCTTTACCTGCGGCGGCATTCCGCACGTGCCGGCGAGCGCCAGCGAGGTCTACGCGCACACCTTCCCGCGCATGGCCGCCAAGACGCAGCAGTATTACGACCGTTACCCCGCCGATGTCGAGCGCGTGGCAGCCCTGGCCGATGCGCTCGAGGCTCAGAAGCCCGTACTGCCCGACGGCTCGCCAATGACGGTCGAGCGCCTACAGCTCATGGGCAGCGACTTTGGCATGAAGCCGAGCTTTGAGCGCATGCATTGGATTATCGATCACGCGTTTGTTACAGGCGACGGTACGCTGAGCTGCGGCTCCTCGGTATCCGACAGCTTTTTGATGCGCGCCTTCGAGCGCACCAACACGCGCACGAATCCGCTGTACTGGACGCTGCAGGAGTTCATATACGCCGACGGTGACACTATGCCCATTGGCTGGGCCGCAGCTGAAGAGAAGGCACACCACGCCGAGTTCGACACCCTCGCGCGCCCGCTCATGTTTACCGGCGAGGCCATGTTCCCGTGGATGTTCGAGCAGATGCCCGAGCTCAAGCCCTTCAAGCCCGCCATGGACCTGCTGATGGAAGACACCAGCTGGGACAAGATCTATGACCCGCAGCGCCTGGCCTGCAACGAGGTGCCGCTCCAGGCCGCGGTGTACTTCGATGACATGTACGTCGATTCGAGTCTGCAGCTCGACACGCTCAGCCGCGTGGGCAACTCGCACGCCTGGGTAACCAACGAGTTCGAGCACGACGGCCTGCACGGCAGTGTGGTATTCAAGCACCTCTTCGACGAGTCCCTCAACCGCGGAGACCTGCGCCGAATCTTCTAGCAAAGGAGTGTCCCCACCTGCCGGCACAATAGGAACGTCCCCAAGTGCCGGAAAAGGAGAGGCAGCACTGCTGGCAAAACGAGCCGCAGCGCTGCCTCTCTTTATGCAAACACTATCAAGTTGTCCCTATGGATTGCGGGCTTCTCGGCCAGGTCTGCGAGCAGGCGGTTGCTGGCAATCTGGTCCTGGCGGCGGCCGGCGGCGAGCTCCAGCACGTCCGAATCGGCCTCGGCGATACCGCGGGCGACAACCATGCCGCTCGGGTCGCACACGTCGAGCACATCGCCCTCGGCAAACTGGCCATCGACCTCGCGAATACCCACCGCGAGCAGCGACGATCCGCGGCTGACCAGCGCCTTCGCGGCGCCGTCATCAACCGTCACCGAGCCGTGCGCCTTGTCGCCCAGTGCAATCCACAGCTTGCGGGGTGCAATGTCCAGGCGCTCCGCCGGCGGATCGAACAGCGTACCCACGCTCTCGCCGAGGGCCAGGCGCACGAGCGCATCGGGCTCCTCGCCCGAGCAAATCACGCTCTGAATGCCCGCCGTCATGAGAATGCGGCTCGCGCGAATCTTGGTAATCATGCCGCCCGTGCCCACCGATGTGGAAGAATCGCCCGCCGAGGCGATGATCTTGGCATCGATCTTATGCACGACCGGGACAAACTCGGCCGTGGGGTCCTCATGTGGATTGGCGGTATAGAGACCATCGATGTCCGAGAGCGTCACACACAGATCGGCAGAAACCAGGCAGCTTACAAGCGCCGCCAGTGTGTCGTTGTCGCCAAACTTGATCTCATCGACGGTAACGGTATCGTTCTCGTTGACGACCGGCACCACGCCAAGCTCCACCAGGCGCAGCAGGGCGTCGCGCGCGTGCAGGTAGGACGTACGGCGAGCCGTGTCGTGGCGCGTGAGCAGCACAAGCGAGGTGAGCAGGTCGCGCGCATGAAACTCCTCGTCGTAGGCCGACGAGATGATGCACTGACCGGCCGAGGCGCAGGCCTGCAGGCTCGGCAGATCGCCGACCGGTTTGCGGTCGAAGCCCAGCACGGGATAGCCACAGGCGATAGCGCCCGAGCTCACCACGACCAGGCGCCAGCCGAGCTTGCGCAGGGCTGCGGCCTGGTCGGCAAGCCCACCGATAAAGGAGCGGTTGACCTTGCCATCGGCGCCCACCACCGTGGACGAACCGATCTTTACCACCATCGTCTTATAAGAAGTCGTCATACGTCAAACCAATCGAGTGTTGAGCAGGCGGGCGAGCTGGAGCAGCCGGGGCACCCGGTGCGGGACGGACGAAAATGATCCGTTTTCCTCCGTCCCCTTCGGATCATTTTGCCCAGGGGAAGGCCGAAGCCGCGGCCATGTTCTTGCGCACGAGCTCGTCGCGCACCTGAGCCAGGCCCTGCTCCATGCCCACCACATAGGTCTGCGGGTACAGGAAGCGCTTGAAAGCTGCGTCCAGATGATCGAGCGCCCAAGCACAGCGCTCGCGCGCGTCCTGGATGCTCTCACGCGGAGCCACCGCACTGCCATCGCGCACGATCGGCACCAGCAGCTCGCGATACTCAAGTTCGGACACGTCGGTCACCAGGGCGGCATCATTCACGGCCACGAGGGTATTGCCGCGCGCGGCGCCCTCCCCCGCCAGATGGTCCTCGTCGTAGATCATGTCGCAGACTGGGCCGCCAAAGCCGTCGTAATAACGGCGCACGCGTTGCACACCCGGGATCGTGCGCTTATAGGGCTGCTCGGAGAGCTTGACCACCGGCGTCCATGGATCTGTCTCGCTCGCACGGCGGGCGGAAAGCTTGTACACGCCACCCAGCGCCGGCTGGTCATAGCAGGTCGCGAGCTTGGTACCCACGCCAAAGCTATCGATGGGCGCGCCCTGGTCCAGCAGCGACTGAATCGTGTACTCGTCAAGATCGTTGGAAACCGAGATCCCCACATAGGGCAGGCCCTCGGCATCAAAACGGCCGCGAACATACTTGGAGAGCTTGGCGAGGTCGCCGGAGTCGATGCGAATAGCCGACAGACGCTCGCCCACCGCCTCCATCTCCTTGGCAACCGTAATGGCATGCTCGCAGCCCTCGCGCACGTCATAGGTGTCGATGAGCAGCGTACAGTTCTTGGGGCTCGACTTGGCAAAGGCGCGGAAGGCCTCGAGCTCGGAATCGAAGCTCATCACCCAGCTGTGCGCATGCGTGCCAAAGACGGGAATACCATAGCGGCGGCCGGCGAGCACATTGGACGTAGAGGAGCAGCCGGCAACGTAGCTCGCGCGCGCAACGGCCAGGCCGCCATCGGGACCCTGGGCGCGGCGCAGGCCAAACTCCGCCACGGGGCGACCGTCGGCGGCGAGCACCACGCGCGCCGTCTTGGTGGCGACAAGCGTCTGGAACCCAACGATGTTGAGCAGCGCCGTCTCAAGCAGCTGGCATTCAAGCGCGGGGCCGGTGACGCGCACCATGGGTTCGCGCGGAAAGACGAGCTCGCCCTCGGGGACGGCGTCGATGTTTACATGCGCACGAAAATCGCGCAGGTAGTCGAGGAATCCAGGCTTGAACATCGCGCCGCCGGCCGGGGCCTGGAGCGAGGCGAGGTAGTCGATGTCCTCGGGCGTAAAGCGCAGATTCTCGACCAGCTCGGGCAGTTCGGCGGTGCCGCACATGACGGCATAGGCGCTGCCAAAAGGATGGTCGCGGTAAAACGCGGTAAAACAACCCTGCTCATTGGCCTTGCCGCTCTCCCACAGGCCCTGGGCCATAGTGAGCTCGTACAGATCGGTGAGCATTGCAATGTCGGTGGGATGCGAGATGTCGGTCAAAGCCATGGGGCGACCTTTCGGATGCGTTGTGCAGAGGTTGAGGGTTGGAAAAGGGCAGAGTGTTCGGGCATGGCACCCAGCGCGAATGGGCTAGAGCAGGCCCATGCTGGTCAGGATCGTGTAGCCCATAAAGATGACAAACGCGATGAGGGCAAGGACAATGATGATTTTTTGAGCCGGCGCCATGCCAGGGATCTCGTTCTCGCCCGTAGGCTCCTTGGAGGTAACCATGCGCTGGGCAAAGGTCATCTCGTCACGGCTCGGCTTGGGCTCGACGGACTTGGAACGAGCGACCTTTTTAGGCTGAGGTTTAGGTGCGGTGGGCGCGGGCTTCGCGGCGGCGGGCTTGGGCGCGGGGGCGACGTTCGCGGCGGCCTCCTCGGCCTTCGCACGCTCGGCACGCAGGGCGGCCAGCTCCTCACGCTCGCGGCGTGCCTCTTCCTGGGCCTCGCGACGAGCTTTCTCGGCGCGGAGCTCTTCCAACTCGGCGCGTTCCTCGGCAGACAGTGGTTGGGACTCAAGCTTGGCCATGGTACAGCCCTTTCTTTTAAAAAAAGCCGCCGACACAATGTCAGCGGCTTATCAAATCCAAGGGTGGAGACGAAGGGAGTCGAACCCTCGGCCTCTGCCATGCGACGGCAGCGCTCTCCCAACTGAGCTACGTCCCCAAGACAAGTTGATATTTTACCTACGGCTCGCCAACTGTCAACGCCCAATACCCAGTCTTTTTGGGACGCGGCTATTTTGACAACTTTTCGAGCAGGCGATCCTCTCGATGATTTTTTAATCCCCGTCCCAGAAAAATCATCGGCGAGCGCACTACTTTGCGCTGGTGAGGACGCCGGTGGTGTCGAACGCCGGGGTGAAGCTCTCGTCTACCGCTCCGCCTTCTTGCCAAAACATCGTCGTAAAGCCCAGGTCGTCGGCATGGTCGAGCACCTGCTCGTACTCCTCGCGCGTCACGGCGCGCGCCAGGTCGCCGCCTTGTTCGCGCATGAGGGCATTGGGCGTGTACTGGTTCATGACCGAGATCGGCACGTCGCCCATCGTCTGCCACACCAGGTCCAACACGCGGCACGAATCGTCCGCATGCCCCGGCAGCACCAGATGACGCACGATTATGCCGCGCTTCATGAGCCCGTCCCCGTCTACCAGCTCTCCCCCGCGGCGCTCAATTTCGCGCGCCATCTGGGCCAGACCCGACACAGCCACGCGCGGGTAGTCCTTAATATGAGAGAGTGACTGCGCAAGCGCCGCATTGGCATACTTAAAGTCGGTAAGCCACACGTCGACCAAATCGCCGAGCGCCGCCACGGCACTCGCACGCTCATAACCGCTCGTGTTGTAGACGATTGGAATGACCAGTCCGCGCTCCCGAGCTGCGGCAATCGCGGCCGGCAGCAGGTGAGCATAATGCGTCGCCGTCACCAGATTGATGTTATTGGCACCTTGGTCCTGCAGCTCCAGCATAATCTCGACCAGGCGCTCGGGCGAAATCTCAAGCCCAAAATTGCCCGTCGAGATCTCGTGGTTCTGGCAATAGATACATTTGAGCGAACAGCCGCTAAAGAAAATCGTACCCGAGCCGGCCTCGCCCGAAATGGGCGGCTCCTCCCACATATGGAGCGCCGCGCGGGCGACCTTAAGCGTGTTGTCGGCGCCGCACACGCCACGCGCGCCCTCGTCGCGCGCCGCACCGCAACGGCGCGGACACAAATGGCAGGCGGGCGAAAAAAGTTCGGTCAACGGCGTCGGCATAAAAACATGCTCCAAAACAACGATTCAGAAGCTCAAACGTAAAGGGACCAACCGCACAGACGGCTCGAGCCCAAGGCGCCGTAATCGTCCGACACGATTTTTGTAATGTCAAGACTGGAATCGATAAAGTGCCGCTTTATGATGTAGGTATTCCGCCCCCCGCGGAGCAACTGGGTGAACCGTCGCGTTTATTTAGGGAGCCCACACAGTCGTACCTAGTACAGGTATCCTTCGTTGTTAAGGACGCTGGAACAGTCGATGAGGGCACCCACCTGTTTTAGGTGGGTTCATTTTCGTAACGTGGGGGGTGGTTTTCTTTTGCCGAAAATCGCCATTACAGTCCATATGGATCCCCACCGGCATCCCAACAATCCATCGACAATACCCTAATATCTGGTAAGCGCGTGATTATCGCTGCGCGCAATTCCATGCACCCCCCTTGGTCGAGTATCATGATTCGGCTATGCCCTTTGCGCATGGCGTTCTTCTGACCTTTCCCTTCTACGCTTGGCGGTTTTTAGATTCATGGCTTCATCCCCGAGCTACATACCGTACCTATGCGTGGCAGCGGCGGCCTTTATCACGACCTTCCTCACGGTGCCTCTGGTCAAGCGCCTGGCAATTAAGCTCGACGCCGTCGACTATCCTTCCAAGCGCCGCATCAACACCAAGCCCATCCCGCGTTTGGGCGGAACGGCGGTGTTTTTGGGCCTGGTCGTTGCCTGCATTGTGCAAATCCTAGGCACCTGGTACCTGGGTTGGCCGCCCGTTTTGGTGCCCCACCCCCGTCCGCACATCAGCTACCCCATACTTGCGCTTTCTTTTACCGTCATCTTTGCGACCGGCGCTATCGACGACGTCTTCCAGCTCAAGCCCAAGCAAAAGCTAGCCGGACAGGTCCTCGCCGCGCTTATCGCCTGTATCGGCGGCCTGCGGATCGGCGTCATCGTCAACCCGTTTGCCCCCGGCGAGATCATGCTCGGATGGCTCGCCTACCCCATCACCGTGATCTATCTGGTGGCATTCACCAACATCATTAACCTCATCGACGGCCTCGACGGCTTGGCCACGGGCATCTGCGGCATCGCGTCGTTCACCATGTTTTCGATGGCCGTTCTCTCGGGCCGCATCGACGCCGCCGCGCTCTCCATTGCGCTCTTTGGCGCTTGCCTGGCCTTTTTGCGCTACAACTTCAACCCCGCAAGCATCTTCTTGGGCGACTCGGGGTCGTTGCTTCTGGGCTTTGCACTGGGCTCCATCTCGCTGCTCAACGTGAGCCGCACCGCCGCGCTCACCTCGCTTATCATCCCGCTCATCGTTGCCGGCGTGCCCATCATCGACACGTTTAGCGCCATCGTGCGCCGCAAGCGCGCCCACATTAGCATCGGGCAGGCCGACAAGGGCCACATGCACCACCGCCTGATCCAAGAGGGCTACAACCAAAAGCAGGCAGTGCTCCTCATCTATGCCTGGTGCATCATGCTTTCGGCCGGCGCCGCCGCGATTAACCAGGTCGAGGTGCCCATGCGCGTGCTCATCTTTACCGTGCTCGCCATTGGCTCGGCGGCCTTTGCCAAGCACCTGCACCTATTTGAGCCCGTGCTGCGCCACCATTACAACAAGCGCACGCACGAGGACGAGCTCGTCACCCCCGACGATCCCGCCTTTAAGCAGGAGGAGCAGGCGGCAGAAGAACGCAGGGAGGAGCGCCACCACAGGCGCTAGGGTAAGCTGCCGAGGATGCGCCCAGGCGCCGCCGGCCAAACGCGCAGCCACGCCGCGCCCATCGCACATGCCGCCGCTCTCCCGCCCCTCGCGTACTTACGCCCCGACCCTCCAATAAACGCGTTATCATCTTGACCCATGAACATACGTTAGGAGCAATCATGCCAAACGAGAACAGCTACGAAGTCGCGCTGCAAAAGAGCAACGCCATTCGCGAGGGCCTGGCCAAAACGCCCGAGAAGTTCACCATGCTCACCGGCGACCGCCCCACCGGCCGTCTGCACCTGGGTCACTACTTCGGCACCCTCAAGGGCCGTGTTGAGCTGCAGAACATGGGCGCCAAGACCAACGTGCTCATCGCCGACTACCAAGTCATCACTGACCGCGATACGACCGAGCACATCCAGGACAACGTGTACAACATGGTCATGGACTACCTTGCCTGCGGCATCGACCCCGACAAGACCATGATCTACGCGCACTCCGCCGTACCCGCCGCCAACCAGCTCATGCTGCCGTTCCTGTCGCTGGTCTCCGAGGCCGAGCTGGCGCGCAACCCCACGGTCAAGGCCGAGATGGAGGCCTCGGGCCACGAGCTCACCGGCCTTCTGCTCACCTACCCGGTGCACCAGGCCTGCGACATCCTGTTCTGCAAGGGCAATGTGGTGCCCGTCGGTCGCGACCAGCTGCCGCACATCGAGCTCACCCGCACCATCGCCCGCCGCTTTAACAACCGTTACGGCAAGGTGTTCCCCGAGGTCGACGCGCTGCTGTCCGAGACCCCGCTGCTGCCCGGCCTGGACGGTCGCAAGATGAGCAAGAGCTACGGCAACGCCATCAATATTTCGATGACCGCCGAGGAGACGGCCAAACGCATCAAGAAGAGCCAGACCGACTCTGAGCGCATGATCACGTTCGATCCCGAGAACCGCCCCGGCGTGTCCGGCCTGCTTTCAACCGCCGCCATCTGCACTGGCCGTTCCGAGGTCGAGATTGCCGAGGAGATTGGCATGGGCGGCTCCGGCCAGCTCAAGAAGTACGTGACCGAGGCCGTCAACGAGTACTTCGCGCCGATCCGCGAGCGTCGTCAGCGCTATGAGAACGATCTGGACTATGTGAAGGACGTGCTGCACGAGGGCAACCGTCGCGCCAACGAGATTGCCGAGCAGACCCTGGCCGAGGTTCAGGACGCCATGGGCATGGTGTACTAGATCGATCTGCTGGCTAGAACTTTCGATTGCTATAGGGCGGGCGCTACGGCGTCCGCCTTTTTTGGTGCCCGACCGGTTCGGCTCTGCCCATTGCACTCCCCCGACAAACAGGAACAGGCCCGCTGGCAGTTAGTTGCCAGCGGGCCTGTTCCCGAAGTACACCGTTGAATCGCACAGAGGGGAGGAATGCGAATCAAACTCAACAGGGCAGGCTTTTTCATCGCCTATTGCCTGCTCCGTTGCTGAAACCAATATAGTTCACCGTGGTTTACTTTGCAGCATCAATATCCGCCGCCATAGCTTCTCCATAAGTTAGCCCAAGTAAACTAAACCACCACAAAGGGGGCAGGCACCTTTGTGGTGGTTTTGGCCACGGCAGAGCGCTAGAGCCCTGCTGGCCAGCGACAGGCGGGCAAGTCGACGTGCATGTCGTCCTTAAACGCCACACCCTCCCCTAGCAAAAGCTCACGTTGAGCATCGGGACCGCCAAAAGCGAAGCCCTCGCATATGTGCCCGTCGGCAAACACCACGCGGTGACAGGGAATCTCGCCGGGACGCGGATTACTATGCAGGGCATACCCCACGTACCGCGCACTTCGTGGACGACCGGCAAGCAGCGCCACCTGACCATACGTGGCGACCATCCCCTCGGGGATCTGCTCGACCACCTCGTACACCCGTTCAAAAAAGCCCTCAGACGCCATTGCTCGCTCCCTTCCACCCGGAAAAGCATAAACCACCACAAAGGTGCCTGTCCCCTTTGTGGTGGTTTATGGCAGATCGGTTAGTTGGCGGGCTGGAAGAAGGCTACGGCGACGGCGCCGGGGCCTACGTGGGTGCCGATGGTGGCGCCGATGGTGTGAACGGGCAACTCGCCTTCGGTGTGGCCAGCCCAAAGTGCCGCGCTGTCCTCGATATACTTCTTGAGCACCGCATCCGAAAGGCCCGTATAGCCGAGCGCCAGCGGCATGGAAAAGTCGATGCCGCCCGCTTTTTCGACCTTCTGATTGAGCAGATTGCGGCCGTTCTTGGAACCGCGCGCCTTACCCAGCTGCACGATCAGACCGTCCTCGACAGCCACCACGGGCTTTACGTTGAGCAGCGTGCCCACGGCGCCGGCCGCAGCAGACAGACGACCGCCGCGCACCAGGTACTCCAACGTCTCGAGCAGGCCGATAACCACCACACGGTCGCGCACGGCCTCGACGGCCGCCGCGATCTGAGCTGCACTACGACCCTCATCCACCAGGCGCAGGGCATACTCGACCATGACACGCTCGCCCAGAGTGACGTTATTGCTATCCACCACGTAAACGTCGCCGCCTGGCGCCTCGGCAAGTGCGGTACGGGCACTCTGATTGGTGCCTGATAGCTTAGCGCCCACGGTAATAATCACAGCCTCATCGCCGGCTTCACGAACCTTGGCAATCGCCTGCGAAAACGCGTACGGGTTGACCTGGCCGGTCTTGGGCAGCTCGTCGCGCTCCACAAGCATCTCGTAAAAGCGCTGGTGATCGATGTCGACGCCATCCATATACACATCGGTGCCAAAGGTGACGGACAGCGGCAGAACACGCAGAGCGGGGTGCTCCGCCGGCGACATATCGCTGGCGGAATCGGTAATAATGCGGACGGACATAGCGAATCCTTTCTTGCGCAGGTCTCGCGCAGGGAATTTTGACAGCAATGTCCCGGCACGGCGTACGCGCTCAAACGGGACGATGCAGTTCTTGGCTGAAAGCTAGCTCCAGCGCGGCTCTAGATCTCGCGCAAGGTGTTGAGAATCGTGCGCAGCGACGCATACATCTGCTCGCGCTGCTCCACACCCATAGCCTTACCGGTGGTATCGAGCACCTCGCGAATGATGCGGTCCGCCTCGCTCATGCTCTCGCCGCCTAGAGCGGTCAGGCGCACCGGAGCACGATACTTAACGGCGGCATCGCCCGAATCATCGACCTCAACGTAACCGCCCTCCTCCAGATGCGCGAGCGTGCGCGAAACGGCGGCACGGGTCACGCCTGCCATGCGAGCCAGGTCAGCACCAGTCAGGCCGTCCTTGCTGCGCTCAAGATAGTACAGGCACATAACGTCGGAGCCCTTGAGGCCCAGCCTTGCGCCCTCGGATGTCTTAATGCGCTGGATCTCCTTGTAGAGCCCGCTGATCAGTCCGACAAAGTCCTCGAAACGTGTCTCGTCGTTCTGCTGCATGGGAGACGACCGCCTTTCGCTTGCATAATGCTAACGGGTAAACATCTTAGCCGTATCCAGCGACCGCCGGCCCTGCGTGCCTCATTTGTTGACCCATCAACATAAAAATCACCACAAAGGACAGGCGCCTTTGTGGTGATTTTGGGCATCAATAGGTTCTAGGCGCCGCTACAGCTCCACACAGGGATTGTCGCGGGTCACAAGCGTCTTAACGACAACCGTCGCTCCCAGATAGCGCTCGAGCAAATCGGCAAGACGGTCGATGGCGGCCTGGCAGTCCTCCATTCGCTCGGGCTCCACGCACTCAATCGCCAGGAACGCGTCGGCCGAATCGTCGGACAGGGCCGTTCGAACGCCGTCGCGCCAGTTCCAGCAGCGGCACACGGCGCCCGCATCATCGATGTAGGCGAGCTCGCCGGGCAGCGTCGGGTCATCCGCTTCCTCGCCAAGAGGCAAGAACGCATCGCCACCGTCGGTCACCTTCAAGCGAAGGTCTCCCTCGATCGCATGCAGATCCTCGCCTCCCACGGGCAGCGCGTAGGTCAGCGACACCGTGTTGTAGATGTCCACCGCGGGCGTAATGTGGCCCACAGGCTTGTCCTTAAGCACGCGCTTGAGCAAGTTCTCGATCGAGCAGCGGGCGCCTTTCTTGGTCTTGAACAGACGATAGGCCTCGCGCCATGCCTTGACCGGTGCGTTCTCGCTGATAGTGTCGCTGGTCAGATGACGCTCCACATCGATATTGGCGCGGTCGAGCAACGCCGCAATCGCATCCACGTCCTCTTGAGGAATCTGAGCCGTGGGCTTCATGCCCTCCACGACCACAACACCGACCGCTGCCTGCGGAAACAGCTCCCAGAATGAATCCTCGGCAATAAAGCCTTTCATACGTGCTCCCTTCATCGTGCGCGCCCGAGTGAGGGCGCCTAAACAAAAAGCGCCCTTACAACGGCCACCTTCAAAGTCCTACGGTGCCGGCACAAGAACGCTTGCGCTGTCCCCATCCGGAGAAGGGGACGATATGTCAGGCACATTGTAACCCGAGTCATCCACGCGAGCAAAACCACCACAAAGGTGCCTGTCCCCTTTGTGGTGGATATGGACTCACGGCGAAGCTAGTGGCGAAGTCCCAGCAGCCCGCGGCCGCGATGACGGGCGTCGGCGTGTACTTGAACGTGCGGGCCTGCGGCTTTGACGGACTCGGGCAGGTGCGAGTACTTCTTCTCGAAGTTCTCCTCGAACATCACCGCCAGGTTGTGCGCGGCCTCGTCGAAGCGCGCGGTGCTCTGCCAGTACTGGCGCGGCACCAGGATGCCGTCGGGCACACCGTGGCACGTAGTGGGAATGTCGACATTAAAGATGTCGTCGTGCACGAACTCGCTGTCCTCGATGGTGCCGTCGAGGGCGCGGGCCACCAGGGCGCGCGTGTAGGCAAGCTCGATGCGATGACCCACGCCGTAGCCGCCGCCGATCCAGCCGGTGTTGACCAGGTACACACGCGTGCGGCCGTCGGCAATGCGCTCGCCGAGCATCTTGGCGTAAACCATGGGGTCGAGTGGCATAAACGGCTCGCCGAACAGCGAAGAGAACGTGGGCGTAGGCTCGGTGACGCCGACCTCGGTGCCGGGGATCTTGGCCGTAAAGCCCGTCACAAAGTGATACATGGCGGCATCGGCCGTTAGACGCGAGATGGGCGGCAACACGCCAAAGGCATCGCAGGTCAAAAACAGTACGACGCTCGGAGTGGTGCCCATGCCCTTGGTCCACGCGTTGGGGATATGCTCGACGGGGTAGGCCACGCGCGTATTGTGCGTGATCGAGATGTCGTCGTAGCTGGGCTTGCGGTTCTCGTCGAGCACCACGTTTTCGCAGATCGCGCCAAAGCGGACAGCGTTGAAGATTTCGGGCTCGTGGAACGCGTCCAGGCCCTCGCATTTGGCGTAGCAGCCACCCTCGATGTTGAAGATGCCCATGTCGGACCAACCGTGCTCGTCGTCGCCGATCAGCAGGCGCGTGGGGTTGGCCGAAAGCGTGGTCTTGCCGGTGCCGGAGAGGCCAAAGAACACGGCGGTCTCATGCGTGACGGGGTCCATACTGGCCGAGCAATGCATGGGCAGCACGTCGTCCTCGACGGGCAGCAGGTAATTCATGACGCTGAAAATGGACTTTTTGATCTCGCCGGAGTAGCCGGTGCCGGCGACCAGAATCACGCGCTCCTGGAAGTTAATGACCACGGCGGCGCTGGAGTTGAGGCCCTTGATGGCGGGATCGCACTGGTAGCCCGGCGCGGCGAGCACGCAGAAGTCCGGCTCGCCGGTGCGTGCGATTTCACGGGCAAGCGGGCGGGCGAGCATCTGCTTAATAAAGAGCGCCTGGCTGGCACGCTCGCAGGCGACAAGCAGACGACGCGTATGGTTGCGGTCGGCACCGGCCATACCGCGAGTGACGAACACGTCGCGCTCGTTGAGATAGTCGACGATGCCGGCCTTGATGGCCTCGTAGCTCTCGACAGACAGCGGGCGGTTGACCGCGCCCCAGGCGATCTTGTCGTGCACGTCGGGCGTGTCGACGATAAAGCGGTCGTTGGGCGAGCGTCCGGTACGCTCCCCCGTCTCGATCACCAGTGCGCCGTTGGAGGCCATGCGGCCTTCGTTGCGGCGGATGGCGTGCTCGACGAGTTCTGCTGCCGGCAGGTCAACCAGCAGGCGGGGCTGGTTCTCGGCGGGATCTTCGACCAGCGTAATGCCAAAGTTGGACAGAACTTCTGCAGGGGTAACACCTGGCATGGGGCCTCCTTTAAAAACGCGACACGTGGACGCGGCGCGCACTTTACTCACGTAAAGCCCGTTGTACCCGATATGCAAAAACGTTTTTGCGGCAAGGGCGGCAAGCCCGCCCAACGGTCAAAAATCGCACGCAAGCGGCCTAGTCATTGGGGACGTTTTTAAACGACTAATCGTTGGGGACACTCTTGAACAGGCAACAACCAAGGAGTGTCCCCGGATGCCGGCACTTAGGGACGTTCCCAAAGTGCCGGCACATAAGGAACGTCCCCAAATGCCGTCTACTGAATGGCGCCGCCGAAATTATCGAACAACCTGTTCAAAAACACGACCGAACACCGTCGCGTCTATACTAGAGTGCAGCAATAGAAAGGACTCCGCTTTGAGCATCACGCCCCTCGATAGCATTCGCCGCGCCATCGCCCGCCGCAATGGCGTCGCCGACCCCACCGTATCGGACGGGGCGCACGGGCAGGGCGGACGCATCGAGAACGGCCTGTTCCCCGCATCGCACACCGCCGAGGAGCTCGCACGAATCCAAGAGCTAAGCCAGCGCAACGCCGGCGGCCCCGACAGCAGCCAGGCCACACGCCGTCGCCGGCGCGAACGCGATCGGGAGCCCGGCCCCGTCCGCCGCATGGTCAACGCTTGGTGGAACCGCCTGCTCGGCGCCATCTACGGCGGCGGCTTCTCCATGCAGGAAGCGGAATACGAGGAGCACGCCACCCGCCGCGACTATCTCTGGAATACCCTGGGCACCGCCGTGTGGGGCATGGCGTTTCCTCTGCTCACCATCGTGTCCACACAGCTCGTGGGCGCCGAAGAAGCAGGCAAATTCTCCATCGCCTTCGTCACCGGCACGCTCATCATGATCGCGTGCAACTACGGCGTGCGCAATTTCCAGGTCTCAGACATCGACGAAAAGACGTCCTTTGCCTCCTACCAGCTCAACCGCTGGCTTTGCGGAGCGCTCGCCCTAGGCTGCGGCCTCATGTACAGCAGCGCCCGCGGCTATGACGCGCATATGGCGACGATCGGCCTGGGCGTCTACCTCTACAAGGTGATCGACGGCGTCGCCGACGTGTACGAAGGCCGCCTGCAGCAGGCCGACAAGCTCTACTTGGCTGGCATGAGTCAAACGCTACGCTCCGTCGGCGTCATCGCGGTCTTCAGCGTGGCGCTGTTCCTCACGCGTAGCATGCCCATCGCGGCCATGGCCATGGGCATCGCCGCGATCGCCTCGCTCGTGCTGGTCACCGCGCCGCTCGCCCTGCTCGAGACCGAAAAATCGCGCCGCGTAAGCCTGCGCGAGGTCGGCCACCTGTTTGTCCAGTGCGCCCCACTCTTTGGCGCGCTATTCCTGTTCAACCTAATTGAGAGCATGCCCAAGTTTGTGATGGAAGGCAAGCTGGCATACAAATATCAGCTGTACTTTAATGCCCTGTTCTTTCCGGCGCAGGCTATTCTGTTGAGCATTGGATTTATCTATAAACCGCAGCTCCTGCGCTTGTCGAGCATTTGGGCTAATCCTCGCAAGCGTCGTCGCTTTGACCTGATTATTGTTGCCGTTATGGCGCTGATCGTGGCCATCACCGGCGTGTGCGCCGCATTTATGGCAGGTCCCGGTATTCCCCTCATGAGCTTTATGTACGGCCTCAGCTTTGAGCGCTACCGTACGCTGGCGTTGCTGATGGTCGTCGCCGGCGGCGTCACCGCGGCCATCGACTTTATCTACGCCATCATCACGGTGCTACGCCACGCTGGAGACGTCACCAAGATCTACCTGATCTGCTTCGCCGTAAGCGTGGTGCTGCCGGTGATCTTGATTAAGCTGCTGGGTCTGATGGGCGCTGTGGTGAGCTACCTAGCCATCATGGCCCTACTCCTGGTGCTACTGATAATCGAGTACGCCCACATCCGCCAGCGCATAGAACGCGACCGCAACCCATACGGCGCCTAATTAGCTGCCCGGTCACCGGAATTTGCGATGGAATCACCCCGTCTGGGGTCTCGTTGCGGACAATATTCATCACGCAAAACTAAGTGAGTAGACTTTTACCGAATCTCCGACCACACCAACAGAGCACAAGTCTGTGACCTGCGGTTTTATTGAGGCAAATATGTTGGGTGCTCGGCATTTCCAAAAAAGTCTACTCACTTAGCCAGCGGGCAGCCAAATGATTATTTAATCCCCGTCCCAGAGAAATCAATTAGCGGGCAGAAGGGCAAAAGTAGTCAAAAAAGCCCCGTCCCAAATTAGCTACCCCTTGCACCGATTATTCGCCCGGGTTGATGTTCGCGTAGAACTCCGCCCCGTCGTCCAGGCGCAGGATGCCCACGCGACCGAACTCGGAGCCGGTGGCGGCAGCGCAGTCGATGTCGATGCGATCGGGCACACCGGCGGCATCCTCGCCGCCCAGGCGCACGATCTGCCCGCGGCCCGACTCCTCATCGAGCCCCGCAAGACCACCGACCTCGCAATAACGCCCGAGCGACACCGTTGGCGTGTGACCGCTCACCACGACCGGACCCTTGCCCTCGGCAGAAAGCAGCCCGGTCGGCACATCCCAATAGCCGTGACGAATCCACAGCAGGTCATCGGACGACTGCACTGCGAGCATCTGCTGCAGCAGCTCGCGATCAGCACCCACCGCTCCGACGCCATCGGCACAATCGACACCATGCTCAAGCAAAAACGCACGCGCCGCCTCGGTCTGAATGCCGGCGTGCACCAGCAGGTACGGCCGCTCGGCAGTCTCGACCACCGCGTAGAGCGGCAGCGCGGCCATCCATCGCACGAGCTCCTCGTATGCATCAAATTCCATGTCGTTGAGCTGCTCGCGCGTCGTCCAGCCACCGTTGATATCCCAGGTCTCGGCATCGAGCGGATCCTGGCCAATGATGGCATCGAGCATGATCTGCTCGTGATTGCCCTTGAGCACGCGGGCGTTGGGCAGCGAGCGCACGAGCTTAATAACACCGACCGGATCGGGCCCGCGATCGATCATGTCGCCCAGCACGTACAGTGTGTCGTCGGACGTCAACGAGATCTTAGACAGGGCCTCGTCAAGCGCACGCACGTGCCCGTGAGCGTCAGATGTCACATAGATCGCCATGGTACGCCTCTCCTTGCATTGCGGCCGAAGCCCGGTGCCGCAACTAAAACTTCAAGTTGAACTTAAACGTTACCCATTGTACTCCGTTGCAATAAAGCTGGAAAGGGTTTCCGAGCAGAGGCAAAGACGGCAGCCGTCTATGACGATATCGCGCACGCCCGCAATCCAACCCCATAAACCCACCATCTTTGGGTACAAATAACCGCAGACAACTGACCGTGCCACGCCAACCACCCAGGAGCGGACACCATCTATGAACCAGATCCTTCTCTTTATCGGCCTCGTCATCATTTTGTGCCTGACCATCAAACCCGTCGGCAAAAAACTCCCCTTCCCCACCCTGCTCATCTTTATCGCGCTCGGCATGCTGTTGGGCGTCAACGGCCCGGCGCATATCGACTTTAGCGACTACGCGCTCACCGAAACCGTCTGCAGCACGGCGCTGCTGTTCATCATGTTCTACGGCGGCTTTAACACCAACATCGACCGCGCCAAGCCCGTCGCCGTGCCCGCGGTGCTGCTGAGCACGCTCGGCGTCGTCATCACCGCAGGCATCACCGGCGTGTTCGCCCACTTCGTGCTGGGCTTCGACTGGATCGGCGGCCTGCTGCTGGGATCAGTCGTGGCATCCACCGACGCGGCCAGCGTCTTTAGCGTTCTGCGCGAGCACAGCCTGTCGCTGAAGGGCGGCACCGACTCGCTGCTCGAGGTCGAATCGGGCTCCAACGACCCCGTCGCCTACATGCTCACCGCCGTGCTCGCCACACTCGCGGCCGGCGGCGACATCAACATTCCCGCACTGCTGGCCAAGCAGATTATCCTGGGCGCGGGCCTGGGCCTTGCCATCGGCTGGGCGGCGGGCCGTCTGATTGAACGCGCACACGCAACGGCCGAGGGCGCGCAGACCATCTTCTTGTTCGCCGTGGCGATCGTCGCCTACGCGCTACCAAGCTATCTGGGCGGCAACGGCTTTTTGGCCGTATACCTGGCCGGCATTGTGCTGGGTGCGAGCGACATCACCGGCAAGGTCGAGATGGCGCACTTCTTTGACACCCTCACCGAGATGGCCGAGATGACGATCTTCTTCTTGCTCGGCCTGCTCGTCACGCCCGCACGCCTGCCGCAGATGCTGCTGCCGGGCCTGGCGCTCATGGCGTTTATGCTCTACGTGAGCCGTCCCATCGCCGTCGGCGTGCTCCTGGCGCCCTTTAAGACGAACCCCCGCCAGGTCGCGCTCGTAAGCTGGGCGGGCCTGCGCGGAGCAGCTTCGGTCGTGTTTAGCCTCTTTGCCGTGGTGGCCGGCGTTCCCGGCGGACACGACCTATTTGACCTGGTGTTTGTGATTGCCGTGTCGAGCATTGTGGTGCAGGGCTCGCTGCTGCCAGCGGTGGCGAAGAAGCTCGATATGATCGATGCGACCGGCGACGTGCGCCGCACCTTTAACGACTATCGCGACGAAGACGGCATGTCATTTGTAAAGCTCAAGGTGGGTGCTGGCCATCCGTTTGCCGAGCGCTCGCTCGCCGATATTGGCAGCGCGACGGACATGCTCGTGGTCCTGGTGCTGCGCGACGGGGCGCACCCGGTGCTGCCCAACGGCGATACCGTGATCCAGGAAGGCGATCTGCTGGTGATGGCCGCCCCAACGTTCGAAGAGCGTGCCGAGGTTACGCTGCGCGAGGTCACCGTAACCCCCCACGGTCGCCTGGCCGGCCAGCGTCTTCGCGATGTGCCGCAGGGCAAGCACCCCTTTATCGTGGTGATGCTCAAGCGCGACGGCCAAACGATCATCCCCGACGGCAACACCCTAATATACGCCGGCGACGAAGCCGTCATCGCCACGCTCGCGTCGTAGCGGGCAGGAGGTAGCTAATTTGCGACGAAGAGATCAAACGCCTAGAAAGCCTCATGCCTTCGCTCGCAGATTTGGATTTGACTGAGGAGTAAAGCACCCCTCCCCCATGTAACCATCCTGTAAATCATAGCGGCGCACTCGGGTTTTGCTGTGATGCGGTCGCGCCTAGCGCTCCACTGTGCTAAAGTATCCCGAACGTTCAAACGACTACGAGGGAGACTAGAAGATGGCACGTGTGCACAACTTCTCAGCTGGCCCGGCCGCGCTGCCTACAAGCGTGCTCGCCGAGATCGCCGACGAGATGATGGACTACCGCGGTTGCGGCATGTCCGTGCTCGAGATGAGCCATCGATCTAGCATGTACCAGCAGATTATCGACGACGCCGAGGCAACCCTGCGCCGTCTGCTGAGCATCCCGGACAACTACCGTGTCCTGTTTTTACAGGGCGGTGCCACGCTGCAGTTTGCGGGCATCCCCATGAACCTCATGCACCGCGGCCGCGCCGGCTACATCGTGACCGGCAACTTTGCCAACAAGGCATACAAAGAAGCCGCCAAGTACGGTGAGGCCGTGTTGCTCGCGAGCTCCGAGGACACCAACTTCGACCGCATCCCCGACATGGCCGACATCAATGCGCGCATTGCCGCCGAGGCCGCAGGCGACGGGCTCGACTACGTCTACATCTGCCAGAACAACACCATCTTTGGCACCATGTACCACGAGCTGCCCAGTTGTGGCGATGTGCCGCTGGTCGCCGATGTCTCGAGCTGCTTCCTGTCGCAGCCGCTCGACGTTGAGCGCTACGGGCTCATTTACGCCGGAGCGCAGAAAAACGCCGGCGCCGCGGGCGTGACCGTGGCCATCGTGCGCGACGACCTCATCGCAGATGGCCCCGCCTTTGCGCAGACGCCGCAGTACCTGGACCTTAAGACCCAGGCCGCCAAGGGTTCCATGCTCAACACGCCCAACACCTTTGGCATCTACGTGTGCGGCAAGGTGTTCCGTTGGGTTGAGCAGACCGGCGGACTTGCCGCCATGGCCGAGCGCAACTGGGCCAAGGCCAACCTGCTCTACGACCTGCTCGAGCACAGCGTGCTGTTCCATGGCACCACACAGGCCGACAGCCGCTCCATCGCCAACGTCACCTTCCGCACCGGCGACGCCGAACTCGACGCGGCCTTTGTCGCAGGCGCGGCAGAGCACCAGATTCAAAACGTCAAGGGCCATCGCCTGGTGGGCGGCATGCGCGCTAGCGTCTACAACGCCGTAACCATGGAAGATGTGCAGGCACTGGCCTCGTACATGAAGGACTTCGAAGCGCAGCTTAGTTTGAGCCCGCGATCTAACTAGCCCGCAACGCGCGGGCCGATCAGCCATCTCAGACCACCCTGTATAGATCAAAACCTGCTAAGGAGTTTTCCATGCGCAAGATTAAAACCATCGATGACATTACCAAGGACGGCAAGGTCGAGTTTGGTGAGGGCTACGAGTTTGTGAGCACCGCCGAAGAGGCCGACGCCATTCTGATGCGCTCGACCGACCTGCACGGCTACGAGCTGCCCGAGGGCATCCGCGCCATCGCCCGCTGCGGCGCCGGCGTCAACAACATCCCCGTCGAGGAGTACGCCAAGAAGGGCGTCGTCGTCTTTAACTCCCCCGGCGCCAACAGCAACGCCGTTAAGGAGCTCGTCCTAGGCATGCTGGTGCTCTCGAGCCGCGGCGTGGTGCAATCAATGAACTGGGTGCGTGACAACGCCGACGACCCCGAGATTCAGGTCGATGCCGAAAAGGCCAAGAAGGCCTTTGTGGGCCGCGAGCTCAAGGGCAAGCGCATCGGTGTCATCGGCCTGGGCAACGTGGGCTCCAAGGTCGCCAACGCCTGCGTCGATCTGGGCATGGACGTTTACGGCTACGACCCGTTCATTTCCGTCGAGCACGCGTGGGTGCTGAGCCGCGAGGTGCAGCGCGTGGGCACGCTCGAGGATCTCTGCCGCGGCTGCGACTACCTCACCGTGCACGTGCCCAGCAAGGCCGACACCATCGGCATGATCAGCACCGAACAGATTAACCTGCTGGCACCGGACGCCGTGCTCATCAACTACGCGCGCGAAACCATCATTGACGAGGACGCCGTCGACGCCGCCCTGCGCGAGGGCAAGCTCAGCTGGTTTAGCTGCGACTTCGCCACGCCCAAGACGGTCAAGATGCCCAATACGTTTATCACCACGCACTCGGGCGCCGGCACCGGCGAGGCCGAGGCCAACTGCGCCGACATGGCCATCAGCGAGCTCAAGGATTACCTGGAGAACGGCAACATCGCACACAGCGTCAACTACCCCGCCTGCAGCATGGGCAAGGCGCGCGCTGCAAGCCGCATTGCCTGCCTGCATGCCAACGTGCCCAACATGATCGGCCAGATCACGGCCATCCTGGCCAAGGACAACGCCAACGTGCAGCGTATGACCAACGAGTCCGCCGGCGAGAACGCCTACACCATGTTCGACACCGACGAACACCTAGACAGCAGCACCATCGAGGCGCTCAAGCAGATTCCGTCGATGTATCGCGTGCGCGTGATCAAGTAGCGCCGACTGACCTGACGGGCAGTTCCCCATGTGGCCTGCCCGTCGCTGACATTGAATGCCCGCGGGGGCGCCTTTCGCACGAGAGGCGCCCCCATTTTTGTGAGCGCTCCATTAAATGCACTGAGCCGCTTCTTGGCATACAATCTGTATGTTGACCTAACTATCTGTGAGGTGCCTATGGTTGATACAGATTTTGCTTGGCGGCTTACGCAAGGGCTCGTGCGGATCGACAGTTCAGACCCGGGTGCGTATGAGGACGAGATTGAGCGCTATATCAAAGCGTTGGTTGAGGAACGGTTGGCGCAGCTGAGCTATCCGGTACTCGATGCCGTGCAGATTGCAGAGCACGAAGTACTCCCCGGACGCCGCAATCTAATGGTCACCGTGCCGGGCCAAAGCGACGAGCCACGGCTCGTCTACATCTGCCATTTGGATACCGTCACCTTGGGCGATGGCTGGGACGCGGACATTCCGCCGCTCGGAGCGATCGTGCGCAACGATAAACTCTACGGCCGTGGTGCCTGCGATATGAAGGGTGGCCTGGCCTGCGCCATTGCCGCACTGGTCCATACGCTCGAGCGCGTGGCGGCAGAAGGCGAGCTGCCCCACCGCGGCTTTTCACTCATCTGCTCGGTCGACGAGGAAGACTTTATGCGTGGTTCAGAGGCAGCTATCGATGCCGGCTGGGTCGGCTCGCGTGAATGGGTGCTGGACACCGAGCCCACCGACGGACAGATCCAGGTAGCGCACAAGGGGCGTACGTGGTTCGAAATTGAAATGACTGGCGTGACGGCGCATGCGAGCCAGCCCTGGAAGGGCGCGGATGCCGTCGCCGCCATAGCCGAGGTCGTGTGTTCGCTCCGTCGCGCGTTTATGGCGCTGCCCGCGCACGATGAGCTGGGGCCTTCGACCATCACGTTTGGCCAAATCGAGGGCGGATATCGCCCCTATGTCGTGCCCGACCGCGCCAAAGTCTGGGTCGACATGCGTCTGACCCCGCCGACCGATACGGCCGCCGCGACGCGCATGGTAGAGCAGGCCATCGCCGTCGCCGAAGCCGCCGTTCCCGGTTGCCATGGCAGCTACACCGTGACGGGCGACCGCCCCGCCATCGAGCGCGACCCGAACTCTCCCCTTCTAGCAGCGCTCATGCGTGCCGCCGATGACGTGACGGACGTGGACACGACCGTCGGCTTCTTTACCGGCTACACCGACACCGCCGTCATTGCCGGCAAGACAGGTAACCGCAATTGCATGAGCTACGGTCCCGGGTCGCTCGCGCTCGCGCACAAGCCCAACGAATATGTGCCCCACGCCGATATCGTTCGTTGTCAGCAGGTGCTAATCGCGCTCGCCGATAACGTGCTCTGGGACGCGAGCGGCCAAGTTGGGGCATAATAAGCCGCGAACAAACCGACTCGTGCGTTAGGACCGCCCATGAAAGCACTTCCGTTTCCCTGCATCCGCCCGGCTCAGGACCGCGTGCTCGAGGCGCTGCCTGCAATGGGCAGCATCCTGAGCGGCAACGATGCTCTGCGCGGAGCCATTGCCGATGGTCTGATGCTCAAGGACCCGGGTGCGGCGTATTACGTGTACGAATGCTCGGGCGAGCCGGGACGTGTGACGGGTGTCGTGGCGATCTGCCCGACGAGTGTACTTGCGGGCGGCAAGGGCGATGCCAGCGCCGACGTGGCCGCCGCTGCGCACGCGATCGCCGAACTCAAAGTTCAGCCGCGCCCCGTGTCGCTCGCCTACGAGGCGTCGCCCGTCATGGACATCATCCTGGGCGCTGCCAAAGAGGGCGCCTCGCTCTACGCCGTCACCGACCCCGCGGGCATTACGCACCGCGTGTGGGAGGTCAAGCGCGAGGACGCCGTCGGCGCCATCCGTGCCATGCTCGACCAGGCGCCGGAGCCGGCACTGGCCGACGACCCTGCCTACGCTGCCGCACTAGTCGAGGCATCACAGCTCCTGGCCGACGATGCCCATGCTGCCGGCACCTACACGGGCAAAGAGCCGTTCAACTTTGCTGTAGCCGCACTGTTCCCCGCCGCGCAGATCGCCGGCGCCGCGCCGCAGGTTCCGACGGGTCTGCTCACGCACCAAGTCGCGCGGTTCTAGCAAGACCAGACCACGCAGCACAAAAATCGGCAGCTCAACAAACAGGGGGCGGAGATGCAGCAGGTACATGTATCTCCGCCCCTTTTGCGTCGAGAAGTTATGCCGGCGACCCGAGCCGCCACGCTCGCGTTATCCGCGCTGCGGACCTGCAGTAGCCACAAGCGGTTCAAGGCCCAGCTCGCGTGCGTAATCCTCCTGCGTAAAAATCTCAATCAGCTCAAACGTGTCGGATTCGTCGTCAAACGCAAAGTGCAGCACCGAGCAGTTGCCCGGCACACGGTCGCGCTCGTCTGCCGCCGCGCCCTTCACGTGATCCATAAACTCCTTGATAGCCGAGCCATGACTTACCGCGAGCACGCACGCATGGTCCGGACGCTGCATAAGCTCGGTCAGCGTCGCCACCATGCGCTCGCGCACCTGCATCTGGCCCTCGCCGCCAAACTGACGATAGAAATCGCGCCACGGGCGCTCGGGCATAAGCATCACGCGCTCGGCCTCAAAGTCGCCAAAGAACCACTCGCGCAGTCCGTCCAGACGCTCGTACGCCAAGCCCGGCCACAGGTTGGCGATAGTCTGCTCGGTGCGATGAAGTGTGGAGGTGTAGGCATGATCGGGCTCAATGCCGCGCGCACGCAAAAACATGCCGGCACGCGCCGCCTGGTCGCATCCCAACTGCGTAAGCGGCGAGTCACTCCAGCCCTGAATAATACGCTTAAGGTTGAATATTGTCTGCCCATGACGGACCAGATACAGATCTTTATTCATAGGGGTCCTTTCGTTCGTTACCAACCCAAGAGCGAAAACGCCCCGTCGCAATAGCCAAAATGAAGCACGGCACCGTTGTCGGGTAGTTCTCCCTCGCCAGTCACATACTCAAGAAACTCCTGGCAGGCTGAGCCGTGGGAAACCGCCAGCACGCAGTCGTGCTGCGGCCTGGCCATGATGCGGGACAGCGCCGCGACCATGCGCGACTGAAGCTGCACTTCCGACTCGCCGCCAAAGGCCACCGGATAATCGCCCCAGGGCTGCGGCGGCATCTCGCGATTTGATGTACCCTCCAGCGAGCCCAAATGCCACTCGCGCAGGTCATCGACCAGCTCTATCGAGCGGCCCTCACCAGCAATTAGCTCAGCCGTACGCCGCGCCCGGCCCAACGGGGAGGAATACACATGGTCAAAGGCCACGCCGCACGCCTCAAACGCCGCGCGCGTCGCCAGCGCCTGCTGACGCCCGCGCGCCGTAAGCGGCGAATCGTGCCAGCCCTGCAAAATGCTCTGCACATTGAGCTCAGTCTGCCCATGCCGCACCAAATACAGATCGGCCACATGCCCTCCCCTCGTACCACCACAAAGGGGACAGGAGTCTTTGTGGTGATTTTGCCGCCGGATTGCGCCGCAACGACGCACAACTACAGCAGCACGTCGGCAAGCGGACGCTTGGGCACGTGATGCACCTGCGCCCCATCGCGCCAGTAATTGATAGAACCATCCGGGTTGGAATCGATCGCATCGATGATCTGCGTTTCGGCCGGAACGCCAAACGCCATGATCAGCTTGAGCTCGTATCTGTCGTTATCGAGCCCCATGGCATCGATTGCGCGGGGCGTAAAGGCCTTGAACATGCAAGCCGCCACCTCGGGCGTTGCGCTGCGCGCGGCGAGCATCATCGTCTGAGCCGCGATGCCCGTGTCGACCTCGGTGATAGGCGCGGCGGGCTTGCCGGGAACGGCGCGCTCGGCAAGAATCGCGATGTAGCCGGTCGGGCGCTCGCCCTCGGCAGGGCCCGGCCAGTCCTTGAGCGCGCCGGCCCATGCGAGCTCGTCAAACACACGAGCGCAGTCCTCGGCGTCGCTCACCACATGAAAACGCAGACGCTGAGCATTAGCGCCGCAGGGAGCCAGGTGCGCCAGCTCTGCCAGCTCAAGCAAAAACTCGCGCGGTACGCGCATGGACTCGTCAAATCGACGGCATGTGCGGGCACGACGGACCAGCGCGTCAAACGATTCCAGACCGAGCTTTTCGCAACCTTGCTTTGCCATCAACTCCACGCTCGACGGCGCCGCGGGAACAGCTTCGTTCATAGAGACCCCCAATACAAGGCAATTGTTCTTAGGAAAATCTAACCTAAAACGCAGGCAATAACGAACAGAGCCGCAATGTTCTACACCTGTTGAATAGAAAAACGCGACATGGGGAACAACGAGAACAAATCGGGACCTTTGGGTTACACTTCGCCCTCCCCGACCCATACGCCGGTGCCTTTAGGCGATACTTGTTGTAGCAACTGCGACATACGCCGCAAAAACAACAATGACGGCAAACGCCGCGCGGAAAGGAGACCTCATGGGCATCTTTAAGAACGACGACCAGCAGTCGAATCTGTTTGGATTTGACGAGAAAAGCATGGCAGGCAAGGCAATCAAGGCCGTGCGCTGGATCTACGCCGTCACGGGCGTCATCGCGCTGCTTGCCGGCATCGCGCTGCTGTTTGCGCCCGCCAAGTCCCTCGTCTTCCTGACGACCGTCCTGGGCTTCTACTTTGTGATCACGGCTGGCGTCAGGCTGTTCACCGCCATTTTTGAGCCGCTGCTGCCCGCCGGCTGGCGCGTCACGAGCATCATCTCCAACCTGCTCATCATCCTGGGCGGCGTCATAATCCTGCGCAACCAGGCCTTCTCGACCGCGACGCTCACCACGCTCGTGGTGGTCGTGGCCGGTTTTGGCTGGATCGTCGAAGGTGTCATGTCCATTCTGGAGTCCGAGCTTTCGTCTAACCGCGCCCTTGCCATCCTGAGCGGCGCGCTCTCCATCATCGCCGGCATGTTCGTGTTTATCTATCCACTGTGGTCGGCAAAGATGCTCGTCATCTTTAGCGGCGCCGCGCTCCTGGTGTTTGGGGTGACGCTGATTATTCGCGCTATCCGCTTTGGCAAGCTGGTGCGCTAGATGCCGCGAACGCTGTTTATTGATGCTGACGCCTGCCCGGTCACGCGCGAGTCGATCGACTGCGCGCGGCGGGCGGGCGTCGCCGTGGTGATTGCCGGCAACAGCACGCAGAACCTGGAGCGGCACATTCGCCGCGACGATCCACGTGATGCCGAGCACGCGCGACGCGGCTTTTGGGTCACCACGCTCGATGTGAGCGTGGGCGCCGATAGTGCCGACTTTGCCATTGTCGAACGTCTGCAGGCGGGCGACGTGGTCGTGACGCAGGACATTGGCCTGGCGAGCATGGTGCTCGGCCGCGATGCCTCCGCCATCGGCGTGCGCGGGCGCGTGTACGACAAGGCGACCATCGACACGCAGCTGTTTATTCGTCACGAGGAAAAGAAGGTGCGCCGCGCTGGCGGTCGCACCCGCGGGCCAGCAGCCTTCACCAGCGAAGACCGCGCCCGCTTTAAGCGCAACCTCACCGAGCTGCTGCGCTAACCAAGGCAGATTTTTGGGACATGCCTAAAACTCTGCCTTTTTGTTTTGGACGGTGTGAGCGCTCAGGATCCGTGGCTCAACAAAAAACGGGCTTCAAAATGCCATGCGTCGCCGCATTGTGCAGACGCCGTGCATGGCTATTTTGAAGCCCGTTTTGTTAGGACTACTTAGAGGCCAAAGGCAGATAGGACGAGGCCCCAGCCCGCGCCGATGACATACATCATGACCAGGAACACGGCGTTTTCGCGAGCGCTGCGGTTGGTGCGGAACAGCACCAGGTAGCCCACGCCGGCGGAAATGAGCGTGCCGGCGAGCATCGGCGCCAGCTGCAGCGCGCCTTCCAAATACAGTTGCGTAATGACCACGCTCGCCGAGCAGTTGGGGATCAGGCCGACAAGCGCCGAACCCAGGACGGCGAGCGTCTCGTTGCCACGCAGGAACTGCTCGATCGCAGATTCGCCAAAGGTCTCGAGCACGGCGACCAAAATCAGCGTCACCAGGAAAATGAATACCGATACCTGCACGGTATGCGAGATGGCGCTGCGGATAATCGACAGGACGGGCGCGCCTTCATGGGAGTGAGAGTGACCATGGCCATGATGGTGTTCATGCTCGCCCTCATGACCGTGATCGTGACCGTACCCATGCCCGTGCTCGTCCTCGTCCTCGTCGTCATCACAACCGCAATGGTCGCGCTCGCACAGCTCATGGATGTGATCGGCGCTCACGCCCGCCTCGGCCACCTCGTCGATGATGTCACCGCCGCTGTGGTCATCGTGCGCGCAGTTAACGTGCGCCGGATTGACCGCGGTCCCCAGCACGGTACGACGAATCGCCGCATGCGCACGAGCGTTGCGACGCAAACCGCGAATGGCGGCATCTACGATAAAGCCCGTGACCAGTGCGATCAGCGCTTTCGAAGCCAAAAGCATCGCCATAGTCTGCACGGGAACCTGCTCGGCAAGTAGCAGCGGCAGCATCTCGTCGGAGGTCGAAAGAAACACCGCCACCAGGGTTCCCAGCGTCACGACACGACCGGCGTACAGCGTTGCCGCCATGGCCGAAAAGCCGCACTGCGGCACCATGCCCAGCAACGAGCCAACGACGGGGCCAGCGGCGCCGGCACGCTTGATGGCGCCGTTGACGTGCTCGCCTGCCACATGCTCGAGCGTCTCGAGGGCCAGATATGTCACCAATAAGAACGGCACCAGCGCGAGCGTGTCCTTGCCGGCGTCGAGCAGAATATCAATCAGCAAATCCATGACGGATGGAACCTTTCGTGTCTTTCGGCAGCATTGTAAAAGTCCTAGCGGTCAACTAGGGTATTGTAGTTGTCCTAGGCGGGATGCCAATAGTTGCCCATGGTAAACTATCATCTCGCCACATCTCAATGAACCCGAGCCGCGCGGTGCGGCCCGTCCAAGGAGCAGTTATATGAACGTTTCACAAGCACTCGAATACGAGCGCCAGCCGTTTATTCCCATGTTTATCTATGGCGATCACGGCGCCATGGAGTCCGAGCGCCAGAAGGGCGAAGAGGCCCTTAAGGTGCTCGAAACCGAGTACTTTACCGCCGAGGGCGACCCCAGCTTCGACTTTGCCACCGTGCGCGACCTGGCTGACCGCAACCGCGACCTGTGCGACCAGATTGGCGAGGCACGCCTGCGCAACGTGACGCCCGCGACGCTTTCGCGCGGCCTGTCCGATGCCGACACCTGCGCCGCCATCGGCAAGATGCAAAAGCGCACCGCCGCGTCCGTTATGCGCGAAATCCGCGGCGACCGCGACGCGCTCGGCGTGGCCTACGCCCGCAAGCCCATCCAGGGCACCGTGCTCGGTATCGACATCGAGACCACCGGCCGTGCACCCGAGCGCGGCTATATCATCAACGTGGGCTGGGAGATCATGGAGCTCACCAGCGACGCCGTCCCGCATGACGCCGAGGCACACTACTGCGGCCTGCCCGACATCTACCGCGGCGAGGATGTGCCGCTATCGAACATCCATCACATTACCTGGGACGACATCGACGGCAAAAAACCATTCCGCGAGAACAAGGAACTGCAGAAGCAGCTGCTCAAACTTATGAAGAAGTACCCGTACATGGCGCATAACGCCGCGTTCGAAGACAGTTGGTTCAAGATCCACCTGGACGGTTACGCCGAGGCACGCCGCGCCGGCAAGATCATCGTCATCGACTCGCGCCAGATCTGCCGCAGCCTGGATGCCGACGTCCGCTCGCTCCCCCGCGAGTCCGCGCCCGCCGCGCTCGAGAACTGGGCGCGCCGCCGTGGCACCCTCGCCGCCGACGCCAACGAGCAGCACCTGGGCCTCGACGACACCGACCTCATGCTCCGCACGGTTCAGGCCGAGTTCAACCTCAAGAACCTATTCGCGAAATAACCGATCCATCTGCGGGAGCGCCTGCCAGGCACAGCGCAATCCGTCTGGGCACACCGACACGCAGTAAACTAGGGCGCAGCCTTATGCTGCACCCTAGTTTTCATCAAAACGAGCAAATACGCGTGCTTCACATAGTCGGCAGGTTGGCCCACCTACATTTTTCGAGTTGTTCGGCCAGCTGAACCACTAGTCAAGGCCCCTTGAACCGCAATCGAAGCTAAAATCGCCTTAATTTCGCAACCAAGCCCCATAAATCTACCTGAATCAATTCGAATAGGACGTTGCGATCGCACCTATTTGTATAGGATAAGGCCGAATAACTCAAATTATGTTGGTGAGGCATCTGAGCGGTCGGCAAAAACGCTTAGAAGCTACGAATCCGCAACTAAAGTTCATCAAAAAGGGGCAGCCGGCAGAAACCTCCCCAGCCAAAGCTGCTCCCTCAATACGACAGCTCAAAAACCCACCGTTCGCAGAAGATAAGCCGCGCCCCAATACCGTTGCCCGAAGTTTCGGGCGTATGCGGCGTCCGCTATGCCATCATGCGCGTATGGGAATCATTCTGTCACATACCACGGCACGCGCTGTATACCAAACAGCCAACTCGCTCGCAAGCTACGCGACCGGTCCCATACCTATGGAAAAGATCAGGGTGTCTGCGCCGACCACGTCCGACCTGGAAGCGGCACGAGCATGGCTCAACAGAAAGAATGTCGATTCTGAACGTATCCATGTGCTGACGTTTTCCAATAATGCCAAAAGGCACCGCAAGGGCTGCATCTGCCACTGCACGCACTATACGTTTGATGCAGAAAGCTACCTAGAACTCGAGCCGAACGTCTACATCGTCGATATCAAGCTGTGCGCGTTAGAAGCAACAGCCGACCTCAACCTTTCGGAGCTCGTTGAGTATTACTTTGAAATCTGCGGCTCCTACGCGCTTGGAACGTCCGACGAAACTCAATATCGCGAGCGCCCAGCCCTAACCAGCGTTGAAGAGCTCAGAGCCTTCTTTTCAGAGGCACCGGGGTATCGTGGATCTAATAAAGCACTTAAGGCACTTTCTTATGTACACGAAGGCTGTCGCTCCCCACTCGAAACGGCGTTTGTCATGATGCTGACAATGCCCAAGTCAATGGGTGGCTTAGCCATACGCGCTATCAAAACGGATTATCCAATCCCAGTCCCCAAAAGATACGCCGCCCTAACGCGACGGACGGTTTTCTACCTCGACGCGCTGCTCGAAAATTCGATGACCGATATCGAATACAACGGCTTTTACCACGACGAACCCGAGCAGCAATCAATTGACGAGGAGCGCCGAAACACGCTGCGAAACATGGGATATGCCGTTATCACAGTTAATCGTCATTCGTTTTTCAAACAGTCCGCTTTTAAACGGGTCATGGAAGCGATTCGCATTCGCGAGAAGATATGGCCCGGTCGACTCCCGGATAACTTCGCCATCCTGCAAGAAACTCTTCGTCAATTTGTCTTGCGGCGCTACTTCGAATACGGTCGCCGCGTCCTGGAGACACTCAAAGAAGAAGAGGCCGCCAAGCGCGAAATTGCAAGCCAATATCCGCAAGCTGATGACCCGAGCATCAACGATGTGCCCGAACCCGACGACATGCAACACGTCGGGGCCCTTGCTGAGGAAATCAATGGGGCTTGGGAATGCGACATGTTCGCAAAAATCGATGAAAACCGCACGGAAGACGACACGATTATTGATCTAATTGAGAATTCGCTCTTCTAAAGGCGATCTCTGCGGATGTCCACCTACATTTTTCGACTTATTCGGCCACCGATGTGCCAGATTGGCTGCAGCAATGCTCAATATAACTTTAGATAAAACTGATTCTGCAGGAACTCCCGTAGAGGAAGAACTGATTCTCGCGGTATTTGACACGATAAAGTACAAATATGAACAGTTCTAATGCTTCTCAAGGTGGCTTTCTTAGCATGCTAGCCGAACATCTCGAAATATGTTGGCGAGCATTGCGTCGATGTCTCCCAACCCACAGAAAATCGCAGAGGCGGCAAGCAGTCATCGAAATTAACGCAAATTGTATTGACATATGAACATACACTCATATAATCGAAAGCAAGTTATATGAGCGCATGTTCATATGAAAGGATATTGCAATGAGCATCCGCGTTGATGAAACGAAACCCGACATCGAGGCCACAGAACCCGCGATCCCCACCACCTGCTCGCCCGAGGACCTTCCCGACGAGGAGCTTCTCTACGACCTCGCCGACCTGTTCAAGGTCTTCAGCGACACCACGCGCATCAAGATCCTTTACGCCCTCATGGGCCGCGAGCTCTGCGTGGCAGACATCGCCGAAGCGACCGAAACCTCGCAGTCCGCGGTGTCGCACCAGCTGCGCACACTCAAGCAGTCGCACCTGGTTAAATTCCGGCGCGACGGGCGCAATATCCTATACTCGCTCGCCGACGACCACGTCTACACCATGCTCAACCAGGGCATGAGCCACATCTGCGAATAGCAGCCAACCACGGTACCAGCGCGGCCTGCACCCAAGCCGCAAAAACGGGAAAGGAACCCACCATGAAAAAGCAGTACAAGCTCGATGAGATCGATTGCGCCAACTGTGCGCGCGAGCTTCAGGACGAGCTGGCCAAGCTCGAGGGCGTCAAATCCGTGTCCGTCAACTTTATGACCCAGAAGCTGACGCTCGAGGCCGATGATGCTGAGTTCGACGAGGTGCTCAACCGCGTTGTTGAGTTTACGGCCGACGCCGAGCCGGACTGCGAGATTATTCTCTAGCCCAGGTTTACGCCAACCTGCAAGGCCGCGCTTGCTGCGGCCTTTGCTCGCGAAATTATATGAGCGAATGTTCATACATTCAAATGGGAGGATACGAGTCATGGCCACCGCCGACCCCAAAAAGAAAAAGAAGAAGCGCAAGAAAAAAGAATCACTCGAGCATAAGCGCAACCGCATCCTGGTAGCGCTGGGCATTTTTGCCGTGGTGTACGCCCTCGATGAGTTCAGCACCCTTACCGCCGCATTCGGCACCCCGGGCGACATCTACGCCAGCTTTGTGCTGTTCCTCGTGCCGTTTTTGATTGCCGGCTACGACGTACTGCAAAAGGCATTCAATAACATCCGCCGCGGCAAGGCCTTCGACGAGAGCTTCCTCATGGCCGTCGCAACCATCGGCGCATTTGCCATGGTGCTCTTCCCCGACACAGACCCGCACATGGCCGAAGGCGCCGCCGTCATGCTGTTCTACCAGGTCGGCGAGCTGTTCCAGGCATACGCCGTGGGCAAGAGCCGCAAGTCGATCAGCGCCATGATGGACATCGCGCCCGACTACGCTAACGTCGAGCAACCCGACGGCTCACTCGAACAGGTCTTCCCCGATGACATCGCCGTCGGCACCGTGATCGTGGTCAAGCCCGGCGAGCGCGTGCCTATCGACGGCGTCATCGTCGAGGGCGAAACCCAGCTCGACACCGCCGCCCTTACCGGTGAGTCGGTCCCCCGCCCGGCCAAAACCGGAGACGATATCATCAGCGGCTGCATCAACATGACGGGGCTCATCCACGTGCGCACCACCAAGCCCTTTGGCGAGTCCACCGTCGCACGCGTCCTGGAGCTCGTGGAGAATGCCAGCGAAAAGAAGGCACGCACCGAGAACTTCATCACGCGCTTTGCCCGCATCTACACGCCCGCCGTCACCGGCGCTGCCGCGGTGCTCGCGCTCGGCGGTGGCCTGGTCACCGGTGCCTGGTCCGACTGGATTCTGCGCGGCCTGACCTTCTTGGTCGTCAGCTGCCCGTGCGCGTTGGTGATCAGCGTGCCGCTTAGTTTCTTTGGCGGCATCGGCGGCGCATCCAAGCTGGGCGTTCTCATCAAGGGTTCTAACTACCTCGAGACGCTCGCCGACGTGGACACCGTCGTCTTTGACAAGACGGGCACCCTCACCAACGGCACGTTCTCGGTGGTCGCGGTACACCCCGAGGCCGGCTATACCGAGCAGTCGTTGCTCGAAGTCGCAGCCCTTGCTGAGTCGTTCTCCGATCACCCCATCGCGCAGTCCGTACGTGTCGCCTACCAGGGCGAGGTCGACCCCAAGCGCGTAAGCGACTCCACCAACGACGCGGGCCATGGCGTGACGGCAACCATCGACGGCAAGCACGTCGTCGTTGGCAACGCAAAGATGCTCGCCGCGGCCGGAGTCGAAGCGCCCGATTGCGAGGTCGTCGGAACGATTCTGCATGTGCTCGTTGACGGCGTGTACGCCGGCCACATCGTGATTGCAGACACCGTCAAGGCCGATGCTGAGCAAACGATTCGCGACCTGCACGCCGCCGGCGTCAAGCGCACCGTCATGCTCACGGGCGACCGCGAGGAAGTGGCTGCTGCGGTGGCCAAGCAGCTGGGGCTCGACGAGTTCCACGCGCAGCTGCTGCCGGGCGACAAGGTCGAGCGCGTCGAGGCATTGCTGGCAGCCGAATCGGGCAAGGGCAAGCTCGCCTTTGTCGGCGACGGCATCAACGATGCGCCCGTGCTCACCCGCGCAGACGTTGGCATTGCCATGGGCGCTATGGGTTCCGACGCCGCGATTGAGGCCGCCGACGTGGTGCTCATGGACGACAAACCGTCCAACATCTCCCGCGCGATCCGCGTGGCGCGCAAGACCATGTCGATTGTTTGGCAGAACATCATCTTTGCGCTGGGCATTAAGCTGCTGATTTTGGTGCTGGCAGCGCTCGGCATCGCCAACATGTGGCTTGCCGTGTTCGGCGACGTAGGCGTGGCGATCATCGCCATCCTGAACGCCATGCGCGCGATGGGTGTCAAGAACCTGTAGCACTCGTGGTCCCTCCGGCCGGGGCCGGGCTTGGTTTTGAAAACGTCCTCGCGCATGAGGCCCGCCTTTCCTGCTCCTGCGGAGCAACGGAAAGACGGGCCTCGCGCTGCGGAGTGTTTTCAAAACCAAGCCCGGCCCCGGCCTGCGGTGACGTAGCTGGCAGTTCTTGGGCATCGCTTGCTGGCAGGGTTCCTTTGCTGAAATGGACTTGGCCGAAAGGGCCGCTGGTCCCGGTCGCTGGTTCGCGCTTTGCGCGAACTCCGCGCTACTGGGGGTTCGTTAGGATTCCGCCGCTTGGCCCGTCGCCTCGCCCCGGTTCAGCATCGCACTCAGTTTCTCGAAGCTTTCCTCGCTCAGGCAGTGCTCCATGTGGCAGCCCTCTTGCGACGCCACCTCGGCCGATACGCCTGCATCCTCCAAAAGCCCCACGAAAAAGCAGTGGCGCTCCCACATTTGGCGCGCGACCTCCAGACCGCGCTCTGTCAGATGAACATCTCGTTTGCCCATTTCGACATAGCCGTTGCTTTCCAGCGTCGCCATGGCCTTGGAAACGCTCGCCTTGGTTACGCCGAGGTACTCCGCAACGTCGATCGAGCGCACGATGCCCTGACGTTCCGACAGAACGTAGATCGATTCGAGATAGTCTTCTCCGGATTCACGTAGGGCCATGGGCCGCCTTTCGCGATGATTGCTAGTTAGCCTTTGGATACTTTTCACAGCTTACTTTACCGCAAAAGTTGCCCATGTCTTACTACTTTGCCTAAAAGTTAGCCGTGTTTCACAAAACGTGCGGGACGAAAACAAAATGGGGACGCCCCGCAAGGAGTGTCCCCAGGCGCCGGGTGCCGATCCACAGTTACATCAATCCAAAGTGCTTCGCGGCGTTGTAGATGCCGTCATCGTCCACGGCGGTCGTTACGTAGGTCGCCGCGGCCTTCACGGTATCCTGCGCGTTGCCCATGGCCACACTTGTGCCCACGGCCGAGAACATCGACAGGTCGTTCTCGCCGTCGCCAAAGGCAATCGCTTCACTCGCGTCGATGCCCAGGCGCTCGAGCGTCGCCGCCACGCCCAGGTCCTTGCCGCCGTTAGCGGGAATAATGTCGCAGAACAGGTCGCACCAGCGCGTGGTGAGCGAATGCGACACGGCGTCGGTCACGATATGTTCGTCGGCCGGGTCCACAAAGGCGCAAAACTGGTAGACCGGTGCGTCAAAGGCGTGCTCAAACGGCTCCTCGTGGTAGACGATTCCCGCGTTGCTGCCAGCCGTCACCACGCGCTCGGACAGGCGGTTCACAAACGAGTTCTCGCCCTGCATGCACAGCGAGTCGTAGCGCCCCTGCGCCACCTGGTCCACAATCACCGCAACGTCGTCCGGATCGATCGGACAGCTGCGGTAAACCCCCTCGGCATCAAAACAGTGCTGACCCGAGAGCGTAATGTACGCATCCCAGCCCAGGTCGAACAGCCAGTCCGGCATCTGGTAGGTCGGGCGACCCGTGGCGATCACGCATGCGATCCCCTGCTCGTGAAAGCTGTCGAGCACCTGCTGCGCCGACGCCGGAATCCGGTGGGTCTTAAAGCTCAGCAGCGTGCCGTCGATATCGAAAAACGCGGCTTTGATCATCCTCGTCTACTCCTCGCCCTCGAGCTTTTCGCTCGCCTCGAGCCACGCCATCTCCAGCTCGTCCATGGCGGCGTGAGCCTCGTCGATCTTTGCCTGCTGCTCGCCGAGCGCCGTGTAGTTGGTGGGATCGACTTGGGCCATTGCTGCCTCGGCCTCCTCAACGCGGGCGCGCTGCGTCTCCATCTTGCGCTCGAGCGAACTCACCTCGCGGCGGAGCTTCTGGCGCTCGGCATTGGAAAGTCCGTTGGGCTGGCCGCTCGACTTGGGCTTTTCGGCTGCAACCGCTGCGGCGCCGGTGTCGAACGTGCCGGTCTTGGCGCTCGGCGCACCCACGGGCTCGCCCTCGGCGGTGGCGTTGCACAGGCGCAGATACTGGTCCACGCCGCCGGGCATATGCGTCAGGTGGCCGTCGAGCAGCGCCCACTGCTGGTCGGTCACGCGCTCCATCAAGAAGCGGTCGTGCGTCACCAGGATCAGCGTGCCGGGCCAACCGTCGAGCAGATCCTCGACAATCGCGAGCATGTCGGTATCCAGATCGTTGCCCGGCTCGTCCAGGATGAGCACGTTGGGCTCGTCCAGGATCGTCAGCAGCAGCGACAGGCGACGGCGCTGACCGCCCGAAAGATCGCCGATGCGGCTCCAGAGCTGCTGCGTCGTAAAGCCCAGACGCTCGCAGAGCTTCTCGGGCGAAGTCTCCTTGCCGTCGATGACGTAGTACTTCTTATAGTTGCTGAGCACCTCGCGGATCGTGTCGCCCATATAGGGCTCGAGCTCCTCGAGCTGCTGCGACAGCACGCCAAAGCGTACCGTCTGGCCAATCTTCACGCGGCCGCGCGTGGGCGCAATTTTACCCTGGATCACATCGAGCAGCGTCGACTTGCCAGCGCCATTCTCACCCAAAAGACCATAGCGGTCGCCCGCACCAATGAGCCAGGTCACGTCAGAGAGCACCTGCTTGGGCGCGCCATCGGTATCCGCATAGCCAGCGTCCACGTCGACCACATCGATAACCTGCTTGCCCAGGCGGCTCACGGCTAGGCGCTTGAGCTCCAGCTCGTCACGCACGGGCGGCACGTCGGCGATGAGCTCGCGGGCGGCATCCACGCGAAACTTGGGCTTGGTGGAGCGCGCCTGGGCACCGCGGCTCAGCCACGCGAGCTCCTTGCGCGCCATGTTGCGACGACGCTCCTCGGTAACCGCGGCCATGCGGTCGCGCTCCACGCGCTGCAGGATATATGCGGAGTAGCCGCCCTCGAAGGGATCGACCTGGCCGTCGTGGACCTCCCACATACTGGTGCAGACCTCGTCCAAGAACCAGCGGTCGTGCGTGACCACGAGCATCGCGCCCTGGCCGCGCTGCCAGCGGGCCTTTAAGTGACGCGCGAGCCAGTTGATAGTGCGCATGTCCAGGTGATTGGTGGGCTCGTCGAGCATGAGCACGTCATAGTCGTCGATCAGCAGGCGCGCGAGGTCCACGCGACGGCGCTGGCCGCCCGAAAGCTCGCCCACCGTGCCCTCCCAGGGCACATCGCTAATAAGGCCAGCCAGAATCTGGCGCGTACGCGGACTCGACGCCCACTCATACTCGGGCGTGTCGCCCACGACGGCATGATGCACGGTGTCGGTATCGACCAGGTTGTCCTTTTGGCCGAGCAGACCGATCGTGGTGCCGCGACGGTGCGTCACGCGCCCGTCATCGGGCTCCAGCGTGCCGGCGAGCACGCTCAGCAGCGTCGACTTGCCGTCGCCGTTTTTGCCGACAATACCAATGCGGTCGCCCTCGCCCACGCCGAGCGTCACGCTATCGAAAATATGCTTGGTGGGAAACTCTAGGCTGACGGAATCGCATCCCAAAAGAATCGCCATATGCCCTGCTCCTTCGTAGAAATTCAACGTTGTCCATGATAGCAGCGAGCCCCACCCCAAACCACCACGAAGGCGCCTGTCCCCTTTGTGGCGGTCGTTTCGGTCGCAGAGCAAAAAGGCGGGCCATCTCCCAAAAGAGATGACCCGTCTCTCCAATCAGTCCCGTGACAACCGTGGCCGCCGCGGGCCTCAAGCATGTCCCGGACTAGGAGAACATGCCGGTGAGGTAATCATTCAGCCGCTTATCCTTGGGCCGTTGGAAAATCTCGTCGGTCTCGTCGTACTCGACCATATCGCCCATGTAGAAGAACGCCGTGCGGTTGGACACACGCGACGCCTGCTCCATGTTGTGCGTCACGATGACGATGGCGCGGTCGGCCACAATCGACGACATGAGGTCCTCGATCGCCAACGTCGAGATGGGGTCGAGCGCCGAGCAGGGTTCGTCAAACAGGATCACATCGGGGTTGAGCGCCAGCGTGCGCGCGATGCACAGGCGCTGCTGCTGACCGCCCGAAAGCGCGTAGGCGCTCTTGTCGAGCTTGTCCTTGACCTCGTCCCACAGCGCGGCGCCACGCAAGCTCTCCTCGACCATGCGGTCGAGCTCGTCGCGGTCGGTGATGCCGTGGCGCTTGGGCGCAAACGTAATGTTGTCGCGAATGGACTTGCGGAACGGGTTTGGCTGCTGGAACACCATGCCAATGGACCGACGCAGCTCGTAGGTGTTCTCGGTCTTGGTGTTCACGTTGCGGCCGCGGTAGTTGATCTCGCCCTCCACGCGACAGCCGCGAATCTCGCGATTCATAAGGTTGAGGCTGCGCAAAAAGGTCGACTTGCCGCAGCCCGAAGGCCCGATGAGCGCCGTGATCTCGCCCTTGTGAAAGTCGAGCGACGCATCGTGCAGCGCATGGTGGTCGCCATAGTACACGTTGACGTCCTTGGTGGAGACCACGACCTCGTCGCTCACGGCCTTGCCGCTCACGCGAACACGTTTCTCGCTCTCCCCCACGCTCGACAAAAAGTCCTGGGTGTCGGACGATGCCGCCTCGGTTGCGGGCGTTGTGTTCATCTCGCTCATTCGGCCGTCATCTTCCTTGCCAGTTGCTTGCCCACGATACGGGCGACTACGTTAAACAGCAGCACGCAAATCATCAGCAGTGCCGCGATGCCCCAGACGATCTGCTGGGCCTCGGGGCTGCCCTCGCCATAGATCTTGTAGATGTGCACGGCCAGCGACTCGCCGGGACGGAACACGTTCCAGGCGGAGGTGGGGCTCGACAGGTTAAAACTCAAGAAGTTCAGGCGAACCGGCGAGCTCATGCCCGAGGTAAAGAGCAGCGCCGCGGCCTCGCCAAACACGCGGCCGGCCGAAAGCACGATGCCGGTCACGATGGCGGGCATGGCCTCGGGAATCAGGATGTGCAGTGTGGCCTCCCAGCGAGTGAGGCCCATGGCCAGGCATGCATCGCGCTGGGCCTGCGGCACGTCCTCGAGCGCCTGCTGAATCACGCGCACCAGGATGGGGATGTTGAACATGGTGAGCGCGACGGCGCCGGAGATGATGGAGTACTTCCAGCCCAGCTGCACCGAGAACACCAGAAAGCCGAACATGCCTACGACAATGGAGGGCAGCGAGGACAGCGTCTCGATGGCGGTCGAGGCGATGTCGCGAATAGGCCCATCGGGCGCGTACTCAACCAAAAAGACCGCGCCGCCCAGGCTGATGGGCACCGAGATGATCAGGGTGATCAGCAGCAGATAGAACGAGTCGAACAGCTGGTAGAGCACGCCGCCCTGCGTTCCGTTGGCGCGTGCGGGCTGCGTGAGAAAGCCCGGCTGGAACAGCGTCGAGATACCCTCGAACAGGATGTAGGCCACCATGGAGACGACGATAAGCATGACGATGGCGACAATCGCCGTCAGCACGCCCGTGGCGATGCGGTCCTGCTTTTGGACACGCCCGAGTCTCGCCTCGTCGATGTGGATGCGCGTGCTAGCCACGAGCCTTCGCCCCCTTGCGGCCGATAAGGTGGATGATCAAGATGAAGATGAGGCTCATGCCCATCAGCAGCAGACCGAGCGCCCACAGAACATCGTCTTGGGCCGAGCCCTCGGCATAGACCGCCATAGACGTGGTGAGCGTGGTGGTGATGGTGGACGCCGGCGACAGCAGCGACGTCGGCATGGCCTCGATGCCGCCGATGACCATACGCACGGCGAGCGTCTCGCCAAAGGCGCGGGTCATACCAAGGATGACCGCGGTCATGAGCGACTGCATGGCGGACTTGAGCACCACGTGCCAGATGGTCTGCCAGCGGGTATAGCCCAGCGCGAGCGAGCCCTGACGGTAGCTATCGGGCACGGCGCGCAGGCCGTCGACCGAAAGCGTAGTCATCGTCGGCAGAATCATGACCGCCAGTACGATGGCGCCGGGCAAGATGCCCAGACCCGTGCTTACGTGGAAAACGCTCTTCATAAGACCGACGACCACGTGAAAGCCAATCAGGCCAAAGACGACCGAGGGAATGCCGGTCAAAAGCTCAATAAGCGGCTGAAAGACCTTGGAGCCAAACTTAGGCTGGATCTCGACCGCAAAGATGGCAGAGCCGATGGCGATGGGCAGCGCGATGAGCGTGGAGAGCACCATGACCGCAAACGAGGTGACGATCAGGGGCAGGGCGCCGGTATAGGGCAGGCCGTTTTCGGCCGTGTTGGCCAGGTCCCACTTGGTGCCGGTGAAGAACTCAACGATCGAGACGCCGTCCTTAACAAAAGCCGAAAGGCCCTTTTGGGCGACCATAAAGATGAGCGCGGCAACGACAAGCGTCACGAGCGCAACGCACGCGCCCGTGACGCCCAGGCCCACGTTCTCAAGGTCGCGCTTTGGCAGCTGTTTTGCCATTACAAACCTTTCCGGGGCGATTGCTTATTTAGCAGAGACCTTGCCGCTGGCGTCCTTGACGACCTTCATGGCAGAGACGGGAATAAAGCCCTGCTCCTCGACGAGCTTGCCCTGGACGTCGTCGGAAAGCATGAACTCCAGAAAGGCCTTGGTGGCCTCGTCGGCGTCCTTTGCGCAGTACATGTGCTCGGTCGCCCAAATCTTAAAGGAGTCGTCGGTGACGTTTGCGCTCTTGGGCTCCACGCCATCGACCTTGATGGCGTTGAACTTGGAGTCATCGAAGTGCGAGAAGTCGAGGTAGGAGATGGCGTTGTCGGTGCTGCCCATCTGAGTCTGGACGTCGCCGGACTTGTCGAGCTCGGCGTCGCCCTTAAAGTCGACGGCCTCGTCGCCAAAGACGGCAGCCTCGAAGGTGGCGCGGGTGCCGGAGCCGGCCTTGCGGTTGAGGACGACGATGGTAGCGTCGTCGCCGCCGACCTCCTTCCAGTTGGTGATCTGGCCGGAGAAGATGCCCTTGAGCTGCTCGAGGGACAGGTCGTCGACCTTGACGTTCTTGGAGACGACGGGGCCCATGCCCACGACGGCGACCTCGTGGTCGACGAGGTTCTTGACCTGGTCGGCCTCGAGCTTGGTCTCGGCGAAGACGTCAGAGTTACCGATGGTAACGGTGCCGGCGGCGACGGCGGTCAGGCCCTTGCCCGAACCGTTACCCGAGCCGGAGACGGAGACGTCGGGGTTGGCATCCATGAACTTCTCGGCAGCGGCCTCGAGGAGCGCCTGGAACGAGGAGGCGCCGTCGTAGGTCACCTCGCCCGAGACGGACTCGGCAGCAGCGGCGCTGCCCTTGTCGGCGGCGTTGGAAGCGCCTGTGCCGCCGCAACCAACGAGGCCGAGGCCCACGAAGCTGGCAAGACCACCAGCGAGGCCGAGGAACTGACGACGAGAATAAGCCTGATCGAGCATGATCTTCCTTTCATACAAGCGACTCGCGGGCACCCTGCCCGCTTTGCTGTTTGGAAAGATACGGTCTCGATCGGGCAGCGCCCGCGTCAGCTGCGCTTTATTACGGGCATCTGATAGACCCTTACCGCAAGCGCGGCCCAGCCTTTACAAACGGATAACAAACCCGCCGCCAAGCATGGCCCGCCTTTTACACCAGAGGAACGTCCCAATGACTACCCCACCGCAACAGAAAAAGCCCGGGCAAAAGCACCGGGCTCGTTATGCAAGCTTGTATCCAAGCAGGATATAGGGGAAGCCCTACAGTTCGAGTTCGTTTAGACGAAGGATTGCCACGATATAGATCTTGAGCGCTTGCTTGAGCTGTTCCTCGTTGGCACACTCGTTGGGACCGTGCATCTGGCCGCCCCACGCGGGCAGCTCCAGACCGGTCTCCTCGGGGCCAAACGATACGGCGCGGGCAAAGTTGCGCGCGTACGTGCCGCCGCCCATGGCAAAGGGCTCGGCATGCTTGCCCGTAAACTCGTTATAGGTATCAATAAGCGCCTTCACGGCCGGATCGTCGGCAGATACCGAGAACGGCACCTTCGCGCGACCCAGCTGGCACGTCACGCCAAAACGGCCCACGAGCGGCTCGAGCTGCTCGCGGATGGTATCGGCACTCGTGCTGTCGGGGAAGCGCACGTCGATGACCTGCTCGATATGGCCATCCGCCACGCGGATGACGCCAGCGTTGCAGGTAAGCGGGCCAAACGCCGGACTCGTCGCATCGATACCCAGGCCGCGGCCATAGGCATCCGCATGCACAAAGGCCAGGAACTTGACGAATTCGTGCTCGGCAGGCGTCAGCAGGCGCTCATCGCGTGCACCAAACGCGTCTTCGGCCTCGCGCAGATACGCCACGATGAGGCCGACGGCGTTGATGGTGCCCTCAGGCATCGAAGCGTGGCCGCCAATACCGTGGGCGAAAATCTGCGCATGCCCGTTATCAAGCGCCGTGATCTCCAGGCGGTCGGCGTTCTCAACGGGCGCCGGCAGCTCATCGGCGGCAATCGCGAGCTCGCAGATGGACTGCGACGGAATAGCGTTGCTCGCCTCGGCACCGCTCCAGGACACAATGCGCCCGCCGTCGATCTTGGAGCTCACAAACGTCGCCCCAAACTGGCCCTTCTCGGCATTGCAGACCGGGAACTCGGCATCGGGCGTAAACAAAAAGTCGGGGTCTGCGTGGTTCTCCAGATAATGGTGAACGTCGGACATGCCCACTTCCTCATCGCAGCCCAGCAGCGCGCGGAAAGTGTAGCGCGGGGTAATGCCGTGCTTGAGCAGATAGGCGCCGGCGTAGAGCGACAGCACGGCAGGACCCTTGTCGTCGATAACGCCGCGGCCGAGCAGCCAGCCCTCGCGACGCTCCATCGCAAACGGGTCGGTGTTCCAGCCGGGGCCGGCGGGCACCACGTCCACATGGCAAATGGTCGCGAGTTGCTTGTCGCCGCAGCCCGGGATATCGGCAATGCCCACATAGCCCTCGTCGTCGCTCGTCTGGTAGCCGAGCTTTTGCGCAATGCCGAGCGCGCAATCGAGCGCATCACGGACCGGGCGGCCAAACGGCGCGCCGGGCTCCGCATCGGCAGAAACTGCCACGGACGGATAACTCACCAGCTGCTCGATATCGGCGACGACATCCTCCCAGACCTCGTCGACATACTCGGCGACGCTCTGCTCCACCTGATTCATGGACGACCTCCTTACCAATGAGCGGCAAGCGTACCCGCCCCTCACATTTAGTTCCTAGATAGAGAAAAGTTTAGCAAGCTCAGCCACCGAGTGCACCACCGCATCGGCACCCGTCGCTTCATGCTCACCCGGCGCCGCCGCGCCCGAATAGATGCCGATGCACGGCACGCCCATCGCGTGCGCGCCCTCGACGTCGTTAAAGCGATCGCCGATCATCACGGCCTCGTCCGCGGCCGCACCCAAGGCCGTCAACGCGTCGCGAACCGAATCGGCCTTGGTCTCGCGCCCCTGCGGAGGATTCATGCCAACCACGGCTTCGAACTGAGAAAGACCCAGCTCATGCACCATGTCAATGCACTTTGCCTCCATACGCGATGTCGCGACGGCCATGCGATGACCCTGCGCCGCCAAGCCATCGAGCAGCTCGGGGATTCCGTCGAACACGGGATACTCCTCCGGACCCAGCTCGTCAAAATAGGCACGGTACTCGTCGGCCACCACGAGCGACTCCTCGCGCGTAAAGTCGTAAAAGTCGTGGAAGCTCTTCCACAGGGGCGGCCCGATCATGCGGCGCAGGTCACCCATCTGCGCCTCCGAAAACCCGCGCGCGGCCAACGTTTTGCGTGTCGAGGTCATCACCGCCCGGCCCGTATCTGCCACCGTGCCGTCAAAATCGAACAGCACGACCGGCCGCCTGCATATCTCCAACGCCTCCATCGGCATTCCTCTTCCCCAGTTGACGATTTCCACACCGACACTTCAAACTGTTGACTATTCAACAATTGAACCTAGCAATGTAGAGCAACTCCACTATACTTGTCGCACTTTGCTCTCAATCGGCGGCGCCGTGGCGCCCCATCGAAAGGTGCAATTATGTCTTTTGCCATCATAACCGACTCCACGTCGGACATCTCCCCCGCCCGCGCCCAAGAGCTCGGTATTTACGTGATTCCGCTGCATGTGATTATCGAGGGCGAGGACCTGCTCGACCAGGTGCAGATTACTGCCGAGGAATACGTCGCGCGCATGGCCGGCTCTGAGCAGCTGCCGCACACCTCGCAGCCGAGCGCCGGCGAGTTCAAGGCGCTGTTTGACCGCGTGCGCGCCGATGGCCACGACAGCGCGATCTTTATCTCGCTGTGCAGCGAGTGGTCCGCCTGCTATTCCAACGCATGCCTGGTCGCCGAGACCCACGAGCTCGACGTGCGCTGCATCGATTCGCGCACCGGCTCGGGCGCCGAGGGCTTGCTGGTGGAGTACGCGCTGGCCATGCGCGAGGACGGCCGCAGCTTGGACGAGACCGAGGCGCAGATCCGCGCGACGCTGCCCGACGCCCACCTGCTGCTGATTCCCCGCACGCTCGAGAACCTAGTCAAAAACGGCCGCGCCCCCAAGCTCGCCGGCCAGCTGACGCAGATGCTCAACATTCGCCTGGCCGTTTCGCCGGAGTGGCAGTCGGGCGAGATCAAGGCCATCAAAAAGGGCCGCGGCGCCAAGCGCATCGTTGCCAACACCATGGCAGACTGCCTCACGTTTTTGGACGAGCACCCGGGCTCCAGCGTGCGCGTACTCACGACCGGCGCCGCTGAGGAGCAAAAGCTCGTCAGCCAAGCGCTCGCAGGCCGGGACTACGTGGACGCCGGCACCGGCCCCATCGGCTGCACCATCGCCACCCATGTAGGCGTCGACGCCATCGCCATCAGCTACTGCCCTCGTTACCAGCCCATCCACTAGGGGCACCTTTACCACTTGCGGTGGAATAGGAACTGTTTTTGGCTTATCAGCCGCAAATCAATCCCTATTCCACCGCAACTTAGAAATCGGCGATCAGCCCAGCGGACCCTGAAACAGTTCCTGATGAGTGCCCATTCTCACCAGCCTAATCACTGGGTTAGTCTTATGGGGAAGATAAAGAACGACCACATCGACCAAGCCATCGGATAGGTGGAAATCGATGTGGCCGTTGTAGTTTCCGCCCGGGTTTGAGAGCTCGTGGGCGCCATACTCCGCCGGAAGTGACCCATGAGCCACAAGCTCTGCAACCGCCGCTTTAAACTCACTTTTTAGCTGCGGATGCATGCGCATCGTTCGTTTGTAGTCCACCTTAAATTGAGCCTCGACTTTAATCTCGAACATCGCTATTCCTCATCGAGGAATGACATAAGCTCATCAGCGTTATTGAATGACAGGCTATCGTCCGGCAAAATCCCCAGCTCATGAGCCTCGGCGATCACCATGGCGCGCCTCGTCACCTCGTTGGGCACCTCCGCCCTTCCTACAATCTCAAAAGGAATCTTTCGCTGATTTACCAGCTGCCGAACAGCAAGATTGAGATAGGAATTGAGGCTGAGGCCGACCGAATCCAAGAACTCAGTCGCCTGCTCCTTGAGCCCCTCTTCGATTCGAACCGTCGTAGGCTTAACTGTTGCTGTAGACATTTGCGACCTCCTCGCCCTCGTCTTTTACACCAGTATACCCAATACGCATGGCAATCTGATGTTAGATAACATCAGATTGCCATGCGTATTCATGTCGCGTGGGCACGATTGATCTACATCAGCCCGCTGAGCGCAATGTCAACGGCCTCGTTGAGGTCGTCGGTAATGTGTACCAGATCCGGATCGAGCGGGCTAATCATACCGGTGCTCATCACCGGGCCGTTGAGCCAGTCGAATAGGCCCTGCCAGTACTCGGTGCCCACCAGCACGAGCGGCATGCGCTTGACCTTGTGCGTCTGCACCAGCGTGAGAACCTCGAACATCTCGTCGAGCGTGCCAAAGCCGCCGGGAAATACGATGGCGCCCGAGCTGTACTTAACGAACATGGTTTTGCGCACAAAGAAGTAGCGGAAGTCCATGCCGAGGTTCACGTATTTATTGAGCCCCTGCTCGTGCGGCAATTCAATGCCTAGGCCAACTGACTTGCCGTTGACACTCGCCGCTCCCCTGTTGGCCGCTTCCATGATGCCGGGGCCGCCACCGGTGATGACCGCCACGCCACGTTGCGCGATCTTGCGCCCGACGGTACGCGCCGCCTTGTAGAGCGGATCGGTCTTGGGCGTGCGGGCGCTACCGAAGATGGTCACCGCAGGTCCAAGCTCGGCAAGCGCGCCAAAACCATCGACAAACTCTGCCTGAATGCGCAGCACGCGCCACGGGTCGGCATGCAGCCAGTCGGTCGAGTCCTCGGGCGCCAGCAGGTTGGCGTAGGTGTTGTCCTTAGGAATCATGGGGCCGCGCATGACCACGGGGCCGCGGCGGTACGTCTCGTCGTAGGCAGGCTCGCCCTCGACGTTCTCATTCTTAATCATGGGTACTCCTATCGAGAAAAAGAAAAACGGGCGGGGTCGACGCTGTGCGCCAAACACCCGCCCGAACATCAACTATTCGGCATGGTACCCACGATGCATCAAGTGCTTGCAAGCTATCGGTCATCGGTCGCGCAAGCGGTGTTAGCAAACGTGATGACCGGCCGGCGCTCGCCCCTTGCCGTTGCCCGCGCTCTGCAAGCGCCCGTGCTGCTCTTAGTAATCCACCGCCGCAGGGCTGTTCATCCAGTCGCTCACGAACGCGCCGTAGCGGCCCTCGATAATGGCCTGGCGGGCCCGCTGCATAAGGTTGAGCAGGTAGTAGATGTTGTGCATCGAAAGCAGAATGCCGCCGAGCATCTCCTTCTGCGTGACTATGTGACGGATGAGCGCACGGCTGTAACCGCCCGTGCACACCGGGCAGGTGCAGGTGGGATCGATGGGACCGTCGTCGTGCGCAAAGCGAGCGTTGCGGAAGTTGAGGCGACCCTCGCTGGAGAATGCCGTGCCCATACGGCCGGTGCGCGTCGGCAGCACGCAGTCAAACATGTCGATGCCCACGCCAACGCCGCGCACGAGCGTGGTCGGGTTGCCGACACCCATCAGGTAGCGCGGCTTATGCTTGGGCATGTACTCGCTCACGAGCGGCGCCAGGGTCTCGAACATGGTCTCGTGATCCTCGCCCACCGAATAGCCACCGATACCATAGCCCGGGAAGTCGCCGCACTCCTCCAGATGGCGCAGCGAGCGCAGGCGCAGATCCAGGTGCATGCCGCCCTGAACGATGCCAAAGAGCGCCTGGTCATCGCGGGTATGCGCCTTATAGCAGCGCTCGGCCCACATGCTCGACAGCTCAACGGCGCGCTCAACGTAGGCGCGCGTGGCGGGATAGCCCGGGCACTGGTCGAGCTGCATGCAGATATCGGAGCCGAGCTTCATGGCGATTTCCATGTTGTCCTCGGGCGTCCAAAACACGTGGCGGCCGTCGTAATCGTTGACGATAAAGCGCACGCCCTCATCGGTGAGCTTGACGGCATCGTTGTGGCTGAAGACCTGGAAACCGCCCGAGTCGGTGAGGATGGGGCCGTGCCAGTTCATGAACTTGTGCAGGCCGCCCAGCTCGGCGATGGTATCCTCGCCGGGACGCATGGACAGATGATAGGTATTGGCGAGCACGATCTGGGCGCCGAGCTTCTTGACAGTCTCGGTAGGAATGCCCTTGACGTTTGCCTTGGTGCCCACGGGCATAAAAATCGGCGTCTCGATGTCGCCGTGCGGGGTGTGCAGTACGCCGGCACGCGCGTGCGTCGTCGGATCCTCGGCAATCAGGTCGAATTTAAAAAGGTTCTGGTCCATAAACTGGAACTCCTTGGTTGCGGTTCATACGCAAACCATTATACGGGCAACCCGCAAGAAGCACCGACTCGACAGAAACTGGTGCGAGGAGGATACGGCAGGGACACGGCAAATGAGCGTGGATTTTTGGACGCTTACCGGATGAGCGTGGATAATCTCCCACTTTTGCCCAAAGCACAGCCCAAAAACGGGAGATTATCCACTTTCATTCTGCGGGCACTCATTTAAGTACGTCCCCGATGAGTGGAGCTATTTACCAGCCACGGCAACGCCGATATTTTGGCAACGTCAGCGAGCGGGTCGCATTTGAGACAAGGTGACGTGAAATGAAAGGGCGCTGACCTTCTGGTCGCGCCCTTGAAATTGAACGTCAGATTGTCCAAATGCGGCCCGCGCAGCGTCGGCCGGTCCGCCGTTCGGTAGAACGGCGGAACCCCTAAGGACGCTGGCCCATGCCACCCTCGAGGGTGACGGTCTCGCCGTTCATATACTTAAAGTCGGGACCGCAGAGCTGAACGACAACGCGGCCGATTTCCTTCTCGACGTCGCCGTAGTGGCCAGCCGGCGGCATGTGGACGTTGGCCTTGAACGCCTCGGGATAGGCATCCTGGAAGTTCTCGAGCGCAGCGGTCCAAGCAAGCGGGCAAACGATATTGACGTTGATGCCGTCCTTGCCCCACTCGTTGGCAGCGACGCGGGTCAGACCGCGGATGCCCTCCTTGGCAGCGGCGTAGCTGCACTGGCCATAGTTGCCAAACAGGCCGGCGCCCGAAGCAAAGTTGACCACGGAGCCCTTGGTCTCCTTCAGGTGCGGGTAGGCCTTCTGCATGTACAGGTAGGTGGCATACAGGCCAGAGTAAATGGCCAGGTTAAACTGATCCATGGTGTGATCGGCAATGGTCACGCCCGAGGCGCTGGCCTGAGCATTGTTGACGACGGCGTCGATGCGGCCGAACTCCTCAATAGCCTTGTCGATGACGTTCTGGACGACGGCCTCGTTGTCCTGACCAGCCGAGACATCGGCCTGAACAGGCAGAACCTTGACGCCGTACTCGGCCTCGAGGGATTCCTTGGCAGCCTCGAGCTTGGCAACGTTGCGGCCGGTAATGACGAGGTTTGCGCCCTCCTTGGCAAAAGCGATATCGATACCGTAGCCGATGGAGCCAGCGGAGCCGTCCTTGAGCGTGGCCTTGCCGCCGCCGGTGACGATCACGGTCTTACCAGTGAAAAGTCCCATATAAAGTCCTTTCAAATCGCGACGGGCCTGCCCGTCGACTGCGCGCATCCAACTTCACGCGCCAAAAGCTGAAATGCAACTTTAGCGGGTTCAAGTGAAAAATAAAGCCCCTGGCAGGCGAACGGCGCAACGTCTTTCGGCGAAGGGAATGTCAAGTACAAACTGGATAAAGTGGCCGAGTTTTTGCTATCGACGCGAGCCATCGAACACGTTTTGAAACTTTGCTGCAGCGCGCGGGATGTCGGCGCGAGACTTTATCATAGGGTGACAAACAACGATGAGGAGCACATGCCTATGACAGACGAGCTGGACCCCCAGACTCAACAGCATATTGATGATTCCGCAGACGTCACTGCAGATGCCGACGCTGTGACCTGCGATGATATTGACCTCGACGGCCCATTCTTGGACGAAAGCGCTACGGCGGAAACCCCTGGCGCCGAAGATGCAGACGAGCAAAACGACGATGCGCCCGCTCAGGACGACCGCCCCGTACAGGATGCTGCTCCGCAAGCTGCGGGCCCTATCGAGGTTTCTTCGGAAGAAGAGCTCGACGCCGTCATGGACTCCATGATGGATGCCGTCAAAGCGATGAAAGACGCCGTGGCCGACGCTGACGTTGACGCCGAGGAAGAGGAGGCCGCCGAGGCAGCCTCGACCTTCGTACCCGGCGAGACTCCGGTTGCCGACCAGGGCAGCACCATGCCCTCGTTTCTGCAGCTCGAGCATCCCACGATTGGCACCGATGCGGTCGACCCGCACGCAGCAGGCTTTTCTGTGATCGAAGGCGGTACCGGCAATATCGCCGTGCCGCAGACTGCCGATGCGGACGCTGCCGACACCGCTCGCCCGACTGCCCCGCACTCCCCCGCCGCGAGCCGCGATCTGGGGACCGCTGTCTCGAACACTGCGAACGCCGTGGGCACCTTTATCGCCCAGGGCGCCTCGGCCATGCGCGAGATGAACGCCGCGAAAAAGGCACTTGCCGATGCCCGCGCCCACCTGGCCGAACTTGAGCAGCGCATTGCCGATCAGGCCGAGGAACTCGAGACGCGCCAGGATATCGCAGGCCGCTACGACCAGATCGTCGCCGACCAGCGCCAGGCGATTGCCACGGCCCAAAAGACTGCAGCGGTCGCCGAGATTGACCGTGATGTCCACGCCTCCAAAGCGACAGAGCTCAAGGGTCAGCTCGAACAAATGAAGACAGAGGATGACGCGACTGAGCTCCGCCTGAAGGCCGCGCTCGACGCCGTGGAGGCCCGCGAGGCGAGCTCACGCGAGACCGGCAACCGCCTCGTTCGACGTCTTGAGGATTCCAAGCGCATCCGCGACAAGGTGAAGGCAGAGCGAGACGCCGGCATTGCCGCCGCACAACAAACCGTCGACGCCACGCGCGCCCAGCTCGAGACGCTGCGTCATGAGTATGCCGAGCTGCAACGCAATCCCTCGGCAAATCCCGCCAACTATACGGTGCGCACCAGCGAGCTCTCGATGCAGATTTCCGACACGGCAGATGCCCTGCGTAAAGCCGAAGAAGATGTCCCGCGCATCACCGCCGACCTTGAGCACTCGCTTGCCGCAGCCGAGCAGGCCGTCGAGCAGGCTCAAGCCCCTATCGCCGACGCAAAACGCGCGCACCAAGCCGTGACGACCGAAGCCGATGCCGCGCGCGACGAGCTGCAGACGGCGAAGACCGCCGCCGCGACTCGTCAGCGCGAACTGCGCGAGAAGATCGCTGCCGAGGACAAGGCGCGCCGCGACCAGGAGCAGACCATCGCCAACGCCCAAGCAGATGCCGCACATGCACAGTCGATCATCGAACAGGCGACCGAGGTGCACGACCACCCAGAGATCACCGAGTCGCTTGCAGGGTCCTTGGCCCGAGACAATGCCGAACACACCGAGACCGAGCGAGAAGTCGCCCAGCTCGAGGCCACCGAGGACGCGGTGCGCGAGCGTACCCGCGACTCACGCATCAAATTCACCGGCGCCATCGTCTGCATCGTCGCCGTAGTTCTAGTGATCATCTTGATCTGGCTGTTCGCGAGCAAGTAACCACTCCCCAACGATTACAAGGACTGTCCCCAGGTGCCGGCACATAAGGAACGTCCCCAAGTGCCAACAAAGGCGACGCCGATGTTTTGGCGCGGACAGCGAAAACCCGCTAGAGCGGCATCCTCTTGACAACCAAAGAAATGCCGGTGTTTTGGCAACGACAGCGAGCGGGTCGCATTTGAGACAAGGTGACGTGAAACGAAAGGGCGCTGACCTTCTGGTCGCGCCCTTGAAGTTGAACGTCAGATTGTCCAAATGCGGCCCGCGCAGCGTCGGCCGGTTACGGCGTTTGGAAAACGCCGTAACCTACAAAATGAGCATCGCATCGCCAAAGCTGAAGAAGCGGTAACGTTCTTCGATAGCAGCAGCGTAGGCATCCATGATCTGGTCGCGGGTGGCCAGCGCGCTCACGAGCATCATGAGCGTGGAACGCGGCACGTGGAAGTTGGTGATCAGCGCGTCGACCACGTGATAGGTCGAGCCGGGCATGAGGTAGAGCTGCGTCGTCGCGTTCTCGCGCACCACGATGTCGCCGCGGCCGAGCGTGTCGGCGCCGTCCTCGCGGCCTTCAAAATAGCGCGCTGTCACGGCCGGATCGGACACCGGCGCCTCAGCGTCAAACGCGCTTTCGAGCGAGCGTACTGCGGTAGTGCCGACGGCGATCACGCGGTGCCCCTCGGCCTTCGCCTTATGCACGGCGTCGACAACCTCCTGCGACACGTGGTAACGCTCGGTGTGCATGACGTGCTGCGTGGGGTCGTCCTCCTCCACCAGACGGAAGGTATCAATACCCACCTCGAGCTCGACGGCGGCAAACTTCGCGCCCTTGGCCTCGATAGCGGCCATGAGCTCGGGAGTAAAGTGCAGACCCGCCGTAGGAGCGGCAGCCGAGTGCTCCTCCTTCATGGCGTAGACGGTCTGGTACTTCTCGGGATCGCCCTCGTAATCGGTAATGTAGGGCGGCAGCGGAACGTGACCGGCAGCATGAATGGCCTCGTCGAGCGTGCGCGGCTCTCCAGCGGCATTGCAACCGGCCGGCTCAAAGCGCACCAGTCGGCCGCCGCGGCTATCGGTGACAAAGTCGACGACCTCGGCCGTCAGCACCACGGGCGCGCCCTCGGGTGCATGGGCGCCGCCGGCGCGATACTCAATCTGAGCACCGGGCTTCAGACGCTTGCCCGGCTTGACCAGGCACTCCCAAACGTGACCCAGCGGATCAACATCCTCGCGGCGCTTGAGCAGCAGCGTCTCGACCACACCGCCCGAGCCTGCCTTGCGACCGATAAGACGGGCCGGCATCACGCGCGTCTGGTTGATGACGAGCACGTCGCCCGGCTCGATATAGTCGATGATGTCGCGGAAGATGCGGTGCTCAACGGTACCGCCGTGCTCTAGCGGCGTTCCTGTCTCGGAGCCTTTGCGATCAACCACCAGCAGGCGGCAGGAGTCGCGCGGCTCGGCAGGAGCCTGGGCAATCAGTTCCTCAGGAAGGTTGTAGTCAAAATCATCGGTACGCATAGACACGTCGGATACTCCTTATATAGCTAAAGTCCGCTCTACATCCTAGCAGGCTGACGTCCCAAACGAACTACTTTTTGGCGGCTTTGCGCTCGTCGCGGATGCGGGCGCGGTCCATGGCCGCCTCGACAGCAGAAAAGCGGCAGCCGCAGTAGTTCTGTCGATACATGCCCAGTTCGCGCGAACGGCGCGTAGCCTCGGGATAATACGGGCGAAAATCGCGAATCACCGGGGTGAGCCCATGGGCGGCCGCCAAACGCTCAAGCACGTCATTGCAGGTGTCGAACAGCTGATACGGCGAGACGGCGAGCGTCGTACCCACAAACTCAAACCCACGCTCCTGGGCCACGCGGCACGCCTCGGCCAAGCGCAGGGCATAGCACGCACGACAGCGACGGGGCCGATCGGCACCCAACGGAGCCACGCCGGTTTCCCAGCGTTCGCGGTCCTCCCCGGCCTCGATGAGCTCGATGTCGCCATCGGCACACCACCGGCGCAGCTCGTCCAAACGACGCTGCCATTCATCGCGCGGCTGAATATTGGGGTTGGTCCAGCAGATCGTGGGTTCAAACCCCTCCTCGCGCAGCAGGCGAACCGGCTCAAGCGAACACGGCGCACAGCAAGCGTGCAACAACAACGGCCTCATCAACATCTCCTCACCCGAAAAAGCGCACGCCAAAGGACGTGTCCTCGCAGGCGGCAATGCGGCGGTCGCGCAGGATCGTCCGCACGTAATACCAGTCGCCCGTGCATCCCGAAAGGTGCAAACCAGCCGCCAGGTAGCACAGCAGCGGATACCCCGAAAACGCAAATCCCAGGGCAAACGCCGCCGTCACAACAACCGTCGGCGCCAGGCAAACCGCCATGTACCGCCGGCGCGAATACACAATCCCCTCGGCGCAGGCATAGATCATGCACGTCTCACGGTTCGCTCCAAAAGTCACGTGCGCACTCGCGAGCGCCAGCAGCTTAAAAAACACACCGTGCACCAGCTCGTGCACGGCAAACGACGCCATTGAGACCGCAGCCAAGCCGACTATCCAGCCCACGACTGCCGTCCAGCCGCCCGCATCAGCAGCATCCAAGTCTGCAGGCCCGCCCAGCAGCATAAACACCGGCACCAGGCACACGGCAAACACGCCGACTACGACCATCCCCCACACGAAGCAAGCGTGCAGAAAATCCTCGTCTTCAAACGCATGTATGTTGGAAATCTCATTCATAGCATCTTAGGATAGCGCCCCTGCCACGTACCCGTCCGCATGTGCGATAATGTCGAACGATATGCACGAATTGACCACCGCGCCGCCGAGCCCCGCGCCCGGCCGCGCTCTCACCATATGCGAAGGAGTCCCATGGCATCCAAATACTCCATGAACGACCGTCCCAGCTGGCCGCGCCGCGCCATCGTTACCGCCGGCGAGCCCTACGGCAACAAGGGCCTTCACTTTGGCCACGTTGGCGGCGTCTTTGTCCCGGCCGACTTCTTCGCCCGTTTCCTGCGCGACCGCCTGGGCCGCGAGAACGTCATCTTCACATCGGGCACCGACTGCTACGGCTCGCCCATCATGGAGAGCTACCGCAAGCTCAAGGAGAACGAAGGCTACGATAAGTCCATCGGCGAGTATGTCGAGTCCAATCACTCCCGACAGGCCGCGACCCTCAACAACTACAACATCAGCTGCGACATCTACGGCGGCTCAGGCCTTGAGCCAGCTGCGCAGATTCACAACGAGGTTACCGCCGAGATTATCGAGCGCCTGCACGAGCAGGGCACCATCTCCAAGCGCTCCACGCTGCAGTTCTACGATGCCAAGGCCGGCACGTTCCTCAACGGCCGTCAGGTGATCGGCCGCTGCCCCATCCAGGGCTGCAAGTCCGAGAAGGCTTATGCCGACGAGTGCGATCTGGGCCACCAGTTTGAGCCCGAAGAGCTCATCGCACCCAAGAGCCAGCTCACCGGCGAGGTGCCCGAGCTGCGCCCGGTCGACAACCTCTACTTCGACCTACCCGCCTACCTCGACTTTATGAAGACCTATACCGCCAAGCTCGCCCAGAACCCGCAGGTTCGCTCCGTGGTCTCCAAGACCATGGAGGAGTGGCTGCTGCCGGCACAGCTCTACATCCAAAACAAGTTCCGCGAGGCCTTCGATGCCGTCGAGGATCAGCTCCCCGAGCACACCGTGCTGGAGCCCGAGGGCAACAAGAGCAGCTTTACCGTCACCTTCCCCAGCTGGAAGGAGCGCGACGATGCCCACGCGGTGCTCGCCAACGGCGGCGTGCGCTTCCGCAGCGGCAAGGCGCTCGTGCCCTTTCGCATCACCGGCAACATCGACTGGGGCGTTCCGGTGCCCGAGGTCGACGGCGTGAACGACGTCACTTGCTGGTGCTGGCCCGAGAGCCTGTGGGCGCCCATCAGCTATACGCGTACCGTGCTCGCACGCGATGCCAAGGCAGCCGGCGTGACCGAGGGCGTCGCCGCCCAGGATGCCGCCCTCATGGGCGAGCCCGCCGCCGACTCCACGCAGGTCCCCGCGCCCACCTACCAGCACAGCTCGCTCGACTGGCGCGACTGGTGGTGCTCTGACGACGCTCAGATTTACCAGTTCATCGGTCAGGACAACATCTACTTCTACTGCATCGCGCAGACCGCCATATGGGAGGCCCTGGGCTGGGACCTCACGCAGAGCACCGTCAGCGCCTGCTACCACCTGCTCTACATGGGCAAAAAGGCCAGCTCGTCCTCGCAGACGCCTCCCCCGCCGGCAGACGACCTGCTCAACCACTACACCTGCGAGCAGATGCGCGCGCACTGGCTGTCGCTCGGCCTGTCCGAAAAGCCGGTGAGCTTTAGCCCCAAGGCATACGACACCCGCGTGACCGGCAAGGACAAGGACGGCAACGAGGTGCGCGCCTGCGACGACAAGCGCGTCATCGATCCGGCCCTTAAGGAGAGCGCCCTTTTGACCGGCGTGTTCAACCGCTTGGCCCGCAGCTGCTTCTACGGCGTCGCCGTCAAGGAGGGCGACGAGAGCCCCTATCGCCACGGCTGCATCCCCGCCGGTGCGGCCTCTGCCGCCGTGGTCGAGGCCGCCGAGCAGGCCGCCCTTGCCTTTGAGCAGGCCATGTACAAGTTCGAGACGCACCGCGCGCTCGCCGTGTGCGACGACTACCTGCGCGCCGCCAACAAGCGCTGGAGCGATGCCTCCAAGGCCGCCAACAAGCTCGAGGGCGAGCCGGCCAATGCCGCGATGACGCAGGCCCTCGTCGACGCCTTTACCGAGCTGCGCGTGGCGACCGTCCTGATGCACGGTATTGTGCCGGCCGGCTGCGAGCTCATCTGCAAGTACTTCGACGTTGACCCGGTCGCCTTCTTTAGCTGGGATAACATCTTCGCCTCCACGGACGAATTTGTGGAGAGTCTGGGCGAGAAGCCCGGCGAGCACCGCGTAAAGCCACTGCCCCCGCGCTTCGACTTCTTTAGCAAGCACGAGAGCCAGTACTAAAACACTCGACATGTAATGGAATGGGAAGGAAAGACGGATGTCCAAGCCGCGTCGTCGTAAGCAGAAAAAACAGGTCAAGGCCGAGTTCAAGCTCAGGCAGTTTGCCGCCACCGAGCTTTCCGACCAGCTTGCCGCCCTTCCCTGCGCCGCCGATCTGCCGCGCTTTATGGTCGACACGGTCGCCGGCGCCTATGCGCCCGCCGATGCCGAGCTCATGATCAAGGGCTTCGGCGCCGCGGCCACACGCCCGGTCACGCTGCGCACCAACACGCTCAAGGCGACCGCCGAGGACATCGCCGCCGCGCTCGACGCAGCCGGCATCGCCCACCAAACCGTCGCTTGGTACCCAGATGCCTTCATCCTGCCCGACGCCCAGGTTTCCGACCTGTGGGACCTCGACATCTATCGCGACGGCAAGATCTACCTTCAGAGTCTGTCGTCCATGATGCCGCCACTCGTACTGGGCGCCCAGGCCGGCGAGGACATCCTGGACATGTGCGCGGCCCCCGGCGGCAAGACGACGCAGATCGCCGCCCTCACGCAGGGGCAGGCGCACCTTACCGCCTGCGAGATGAGCATTCCCCGCGCCGAGAAGCTCGAAGCCAACCTCCACCGCCAAGGCGCAAAAAACGCGCCCGTCATGCGCATCGACGCACGCGAGCTCGACGAGTTCTTCCGCTTTGACCGTATCCTGCTCGACGCTCCCTGCACCGGCACGGGCACCGTCGTCAGCGGCAACGAGAAGAGCCTGCGCGGCCTCACCGAGCAGTTGCTGAGCAAGTGCGCCCGCTCGCAGCGAGCACTTCTGGACCGCGCCATGGGAGCCCTCAAACCGGGCGGCACGCTCGTCTATTCGACTTGTTCGATCTTGCCGCAGGAAAACGAGGACGCCTTGCAAGAGGCCCTCGACAAGCATATGGACTGCGAGCTCATCCCCCTCGACGGCACGCCAAGCGAAAGTGAGGCACGCCGCGCCCAGGAAGCTGGCGAGAAGCCGCGCATCGAGTCCAACGCCCTGACCGAGGCCATTGCCGCGGGTCAGGTATCGGCCATCGCCAACGGCCTGCCCGGCACGCTCACCATTCCGCCCAGCCGCGAATTTGAGGGCTTCTACATTGCCCTGATCCGAAAACGCAGCTAGCGTACGGATCCAAAACTCAACAAGCTATCTCCGTGCGCGTTTGTCCTGCTGGTCGCGATGCTGTTTAAGCATCGCGCGCTCCTTGCGTTCGGCCCTTTTGCCCTTAATGGCCGTGACCACAAAGTAGATGACCGCGGCGGCAACGATTGCGCCCACGCATAGGCCAATCGAGCCCAACATTGCCGAAAATTCCATACCGCGTCACCTCTCTTTTAAACGGGACTTTCAAGATAGCACCTCGATCCCCGCCACCACAGCTCCTTCACGTTCGCCGCCCTTCGGTCTAACGGAGGACGCGGCGGGGAAAAATCAACTCGTCAAACGATTTAGCAAGCACAACGCTGCCGGCACCCTGCCGGCCGTCATCACATAGAATCGAGCCTCCATGGATACCCTCAACGATCTAAATGAGCGCGTCGACGCCTTCGTCGGCACCAGCTCCTTCGACACGCCTGCCGCGGCAAACGACCAAGCCCCCATCGATGTGCCCGCCGAGGTTCACGAGGACATTGTCGCCTCGGTCGATTTCTCCGAGGTCGAGCTCGCAGACGAGTTCACCGAACCCCAGGTAGCCGTGACCCCCAACGGACTGCTTCCCATGGAGCCGCTGCCCATCGACGGGCGCCTGCGCAAGGCGGCCCTTCGCATGCCTGACGAGATTGAGGAGGCCAGCGGCTTCACGCTCTTCGGCCGTCGTATCAAATCGCTCATCTACACCACCGACGTCGCGGTCATCCGCAACTCCAATGCCGATGCCGTCTTTGCCGTTTACCCCTTCACGCCGCAGCCGGCCATTACGCAGGCGCTGCTGACCGTCGCCGAGTGCCCGGTCTTCGTAGGCGTGGGCGGTGGCACCACCACCGGCAAGCGCTCCGTTCAGATGGCAGCCGTCTCCGAGATGCAGGGCGCGGCGGGCTGTGTGGTCAACTCCCCCGCCACCGCCGAGATGGTCGAGCACATCACCAACATCGCCGACATCCCCGTCATCGCCACGGTCGTACGTTGCGACGACGATGCTCACGCAAAGGTGCGCGCGGGCGCCAAGATTCTTAACATCGCGGCCGGCAAGAACACGCCACAGGTCCTGCGCGAGCTGCGCGAGCACTATCCCAACCTGCCGCTCATCGCACCGGGCGGCAAGACGCCCGAGAGCATCCGTGAAACCATCGCCGCCGGTGCCAACGCCATCATTTGGACGCCGCCTTCGGCCCAGCAGCTGCAGACCGACATGATGCAGCGCTACCGCAAGATGAAGGAAGACGCCACGCCCGTCATCTCGCACGACGATGTACCCATTATCGACCAGGTTGCCGCCGCCGAGGTCAGTCAGGTCGAGAACATGAATCCCGACGTGCCGATTCCCGACGAAGTCATCGAGCGCGTTGCTTCGATCCACGATCATATCGAGGAGCGTCGCGCCAACCGTGGACTCAAGCCCTCGCTGCACGGCTTCTTCTTCCGCGGAAAGAAACGCTAGCAAAACATCTTGGCCCGCCCCACAAACGTGAGGCGGGCCGTTTTCGTTTGAGCAATCATGCAGCGACGTGATGGGGCAAATTAATCCACGCGCTTGTCGCCCATAAAGAAGAGCGCCACCGTACCGGGTCCGGTATGCGAGCCAATCAGAGTACCGATGTTATTGATCTCAATCTTGCCTTTAAGCTGCGGAACCTGTTCCTCAATCAGCGCCGCAACCGCCTCGGCATCCTCGCGGCACGCCGAGTGCGACATGATGCACTTACCCGAATAATCCGCACCGTCCTGCACGTGTGCCATCATGGTCTTAGCCATCTCGGAAATCGCGCGCTTCTTAGTGCGAATCTTCTCACGTGGCGACAGCCCACCTTCGCAATCGACCGTCATAAGCGGGCAAATCTTAAGCGCCGTGCCGATGATCGCGCTCGCAGCCGAAATGCGACCGCCGCGCAGGTAGCTCGACAGATCGGTCGAAAAGAACCAGTGGTGCAGGTTGAGTTTGTGCTCCTCGATCCAGGCGGCCGTCTCGTCGAGTGAAGCCCCGCTATCGCGCACGTCGGCGGCACATTCCGCCAGCAGGCCAAAGCCCGAAGACGCTGCCAGCGAATCGATGACGCGCACCTTGCCGCCCTGGGGATAGCGATCCGCGAGCATCTGCGCCGCAACGCAGGCCGATCCATACGTGCCCGAAATACCCGACGACAACGTCAGGTGCAGCACGTCTTTACCCTCGGCAACAAACGGCTCCCAAAACTCCTCGTACTCGCCCACGCTCACCTGAGACGTCTTGGGCATGGCGCCCGCGGCAATCTGGGCAAAAAACTCGTCCGGCGTAATCGACTGATACAGATCGTCCGTATAGACAACATCGTCGATCTCGTAATGAAAACACACGACGGGGATATTGCGCGACGCAAAGAACTCACGGGTTCGATCGGCGGCGGATTCACAGGTCAGGACAAAATCACTCATATGAGGCTCCTTACTCATTGCTGCGCAAATTATCGCACAGTGAGCCTACATACGGTACATATGTCCACTATTTACCAAATCGAACCAAAAATAGCGAACATCTTTACCACCATCGTCTCCACCGGCCCCACGCATAAATATCTGAGAAAACACCCTCTGTCGTCTCCACTCAACCGCCATATCTACCTCAACTAAATCGATTTACCAAACCGTTCAGCCGACAATTCAGCCGCTGGCGCAAAATCGAAACAAAAGCGGCGCATACTGATAAACGTTTGACGCTGTTTATCAGTTTTACCAGCTCCATCGGAAGGTGTTTCATGGTCGCATTCGATCGCAACCCGCAAGACTTTAAGTATCTGCGCCTGCTGTCGAGACAGTTCCCCACCGAGCAATCCGCGTTTACCGAGATCATCAATCTCTCAGCCATCCTCAACCTGCCCAAAGGCACCGAGCATTTTATGAGCGACGTGCATGGCGAGTACGAGGCCTTTATGCACATCCTCAACAACTGCTCGGGCGTCGTGCGCGAGCATGTCGACGAGATTTTTGGCGACACGCTCACCTTTGACGAAAAGGGCGAGCTGTGCACGCTCATCTACTACCCGCACGAGAAGATCGAGCTGGTCCGCAGCCAGCGCGAGGACTCGCCCACCTGGTACAAAACGATGCTTGACCAGCTCATCATGGTCGCTCGTTCGCTTTCAAGCCGCTACACCCGCTCCAAGGTTCGTAAGGCCATCCCACGCGATTACGCCTACATCATCGACGAGCTGCTACACACGCATCCGGATGAGAACAACTATCGTGTGCGCTATCACGAGCGCATCGTGGAGTCCATCCTGGAGACCGCCAGCGCCGACGACTTTATCGAGTCGCTCGCCTCGCTCATCAAGCGCCTGGCCGTCGACCACCTGCACCTGGTGGGCGACATCTTCGACCGCGGCGGCGGCGCGGCCAAGATTATGGACCGTCTGCTCACCTACCATTCACTCGACATCCAGTGGGGCAACCACGACCTGCTGTGGATGGGCGCTGCGGCCGGTGAGCCCGCCTGCATCGCCACGGTGCTGCGCAACAACCTACGCTACGACAACTACGAGATCCTGGAGAACGACTACGGCATCTCGCTGCGTGAGCTTGTCGCCTTTGCCGATGCCACCTACACCGCCGGTGAGTCCATCACCCCGCTGATCAAGGCCATCAACGTCCTACTCTTTAAGCTCGAGGGCCAGATTATCCAGCGCCACCCCGAGTTCGATATGACCGACCGCCTGTTACTCGACAAGATCAACCACGACACCGGCACGGTCACGCTCGCCGACGGCAGCGTGTGGCCGCTCACGACCAACGACTTCCCCACCGTCGACCCGACGGACCCCTATACGCTCACGTCTCAGGAGCAGCACATCATCGACAAACTCGTGTCCGAGTTTGTCACCGCCGATCACCTGCATCGCCATATCGATTTCCTCTATTCCCACGGCTCGATGTACAAGGTCGCCAACGGCAACCTGCTGTTCCATGGCTGCGTGCCGCTCAACGAAGACGGCACCTTTAGCAGCATGAACTGTCTGGGCACCTGGCACGCTGGCCGCGATTATCTCGATTTTTGCGACCACATCGCCCGCCGCGCCTGGCGCGTGGGCGACCGCGACGCCCTCGACTGGATGTGGTACCTGTGGATTGGCTTTAACTCACCCGCCAGCGGACGCCTGGTGCGTACCTTTGAGCGCGCCTATATCGCCGATAAGAGCACCTGGGTCGAGCCGATGGACCCGTACTTTACGCTTACCAAGTCGCCCTCGGTCTGCGATGACATCATGCGCGAGTTTGGCGTCGTGCCCATGGCATGTTCACCGACCGGCCACATCATCAACGGCCACACGCCCGTTAAAACCACCAAGGGTGAGCAGCCCATCCGCGCCGAGGGCAAACTGCTGGTCATCGATGGCGGCTTCTGCCGCGCTTACCATCCCAAGACGGGTATCGCCGGCTATACGCTCATCTCGAGCTCGCGCGGCTGCCGCCTCAAGTCGCACCGGGCCTTTACGACGGTTGCCGAGGCACTCACGCGCAACGTGGACATCGAAAGCGAGACCAACCGTTTTGACCAAGCAGACCGTCGCCGCATGGTGAGCGACACCGATACTGGCGCCAAGATTCGCAGCCAGATCCAGGATCTGCGCCAGCTGCTCGATGCATATAGAAACGGTGCTATCGAGGAGCGCGTCTAGCCCCACCCGCGGGGATTGGCTAAACTTGCTGAGTTTGTCATCCCCACGGCGCCCCGGCGCCACCATAAGGCAGGTACCATGCAAAAGCTCCTTGCGCAGATCATGAAGTTTGGCGTCGTCGGTGTCATTGCCACGGTCATCGACTTTGGCATTATGAATCTGCTCCACTACGGTCTGGGCCTCAACATCCTGATCGCCAATACCAGCGGCTTTATCATCTCACTCATCTTTAACTACCTCGCCAGCATGAAGTACGTGTTTGCACACAAGGAAGGCATGAGCCGCCGCCGCGAGTTCATTATCTTTGTCGTGCTGTCCGTGATCGGCCTGGCACTCAACGACGGTATCGTGTTGACACTCAACGCCGGTCTGGGACTCGAGGCCAATATCGCCAAGATCTGCGCCACCGCGCTTGTCATGGTCTACAACTTTGTGACCCGAAAGATCTTCCTGGAAGGCGACGAGACCAAGTAACTCGCAACCTTACAGCTTTACGATGCCCACGGATGACGCGCGTCGAGCGCTGTGTTGTTCGTGGGCTTTGCTCGTTTACGGGCAAATTTTCAACGTTTGCGGATTAGCTCTTGAAAATTTGGCGAGTTCGTATAGTTCTTGGCAAAGACCTTACGTTTCCCTTGCAAAAGCTCTAAAGTATCCTCTGCTCGATTCATCAACGCATTGGATGTGATTACGTGCGCAAGGCACTGGCACAACCTCATACCAAGCAGTTCCTCAAGTTCGCTGTCGTGGGTCTTATCTCCTTTGGCATCGACTGGGGTATGCTCATTGCGCTTGTCGAGCTGTTTCATCTCGACTTTTTGATGAGCACCACGGTCTCGTTTACCACGTCCGTCGTGGTCAACTACTGGCTCAGCATGAAGTATGTGTTCGACCACCGCGAGGGCATGAGCCGCAAGCGCGAGTTCACGATCTTCACCATCCTGTCGGTGATCGGCCTGGGCCTCAACGACCTATACATGTTTGTGGGCGTCACGTTTTTGAGCATCGGCTACCAGGCCATGAAGGCCATCGCCACGTTCCTCGTCACCTGGTACAACTACTTCAGCCGTCGCTTCTTTCTCGAGGGCGCACGGTCGTAGTCGATTCACTATTTGCTTGAATGTATAACCGGTTGGAATTCCCGTTCCAACCGGTTTTTTTGTTTGCCGAGAGACCCGGCGACCCAGTCCCATTCGCATGAAAAACGGGCGGCCCGGATGTTTGTCCGAACCGCCCGTCTGGCGCACTATGTCGAGGTCCCTAGCCTGTAACGTAATACCAGACCACGTTGTCGCCATTGGAGAGAACGTAGTTACTGCAGGCCGTCATGGGCGTTGTGCCGTTGACGGAGTACATCCAGCCGCTCGTGCCACCGTACTGTTTCTCGGCCAAACCACCAATCGCGGAGACATACGTGCCGTACGACGAGCCATGTGCGTTAACGGAAAGGCCCAGCGCGCACAGGGCATCATAGACGGTAGCGCCTTCGTTAAAGGTAAAGGTGCCACCAGAAGACACAGGATTGCCCACAGCGCTCGATGTGACCGAAACCGTCACTGTTACGTAGCTGGACTCCTGCGAGCCGCTCTGGCCGCCCGAGGAGGCGTTTCCACCATTAGAGGATGAGGCTCCATCAGACGACTGTCCACCGCCAGACGCATTGGAAGTATCACCGGCTCCCGTATTTTGGGCAGCGGATTTATCGCCAGACTTCTTGCCGTCCTGGTCCTCGGACTTCTTGTTATCCGAGTTCTTGTCCGATTCCTTGTTTGAAGACTCGGAATCGTCCTTGGACTTGGACTCATCAGAATGCTTGGACTCATCTTTTGCGTCATTCGATGACTTGGAATCCTTGGAACTGGCCTCGCCCGAAGTCGTAGTCGAGCCAGACACCTTGGTGTCCTTGGTGACGACGCTCTCCCCCGTCACGGTCTGAATGATCCAGTCGATGGACCAGGCACCGCTCTCGGAAGGATGGACGAAACCCAGCGAGACGACGATCAGAATGGTGCACGCGGCAGTCAGGACGCCGAGGAGCGTCTTGCGACGAGGGGCGGACGCCGCCGAAGCGGCGCCCTGTTGCTTTGCTTCGTCGAACTGAATGAACGAGGAATCTGGTTGCTTGGGGTCAGCGTCCTTGGATTTATTGGACACAGCCCTCACCTACCGACGTTTGGTGAACACGAACACGCCGACGATGGCGAGGCCGATGACGCCGGCGGCAACGCCAACAATGGCGAGCGGGTTGGTGCCAGTCTCCTGCTCGGAAGCACTAGAGGACTTCTTAGCAGTGGTCGTGGAAGCAGCACCCGTATCGGACTTGGAATCGGACTTCTTGTCGGACTTGCTGTCCTTCTTGTCAGACTTCTTGTCAGACTTCTTGTCGTCCTTCTTATCGGACTTATCGGTGTCCTTCTTGTCGGACTTGTTGTCCTTGGTCTCGGTCTTGGTTGACACTGTCGTCTTGGTCACCGGCTTCTGACCCGGGGCGATAGCGCCACCGGCCTGCTGGCCCTTCGTGCCGGAGCCAGAACCCGTGCCAGTGCCGGCACCAGCACCGGAACCGTTACCAGCGCCACCATTGCCGCCATTGGAGCCAGAGCCGCCATTGCCGCCAGGGTTAACAGCATTCTTGGTCCACTTGGCATACAGCGTCAGATCGGCCGTCACCGGCGCGATAAAGTCATACGCCTGCGTGCAAGCCTCATCGGTATACCAACCGCTGAAAGTATAGCCATCGCGCGTCGGATCGGCCGGCTTGACCAGCTTGCCATCGGCCGTAGTCTGGAAGTCGACCTTAGAACCCTCGCCAGTCTCAAACGAGACCTTAACGCCACCACTCAGCTTGAAAAGCGTGCCGGAATCGTTGATGTAGTAGAGGTTACCCTTGGCATCGCAGGCAATCGGCGAGTCACAGTAATTGTTGTGTCCCGCCGCGCTAAACGCACCGGTCGCCTGTGCGTCACCCATCTTGTAGCGATACACGCCACCGCCCGAGGTGTAGTTCACATAGTCGGAAGTCGCACCATAGTTGACAGTGAAATAAACGTACGTGTCATCCGCCTGGACACTCACGAGCGGTGCGCCCTTAATGCCACCGGCAGGAAGCACGGAGCCATCGGCAGACGAAACCAACGTCGTAGCAAAGTCATTATCAAGGTCGACAATCGCCAGCGCCGAACCGCCAGAAACCTCGCCACCGACAATCAGCTTATTGCCATACAGCGTGGGCATGCAGGCACAACCCGTAAGACCAAGATCGATGACGCGTTCTTCGGAAATGCGCGAAGAGGCCCTTGCGTTTGCGTCCGACAGTGCCAGCACGTGGAGCTTGCCGTCACGCGAGATCACATAGGCATGCTTGCCGTCTTTGGACAGTACACAGCTGGAGTTGACGATGGCACCAACCGAAACGCTGCCGAGCACATCACCCGTCGACTTGCTCAGCATCTCAACGGTACCTGCACTCGTCGGAACCAGAATATAGCCGTCGCCCACTGTAGCGCTCGTCCAGTAGTAGCCCTCATCAGCATTAACATGCTGCCAAGAAACAGCGCCGGTCAGTATATTAATACGCGTCAGATGACCGTTATTGTACGTACTCGTTCCATAGTCGACATCAACGGTGCCAACGTAGAGATAGTTGCCATCGACCGTCAACTGGGAATTTGACTGGGCAGATTTGCTCACAGAGTCAGTGACCCAAACCGTCGTCAGCGTATCGGCCGTCAGAGCCTGGACCGCACCGCCGTCGAGCGGGACGATGACCAAGCCTTTCGTATAAATCGGACGCGTGGTGTAGCCAATCGCAGTCTGAAGGTTCGACTCGGCAAGCACCTTGCCCGACTCGGCGTCGATCTTAAGCAAACGCTTGTTCACGGCAAGGTAAACGTTGCCGTTCACGACAATAGGCTCGCTCGCATTGGGATACGTGGCACCCGAGTAGGCCCTCCAATCGAACGTCCAAGAGCTTGCCAGCGTGCCCGTAGGCGTGGACACGTTCTTGACCACCGCATTGGAATTGCCGCTCCAGTCGGCTTTCCAACCGGTCGGGCGCGAAGCGCTCGGATCGACTACGACTTCATCGGGATTAGGAACGGTGTCGCCAGGGGCGTAAGCCCAGACGATTTTGTCGCCCGACTTGAGCACGTAATCGCTATCGAGCTGAGGCCCGGGAACGCCATTAACAAAGAACGACCATGCACCCGACAGCTCGGTGCCATCAAGCGGGGAGACAAGACTATGAACACCCCAATAACCAAATTGGTCGTACATCTTGGACTCAATGCCAATGGCATCGAAGTAGGCAGCGGAAGCGTCCTTGATCGTCGTGCCCTCGACAAACACCTGCGTCGAAGGATCGGTCCAGCGCTGCGCCTTCTCATCCTTCTTACCGATGATCTCCATTGAAACGGAAACCTGGCCGGGCATGGTTCCATCAAAGCCATAGACCCAGGTAACCTTGTCCCCGGCCTTGAGTGTGTAATTGCCCGCGCCGACATTGGCCGCCTGACCGTTAACGAAGAACTGCCAGAATTTCCAAGTGTTTTCGTTAACTTTCTCGCTCGAAAGCGTCACGGTCTTGTTGAACGGTGAAGTCAGCGACTCGAGATACCAGCCGTACGTGCCTTTCCCCGTTTTGGCGCCAATGCCGGCCTTTTTAAAGGCCTGCTCGGAAAGATCAGCAGCGGTCGTGCCCTCTTCCACCAAAGCTGTCGTGGGCTGCGCCCATGTCTGCTGAGCGCCCGAGGCGTCCTGGCCGACAACGGTGCAGCTAACGGAAATCTGATTGGCGGGCGCGGGGTCACCGTACTTCGAGTAGCACCAGACGACGGAGTCGCCGTCCTTGAGCGTGTAGCCGCCGGCGCCGACCGCGGAGGCGCTGCCGTTGACGAACAACTGCCAGTACGCGCCGGTCGCCGGGTCGTAGGCGAGCGTGCGGTCCGCGTCGAAGGGCGACGTGATCGAGTTGAGCGCCCAGCCCCAGGAGCCGTTGGGGTCGTAGTCGGCCTTGAGGCCGGCCTGCCTGAAGAGCTGCTCGGAGAGGTCGGCCGCGGTCGAGCCCTCCTTCAGAGCGATCTGCTGCGCGGCGGCCCAGGTCTGCTGGGCGCCCTTGGCGTCGGTGCCGACGACGGAGCACGTGGCCGCGACCTCTTGGCTTGCGGCTTCGGTAGGCTGAGATTCAGCCTCATCGGAAGCGGCTACAACACTTTTGACGTTCTGTTCGGATGAATCCGGCGAAGCAGTAGGAGCCTCGACCGCGGCAGAATCGTCCGACGCTACGCCGTTGCTATCTGCGGCATTCGCCGAAGCGCAATCGTTAACCGACGCATCGCTCGCGTTAGAGCCGGTTTCAGAAACGACACCGTCGGCAGCACCGTCCGCAGCCCCCGTGCCCTCACTCGGTGTCGCAGCCTGAGCCACAGCCCCGGCAATGCCCTCGGCGCCCTCGGCCCACAGCTGAGCCGGTGTGGTGCCAAAGGCCATCGCGAAGGCCAGGAATGCCACCAGGCAGCGCTTGGCTACACCGCGTGCAATCGCGCCACGGCGATGCAACGAGGCGCGCTCGCGCTCGTCCTCAAACATATCCATTTGTCCCCCATTGTCTATACTCGGAGCGTTGCCTTGAGGCTGCCCCACGTCATCGCGCATGTTGCGCTCGAGTTCCCCATCGGGGTCCCCCTTCCCTCCAGAGCCCTATGCACACCGGCGGCATACGCCGCAGCCGCATGCAAGATGGGAGGCGATCCGACTTAACCTTAACGACTCGGGCACGTCGTCCGATCTGCGACGCGAACATCCCGAGCCAAGAGGAATTACGGTTACTGGTACAGCCGGGGACTTGCACCCCGATTCTCCCAAACGCGCAGGAAAACCGCGCATTCGTGCGTCTCCGCACCACCATCTAGGCCATCGATTATTACCGTCAATATGGTATCACGCAAAAGGGTCTCGCACGCAGGCGAAGCCCAAGGTAAAAGCTATTGTTTGCGATAGGAAAATGCGGTGACGGTCGAAGCCTCTAGTGCTTGCCGCCGTGACTGTTGAGCCAGATATTGCGGCCCAGCATAAGCGCCAGCACCAGCGCGCTCACGTAGCCCATAAAGCCAATGACTGGGATGCCAAACACAACCGGCTCGATGCGTGCGTAGTACACCACCGACGAACCGATAAACAGACCAGCGATCACAATTGCCATCGACATGCGGTCGATAATTCCGCCCAGCTGTCGCAGCGCCTTATCGCTGCTCATGATCTGCGTGTTTACCTTAAGCTGGCCGCGCGTGAGCATGCGCGAAGCCAGGCCCAGATACTCGGCCGCCTCGAGCGAGCCCTTCGCCGCGCGATAGCTGCTCGCGGCAAGATCGCGCCCCATATCGCGCACACGCGCATAGGTGCTTTTTTCGTTTTTGATATGCGTCTGAATGATCTGGATCATGTTGACGTTGGGCATATACTCGGTCAGCAAGCCCTCGAGCGTCACCATGCCGCGCGCGAACATCGTCACCACGCTCGGCAGCTCAACGTCATTCTTACGCGCGAGGTTTAACAGCGAGGTCAAAAACTCGCCGATGTCCAGATCCTTCAGGTCAAGGCCTGCAAAGTCAGCCACGATAAAGTCCAAATCGGACAAAAAGGCCGAATGATCGAGCTCAGCCGAGTCGCCACGCGTCACGGCGAAGCGCATGAGCGAATCCTTGAGCTTGGGCACGTCACCCTCGGCCACGGCGAAAATCATGTCCTTGACGATACGGCGATCGTGACTCGACATGCGTCCGACCATGCCCAAGTCGATAAAGTAAACGATGCCGTCCTTGAGAATAATGTTTCCCGCATGCGGGTCGGCATGGAAAAAGCCGTCATCGAGCACCTGCGTCGAGTAATCCTCGACGATTGCGGCACCGATCTTTTCCAAGTCATAGCCCTCGGCCACCAAGCGTTCAGGGTCGGCGATCGAAATGCCGTCGACGTAGTCCATAACCACCACGTGCTCGGTGCACAGGTCCAGATAGGATTTAGGGCACGTCACGCCATGAACGCTCTTATGGAACTCGTAGAAGTCGTTGAGGTTTTTGGCCTCGGCCAAAAAGTTGGTCTCCTCACGAAACGAGGTCCACAACTCCTCGACTACGCCGTGCAGGTCAACGAATTGATCGGTGTTGACGAACTTGGAAACGATACGCACCACCGAGCGGATGATATCGATGTCCTGTGCCATAACCTGCTGCGCACCGGGGCGCTGCACCTTGACGGCCACGTCCTCGCCCGTCACCAGACGAGCGCGGTGCACCTGCGCGAGCGATGCGCTACCAAGCGGATTGGGGTCGATCGCATCGAACATCTCCCCCAGGCGCAGGCCGTATTCTTCTTCCAGACAACTGAGTACGACCTCGTACGGCACCGGCTCCACGTCGGAGCGCAGACGACGCAGCTCGTCGCAAAACCGCTGCGGCAGAATCTCGGACCGGTTGGCCAGAATCTGCCCCATCTTGACGAACATGGGGCCGAGTTCCTCGAGCAGGCGGCGCAAACGAACCGGCGTGAGGTTATCCCACACGCGGTACTTTTTGACCAGGCGAACAATCTGCCCGATGCGTTCGCGACGACCCGCCGGCGTGAGCTGGTATTCCTCGTCCGGCGCCATCGCGTCGGGCTCCTCGGGGACCATATCGACAGCGCGCGGCTTCTTGCGAGCGCCCGAGACGGCGGCGTCGACCTCATCGACAACCGCCGCCTCGTCGCCCAAGGGATCTAGATTGTTGTAATCGGTGGTGGAATCTGCCATCTGCGCTGCTACTCGGCCTCTTCGGTATCCTTCGCATCGTCGGGCTCAACGGACTCGACGGGCACCGAGGTCACGTTGTCCTCGACCGAATCGACGATGTCGCGCACATGGGCCAGGAAGGCCGTGCGCTCGGGGGCGGTCATGACGCGGACGCGGGCAAGGATGAGCTCGTCAAGCACGCGCTGGGCCGCGGTCTCGCCCTGCATACCCAGACGCTCGGTCAGGTCGGAGATGGTGCCACCGGCCTGCTCGAACATGTCGGACACACTGCGGGCGATATCGGGGGCGCCTGCGTCCTTGCGCACCTGCTCGCCCTTGGTATTAAGGTCGTCGAGAACCTTCTTGCCGCCCTCGACGGCGACGGCAGCAGCACCAAAGCCCACGTTGATGGCACCGTTAACAAGCTGATCGAGTTTCATAACCATGGTTGTCTCCAATCACAAACAACTGCATTGGCCTTCTTGTACCCAAGATTGGGCGAACGACACAAAATCGTTTTACCGCCAAGATAGAAATCGAGCGGGTCAAAGCCTTGACGGCGCTTGCCCCGCTCGCTCGTTACAATACGGCTTTTACCTCACGTTGTCGTTCATCGCGAAAGAGTTCTTCATGGCGCAGCTCGTGGTGTAGAGCACCTTGCCCAGTAGAGCATCGGTCTCTACGCGAACACGCTCGGCAAACCCCTCGTTGGCGCGGGCGAGCTCGGCGGGCACTTCGGCCTCGGGCAGCGTGGCTACGACAGCGTCAACGTCGTGAATCTGCTTGTGGCCCATGCCGCCGACCTTCTCCTGGTAGTCCTCCACGGCGCGGCCGCACTCATGGAAGCGAACGTCGGCCAGCGCACCGATCAGGCGGTTGGCCCAGTAGAAGTTTTCGGACGTCACGCGAGCCTGCGTGTCGGCATAGTACTCGGGCATGGTCTCGACGTTGGCGTACAGCGGAACCAGCGCGTTAAACGAGTTGGAGCCAAAGGCCATCCACTGCACGGCGCGGTAGGCCGGCTGCGCATAGGGGCGCAGCTGCAGCACGGCGAGCTGGCTGTTACGGTTGATGCCGATGGGACGATAGGCGCCGCGTGTGGCGGGCGTACCCTTGCTGCCGTAGCAGTCGTACTCCGTGCCCTGGTAGTGGCTCGAAAGCACGTACTTGATGTCCTCGATGGTCACCTTGCGCTCAGGCACGCGGCTCCAGGGGATGTCATCGCTCTCGGGCGTGTAGTCGGCCTCGGGACCGTCCCACACATCGCTGGGGTTAAGGCAGCGCTGCATATACCAGGCGCGCGGCGTGTTGTAGACGTGGTCGCTGTCGCTGTGCGAGCCAAAGGCCTCGCGCGGGTTGAAGACCGCGGCCGGACCGTCGCCCTCGACGCCCAGCGTCAGGTCCAGATGCCACTCGGCCATCCAGGAGCGCAGGTCGGCGGAGCACATGTGGTCGGCCTGGGCGCCCTCGGCGTCATCCAGGTCAAAGCTATCGATACCCAGCTGGTTGGGCATGGTCACATAAGCGTCATCGGGCACGCGCTTGGCGATCCAGTGGTGACCGCCGATGGTCTCGAGCCACCAGATCTCGTCCACGTCGCTAAAGGCGATGCCGTTGTTCTCGTAGGTGCCATAACGCTCGAGCAGGTCACCCAGAATGCGTACGCCGTCGCGGGCGGATTTGGCATATGGCAGCACCAGGGTCACCATGTCCTCCTCGCCCAGACCGCCGGGCTGCGCCGGAACATAGCCGTCCTCGCCCTCGTTGCCCTTGGCGGGCACGTAGTCGACGAGCGGGTCGGCGCCGCGAACGCGCTCGTTGGTGGTGAGCGTCTCGGTTGCGGACATGCCCACATTGAGCTCGTTGAAACCGGCCTCGGCCCAGATGCCGTGGCCCGGGACAACATCGGGGACGCTCGTGTAGCGCATGGGGTTATCGGGCAGCTCAACGGTCAGGTGACTCAGGACGCTCGTGTAGACGCGCGGCTGCTCGTCGGGATGCACCACGCGCATGCGCTTGGGCTCAAACACCCCGTTGGACGAGTCCTCGTTGCGAGCAACCAACGTCGACCCGTCGTAGCTCGCGTTCTTACCAACCAAAATCGTTGTGCACGGCATGCGCATCCTCCTTGAGCGAAGAAATCAAACGATAACAGTGTATCGCTTCGGCGCAGAAAGGGCGAAACCGCGGCGCTGGCAACCCCTGTGGTCAAAAAATGCCAAATATGAGTACTGTCACCAATTTAGTAACAGCAATTTTGCTACGTATGGGTGTCGAAAGTCTACATTTGTTCAAAAATTAGATGATGTAATTCCTCATAGGTCCAATAAAATAAGCTCTCTATCGATAATAAATATCGTTAGAGAGCCTATTTGACCTAAAATATATGTGACTATCTTGGCAACAGTACTCATATTTGGCATTTTTTGTCCACGGGGTATAGAACTAACCCCTCAAACAGCCCAAAACGCCTATTTCGATGCGCGCTCGGCCGCTTCGATCACGTGTTTGGCGAGGATCGCCGTCGTCACAGCGCCCACGCCGCCCGGCACGGGCGTGATGGCGTTAACGACCGGCTCCGCAGCATCAGAATCGACGTCACCCACCAGCTTGCCAGCGGCCTCGTCCCAATTAATGCCAACATCGATGATCGTCTGGCCCTCGCGAACCGCATCCACGCCAATCGTACGTGCGCGTCCAACGGCGGCAACCACAATGTCGGCAGCACGGCACTCGGCAGCAAGGTCGTGCGTATGCGTATGGCACGTCGTCACGGTCGCATTGCTCGCCGTAAGCATGGCGGCAACGGGACGGCCAATCACCAGAGACCGACCGACCACAGCAACCTTAGCTCCATCCAGCTCAACGCCGTAATGATCCAGCAAAGCAAGCACGGCTTCGGCTGTGCAGGGGGCAAAACCCTCGCCGCGCCCCGAAAGCGTGGTGAGCAGCGAAGCCGGCGTCATGGAGTCAACGTCCTTGGCGGGATCGAGTGCCGAGGCAACCGCGTCCTCGTCAAGGCCGGCGGGCAGCGGGCGGAACATCAGGCAGCCATGAACAGCGGGGTCGGAATTGATGTCCTCGATGGCCGCCAACAGCTCGTCCTGCGAAACATCGGCGGGAAGCAAAACGCGGCGAGCTTCAATGCCAACCTTCTCGCAGCGCCTGAGCGCACCGCGCTCGTAGGATAGGTCGTCCTCGCGTTCACCCACACGCACGATAGCCAACGTCGGAACAACGCCCCGCTCGCGCAGGGCTGCGCAGCGAGCAGCAAGTTCCTCAGTCAAAGCGCGAGCGACGGGAGCACCCTTCAGCAGTTCAGCCATGGCTATCCTCTCTTCCTTGCAGCGTCGGCGGCGCGGCGCGCCAGCGCATCGGCGCGCGGCAACCATGTGTCGAGCAACTCATCACACGCCGTCTCGAGCTCCTCAGCACGAGCGCGATCCTTCATAGATGTGGTGTTCGCAAAGAGCGTCAGGCTCGCGCCCTGCATGGCGGCGCGGCAGAATACGGCACCGCACGCCACGTCGGACAGCAGCTGTCGGGAGCCCTTGTCCGCCATGACCTCGAGCAGCGCCAGCGCGCGCCCGCAGGCGTCCATGATCCGATACGGAGGCATGGCAGCCACGCGCAGCGCATCCTGAATCGCCGCAGGTCGAGCCGGATCATCACGAGGAATACCGTATGCCGCAGATACCTGGCCGTATGCACGAACATCCTCGGCAACCAGGCCCACAAGCTCCTGCACCAACTCGTCTGCCTGGGCAAATGCGCGCGTCAGATCGTCTGCGCGATCGGCAAGCGCGGGATTAGTTGCCCCATAACGAGCGACCATCCCGCAAAGCGAGGCGCCCAGCGCGCCCACAAAAGCGCTCGCGCTGCCACCACCGGGAACCGGCTCGCGCGCGGCCAGCGCCTCGGCAAAACCGCGACAGGTTTTATCCATCATCTCTTGGCTCATACGCACACGCACCTTCAAGTCATATATATCGGTCGGGCGGCCGACGCCGGCCGACCGCATCGATCACGTAATGGTGCTAAGTCTAGCCCATAAGTACGCGAGCGTCAGCGCATCTGGCCATCGCGGATTTCTATGGCACGCGATAGGCGTCGACAACGCAAGCATGGGACACATGGCCCACCTTTCGAGACTTCCGGACGTCACAAACTGGGGCATATCTATAAACAAGGAACCTGTTGGGGCAACGCCCGCGTACACGCGCCCCTTTTAAAACAACGGGCACCCAACCCCGGGGAGGGCCGACAGCATCGGCCCTCCCCTCTTTTGGACCCGCGTATATTGCCACTTGTCGGCGCAATTCCAGCCCCCAGAATGGGACACATGGCCCACCAGAACGAGCCGCTCGCGCGTACAGTAAAGGCAGGTAATCCATGGGCGGTTACAGATCGAGGAGGACACGACCATGAAAAAGAAGGCCTTTGCGATTCTCACCCTCTGCATAAGCCTCTTAGCCGCAGTCTCCCTAGTGGGCTGCGGTGGCAGCGGCGGCGCTACCGGAAGCGGCGGTGGCGGCGGAGCAGAAAAGCCAGCCGTGGATATGAGGACCGATTTCATTTGGTTTAAGGTCGAGGTCCCCGAGGGCGTCGAGATCACCGACGTCGCAGGCGACACGGCCGATAGGGCCCAGTTTAAGTTCACCGAGAGCGAGCACGCCAGCGACCGCTTCATCCCCGTCTTCGATCCTGACAAGAACGCCGACGAGCTGTTCGACTACGAGGCAAAGTGGAAGGCCAACTCCGGATGGACCGAGAGCGATCCCGTTAAGTACAACGGCAAGACCTGGCGCAGTGCCTACTTTACGCACTCGGGCGGCGTGACGACCGAGCACTTCACCGACGTTGACGGTGGCAGTGTGTATGTGCGCATCGACAACGTCGAGGAACACAAGGACGCCGTCGAGACCATGATGAAGTCTCTGGAGTTTGCCGACGACATCGCCGAGGCCAAGACCGAGGCCATGGACGTCAAGCTCGACGATATCGAGATCAAGCGTTAAGCGACTGGCGAGTGCAGCGGGAAACACAGGCGCAGTGCAAACAAGCGACGGTACCCCAGAGCTTCGTACCCAGGGAGGGCCGGTAAACCGACCCTCCCTTTCTTATGCCGGTAGCCAACGAACGCGAGGATGCCGGACGCCGGAACCGCTCCAAATGTAGCAACAGTACGAAAACGACAAGCACCCCAACACGTCCGCCCGCCGATTTATTGCGCCGCGCAGACAATTAAACCAGCATCTTTAAACATCTGAGCAGTATAGTGACCAAAACTATCGCATAACCGCACTCTACGAATGGAGAAGTTATGACCGAACACCGCGCCATCAGCCGCCGAGCATTTACGTTGGGCCTTGGACTCGCGGCGTTGTCGCCACTTGCAAGCCTGCCCGAAACCGCCATGCTGGGCATTAGCCCGCGGGCAGCCTTTGCGGACAGCACGGCCGGGCCAGCAGTCAGCCTCGACAATTTCGTCATTCGCCTTCGCCCCGCGGGCTATTTTCGTACCGCAAGCGTTAACGAAGACGGCAACGTCATCGGCAACGTCTGCCATCTGTTTAATGACGGCACGTCCAGCAAGCTCATCCTTGAGAACGTAACGACCAAGAATGACGATACAAACTGGTATGCTATCCGCACCTTGCTCAATTTCGAAGAGCATAAAAAGACGGGCTACAGCATTTGGTCGGTCGATGGCGACTCGGACAAAGACGGAAAGGTCATCCACGTATGGAGCGGCGAGTATGACAACAAGCCCAGCCGCGCTTTTGCGTTCGAGCGGCAATCAAACGGAACCTATATCATCCGAGACCGCACGGTCGAGAAAGAAACCGAGAAAAAAGACATTAAGTACCTGGCAATAGAATCGAACGGCGAAGACCAGGACAACAATAAGATCTGCCATAAGAGTAAGAGCATTCCGTGGGAGCTCGAACTTATCGGTTACGACATGAAAAAGAACGATGCCACGGTTAGCAGCCTCGACTGGATCACGTACAGCAGCTACGTCGATGGGCCATGTTGGATGAAATACGTCGACGACAACAAGTTCCTCGACGAGCTGAGCATCCCGGGTACGCACGATTCGGGCACCTGTAGCGTGGACAACGACACCGAGCCCCAATCCTCGCAAGTAAAATGCCAGCAGGATTACATTCCCACGCAGTTGCTCGAAGGCATTCGCTATTTTGATATCCGGCTCGGAAAGGGCGACAACCCTGGCATCTGCCACGGGGATTTCTACCTATTCAAAAAAGACGGGGACTATCTGCATCTCTCCGATGTCATCGGGTACTTTAAAACGTTTTTGAACGAAAACCCGACAGAAGCGCTCATCATGCTTGTATCACGAGGCAACGACGAGGCTACCGACGAAAGTGTTACGACGGCTTTCGCCAAGGTTTTGGACGACAACCCCAAACTGTTCTATACGTCGAGCCGAATCCCCACGCTACACGAGGTGCGCGGAAAGATCGTTCTGCTGCGTCGATTTAGGCTCGCCGGCAACAGTGTAAGCGGCCACACGTGGGGCCTCGACCTTACCGAATGGGATGACAAGATCAAGGCTCACTCCGACAGCGCCACTATGTGTCTCGTCCAAGACGCGCGGGGCTTTGAAGCCGCGGGGGAAACAGGCGATAAAGAGCCCTATTGCACCAAGGTATACGCCCAGGACAAGTACAAACTCACGGGAACCGACAAGCTCAGCTGGGTCGATAATGCGCTGAAGGAAACGTCCGGGCGCACGCGCAACGAGGTAGATGTCGAGGACGATAACGGGGCCAAGGAGAAAGTCCTGGAGCGTTGCTGGTCTATCAACTACACCAGCTGCACGGGCTTGTCGCACGGAGGCAATCCTTTTACCTCGGCACGAGTAGTCAACGAGCATCTGTATAAGAGCCCGTACATCAATCCCAGCGGCATCGAGGATACAAAGTCAGATTACCTCAAGCACATTGGCATCATCGCATCCGACTTTGTTGATGCGGCGCTGGCCCGGAGCATCTATCAGCGCAATTACGATACGGAGCACAAGCAGACGGCTTCGTACTATCTCCCGTACTATCTCCCGACCCGCATGCGCATGACGTACGGCGACTCGCTGAGCGATGCCTCATTCCAGGATGGCAAGACCGTTGGCGAGGGTCATTTCCGCCTTGCCGACAGCAGCAACGCGCTCAACGCGACAGCTTCGGGCCATGCGTTTGCCATTGAATACGTGGATGTCGACGCCCTGGGCAACGAGACCGTTACGGGGCTGCAGGGCTCTGTGCCCATCGATATCGATCCGCTCGCGCTGACGCCCCATTTTGAGGGACTCGAAGGCCTTAAGGCCGGCGAAGACGTGCGCGCCAAGATTGCGGCATCACTCGAGGGCAAGCTCGAAACCGACGCCTGCACCGCCCAGCTCGAGTTTGTGCACGACGCGGACGGCGCTCCGGGCACGGCAATGGCCGAGGGCGAGGCATTTGCCGCGGGGACGTATTGGGTGCGTGCGAAAGGTCTGTTGGGCGACGCGGCGCAAAACTACACGCTCGCCAGCGATGGAGCCGCAAGCTTTACCGTAGCGGCCTCGGGCAGTGCAGGCGGCACCGGTAGCGGCACGGGTTCCAACGCAGACGGCGCCGACAAGAACGGCGGCGGCAACAAGAGCAAGGGCTCGACCGGAAAACTCGCCGACACGGGCGACGGCTCTGGCGTTGCCGCCGGGCTCGCTGCCGCCGCCGTGGCGACAACGGTCGCCGGCGCGGCGATGCTTGCCAATGACCGCGAAAACGTTGGGGACGACAGCGAATAGGCAAGCCCGCCTTTTAGACACATCGACTCAATTGGGGGGGGGCGCAGAATACCGTTCTGCGCCCCGATTTTTACCTTAGCCCGAACACCGTTATCGGCTACATCACCATGTTCAGCGCATTCACGAACTCCTGAGCTTGGGAGCGGCTGCTCAGACTAAAGACACAGGCAGTCAACAGCCTGTTACGTAGGAAAACGTCGCGGCCCTTGATCCTGCTGACCCCCGTAATGTCCTTAAGATAAACAATCTCGGTGTGCTTGCCACCAAAAGTGCCCTTCTTGAGCACCTCGATGCGGTTAAGGTAGATCTTGACGTCTTTAAACCTACCCGAACCTTTGTCCTGGAACAGCAGCGTGTTGTTGTCCATACGCGTCACTCCCGCGGGGTTCGCTAAAACTGCCTCTATGGTCACATTTTAACCACCGCAAGGCCCCATGCGATGATGTCAGACAGCACAGCAATTCGTGTCCGCGCGAGGCTTTAAGATAGGTATGCTCAGCTGCATCGATGCGACCGGAATATTCTAGGAGCACGCCTCGTATTATTCGCCATTAGAGGAGGTCTTACCTGGTTTACGTATGGGAATTCGAGTTCTTTGATTCGGACGGCATTGAACTTCCCGTGCCAGACTTCGGACATGAGCCGCGACACGGCGGCAAGATTATCGCTGTAGCCGTCAACCGCGAACTCGGCGACATTCCCGCCGTCACCGCAGTGGATGCCGCGCGTATGCTCGGTGTTAGCTCAGCACGGGTGTCACAACTGCTAAATGCAGGACTGCTGGATTCATGGAAGGATGGCACCAAGCACATGATGTCCAAAGCCTCCATCGAGGCACGACTCGCCGATGCACCAAGGGTGGGACGCCCCAAAGAGGCCCCCGTTGCCGTGTAAGGCGATGCCGCTGTGGGCTTTCATCACCTGACATGCATGGCAGCCAGGAACGCTCGATTCGGGACTCACTGCGCCCCGAATCGAGCTGGGCCCATTGCTGCAGGCTGATTCGCATCCCCGATCCCAAAAAGACAGAAGCGCCACTTGCTTCGTTGAGCCCCAACATCCGACCCCGGCTCCCCCTCGTATCCCCAGCGGCATTTCAACTCCAGGACATGTCGCGATCATGCCCGGTCATCCATGCAAATGGACACCACTCTAACACTGGGGTCAGATATCCCCCGCTGCGGCGTATAGGGTAAAATCTTGTCTGCCGCGGAATCCGCCTGCGGGCAACGCTCCGATCTCCGATTGGGGTGAAGCCTATGAACTTGTTTCTTGAAATCCTGCGCCTCTCGATGTACGCGACCGGCATTGCCCGGAACCTCTACGCGATCTGGCGGGAATATAAGCAGTAACGGATAGCGAAGGGAGTCATAGAAAAGGGCCGGTTGCAGCCGGCCCTAGACGATAATACCTGCGTTGCCCGCGTCTCCGAAGTTTAAGCGCTGAGGAGCGGGTTCCGCGGCACAACCTGATTTTACCCAGTGAGGCAGCTCTTTTGCAGCCGCTCCACTGTTTATTTACATCTGGCACCCTCAAACAATCAGACAGCAGCCCGCACTCCTGAGAGCCGCCCCGCACCCCCGGCCATCACGTTACGGCAACAACCGGCGCTACTCCCCTACTTCCCAAAGATCGCAGCGAACAAGCCCTTGCGTTTGGGCTTTTCCTCTCGGTAAGAACCCTCGGCAACCGCTGCAACCTGGCGCGGTTGCTCGCCGCCTCCACGGCGCACGATCTGGTACAGGAAGGGCGATTTAACGTATTTGACCTCGACGGGCGTGGCGTGCACGGTGCTCTCACCGGACAGATGCAGGCTCGGGCTGAGCGACGCCACGATATGCGTTTCGCGCTTGTCGCTAAACACCACCGCGGCCGCGCGGCCCGTCTGGCCGTTTACGGCAATGCGCACCTGCTCGCCATCGCGGCCGTCTGTCGCCGGACGATCGACAAAGTAGACCGGCACCATCACCAGGCCGTCCTTATGTTTGCGGGCCTTGCGCGCCCACATGCGAATGCTCTTTTTATTGAGCCCCAGTACAGCCTCGGCGTCGTTGCCCGCAACGTCGAGCGCCAACTTATCAATGACCACCTGGTCCTTGGTAGACGCATCGACTGAGACAACGCGAAAGTCACCTTCCTGCATGGCGGGATCGAACGGACCGACCTTGGCAAAGTCCCACGGCTCCAAAATGCCCATGAGGCGAACGTCCAGGTAGTTTGCCCTGGGGTATGCCCAGTCGAGCACCTCGTAGTACACCAAGGCCTCCTTGCTCAGGCCCTTGCCCGGGAAGCTCGCCATCATGCGCAAGTCCGCCAGCGCCATGGGGAAATAGAAGAGCATCATGTCGTTTTGGATCGCGTCTTCCACGTCGTGCCCGGCAAAGGCATCCGGATACTGGCGCACCAGCTGCAGCGCGTTGGCACGTGCCTGCTGCGGCGAGATTTCGCAGGGAATACCCTGCTCGGGCACATACTCCGCACCAACGCCCATGGTCAGGCGCTTGCTAAACGTCCCCGGCTTGAGCAGGTCCGCAATGCCGATCTTATTGCCGCAGGACGGGCACTCAAACACACGCTGCGCTGACTCGCCCTCAAAGGACGCTCCGCAGAAGGGGCAAGGAATGCTCACATGCGTGGCCTCTTGGAACTCCTGCGCCGTGCCGCGATCCTCCCACAGCAGATGTTCCAGGACCGACTGATTGCGCCAGTGCGCATTGAAGAAATACCAGTCCGGGTCCTGCGGGCGCTCGAGTTGCGACACATGCGTGAGTTTGAGCAGTCCATCCACCACCGTCAACGGCGTATGGCGAATACCCAAAGCGCTCTTGGGCTCTCCGGCGTCCGCCTGCCACGGAACCACCGTGCCGCAATAGGCGCACTCAAAGCTGCGCTTAGCCTGGTGCGAGTACATAGGGCCGCCGCAGTTTTGACATTTAATGGCAAACATCTCGTCCATGGAAACGTCCTCCTTTGCACAGGGGCTGTCGACATTAAGTATGTCGAGCAAGCAGGCACATGCCCATACCCATGTGGCCCAAAATGGACCACCCAGGCAGACGAGAAGGCTCGCTCGTTAGCACCGGCAGACTATTGCTGCATTTTCTGAGCATCGGCGCACGGCGCCCCCGTGCGAGCTACACTATCCCCTTAAACATGATTGTGAGGACGACCGCTATGCTATTTGTAAATCGGCTGGTACATACGCTTGTTCCCGGCAGCGAGAGCGAGCCGGTCGATGCATCTTGCCGCACCAACGCGGGCTTTTCCGCAAGCCTCGTCTGCATTGGCCTCAACATCACCCTGTGCCTGGCCAAGGGCATCGCGGGCCTGCTCGCCGGCTCCGTCTCCCTCATCGCCGACGCTTTCAACAACCTCTCCGATGCCTCGAGCAACATCGTGAGTCTGCTCGGGTTCCGCCTTGCCAGCCGCCCGGCAGACGAAGGCCACCCCTATGGCCACGGTCGCTATGAGTACCTAGCCGGCCTGTTCGTCGCCGTCCTGGTTTGCGCCGTCGGCATCAATCTGATCCTCGAGTCGGTCACCAAGATCATCAAGCCTTCCCCCACCGCTTACACGTTCATTTCCCTTGCGGCACTGGCTACGTCCATGCTCGTAAAGCTCTGGATGGCCGCGTTCAACCGCACGCTGGGTAACCGCATCGATTCCGAAACGCTCATCGCCACGGCGCAGGACTCCAAGAATGACGTCATCACCTCGGGCTCGGTCTTGGCGGCGGCGCTTATTTCGCAAGCGACCGGCTTTGATCTCGACGGCTGGGCAGGCCTGGGCGTGGGCATCTTCATTTGCATCAGCGGCATGGGCCTGGTGCGCGACGCCATCAGCCCGCTGTTGGGGCAAGCGCCCGACCCCAAGCTCGTCCAGGAAATCCGCGACAGGATCATGTCATACCCCCAGGTTCTAGGCACGCACGACCTCATGGTGCATGACTACGGCCCCGGCCGTCAGTTTGCCAGCGCACACGTGGAAATGCCCGGCGAGGGCGATGCCTTTGAGCACCACGAGATTCTGGACACCATCGAACACGACATCAAACGCCAGATGGGCATTGGCATTACGCTGCACTGCGACCCCATTGCAACAACCGGTGACGACCTGCGCGGCTGGGTAAAGCGCGGCGTAGCGCAGATCGACCCTGCGCTTTCCATCCACGACCTGCACGAGCACGACGGCTTTGTTTCGTTTGACCTGGTGCGTCCCGACGGCTTTGACATATCCGACGAAGAGCTACTGGAGCTCGTCACGCGCATCGTGCACGAGCGCCGGCCCGATGCATCATGCGTCGTTACGTTTGACTCGGGCTTTAGCTCGCCCGACCGTCCGGCAGAGCAGCTGTAGCCCGCTTAACAGCTAGTTACCCTGTGCGCCCGAAATGCCGTTTTGCAGAGCGTCCCAGGCATTGGTAGCCATATCGCCCAGATTCTGAGCAGTATCACCCAGGTTTTGTGCCGTATCGCCCAGCTCTTGCGCCTTATCTCCCAACTCCTGCGCCTTGTTGCTCAAGTCCTCCAGCGTATTGGAGCTCGAGCTGTCGGTACCGCTTTGGCCGCCGGACGAGTTGCCATAGCTGTTCTTGTGCGTGAGCTGAATCTCCAGGTTGCCGTTGTCGTTATAGTAGGCATTCGTAACAACCCAGTTGGAATCGATGACGGGCGTTGAGCCATCGTCGGTCAGAATCACGGCGTTCGAAAGGTCGGCTCCGCGCGACTTGAGGAGCTTCTTGGCGTTGGACCAGTACTGTCCCGGGATATCGCTCAGGTCGACGGCAGCAGACTGGGTGGTCTCGGCCTGCTCGGTCGTGGCATCGGTCGTGGCGCCCCGCTTGTTGAGCATGCCCGACACGATGGCGAACACGATCGACAAGGCAAAGAAGATCGCCAGCACAATCAGGATTTTCTTGATCACGCTCGACGAACGCGACGGTGCCTTCTCCTCGTCCTCACCATACTGCGGAATCGATTTGGGATACTCGCGATACGGCTGGCACGCATGCGGATCGCGCGACTCATAACGAGACTGGACCTGCGCCGTACGCGGCATATACGTCGTCTGCTGAGGCTGCGGAATGGGATTATGCGGCAGGTTGTTATAAGCATCTGTCGCCGCATTGCCATACGGGTCCGGCGCCGCATTGCCATACGGGTCCGGCGCCGCATTGTCATACGGGTCCTGCGGTGCATAATCAAACGGATCCCGTGGTGTATCGCCGTAGCCTATAACCCGTGTGGGTTCGGCAGACGTCTGCGTCGCGGCGGGGTCGGTATAACCGGGGTTGGAAACAACGCGAGTCGCATCGGCGCTATCGCCAGCCTGCGCGGAACCGTAGCCGCCCATCACGGTCGTCTTGTCCTGGTCCATGCAACGTTTCCTTTCCGTCGCCTGCAAGCATCAAGTTATCCATGCATTCTACCCGCGCAAAAGCCTATGATGGGCAAAGCCCGCCGGTATCTACAAGACATGCGCGTGCCTAAGGATCAAAAAGCCCCGCCGAGCCTTGGTAGGCGCGACGGGGCGGGCTAGCAGCTATGGACAGCAGGCTTAGAACAGGCCGGTGATGTCGCCGTCGTTGTCGACGTCGATGTTTTCGGCCGCGGGCACCTTGGGCAGACCAGGCATGGTCAGAACACTGCCGGTCAGCGCGACCACAAAGTGGGCGCCGGCAGAAACCTTGAGCTCACGCACGGTGATGCGGAAGTTCTCGGGAGCGCCCAGGGCCTTGGCGTTGTCGCTAAAGCTGTACTGCGTCTTGGCGACGCACACCGGCAGGTTGCCAAAGCCATTCTCGCGCAGCTCGGCGAGCTGGCGCTTGGCGGCCGGCGTAAAGTCAACGCCGTCGGCGCGGTAGACCTTGGTGGCAACGGCCTCGAGGGCATCAGCGACATCAGCGCCGTCCTCATAGGCAAACTTGAGCTCGCTCGGCTGCTCAATCAGACGCATGACCTCATCGGCAAGCTCGAGCGCGCCCTCGCCGCCCTTGGCCCAGACCTCGGAAAGCTTAACGTTGACGCCGAGCTTCTGGCACTCGGACTCGATGAGAGCAAGCTCGGCCTCGGTGTCCGTCGGGAAGCGATTGATGGCGACCACGCAGGGCAGACCATATACGTTCTGGATGTTGTCGACGTGACGCAACAGGTTGGGCATGCCAGCCTTGAGTGCCTCGAGGTTCTCCTCGTTGAGATCGGCCTTGGCGACGCCACCGTTGTACTTAAGCGCACGAGCGGTAGCGACGATCACGACGGCGCTGGGGCGAACGCCCGTCATGCGGCACTTGATATCGAGGAACTTCTCGGCACCCAGGTCGGCGCCAAAGCCGGCCTCGGTAATGGCAACATCGCCAAAGCGCATCGCCATACGCGTGGCCATGATAGAGTTGCAGCCGTGAGCAATGTTGGCGAAGGGACCGCCGTGGACAAACGCGGGCGTGCCCTCGAGCGTTTGCACCAGATTGGGCTTGAGCGCGTCTTTAAGCAACGCGGCCATGGCACCCTGGGCCTTGAGGTCGCGGGCACGGACGGGCTCGCCGGCATAGCTGTAGCCGACAACGATCTCGCCCAAGCGCTCCTTAAGATCGTTGATGCTCGTGGACAGGCACAGGATTGCCATGACCTCGGAGGCGACGGTGATATCGAAGCCGTCCTCGCGCGGCACGCCCTGGGCCTTACCGCCAATGCCGTCGATGACGTGGCGCAGCTGACGGTCGTTCATATCGACGACGCGCTTCCAAGTGATGCGTTTAACGTCAATACCGAGCTGATTGCCCTGCTGGATGTGGTTATCAAGCATGGCGGCCAGCAGGTTATTGGCGGCACCGATAGCGTGGAAGTCGCCGGTAAAGTGCAGGTTGATATCCTCCATGGGGATGACCTGAGCCCAGCCGCCGCCGGCAGCACCGCCCTTAACGCCAAAGACGGGGCCGAGCGAAGGCTCGCGCAGGGCAACGGCACTCTTGACGCCGCGACGACGCAGGCCGTCGGCCAGACCGATGGTCGTGGTGGTCTTGCCCTCGCCCGCGGGCGTTGGGTTGATAGCGGTCACGAGGACGAGCTTGGCCTGGTGATCAGTCGGCTCGTTGAGCAGTGAATAGTCGACCTTAGCCTTGTCGAAGCCGTACGGAATAAGGTGCTTAACGTCGACGCCGGCGTTCTTGGCCACCTCGGTAATAGGCAGTGGCGTGACAGAACGTGCGATTTCGATGTCAGTAGGCATGGGCGGTCCTTTCGTTACCGAATGAGAAAAAGACCAATTCAGCATAGCACGGGCGCGCAATAGTAAAACGCCCATAACCGATGAACGGCGATATGTTTACCCGATGCCCAGCGATAGCCCAACAGCCCGCCAAAACAAAGCGCCCTAAACGGTAGGTTCAATCCCCAGGTGCTCAAAGGTGCGAAGGGTTGCCTGACGGCCCTGCGGCGTACGAATCATCAACCCGCACTGCAGCAAATAGGGCTCATAGACATCCTCGAGCGTGCCCGGGTCCTCGCCCACCGCACTGGCAAGGGTCGTCAGGCCTACAGCACGGCCGGAGAACGTCTTGGCAAGCGTCTCCAAGATACGAATATCCATCCAGTCCAGACCGAGCTCGTCGATCTCGAAGAACTCGAGCGCCTGGCGGCAGATATCGAGCTCGATAGGGCCGCTGCCACGCACCTGTGCGTAATCGCGCACGCGCTTGAGAAGGCGGTTGGCAAGACGTGGCGTGCCGCGCGAACGCGAGCCGATCTCGAGTGCACTGGGATGGTCGATCGTCACGCCCAGGATAGTCGCCGAGCGCGTCACAATCTGCGCGAGCTCCTCGACCGTGTAGTAATCCAGGCGATACGAAATGCCAAAGCGGTCGCGCAACGGGCCGGTCAACATGCCTGAGCGGGTCGTTGCCGCTACCAGCGTAAACTTGGGAATATCCAGGCGAATCGAGCGCGCCGCCGGACCCTTGCCAATCACGATATCGAGGGCAAAGTCCTCCATCGCGGGGTACAGGACCTCCTCGACCGAACGGTTGAGGCGGTGGATCTCGTCGATAAACAGCACATCACCCGGCTGCAAGTTAGTAAGGATGGCCGCCAGGTCGCCCGTGCGCGCGATGGCAGGGCCACTCGTGGTCTTGATCTGAGCGCCCAGCTCGTTGGCGATAACGGTGGCCAGCGTGGTCTTGCCCAGGCCCGGAGGACCCGAGAAGATCACGTGGTCGAGCGTCTCGCCACGGCTCTGCGCCGCTTCGATCAACACGCGCAGGCTCTGCTTGATGTGCTCCTGACCACAGTAATCGTCCAGGCGCTGGGGGCGCAAAGTGCGGTCGACATCGAGGTCCTCGGCCGTCAGCTCCGAGCCCACCATGCGCTCGCCGTGCGCCATGGATGCCGCCGGCGAGTTGCCGGGCGTCGCCCACAGGTCCTGAGAGTCATCGGCTTCCCACATCACGCATCCATTCCGAGTCGCTTAAGCGCCGCGCCGAGCAGATCCTCGACACGCATATTCTGCCCATCATACCCGCTCAGGGCAACATCGGTCTCCTGCAGGCTAAAGCCCATGGAAAGGAGCGCCGCACGGGCATCATCGATCGCCGAAGGAGCGGCGGCGGGAACCGGCATCGCAACCTGGCCGGGAATCACGTCGACCGGCACAAAGCCCTTATCCTTGGCAAAGGTGCTCTTGAGTTCCAGGATCAGGCGCTGAGCTGTCTTTTTGCCCACACCGGGTACCTTGGCCATGCCCTTGTCGTCCTCGGCCATCACCAGCGAATACAGCTGCCCCACGGTATAGGTGGAAAGCACGGCGAGCGCCAGGCGCGGGCCAACGCCCGAAACGGACACGAGCCGGTCGAACATCGTGCGCTCATCCTTTGAGGAAAAACCGAAAAGTGTCATGGCGTCCTCGCGCACCTGCATACGCGTGTAGAGGCGGACCTCGCCGCCGGGCGTCGGCAACGTGGCCGCAGTGCTGCCCGAGATGCCGAGCTCAAAGCCAACGCCCGACACATCGACGACAGCAGAGCTCATCGTGGCCTCGACAAGCGTTCCGTGGAGCTGGGAAATCATCAGTATCCGGTTCCTCTCTGTTGATAGAACTCGCCACCGGTGAGGGCGCGGGTGCGGCTGAGGTTTACGTGGCAGATGGCGCAGGCCAGGGCATCGGCGGCATGGTCGGGATGCGGGTCGTGATCGAGCTGTGTGAGTGTGCGTACCATGTAGGCGACCTGCCGCTTGTCCGCGGCGCCAGTGCCCACCACAGCCTGTTTGATCTGCATGGGCGTGTACTCGCCAATCTCGAGCGCGCATTCCGAAAGTGCGACGAGTGCAGCACCGCGGGCATGCGCCGTGGGGATGGCCGAACGAACGTTGGCGCCAAAGTAGATGCTCTCGACAGCAGCCGTGTCGGGTCGATAACGCTCAACGACATCCTTAAGGTCATGGGCGATATGCGACAGGCGCACCGCGAGCGGACTTCCGGCACTGGTCTCGATGCAGCCATAGGCACGGCAGCGAACCTCGCCACGCCGCTCCTCGATAATCCCCCAACCCGTATGAGCCAAACCGGGGTCAATGCCCAAGATAACCAAGCCGACCTCCCCTCGCCACAAGCACAGCGCAAGACAAGGCCCCGCGCATCATTCACGAACGTCTGTTCTAGAATAACACAACGCTAGCCCTATAAGTCAGCCGAGATCGAATTGTAGGTTGAGTATACGCAAGCGAGCGCCCGCCAGAGCGAGCAAGGTGCCTTGAAAGAGGAGGGCATTGACCTGGCGGTCATGTCCGACGATTGAAAGGCAGATTGCCGCTCTGGCGGGCGCGCAGCGACCTAGTTCTGAGAGAAGAACGGAAATTGTCGGGGATCAACCGGCGGATGCGGCATCGGGCCACCCTGGGGCCCACCCTGCGGGCCACCCTGGCCGCCCATCATCTTATCGATGGCGTCCTGAACCTCGCCCTCGAACTTTTTCATTCCCTCGTGTAAACGACGCTGACCGTCCTCAGAGCGCAGCTCCTCCATTTGCTCGGGCGAAATACCCAGTAGCTCGCCCAGCACGCCCATCATCTCGTTTCGCACGCGCTCGCTCGTATCCTCGTCAGCAAAACGGCGCACCTCGGCGCGCGCCAGCGAATCGACCGTCATACGCTCCTTGCCGTTAAGCCCCAGGTCGGACCACGCGAGCATATACGGCCAGGCACGCTCGGCAAACGAACGGGCCGAGACGATCGGCGCCATCGGCAACATGCGGCGGGCAGCCTCACCCTGTCGAACGAGCATCAGCAGCAGCGAGCAGGCCTCAGGCTTGCCAGCGGCCATCGGGATGTCGTCGAAAGATCGATTGCGGTCCACGTGCGCCTCGAGCGCGCCATCGACCTCACCCGGCTCAAGCCCGCCGAGCAGCTGTGCCGCACGGTCGAGCATATCGACCGGACCGTCGAGCGTCGAGAGCGCCTGCGCCAGCACGCGCTCCATACAATCTTCCACTGCGTTGAGCGTCACGAGCTCTTGGGGCACCACGGCAGACGTGCGGTTGCGCACACGCGCCACAAACTCAAGCGTCGACAGGTACACATCGCCAAAGGGCGCAAAGTCGCCCTGGTAGCCGCCGCAAAGCGCCGGCGCCGCCAGCGCGTACTCGGTTTTGGACAGCGGGCTCAGCGCCATCGCACCCAGCTCGAGCGCCGTATCCTCCAGCATCAGGCCCAGCGTGCGCGAGCGCAGGCGCTCGGCATCGCCCGCCGACACGTCGCGATCGAGCACGCGCGCCGCATCCGGTGCATCGCGCTCGACGGTGCGAATGTGCAGACGCTCGGCGATGGCGCGGACGGCGGCACAGCGGGCAGCCTCGGCTTCTTCCTGCGCCGGCGTAAAGATACGGTTGCGCCCCAGCACCAGGCCAATCACATTGCGCGGGCCCAGAGCGTCGACGGCCAGCGCCGCCAGCAGGGACGACGGCAAGTCACCCTCGAGTGCCACCACAGCACGCGACGCACCGTGGGCTCGGGCGTTGTCGCGCACGGCGAGCACCAGCGCCTGCCACAGCCACTCCTCGGAACGGAACTCGGGCAGTTCGTGATCCTCCAGGGCATCGAGCATCACGCCGCGCTGAATCTCCTGAACCAGCAGGCTCTCCTCAAAGCACGGCGCCTGGGCCACCACGCGACCGCAGTCGTCGAGCACAAACGAACCGCCGGTATACACCGACTCGTCATAGGCACCGACCGGCGCCATGCAGGCAAACCACACGCTGCGCTTGGAGGCGACCTTGCGGTAGGCGCCGCTGCGAACGGCGGCAATGGCAACAGTCTCGCGGTCGGTCATGTCAAACGCGTTGAATTGGAAATACGCAATGAGGTCAACACCGGTCGGCAACATCTCGAGTTCGCGGTCCAAGTCAAAAATTACGGCGATGCGCACGCCGTCCACGTCGAACACCGGCGGCGCCCAACGCGTGTCGTTGTTCTCGCCACGCTGCAAGGCAATGCTCGAACGCGCCGGCACCACATGACCGTCCTTGAGCATCATGTAGTCGAGCAGCGGTTGGCCCTCAAACGAAACCGCCGCGGGCACGATGCAGATCATGTCAAGCTCCTGGATACGCTCGGCGACACCAGTCAAGCCGGCAAGCATGTCGTGCTCAAAGTCGGCAGCGCCCACCAGGCCACCGGGCATGGCGCCCATAAAGAGCGGAGCCGGAACGCACAGCACGCGCGCCCCGCGCTCGTGGGCCAGACGAGCCTGGTCCTCAATGCGGCCGCAAATGCCCTCAATATCACCCAGGCGCATATCGATCTGTGCAAGCGCGAGCTTCATGGCCCAGCCCTTTCCGTCGTAAACCATCGAAATCGTAGTAAAAGCGCCGGCCGCATAATGCAGCCGGCGCTTGCATGTGCATATGCTAGCTATGATACCCCGAGCGGGGGCGCGCTCCTAGAATGTCGCGGACCACAGCCCGTGCAGGTTGCAGTAGGCATAGACGGTACCGGTCTTGGAGCCGCCCGCGAAAAACGTCGCGGGTTTCATGCCGGGCTCAAGGTAATGGACCTCTAAGCGGCCCTCGGCCTCAAGGGCGATCCACTCAATGTAGTGCTCGGGCAGGCTGGGGTGCTCGACCGAGCCAACTCGGGCGCGAATCACGTGACCGTCACGCTCGGTCTCGACAACAGGCACGTGCTTCTCATGCGCCGCGTCCTCAGTGTTTGCGGTCAGCTCCGTGCAACCGGCAGGGGTCGCAACGTCGTCGCCAAGGGCAGCGATGAGCTTGCCGTCGGGGTCCTTAAAGAATTTCGCCATGATGTTCTCCTTTGCTGATGTGCCAATGTTCTTGATGGTTCTTATGCCCAAAGGCAGACAAACCATCCACGGCATTGCAAATGAACACATAACGAGCGGGGACGATGGGACAGCGCGGGCTATCCGCCCTGGCGGCCTCACCCGAGCGGGTTAACGCCCGTCGCCGCCGAGCAGCGCCAGAACATCCTCGCGCGTGAACAGTGCCGACGAGATGCCGTCGCCGCCGAGTACGCTGTTGACCAGGTCGCGCTTAGACTCCTGCATCCGCATAATGCGTTCCTCGATCGTGTCCTTGGCGATGAGCTTGTACACGGTCACGGTATGTTGCTGGCCAATACGGTGTGCACGGTCAGTTGCTTGGTCCTGCGCCGCCACGTTCCACCACGGGTCGTAGTGGATGACCACGTCGGCAGCCGTCAGGTTAAGGCCCACGCCGCCCGCCTTGAGCGAAATCAAAAAGACCGGAACCTCGCCCTCCTGGAACTGCGCGACCATCTTGGCGCGGCTCTCCTTAGACGAAGCGCCCGTGAGCTTAAAGAAGTCGATGTCCTCCTTGGCCAAGCGCTTACCGATGATATCGAGCATACCCGTAAACTGGCTGAACAACAGGATGCGATGCCCGCCGTCGAGTGCGCCGTGCACGAGCTCCATGCACGTATCGAGTTTGGCGCTCCCCGCCTTGTAATCCTCGTAGTGCAGACGCGGGTCGCAGCAGATCTGGCGCAGCTTGGTGAGCTCGGCGAGCACCTTGAGCTTGTCTTTCTTAAACTCGGATGACTCGCGGTGCTGCACCTGTTGGGCGATGCGGTCCTGGTTGGCCAGGTAGAGCTTGCGCTGCTCGCCGGTAAGCTGCGCCATGACCGTATCCTCGATCTTCTCGGGCAGGTCGGCCACCACGTCTTCCTTGACACGGCGCAGCACAAACGGCGACACGAGCGCTTGCAGGCGGGCGGCACTGTCGCCCTCGGCATGCTCGACCGGGCTTTCGAAGCGCTTGGCAAACGACTCGCGCGTGCCAAGTAGGCCCGGCATCAAAAAGTCGAAGATGCTCCAGAGCTCGGATAGGCGGTTTTCGATGGGCGTGCCCGTCAGGGCAAAGCGCACGCCGGCCGGCAGGCGCTTGGTGGCACGCGCCACCTGGGTGAGCGGGTTTTTAATGTACTGGGCCTCATCGAGTACCACGCGGGCAAAGTCCTGCTCGACGTACTCGTCGATATCGCGCCGCATAAGGTCATACGACGTCACGACCACGTTATGCTCGGCCACGCCGGCGATTTGCACGCGACGCTGGGCCTTGGCGCCCACGATGGCGCACACATCGAGCGACGGGGCGAAGCGCTCCAGCTCGGCAGTCCAGTTGTACACGAGCGACGCAGGGCACACCACAAGCGTGGGCTTAATGTCCCCCGCTTCCACGCGCGCCAGGATATGCGCGATCATCTGCAGCGTTTTGCCCAGGCCCATGTCGTCGGCCAAGATGCCGCCAAGGCCCAGGTGTTCGAGCGAGCCGAGCCACTGGTATCCGTCGACCTGGTAGCCGCGCATCGTTGCCTTGAGCGATGCCGGCACCGTAAAGTCCATCTTGCCGAGCGTATCCAAGCGCTCGACGGTGCGGCGGAACGCAGCGTCGCGATCGGCCTCGAGCGCGGGCGTGCGCGCGAGCATGCTATCGACGAACAGGGTGCTCGACGCGGGAAGCGACACGCCGTCGAGCAGGTCAACAGCATCGACCCCCAGATCCTCGGCAAGGCCAAACGCGGCTCGGGCACCCTCGTCCAAACGAATGATGTCGCCGGACGTAAGGCGCGCAAACGTCTGGTGACGCTTGTAGGAGTCGAGGTAGATGGCAAGGTCTGACGCCGAAAGGCCGCTCGCGCCCAGTTCGACGTCGAGCAGATTGCTCTTGACGGTCGCACGAACCGAGAGCTTGGGCGCGGGTCGCACCGAAATCTGGCGCAGACGGTCGCTGAGCATGACCTCACCCAGCTCGGACAGGGCGGACAGGCCCTCGGTCAGCAGGCAGAACAAGCTCTCGTCATCGCGCTCCTCAAACGCCAGACCGCCCTCGTAGAAATCGAAGTACAGGGCCGCCGTGTCCATAACACGAAACTCTGCCACCTCGTCGCGGGGCGGCACGCCGGGGCGTTGCTCTTCGAAGGGGCTGCCCGGAGCGCCCAGGCTAAAGAGATCTGCCGACCAGTCGCCGTAGGCAACCGTAATTTTGCAGGTCACAAGCCCATCGTCGACGCCGATCGCCATAGCAAAGCTCGGCTCGGGCGCCACGGTATCGAGCGCGGCGGGCGCGGTAAGGTCGGTATAGTCGCGCAAAATGGGCAGCGCCATACGACAGAACTCCCCCACCTGGTCGACAGCGATATGGATCGGCGTGCGACAGGGCAGTAAGCGCGATAGGAACGGCGCCGCATGCTGGGCAAACGCTACATCGGCGCGGCGCGCACGGCGGGTGTCGACCAGATAGGCAACGTCGCCCGAAGCAAAGCAGTATGCATCGGCCGGCAGGCGTAGATCGTAGCTGCCACCAGCCGCCGGCGCGATTTTGGCGGCAAGGAGCGGTGGGCGCTCAGACAGCGCCTCGTCCTCCCCTTCCGGAGGCATCTCAACCGCCACGTCATAGGTGCGATGCGTCGTCGTCCCCCGCGACCAGGCGGGCTCAAAAGAGATGGTCTGGCCGCGCAACAGGTCCAGCACATATACGATGCTATGCTCGGACAGCGGCAACTGACGCTCGGCGACAAAACCGCTGCGGGCAAAGTCGTACGACGCCGAACGCGAGCTTGTGATGTCATCGAGATAGGCAACTGTCGTCACGACAAGGTTGAGCAGCTTTGTCGACACGTCTTCGAAGGCTTCGGGCGTATGGACAAACGTGAGCTTCTTGCCGTACGAGAAGGTGCCGCCGCGCACGTAGGCATCGGCCATGCCGTCGATGTCCTTGACCACGTAGGAGACCGATCCACAGCGAATGCGAAGCTCGAGCGCCCAGCTAAAGCGCTCGGCAAACAGTGGATTGTAATACGGCACCAGCGAGGGCTCCAACACCGCCTTGGGGGCATCGGGATCCACACTGCCGGCGAGCTTGCGGCGCATGCTCGCCAGCTCATCCATGCGCGCGTCCGAAAGATCGGAGAGCGCCGCCATGAGGCTGGGACTCGTGGGGACGGGCGCCGGAAAGGGAAAGTTGGGATTGACGGCCGGCGCTTTGGGCGCGTTGCGCGCGGGCTGTTTCGGCTGCGCCGCAAACGTGCGGACCGGCGTGCGCAAACCTTCGACGGGCTCGGCGCCGCTGGCATCCAAATACGCCAGAGCCGTGGCAATAGCGTGCTTGCACATGCCGGGGTAGCGATAGGCAGCGGGGCAATCGCAGTCGTAGTCGATCACCTCGTGCTCGTCCATGTCGAGCGCCACGCGCGTCTTGTACAGGTCGCCACGCGAACCGCGCACCGAGCCCTCAACCGTCACGTTTTTGGAGAAGCGCGAGCCGCTGTCCTCGATCGACAGCACGGCGCCGTTGAGCATGAGCGAACGCCCCTTCATAAAGGTGCCACTCAGCGCCGCCTCTTTCCGGAGCGCCTGCACAAACGTCCCCTGCGCCATCACTTCCTCCAATCTCACCCGGGGTAGCTTAGATAACCGTCACGCGGCCTTGGTTGCCGACGATGGCCTTTGCCTCTGCCAGCAGCGGAATCGAGCGTGCATTGACCTTGGCCGGCACCTCGGCACGCAGCACGCGCCCGTCGACTTGCTCAATAAAGATCTCCACGCGGTCGCCGCCCGGGTTGGTGGTGAGCACCGTGGCCAGGCGCGCCATATTGCCCTGGCTAAATCGGCTGTTGGGCACCATGACCTCAAAGACCTTGGGCTTGTTTTTCTCCTCGCTAAGCTCCAGCGGCACAATCTCCTGCGCAATGATCTGGTCGCCGCGGTCCGAGCGCTCGAGCTTGCCCTTAATGCGCACAAACGCGTCGGACAGCTGCGCGCCGGTCTCGGGATCGACCTCGCCATACAGATACCCCTCGGCCTCCTTGTAGGTCTTGGGGAACACCACGACCGTGGCCTCGCCTTCCATGTCTTCGAGCTGCACGATGCCCATGGGGTCGCCGTTTTTGGTCACGCGCTTGGACACGCTCGAGACCATGCCGGCCCACCACAGCGCCTTGCCCTCGGGAATCTCCTGGTTGATGGTACCGCCCGTAGGATTCTGAACTTCGTAGCCAGTGTCGATCTGCGAGAACGAGAAGTCGCGTGCCTTGGCCAGCGCATACTCAAACGGGCGCAGCGGGTGGTCCGAGACATAGATGCCCAGAACCTCCTTCTCCTGGCTCAACTTAAGGTGGCGGTCCCACTCCTGGCCATCCGGATCGGGCACGCTCACCTCAAAGCCCGAGCCCTCAACATCACCAAACATGTCGAAGAACGACGTCTGGCCGCTCGCACGATCCTTCTGGCGCTTCACCGCGGCATCGATGATGTTCTCAGGGTTGTTCTTATCCACAAAGTGCATCATCTGGCGACGCGGATACCCCGTGGAGTCGAAGGCGCCTGCCTTGATGAGCGATTCGATCACACGGCGGTTGGCCTGGCTCGAGTCCACGCGCTCGACAAAGTCGTGCAGCGTCTTAAACGGACCGCCCGCCTCGCGCTCGGCGATAATCGCCTGCGCCACGCCGGTGCCCACGCCGCGGATGCCGGCCAGACCAAAGCGCACGCCCTCCTTGGTAGCCGTGAACTCAGTACCGGACTCGTTGACATCTGGCGACAGCACGGGGATGCCGTCGTGACGGCACGCCGAGACGTAGTGAACGATCTTGTCGGTCTTGCCCGTATAGGACGTCAGAACGGCCGCCATGTACTCGTGCGGATAGTGCGCCTTGAGCCACGCCGTCTGCATAACCAGGATGGCGTAGCCGGCGGAGTGCGACTTGTTAAAGGCGTAGGACGCGAACTCAAGAACATCGTCCCAAATCTTCTGGGCGACCTCGCGCGTGTAGTTGTTCTTGATAGCGCCGTTCATCCAGTGGTCGTAGGTGGTCTCGTCCGAGCCATCCTCCCAGTGGAGCACCGTCGACGTGAGCAGCTTGATCTTTTTCTTAGCCACGGGCTTACGGATACGCGAGTCCGATTCGCCCTTGGAGAAGCCGCACATCTCGACGGAGATGAGCATAACCTGCTCCTGATAGACCATGGTGCCGTAGGTTTCGCCCAGGATGTCGTCCAGACGGTCGTCGTAGGAGACAGCCGGTTCCTTGCCGTTCATACGGTTGATATAGGACGAAACCATGCCGGCGCCCAGCGGTCCCGGGCGGTACAGAGCGATCAATGCCACGACGTGCTTGTACTCGGTGGGCTTCATGTTCTTGATCGTGGCCGTCATGCCGGCGGACTCGACCTGGAAGACGCCGGCGGTGTGGCCGGAGCCCATGAGCTTAAAGATCTCGGGGTCGTCAAAGGGAATCTCTTCCTCTTTGATGTCGATGCCGAAGTTCTTTTTGATGTTGGCCTTGGCCTTGGAGATAACCGTCAGCGTACGCAGACCCAGGAAGTCCATCTTGAGCAGGCCCATGTCGGCAACGGTATGGCCCTCGTACTGGGTAATCTCGACGCCGCCCTTGGTATCGAGCTTGGTGGGCACGTGCTCGTTGACGGGGTCGCGGCAAATCAGAACGGCGCACGCGTGCACGCCCTCGCCACGGGTAAGGCCCTCGATCGAGAGCGCCGTGTCGATGATGCGGCGGGCGTCGTCGTCCTTTTTATAGGCCTCGGCAAAGTCGGGGTTAAACAGATCCTCTTTGCCGGGTTGCTTTTCGAGCACCTGCTTGAGCTTGACCTTGGGGTCGCTCGAGACCATCTTGGACAGGCGCTGGCCCATGTAGACCGGGTAGTCCAGGACGCGCGCGGCGTCGTTGATGGCCTGCTTGGCCTTAATGGTCGAGTAGGTGATGACGTGGGTAACCTTCTCGGGGCCGTAGAGCTGGCGAACGTGCTCCACGACCTCGAGGCGCCGCTCATCGTCGAAGTCCATATCGATATCGGGCATCTCGGTACGCTGCGGGGACAGGAACCTCTCGAACATCAGGCCGTTCTCGAGCGGGTCGAACGCGGTGATGTTCATGGCGTAGGCGACGATAGCGCCGGCGGCCGAGCCACGGCCGGGGCCGACGCCGATGCCGTTGTCCTTGGCCCATTGCACGTACTCGGCAACGATCAAAAAGTAGGCGGCAAAGCCCTTGTCGCAGATGACCTTGTATTCGTACTCAAAGCGCTCTTTGATGTTGACGCCGCCGATCTCGCGCGTGGCCCAGTCGTCACCGTAGTGCTGGCGCAGGCCCTTCTCGCACTCGCGGCGGAACTGGCTCTCGTGCGTCTCGCCGGGATCGAGCAACGGGAAGCGCGGCAGGATGATGGAGTCCCAGTCCAGCTCAACGTAGCACTTGTCGGCGATCTCGAGCGTGTTGTCGCAGGCCTCGGGGCAATACGGGAACATCGCCCGCATCTCCTCCTCGGTCTTCATGTAAAACTCCGAGCCGGTCATGCGCATGCGGTTAGGGTCGTCGACCTTGGCGTTCATGCCAATGCACATGATGACGTCCTGCACGGGCGCGTCCTCGCGGCGCAGGTAGTGGAAGTCGTTGGTGGCGATGACCTTGACGCCCACCTGCTTGGCGATGTCGATGAGCGTGCGGTCCATCTGCTCGTCGGTCAGGCCGTTGTCGGTGGTGATGCCGTGTTCCTGGATCTCGATGTAGAAGTCGCCGGGCTCGAAGGTGTCACGGAAGGTCTCGGCCCACTTGATGGCGCCCTCCATGTCACCGCGGTCGATGTACTTGGGGATGATGCCCGCGATGCAGGCGCTCGTGCAGATCATGCCCTTGGCGTGGCGGCGCAGGTTGTCGAGCGTCACGCGCGGCTTGTAGTAAAAGCCCTGCACGGCGGCCTCGGAAACCGTCTGCATCAGGTTGACGTAGCCCTCCTGGTCCTTGGCCAGAAGGATCATGTGGTAGAGCTCGGGCTTGTGGTCGCGAGCAAGGGTCTCGTCCGGCGTAAAGTAGACCTCGCAGCCAAAGATGGGCTTGATGACCAGGGGCGGCTTGAGCTCGTCGATGTTGCCCTTCTCGTCCCACATGGCCATGTCCTTCACATACTGGGCATGCTCGCGCGGGTTTTCCTCGGGATCGGGCTCCACCAGCTCGTCGCGGCGGTCCTTTTCCAGGAAGGCCTTGTCGTGGCTCCAGGTTTTGTACTCGGGCGTGTTGTGGTTGACGGCGTCGCAGGCCAGCGCCAGGTCGGGCACGCCATACATGTAGCCGTGGTCGGTAATGGCCACGGCGGGCATGCCCAGCTCAACGGCACGGTTGACCATATCCTGGATACGGGTTGCGCCGTCGAGCATGGAAAAGACAGTGTGGTTGTGCAGATGGACGAATGCCATGTGATGAGCTCCGATGCGGGTTCGTGTTCTGACTGAACGATTTTACCCCACGGCACGGACAGCACCCGAACCTAGCCAAACCCACACGGCTCCTCTTGAGTTGCGGTGAAATAGTTCCCGCTTGGGCCATCTGGGCCGCAATACAGGAACTATTCCACCGCAAGCTATCTGAGGGCTAGAGATTGTAGGTGACTACTTGGGGCTCGGCGGGATTGACGAAGAGAGTCGGATCGGCCTGCTCCACGCGAACGAACTTGACGGTCACAGCCTCAAAGCCCGCCCTGCGCAGAACGTCGGCGTAGACGCGCGCCTGCAGGGCGTGCTTCTCCTGCAGCTGTTCCGGCGTCTCGTCCGGCGCGCCGCCCGTCTTGTAGTCGATGACCAGCGCACATGACGAATCCGCCGGGTTCGTCGCCAAAGCGTCGATGGCGCCCTCGGCATAAGCACCGTAGCGAGCGATGTCCTCGTCCTCGCAGCCCAGTGAAAAGAACGGCACCTCGGCGCGAACGCACGGCCACGCGAGCAAGTCGGCACGAACAGCCGACTTGAGCCAGCGGTCCAGGGCAACGTCGAAGCGCTCACGCTGCTCCGGCGTCAGGCACCACAGGCGCGCCAGCGCATCGGCACGCTCAGCGGGCAGCGCATCGGCACCCATCTCGATCAGCCACTGGCAGGCGGCATGGAACGCCGAGCCCAGCGCCATGGGGTTGCCGGCGGGCTCAACGGCAGCCACGTCTGCATCCGTCATCTCCGAGCCATCCGACTCCGCATCATCGCCGGCCTCGTCCATGGGCACGTGTGCCTCGGCGGCACGATCTTCCGTCTCGGCATGGAGCGCCGCGGCGATTGACGAGTAGCTATACGAATCACGCATCGGATACGGACAGATGCCCATGCGCACGCCCACTGCCTGGGAATACACAAGCTCAAACGAATCGGGCTTGGGGTCGGCAGGACCGGGGACGGTTGAGCGCGCAGCATTATCGGCGGCATCGGCATCGCCACGAACAAGCCTGCCCTCGGCATCCAGCGAAGCGTTGGCCTCAAACGCCTGCTCGCCAAAGGTAAAGTCCGAAAGCGAAATGAGCTCGTAGTCGCCCGGCTGGGAGTTGTCGAACACCAGGCGGTCGGCATCGAGCTGCGGCATGTCCAGAGCGTCGGTCGGCAAAATACGGCGCAGCACGTCGTAGGTCAGATCGGTCTCGACATCGAAGGTCGGCGCCGTCACCTTGCCACGGCTCACGCCAGCATCCATCGCCAAGATCACCAGCTCGCGCGCACGCGTCATGGCAACGTAGAGCAAGCGGGCCCGCTCCTCGAGCGAAAGCCGCAGGTCGTCGTTGCGCAGGCGGGCAAATGCCTCGGCGGGAGAGCCCGTCGCACAGACGTCCTCCATGAGCTCCGGCGGCAGCCACAGCGACGTGCCCTTGCCCTTAAACGCATGCTCAAACTGCTTTTTGACGTCGTCGCCCTTCACAAAGGTACCGTCGGCGAGCTTAACGCCGTCGAAACGTGCCGGCAGTGCCACGACCTGTGCTCCGCCCTCGACGCGACCCATCTGTGCCGCACCCGAGGACTTACGCACGCCAAAGCACTCGGCGACCGCCACGACCGGATATTCCAGACCCTTGGAGGCATGCACCGTCATGATGCGCACCGCGCCGTCGCCCCCCTCGTTGAGGGCACCCGGGGCTTCCTTGCCCGCCAAGAAGCGGTCGAAGGCCAGCGCGATGGAACGCGGCGAGTTGCCGAACTCGGCCTCCGCCTCGGCCACGGCATCGAGCGCCTTGAGCACGTTGGCGGCAATGGCCTTGCCCTCGGGACCACGCTGCGCCAGACGCACAAACCAGCCGGAGGCGTTGACCACGTCGCGCGCGATGGCGGCGAACGAATCGCGGCCAACGCGACGAAGCGCATACCGCAGCACCTCGCGGGCGCGCGTCACGAGCGGCAAGTCTTGCAAACCCGGCACATCGGAATCGCTCATGATGCCCGCATCGATGTTGCGGCGCGACGTCTCGCCCGTCTGATCGTCGAGTTTGGTCGCCAGCGCCAGGAACTCCTGGGCGCCGAGTGCAAACATCGGCGAGGCGAGCAGCGGCATAAGGCCCTGCGCCGTATCGGCCGGATTGGCGAGCGCACAAACCAGGGCGCGCACCGTCTGCACCTCGGCTGCTTGGGCAAAGACCGAGCCGCCCGCGATGACGCAGTCGAGCCCCTGGTCGCGGAAGGCCTGGGCGTAGACGTCGGCGTTGGTCATGCGGCCCAGCAGCAGCACCATGCCGCCCTGGGGCTGGCCGGCATCGGCAAGCGCGCGGAAGCGCTCGGCGATCGCACGGGCCTTGGCCTGTGTGCGCTCCTGCGTACTGCCGCCGGCAACAAAGAGGGCCTGGCGACGCGAGGCGTCTGCCACCAGCGTGTCCTTGCGGCCGTCGCTCGCCTCAAGATCCAAAAAGCCCTGCATCAGGCCGCCGTCATCGCCATCGAAGACGCGCGCCACGTAACGCAGCACCTCGTCATGGCTGCGGAAGTTGCGCACGAGCTTGACGAGTTCACCGGCCGGTGCCCCGGACGAGGCCGACACCTCGGACGAAGCGAGGACGGCGCCCGGGGTGCTGGCAGCTGCCGCCGCGCCCGAAGCGCCTACCTTGCGCTCCTGGCGACGGAACACCTCGACCTCGGCGCCGCGGAAGCGATAGATCGACTGCTGTGCATCGCCCACGGTGCACAGCGCGCGCTCCCCCGCACCCGTCAGGTAGCAGATCAGATCGACCTGCATCTGGTCGGTATCCTGGAACTCGTCGATCATGACCATCTTAAAGCGGCTCTCGTATGCCACTCGGATGGCCGGGTAATCGCGCAGGGCCTCGTAGGCCATGCGCAGCAGGTCGTTGTTGTCGAGGGCAGACTGGGCAGCCTTCAGCGCGCGGTACTCAGCCTCTACAGAGCGGGCCAAGCCCACCAGCGCATCGAGCGCCGGGCCACCGCAGGCAAGCACGATATTGATAAATGCATCGGCAGCCTCCGCCTTGAGCAGCTCGACCTGCTCCTTGGGGAACGCCTTGCTCGCGCGCGGCATGGTGCACGACATCATGAGTCGCGCCGCATCGGCCATGGTCTTGCCGCTCGCCTCGAACGCGTCGATGGCATCGAGCGCCGTCTGCGCCTTCTCGGTCGCGGCCTTGCTTGCGCCCAGCGCCGCACGATAGGCATCGGCAAGTGCCGAGGTATCGGCCTGGCCGCGCGCCACGCACACGTCGTCCATACCGCCCGGCAACTGGCTCGACAGCTCCAGCAGGTCGCGCACCAGGCCCTTGATGGTCGTGCCGGTGCCAAAGGGGCCGCCCTCGCCCGCCATGGGATACCAGGCATAGAGGGCCTTGAGCGATGCCGCGAGCTCGGGGGCGGCATCGGGCGCCGTCGCGCGGGCCAACACATGCTCAACAGCTTGGTCCATAAGTTCGTCGGTATCGGTGAGCACCGTGAACTCGGGGTCGATACCCAGCTCCAGCGCATGCGCGCGCAGGATACGCGAGCACATGCCGTGAATGGTCGAGATCCACGCGTCGTCGACGGTCAGTGCTTCCTCGTCCATGCCCTCGTCGATAAGCGCACGGCGCACGCGGTCGCGAATCTCGGCCGCGGCATCTTTGGTAAAGGTAATGGCGAGCACCTGGTCCAGATGCTCAACGAACGGACCTGATTCGGGCGAGAGCGCGTAGACGATGCGGCGCGTGAGGGTAAAGGTCTTGCCCGAACCGGCGCCCGCCGAGACAAACAGCGGACGGTCGAGCGTTTTGACAATCTGCAGCTGTTGCGGCATCAAAGTCGAAAGATCCATGGTCTACACGTCCCTCCTTACAAACGTTCCTTCGTGGTTATACGAGCAGCGCGCATGCGCGGCCTGAGCCGACGTCGGGTCGATGGCGGCAACGTTGCCTGCCTCGAGCTCGCGCAGGCGCTCGGCGATGCCAGCCTCAACGCGATCGAGCAGGGCGTCGAAGTCCATGCTGCCACCCTCGCCGGGGAAACCTTTCTTAAGGCCCGGGATGCGACCGTCGCCGCGCTCTTCCTCGAGCAGCTCGGCGCTCGCAGCACCGCGCAACGCCGGCTTGCCACCCTTGGTCGAAAAGTAGAGCGCCGCGCGGGTGTCCAAATCCAGCGCCCGGCGCATGGCCTGGGCGTAGATGAGCGTTTGGGTATGTGGTGGCAACCAGCGTGGATCGTCGATGGGCGCCGTGCCCGATTCCTCGTCGCGCACCGTAGGGTCGGCGAGCTTAAACTCCTCAACGCCCGTGCGATGCTTGTAGTCGATCACCACGGCACGATTCTCGGCGTCCACGTCCACGCGATCGATGCGCCCGCCAAGCGGCCAACCGGCATACTCGACCTTGAGCTCGTTGAAGGCGAACTCCAGGTAGCGCGGGGCAAAGGGGGCAAGTGCCTCGGACTCGTAGGCAAGCACACCCTCCAGCTGCGGCAAGATCTCGGCCACCTGGCGCTCCTCCACCGCAGAGAGCGGCACCAGCGGGCCCTCGTTGCCACGCTTGGAGGCATGCTCGGCCAAGGTCTCGTCAAAGACCTCGCGCAGCAGCTCCTGAGCACGTGGCAGGTTCTCGGGCGTCACGCGCTCCATGCCCTCCTGGGGCAGACGGGCGTGCAGGTGTTCCAGCACGTCGTGGACAAAGTTGCCCTTCTCCATATTGCCAAAGCCTGCGTCGATCGACTGGGGCTTCACGCGGTACGAGACGAACCAGCATAGCGGGCAGGTCGAATAGGCCTCGATCTGCGAGGCAGACGTCAGGCGCGGCACGAGCGGCGCGTCCTCACCCTCGCCATCGCGACGGCGCAGGACCAGATACGGAATGGCTTCATCGCTCAGATGCTGAGGAGCATCGCAGGTCACGCGCTCGCGCCTAAGACCTTCGCCTGCAGCGGGATCAAAGTCGGCGATGATATCGCCCTCGCCCACGCGCATGGGCTTGGCAGCGCCAGCGGCCTCGGCATGTGCCCACAGCTCGGTCCATACGGCTGCCGGGTAGCACTCGCGTGCCTGGCGATCGTGCGTCACACGGGCGAGCGCGACCGGACCGCTCGCCGCCTGCATCGCACGGCCAAAGCGCACGCGCAGCAGGGCAGCGGGCTCCAAAGACACGCCGTCGCGGCGCAGCTCGGCTGTCAACGTGGCAAGCGGGCCCTCTTCGTGCGAAAGCGGATAGCTGTCCAGGTCGACATCGGCAAACAGCACGGCATCGTAGCTGCCAGGGCGAAGAACCGACGCATCGGCAAGCGACGCGAAGCGCACTTGTGCTCGTGGTGTGCGATCGACCTCATAGGTCTCGTAATCGTAGGCGGTACTGCGCTTGTCCACCTTGGTTCGAACGCCGTCGAGAACCGGCACGGTCGCGGCCTGCGACACGTCGAGCGCGCGAGCATCGTTCATAAGGATGTCGATGGCATGGCGCAGCAAAGCCGTCTCTGCCTGGCGACGGGCCTGGCCGTCAAGGCCGCCTAGAGCGCGATCGGGCAACGCCTCGGCAACGGCAAGCATGGCCTTAAGCGCCGTCACGGGCTTGTCACGCCACAGCGCCTGGAACACGTCCGAGACCACACACGGTACGTTCTTAAACCAGTTATCGTCGCTCGTCGCCTTGCGCGCGCCCCTCACCTGGCCCTGAACGCTCTGCAGCAGGCTCTTGACGCCCGCGGTAGTCTTGCTGCGCGAGAGACGCATATTCTTATCGAAGGTACGGGCATTGACGGCATCAGCGCCCGAAAGCGGACTGTAGATCCAGTCGGTAAGCTCCGGCGCGGGCCACCACTCAGTCTTGGAAGCGGTGCCCTCGTCGGCGGCTTTCATACGCTCGATCAGGTTGGCGAGCGCCGTAAACTGCCTGCCCGCGATGGACTGGGAAAACGCCGTGAACTCAGTCGTCTCGGCCGCAATGTGACGTGCCGCCAAACGGGCGGCGAGCTCGCCGAACAGCTGGGGTGCCCGGGCAGAAACGACGAGCACGCGCACGGGGTCGGCGGGCGTTGCAGTAGCTTTATCGGCCTTGGACTCCTTGTGCGCTTTCACCAACTTATCGATGGCGTCCGCATAGACATGAGCACGGGCATGGGGGCCGGCGACCTCAATAAAGGCAGGCTGAGCGGCGGCCCCGCAAGCGACATCAGACGCGACGGCGTCCTCCCCCAGCGGCGCGATCTCAAACAGCACACCGCGGGCATCAAATGCCGTGGCAAGCTCCTCGCGCATCGCCGCCTGCTCGCAGGCAAGCAGCACGACGACCTCTCCCCCATTGTTCGCCACGGCAGACAGCAGCTCGAGTAGACCGTGCGTAAACGACGTGGTACCGCGCACGCATACGGCGCGGGCGCACGCCGGCAGGCTATCGGCCAGGGCACCGGCCATAATGTCGGCTGCCTCGCAGGGCTCGACCATATCTCGACGGTCCAAACCGCCCGCGTAGGCACGCAAAAGCTCAAACACACGAGCCTCGGCATCGCTTTTTGGCTCAGGCTGGCAATTGTTGCCACCGCATCGCTCGGCCGTCGTCCCCGCCACACCCGGCAGCACATCGCGGGCCATGCGCGCGAGCATGCGCACCGTGCCCTGGCTACGCGAAAGCGGCTGCAGGTCGGCATCGTCGCGGCGGGCAATCATATCCGAAAACAGCATCTGACGTTGCAGGTTGTCGACGAAACCGCGCCCGTCGCCCAAAAGCTCCCAAAGCGAGCGAAGCCACGATGCGGGTGTCTTGTAGTCGATACCCAGCGAAATGCCGGCTTCCGCCGCATCATGACGGCACAGATCGAGCTCGGCAAACGTTGGTGCCAGCAACACGGCACGCCCGTGACGGGCAATAAGGTCGGCAAGCAGCGCCGACTCGGCATCGCTCAAATCCGTGCCGGCATTGGTGGTATAGATTCGAACAGGCATGGTCCTCCGCTCAAACCGTTCGCAATAATCAATGCATCCATCCTACCCGCCCAAGCGGACACATTGCCACCGCAGTTCCATCTTTTGGTACAAAGCAACCTGAACCCAACGCACCAGCCGATTGCAGGCATATAAAAACCGCCCCCGGAGGGACGGTTCTTCGTAATTCAATGTTGTCGCTGGCCTACTCGCCATCCTCCAACTTAATGAGGATCTTGCGGTAGCCACCGTACTCGCCGTTCAGCGCCTTTGAAACGCGGCTCACCGTGGTGGACGAAGCGCCGGTACGGGCCTGAACCTCAACATAAGGCTCGCCCTCGTCCAAATAGCGCGCAACCTGCAAACGCTGAGAAAGGTCGCAAATCTCGCGCGGCGTGCAGATATCGGTCAAAAACGCTTGGATATCCTTCTCGTCGTCCAAAAGGCTAAATGCGTGGACCAGCTGCTTGACATCAGGCTTGTCAAACATGTTCTCGATATTCATCGATCACCGCCAAACCCGCCAAAAGGCATCGAAGTTGATACTGACATCGGGCATCGTTCACCCGTTCTATGCAATAGGGCAACGCCTGTGGCTTTTGCCCGTAGCAGTGTAGCACACCACCAAACTAAAGCGACAAGACTCTCTGCCAGCGGCGCGTTTTTCAGGACGAACGCCGTTTAGAAACCGTATGCGCACGTAAGCTCCACGAATATTTGAGACAATGGGCGCCCAAACACCGCGGCGCGCCCGCGCAACCATCCAGGTCGCCGCCGCAAGCCGCTTCACGCGACGCCAGCAACCCCGGCGCAAGAAAGGATTCACGCCATGCGCTTTATGCTTAACTGGCTCTTCACCTCGATCGCCATCGCGATCGCCACGTTCCTCGTCCCCGGTATCCAACCCTTCGGCTTTGCCGAGACCTGGGTCTGCTTTGCCTTTGTGGGACTGTTCCTGAACATTGTCGATTCGCTCGTCAAGCCGTTCCTGACCGTCATCTCACTGCCGCTCACTATTATTACGCTTGGTGTTTTTCAGCTCGTAGTCAACAGCTTTATGCTTGAGCTCGCGAGTTACCTGTCGGTCAACCTGCTGGGCGTCGGCATCTCCATCGCCAGCTTTGGATCGGCCTTTATGGGCAGCATCCTGGTGTCCATCACGCGCAGCATCCTCGACAGCATCGCCGAGGACTAAAACGGCCATTCCGGCCGTGTCCGTCTCAACAGCCCAAAACGAAGGCCGCCCATCGCAAAAATGGGCGGCCTTCTTATTTGCCAAGTCTCAAAGGGCGAGAAAATCTACCATTTCCACCCCGTCCCCAAATGCAGGTGTGGGTTAGATGACGTAGTCGTAGCCATGGTTGGGAGCGACAAGTTGATCGAGCGTCACACCGTCGAGGTAGTCGTTGATGAGCTTGTCCAGGTTCTTCCACACGTCGAGCGTGGGGCACTCATCCGAACGCGAGCAGCCCTTGCAGTCGCCATCCAGGCAGGCGACCGGCGCCAGACTGCCCTCGGTCAGGCGCAAGATCTCGCCCACCGTGTATTGCTCGGGCGGGCGCGTGAGCACATAGCCGCCGCCCTTGCCGCGCATGCCCGAGAGCATGTTGGCGCGCACGAGCGTAGCCAAAATGTTCTCGAGATATTTCTCGGAAATCCCCTGTCGCGCCGCGATCTCTTTGAGTGGGATGCGACCGGCTGCCTGGTGCTCGGCCAGATCGACCATAACGCGCAGGGCATATCTGCCCTTAGTAGAAACCAACATGTATAGTGCTGCCTTTCGGTCATTTAGTCCGTAGAAATTCTAGCCGAAATATTGGTTTTGAAAATACCCGTTCCGGTCAAGATGGTTAATCGACTCGTAATAATCTTCTATTTCCTATTGCGTTACTAGGCTTTACTGTCTACTATGCTTGCCAACAGCAAAACGAACAACCCATAAGGTTTGTGGGTTTCGCTGCTACACACACCGTAAAACCACACGGTATCCAGTCATTTGAACACTTTGGAGGTTCACCATGAGCAAGGTTTACACGTCCATCGATCAGCTTATCGGCCACACCCCGCTTCTGGAGCTCACCCACTTTGAGGGCGACGAGGACCTCAAGGCTCGCGTGCTCGTCAAACTGGAATACTTCAACCCCGCCGGATCCGTTAAAGACCGCGTCGCCAAGAACATGATTGACGAGGCCGAGAAGGCAGGCAAGCTCGTGCGCGGCGGCGACTACACCATCATCGAGCCCACGAGCGGCAACACCGGCGTCGGCATCGCCTCGGTGGCGGCGGCTCGCGGCTACAAGGTGATCATCACCATGCCCGAGACCATGTCCGTCGAGCGCCGCAAGCTGATGCAGGCATACGGTGCGCAGCTCGTGCTCACCGACGGCTCCAAGGGCATGAAGGGCGCTATCGCCAAGGCTGAACCACTACGCTTAATTATCTTCATTATAATCATACCCTCCCATTTATATCCTGAATAATGTTAAAAATTCTGA